>Ga0272441_10000116_pt1 | contig 171975 bp, 184 predicted proteins | sample SSMProp6N_FD_193582 | JGI IMG/M metagenome (GOLD analysis project Ga0272441, IMG submission 193582) | Marine sediment archaeal communities from Little Sippewissett salt marsh, Falmouth, MA, United States - SSM-Prop-6N | ecosystem: Environmental > Aquatic > Marine > Wetlands > Sediment ...
AAATCAAGAAAACATAATTTTAAATTGTTTTCACAGCCGCTTACGGGAAAATTTCTACAGTCGATGGATGCCGCAATTATCGTAACGGCACATCACAATTATGATTACGGGAAAATCCTGAAACACAGCAAACTGATAATAGATGCAAGAGGCGTTTACAAAGGGACAAATAGAAAAATAGTCAAAGCATAAAATGGCAAAAAAGAACAGCGATGTTAAAATAGGTCTAATAGGTTTAGGATATTGGGGTAAAAATATCCTCAGAAATCTAAGCGATTTAAATGTATTAAATACTGCATGTGATAGTAACTCTAAAACCATAGAAGAAAGAAAAAAAGATTTTCCGTCGCTTAAGTTCAGTTCGTCTTTTGAAGAAATCCTGAATAATCCCAAAATAGAGGCTGTTGCAATAGCTACGCCCGCTGCAACTCATTATGAACTCGTGAAAAAAGCATTAAATGCAAACAAAGACGTATTTGTGGAAAAGCCCCTTGCGTTAAAATATAACGATGGTAAAGAATTGGTAGAGTTGGCTAAAAAAAGGAATAAAATTCTGATGGTAGGCCATGTACTTCAATATCACCCTGCTATTATAAAACTCAAGGAATTATTTTCGGAAGGCAAATTGGGCAAGGTCCGATATATTTATTCAAATAGATTAAATATAGGCAAGCTGCGCGTTGAAGAAAATATTCTGTGGAGTTTTGCCCCCCATGATATCTCCGTAATACTTGAACTTATGCACGAAGAACCTTCAAAAATTGACTGTTTTGGGGGTAGTTATTTAAGCGAAGGTGTATATGATATTACTTTAACCACCTTAGAATTTAAGGACAAAATCAAAGCTCATATATTCGTAAGCTGGCTTCATCCGTTCAAAGAGCAGAAACTCGTAATAGTAGGGTCCCAAGCGATGGCGGTTTTCGATGATTTGACGAAAGAAAAGGTTTTTGTTTATCCTCACAGAATAGAATGGGAAAACGGCAAAATACCCGTTGCGTACAAAGCCCAGCATTATCCTGTCGCGATAGAAGACAAAGAACCTCTGAAAGAAGAAATGAAACATTTTATAGAATGTATTTCTGCAAGAAAACAGCCGAAAACAAACGGGGAAGAAGGATTAAGAGTCTTGAAAGTCCTGGAAAAAGCAGAACTGTCAATTTCTTCCAAAAAGGTAAGGTAAAATTATGAATAAGAAAAATTATTTCGTCCATTCATCTTCCTGCATTGATAAAAATGTAAAAATCGGCAAAGAGACCAAAATATGGCATTTCTCGCATATTTTAGAAGGCTCGGATGTGGGAGAAAATTGCAGAATCGGCCAAAATGTTGTGATAGGGCCTAATGTTAAGATCGGCAACGGATGTAAGATTCAAAATAATGTTTCAATATACGAAGGTGTAACATTAGAAGATAATGTTTTTTGCGGACCGTCTTGTGTTTTTACAAACGTGTTTAATCCCCGCTGTGAGATCTCTCGTATGAACGAATTAAAAACTACTTTAGTCAAAAAAGGCGCTACTATCGGAGCAAATGCAACCATAGTATGCGGAAATAATTTGGGCAGATATTCCTTTGTCGGAGCGGGAGCTGTTATTGCCAAAGAAGTGCCCGATTTTGCTCTTGTTTACGGCAACCCCGCCAAATTACAGGGGTGGATGTGCGAATGCGGAATTAAGTTAGAGTTTGAAGGATATAAAGCAATTTGCAAGGTGTGCAAGAAAGAATACGAACAAATAAATAATAACAAAATTAGAAGGAAAAAATAGAAGATGAAAATACCTCTAACAGACTTAAAAAAACAATATCAGACAATAAAAGAAGAAATTGATTCGGCGATTGAGCAAGTAATCACAAAAACGAATTTTATTCTTGGTAATGAGGTGGAAGAATTCGAAGAAGAAATGACAGATTATTTAAATGTTAAATTTGCCGTTGGGGTCGCTTCCGGCACGGATGCTCTGGCCCTGGCTCTAAAAGCATTGGATATCGGAGAAGGTGATGAAGTAATAACAACACCTTTCACGTTTATTGCCACGGCGGAAGCTATTACAAGAGCGGGAGCAAAACCGGTATTCTGTGATATAGACGAAAAAACTTATAACATGGACGCCGATAAAATAGAAAGTAGAATAACTCCCCAGACAAAAGCAATTCTCCCCGTACATCTGTATGGTTTAACTTGTGAAATGGACAAAATTGTGTCTTTGGCGCAGAAACATGACCTCAAGATAATAGAAGACGCTGCCCAAAGTTTCGGAGCTAAATATAATGATAAAAAAGCAGGCACTATCGGGAATTTAGGATGTTTCAGCTTTTTCCCCGCCAAAAATTTAGGCGCTTTCGGAGACGGGGGTATGGTAGTTACAAATGACGAACAAATCATGCAAAAACTAAAATCTTTGAGGAATCACGGACAAACAAAGCAATATCATTATACTATGCACGGATTTAACAGCAGATTAGATACACTGCAAGCGGCTATCTTGAAAGTGAAATTAAACCATATCGATAAATGGATAAAAATGCGGCGGGTAAATGCCGAATATTACAAAAAACTTTTTTCGGGAACGGATATTATCACTCCTTTTATACCCGATTATGCCGAACATTCTTTTAACTATTATACGATTCGCGCCAAAACGAATAGGGATAAAATTAAGAACCATTTGAAAGACAATGATATAGCTTCGGCAATATATTACCCTTTATGTTTACATCTCCAGGAAGTTTATAAAAACTTAGGGCATAAGTCGGGCGATTTCCCGGTTGCGGAAAAATTGCAGAATGAAGTCTTGTCTCTTCCCATGTATCCGGAACTTGAAAAAAAAGAAATAGAAGAAACAGTAAAGTCGATTACAAACCTACAAGGGAGATAAAAAAATGAGCGAACAACAACCTTTAAATAATGAAGTTGATTTAAGGGATTATATTGAAGTTATACTCAAAAGGAAAAAGACAATTTTAACTGTATTTTTTGTCTGTGTAATTATTACGACTGTTATTAGTTTTTTGATGCCGAAAGTATATGAAGCTACCACTATAATAGAAATAGGCAGTATTTTAATGCCTGATAGCATTTTAACACCTGTTAGCACATCGATACCTTTAATCTCAAAAGACAAAACTATCCAAAAACTTAAAACAGATAAAATGTTGGAACCTGTAATCCAAACACTCAATCTAAATATAGATGGATGTGCACTTGAAAACTCAATAAAGATAGAAGATATCAAAAACACAAATTTTCTTAAGTTAAAAATACAATATGAAGAGTCTCAATTGGCGGTAAAAATCGGCAATACTATTGCTGATTATTTTGTCCAACAGGGTAATAAGATTTACGAGGAAAAGTTCTCTCTGGTAAAAGAGCAAATAAACAAATTGGAAAAAAGAAGTAAAACAATTGAAGAAGAAATAGAAAAACTCAGTAAAGTGATTTCATCTCAAGTATATAGCTCTGATTTTCTTATTTTGCAAAACGCTTTATCTAATTATGAAACTATCTCTTTTAAGTTAAGCGAAAAGATTTATTTATTAAAGCAGGTATTAATAGATTCCACAAAATTTGAGGTTTTTAAACCTGCTACTACGGCTCAAAAAATAAAACCAAATGAAAAATTAAACATTGCTACCTCTATGATTTTAGGGTTAATGCTTGGAGTATTTGTAGCATTTTCTCAGGAATTCTGGCAAAAAGGAAGAAATAACAAAGTGAAATGAAAAAAATTAATTTATCAGATCATAAAACGGCAATTTTGGCTGGTGGAAAGGGGACAAGGTTATATCCGGTAATCCCCAAATCTTTACTGCCAGTTTTTAAAAAGCAGATCATTAATTATTTCGTTGAACTGTTCCAAAATTATGGCGGAGGATATTCTCTCTTTGAGGAAATAAATGTATGCAAATAGGTCTATTTTAGCTCTAATTCCTGCCCGAGGCGGTTCAAAAGGATTGAAAAAGAAAAATATCAGTCCTTTATTGGGAAAACCTTTAATTGCATGGACGATTGAGCAGGCATTAAAAAGCAAATACCTTGATCGGGTAGTTATAAGCACAGACAATAAGGAGATTGCTGAAATTTCCCAAAAATATGGAGCAGAGGTTCCCTTTATAAGGCCACCCGAATTGGCAAGGGATGATAGCAAGGTAATTGATACAGTTCTTCATGCTTTGGATTTTTTTAAAGAACAAAACTTAAACTTTGATTATTTAGCCTTGCTTGAACCAACTTCCCCGCTAAGAAGGAATGACGACATAGATAAGGGTATCAAGAAACTTATTGATAATGGAAATATTGCCGAAAGTCTTATAAGTGTTGGAGAAATTGCTCTCGAGCATCCTATTTACTCTAAAAAAATTGATAAGAATGGGTACATAACTTCGTTTTTAAAAATGGAATGGGCTGGTTCCTTGAGGCAAAAACTTCCTAAAGCATATTTCCCATATGGTGTTATTTATATTGCTAAAGTTTCTGCAATTAGAAAACATAAAACTGTTTATCCTGATAGAGTTCTGCCTTTCTTTATAGAAAGATGGCAGAATTATGAAATTAATGATATTTGGGATTTTTTATGTGTAGAAGCAATTTTGAAAAATAAGGAGTTTAGAAAATGAAATTTTTACAAATTGGTCTTGGTTCTATGGGAAAAAGAAGAATAAGGTGTTTAAAAAAATTGGGTTATACAGATATTCTTGGTTTTGATCTAAAAAATAACAGAAGAAAAGAATCAGAGAGTAAATATAATATAAAAGCAATAAACAATATCCAAAATTTAAATTTCGATGATATTGATGCTTTAATTGTATCGACCCCGCCGGATAAACACGATGAATATATAGAATTTGCTATTGAAAAGGGGAAACCCGCTTTCGTAGAAGCAAGCGTTGTGCTGGGGAGATTAGAAAAATTAAATAGATTAGCAAAAAAGAAAAATATCTTTATAGCACCGTCCTGCACCATGAAATTTCATCCGGCAATTAAAAATATCAAAAACATAGTAAATAGTGTGAAATATGGGAAAGTAACCAATCTTACCTATCATTGCGGTCAATACTTACCCGATTGGCATCCCAATGAGAATGTTAAAAATTATTATGTGAGTAAAAAAGAAACTGGAGCGGCAAGGGAGATAGTTCCGTTTGAGTTAACTTGGATAGTAGATATTATGGGATTCCCAAAAAATATTACAGGATTCCACGGGAAAACAATGGATATTGGAGCAGATATAGATGATACATACACTATTTCCGTTCGATCCGCAACCGGTAGTTACGGCAGTATAACAGTTGATGTGGTCTCAAGATATGCAACCAGAAGTCTTATATTAAACATGGAATACGGACAGATATTGTGGAGATGGGATGATAATATTGTAAAGTTATATGATGCTAAAAAGCAAAAATGGACTAACTATTATTGCCATAAAGGAAAAGCAGCTGAAGGATACAACAAAAATATTATTGAAGATATGTATGTTGAGGAAATAAAAACTTTTTTAAAGGCCACGAAAAACAGACAAGTGTTTCCGAATTCCTTGGATGAGGACATCAAAATTCTTAAGTTATTGGATAAGATAGAGAAAAACTATGAAAAATAAAGGTATTTCTTTATACCGCAAAGCAAAACAATTGATACCCGGCGGGACACAATTATTATCCAAACGCCCCGAAATGTTTTTACCGGACCAGTGGCCTTCTTATTACAGTAAATGCAAAGGCGTTGAGGTATGGGATTTAGACGGAAGAAAGTACATTGATATGACAATTGCGGGAGTTGGTACCTGTCCATTGGGATATGGTGATACTGATGTGAATAATGCTGTTACTAAAGCTATAAAAACCGGCAATATGTGTACCCTTAACGTGCCTGAAGAAGTTGAGTTGGCAAAACTTCTTTGCGAACTTCACCCTTGGGCAAAAATGGTTCGATACGCACGAACAGGCGGTGAAGCAATGGCAATAGCTATTAGAATAGCACGTGCTTATACCGGAAAAAGTAAAATCCTTTTCTGTGGCTACCATGGTTGGCATGATTGGTATTTGTCCGCAAATTTGGCAGATGACAATGCATTAGATGGGCAACTTTTGCCTGGGTTAAAACCCGCGGGCGTCCCTCGGGAACTAATAAAAACATCTATCTCCTTTCACTATAACAATTTGAAGGAATTTAAAAGTTTGATTATTAAATACGGAAGCAGGATTGCAGCAGTAGTTATGGAACCGGTAAGAAACTATTGGCCTGAGAAAAATTTTCTTGAAGGCATAAGGCAGACAACAAAAGAAAAAAATATACCATTAGTATTCGATGAAGTTACTTCCGGTTTTCGTATGACAACGGGAGGGATTCATTTAAAACTTAAAATCGAACCAGACATATGCGTCTTTGCCAAAGCAATAGGAAACGGCTATCCAATGGCTGCTGTGATAGGAAAATCCAATATCATGAATGTCGCGCAAACCAGTTTCATCAGCAGCACATATTGGACGGACAGGATTGGTCCGGCTGCAGCATTGGCAACTATAAAAAAATTTAAGAAATATAAAGTTTATCTTCATCTGATAGCTATCGGAAATATGATTCAAAATGGATGGAAAAAATTAGCAAAAAAATACGATTTAAATATTAAAATTACCGGAATACCACCTTTAAGCCATTGGGAGATAAAAGAAAAAGATAGTCAATTAATTCATACTCTAATCGTAAAAAAGATGCTTGAGAAAGGATTTCTAACCTCTAAAGCTTTTTATGCAACTTATGCTCATTCAAAAAAACATATAAATGATTATTTAGATGCTCTCGATAGTGTAATCAAAGAATCAATTCCATATATTAAGTATGGTAGAATTTAAAAACTTTACCAAGGGCCTATAGCCCATACGGGATTTAGGCGTCTTGTATAAAATAGGATATATATTACAGTGCATAATTGGAAATTTATTGAAGGATGGCGCCGTCACAGAACGGCATTAATTTCATTGTTTCTGATTGTGGGAATTTTCTGGACCATCCTGCCAACAAAAACCCCAGAATATAACTATTGCGAGATTGAAGCCATTTCTAAAGTTAACCTGCGCACGATGTGGTCCTGGACAGATTACAAATCTTATTCCCGTTACTCACCCACCGGTTTGTTATTATTTGGTCTAATTGACCGACATCTTATAGCGCCCTTACACGGAATTGATTTTTCGGATATCCAACAATCATATAGAGGCAAACGGCTGGTTCCACTTTTCTTCCTCTCTTTCGTTTTAATATCTTTACTGACCTATTGGTTCTCCTGGAAATTATTTGGCAATAAATGGGTCTCATTCGTTTCCGGAGTGTATATGGGGGTGAATAAAGCCTTCTTTTATTTTTTTTACTATGCTGATTCTTTCGCACTTTCTCTACTTATGATATATGGACTTTGTTTTTTGATCTTTTGGAAGAATTATCTTGATTCTCGCCGCAATATATATTTAATAGGTTATTATTTATTCCTTTTATTATGTGTTGGAGCATGGGAACAATGGATAAACTTATTAGGTTTTATTGTCCTGTTTACTATTTTTCTGTCAATTAGAGACAGAAAGTGGGACCGCAGGATTGTTATGCACGGGATATTAATTCCTCTTCTAATATTTTCCGTATATATTGCTTTCAGGTATCCTTCAGGAATTAAAGAAGTATCATCAGTAAAAGAAGCTCAATATGTATTTTCTTATCCGGCAAAATCTATGATGATTGAAGATATGATTGTCAATACGAGTTTGCACATTTCAGATAGTATTGACTCTCTGTTCTTTCCTTGGCCAATGTTATCTCAATCAATAATACATAACTATAATATGGAGATATGGAATCCCTTTAATAAAACATATGCCCCTTCCCCTTCTATGCATTATAAATTTATGACAGAATGGTATGCTGGTTTTCTTTTCTGTCTTTTTCTGATGGTGACCGTTTTGTTTATAATATATATTAGAAAACACCACGGAGAGGAAGAAAATGCCGCTGTGATTGGAATGTTGCTTATCTGGACTGGATTTATTGTTCATTTGCCTGTTATGTACAGGGCATATTCTTCCATGCCGGGTTATTTATTAGGCTATAAACATATTTTATCTATTCTGGGATTTTCGATTTTCTTAGGCTGGGCGATAAAAAAGTTCTCCCAGCATTTTACCGCCCGTCCTTTAATGATTAAGTGGTTCTACATACTTTTGAGTATATGGATTATCTATTGTAATTATGGAAAAATAGTATTAAGTTTAAAACGCGGCACTTATCCCTGGTAAACATTTATTACTTTTGATTGGGGGGATTAAAATGTCAAGAAAGATTGCATTAATAACAGGTATTACGGGCCAGGACGGAGCATATTTAGCTAAATTTTTAATAGAAAAAAATTATAAAGTTTTTGGGCTTTATCGAAGAACTTCAAGCCCAAATATCTGGCGGTTGTTGGACCTGCATATAAATGACAAGGTACATCTTATTCCGGGGGATATGACTGATATGGCTTCTATTAACAATGCTATTACTCAATCTAAACCTGATGAGATATATAATCTCGCCGCGCAAAGTTTTGTTGGCACTTCATTTGAACAGCCCTTAGCAACCGCAACTGTCGATGGATTAGGAGTAGTCGCCGTTTTAGAGTCAGTGAAACGAATAAATCCAAAAATTAAAATTTACCATGCTTCTACTTCCGAACTATACGGAAACGGAAAATGCGATAATTTCGCAAATAAAAATCCTTTAGACGAGAAAGACATTTTTTGGCCGGTATCACCCTATGCCACATCAAAGTTATATTCTTACCACTCAGTTAGGATATACAGAGAAGCGTATGGAATGTTTGCCGTTAACGGAATTTTATTTAACCACGAATCTCCTTTAAGAGGGCTGGAATTTGTAACTCGAAAAATTTCCAATGCTGTTGCTCGGATTAAATTAGGATTACAGAAAACTATAGAATTAGGCAATTTGAGTACTCAAAGAGATTGGGGATATGCTCCAGAATATGTCGAAGCAATGTGGTTAATGCTGCAGCAAACTACACCTAACGATTTTGTCATAGCAACCGGTGAGAAACATTCTGTTAAAGAATTTTTGGAATTATCCTGTAAATATCTTAATTTGCAGGCGGACAGCATAATGATTCAAAGTAAGAAATTCTTGAGACCATTAGATGTTAATTGTTTAGTAGGTAACGCCTCTAAAGCAAAGCAGATGTTAAAATGGAGTCCACGGGTGAATTTTGAACAATTAGTTGAAATCATGGTTCAGAAGGACATTGAACGCTGGAAAGACCATCTAAAGGGAAAAATATTTCCCTGGGATGCTATAAATGACCCGGCAGTATACTAAATTCGTAAAAGATGACTATAAACGAAAAAATATCGGTAATTTTGCCAACATATAATGAGAAAGACAATATTTTATTGCTGATAGAAGCTGTCCATTCTGAACTCATTGATTACGACCATGAAATTATAGTAATAGACGATAATAGCCTCGATGGAACATACCAAACTGTTTTGAACCTTCATTATCCTTACATAAAAACGATTCTCCGCACTGATAATCGCGGTTTAGCAAACTCTATTCGTTGCGGACTTGAAAATGCCAAAGGGACTATTTTCGTTGTAATGGACTCTGATTTCAACCATCAGCCAAAATATCTCCCTTTTATGATTCAATCCCTTTCATATTACGATTGCGTGTCTGCGTCACGATTTCTTTACGGGGGTAAGATGAATAGCCGCTCGCGGCATATTTTAAGTTGGCTTTTTAACATTTTTGTCCGTTTAATAACCGGAGGAGCCATCACTGATACACTTTACGGTTTTTTCTCAATAAAACGCAAAGTAATAGAACAACGTAATTATGACAATATTTTCTGGGGATACGGAGATTATTTCATTCGATTGATGTACTATCTTCAAAAAAACAAGGTCCAAATTTTACAGTTTCCGGCGATTAACGGTGAGCGAAAAGGCGGTATCGGCAACAGTACATTCCTGAAAACATTTAATCAATATTTTGTATCTACCGTACAACTTGCTATTAGAGGGAGAATAAGGGCGTGAATTATAAAGAAGTAAAGAAATGCAGGATATGCGGGAATAGTGAATTAGTGCCAATTCTAAACTTAGGCAATCAATTTCTAACCGGTGTTTTTTCAAGAAGCAAAAAGCAAAAGATTACTTCCGGTCCATTAGAATTGGTCAAATGCCAAGAGAAAGATACTGATAATTTCTGTGGACTTGTTCAACTTAGACATTCTTATGAATACGGGGAATTATATGGGAAAAATTACGGTTATCGCTCCGGACTCAATCAATCCATGATAGATCATCTTAATAATATAGTAGAAAAAATCACAAGATTGGTATCTATATCATCGGGTGATTTGATTATTGATATCGGAAGCAATGACAGCACTCTTCTGCAGGCATATCCCTCAAAAGGGCCTATTTTAGTCGGCATTGACCCTACAGGAAGAAAATTTGAAAAATATTATCCCAAACATATACATCTTATTCCCGAGTTTTTTTCTGCAAAAACAGTCAAAGACAAATTTGGCAAGAAAAAAGCAAAGGTCATTACATCCATTGCCATGTTTTATGACTTAGAAAACCCTCTCAACTTTATGGGACAGGTATACGAAACCTTAGCCAACGATGGCATCTGGGTTTTTGAACAAAGTTATATGCCTACTATGCTTGAACAAAATGCCTACGATACCGTCTGTCACGAACATTTAGAGTATTATCGCCTAAAACAAATTAAATGGATGACAGACAGAATAGGCTTCAAAATAATAGATATCGAATTTAATGATGTAAACGGGGGGAGTTTTTGTGTAACAGTTGCTAAAAAAAATTCTTCTTTTCAGGAAAATTCCAAACTTATAGAAAAATTACTGAGGGAAGAGGGAAACAAAGGGTTGAGCAGTTTAAAACCTTACAAGGAATTTAAACAACGTGTTTACAAACACCGAGAAGAATTACGCCGGTTTATTCAAAAAATAAAATCAGACAATAAATTGATACTCGGTTATGGCGCTTCTACAAAAGGGAATACATTATTGCAATTTTGCGAATTTAATGAAAGGGACATACCTTTTATTGCTGAGGTTAATAAGGATAAGTTCGGTTGTTATACCCCGGGTACGTATATCCCTATTATATCCGAAGAAAAGGCAAAAGAAATGAAACCCGATTATTTCCTTGTTTTGCCATGGCATTTTAGGGAAAGTTTTTTAAAAAGGGAAAAAGAATACTTATCAAAGGTAGGGCATTTCATATTCCCCTTACCAAAGTTAAGTGTAATTTAAAGGTAACCAGCGGAGGATATTTGATGGAAAAGATGAAATCGAATGTTAATGTTTTTGACCAGGATGCTAAAATTTATGGCGGATATCAATATACCACATCTACAAGATTGAGTAGTAAATTGGTCCTCCAACGTTCATTAGATCTTATTTTACAAATAGATCAATTTAAAGGGCGTTCTATATTGGATATTGGTTGCGGTGATGGTTTTTCTACAATCCTATTTTGGGATCATAGTCAATGTAGTTCACTTATTGGTGTTGACGCTGCTCCTCATGCTATTGAAGTAGCTAATGCCAATAAGAAAGACCGTCCCATTCAATTTATAGTTGGGGATGCCCAAAACTTACCCTTCCCGGACAATAATTTTGACTTAGTATTAATTCAAAGTATGTTACACCATGTTGATGACCCTTTGGGAACAATCCGTGAAGCTTTTCGGCTTGCGCCTGAAGTCTTAATTCATGAATCCAATGGTAATAGTTTAGCTCTAAAACTTAGAGCAAGGACAGGACACTACCATCGTGAACATAATGAAAAAGTCTTCAGTACTTATAAAATAAATAATTGGATTAAAAAATCTGGTGGAAAAGTTGTATATAAGAAATTTGCCAACTTTGTTCCAACATTTTGTCCTAATTGGTTAGCAAAAGCAATGAAAAGAATGGAACCTTTAGTGGAGCCATTACCACTTTTAAACTCTCAGTTATGTTCTATGTTTGTTTTTTTAGCTACTCGTCAGAAATAATATTATGAATATTTTTCATGGATATTTATACATAGGAAGATTACTCAAGTGACAAAAAAGGGAAGAATAATTAGTGTAATATTCAGTGCAATTGATGATGTCAATCAACTACTACAAAAAGATCATCAACTGGAAAAATCTATGAATACCTTTCTGTTTACTGAATCAGGAGAATTGGATTCGTTAGGATTAGTGAATCTAATCGTAGCTGTAGAACAGAGAATCGAAGAAGAATTTGGAATCACAATAACTTTAGCCGATGGAAAGGCAATGCACCAAAATAATAATCCATTAAAAACTATTGGAACACTTGCCGATTATATCGGCTTACTTTTAGAGAAAAAGATAAATGGATAAAAAAGAATATAAATGTATGCTTATTTCTGACTTTACCATTGATAATTTTGCTGCCTATTTGAATAATGATAAAGACTTTCCAGTAGTTAAAAGCATTGTTGCTCCATTTGGTCAAGTAACTCAAGTATTAAGAGATGAAAATTTGGAATGCTGGAAAAATAAACCAGATTTTGCCGTAGTTTGGACTCGGCCAGAAAGTACTATTGAGTCTTTTAATCATATTCTTAATTTTAAAAATGTATCGATAGAGGAGATTTTTAAAGAGGTGGATAAATATTCTTTATCATTACTGAACATCCATGATAGAGTAAAATCTGTATTCGTTCCGACATGGGTTTTCACTTCTCATAATAGAGGTTTTGGTATGCTTGATATGAAAAACGACATCGGGATAGTGAATACCTTAATGCGTATGAATTTAAGGCTTTCTGAAAATTTAAACAAAGCATCAAATATATATTTATTGAATACTCAAAAATGGATTGAAATTGCGGGAAAAAAGGCATTTAATCCAAAACTATGGTATATGGGAAAAATTGCGTTTGGAAATGAAGTTTTTATAGAAGCAGTAAAGGATATTAAATCCGCCCTAAGAGGAATAAGCGGTGATTCTAAGAAACTAATTATTCTTGACTTAGATGATACCTTATGGGGCGGAATTGTTGGAGATATTGGATGGGAAAATATTATACTTGGCGGACATGACCCTACCGGAGAAGCTTTTGTTGATTTTCAGAAAACATTAAAATCTTTTACAAATCGCGGCATTTTATTAGGTATAGTCAGCAAAAACGAAGAATCTGTAGCACTAGAGACAATAAAATATCATCCGGAAATGGTTCTTAGATTATCTGATTTCGCTGGTTGGAAAATTAATTGGGGGGATAAAGCCAAAAATATTATTGATTTAGTCTTAGATTTGAATCTTGGCCTTCAATCAGTAGTTTTCATTGATGATAATCCCGTTGAAAGGGCACGTATTAAAGAATCTTTACCTGAAGTTTTTGTTCCTGAATGGCCGGAAGATAAAATGCTTTACAAGAAGGAATTACTCAGCCTTTCTTGTTTTGATACCCCCTCAATTAGTAAGGAAGACCTTGAAAGAACTAAAATGTATGTAACGGAGCGACAACGCCAGAATTTCAAAGTTAAGATTGAATCTTTAGAGGAATGGTTGAAGACATTAGGCATAAAAGTAAAAGTAGAAGAACTGAATGAGATTAATCTTCAAAGAACGACTCAACTACTAAATAAGACTAATCAAATGAATCTCATTACAAGGCGCATGACAGAGTCAGAATTGATTAATTGGGCAAGGGAAGATAATCACAAATTCTGGACTTTTTGCGTTTCAGATAAGTTTGGAGATTCAGGTTTGACAGGTATAATAAGTCTTGAAGTAAATAATAAGACAGGACAAATTGTAGATTTTGTCTTAAGTTGCAGAGTGATTGGACGAAAAATAGAGGAAACCATGATTTATACAGTTATTAAGTATGCACAATTGATTCGAGTGGATAAAATATATGCAAAATATATCCCAACACCCAAGAACAAACCTTGTTTGGAATTCTGGCAACGTGCGGGATTTATTAATGAAAAAGATAATTGTTTTACTTGGGAAACAAAGAATGAGTATATATTGCCTAATTGTATAAAAATTGTTGAGGCAGGTTAATTGTGATTGAACTAAAATTTTTTGGGAAAGATGCAAAATTCCACCATATTGGTATCGCAGTGAAATCAATAAAGAACGTTAGTCCGTTCAGCCCAATAATTACAGATTCTATTCAAAAAGTTTCTGTTGCTTTTGTTTTAGTTAATGGAGTTAATATAGAGCTTATCGAACCATTTAGTGATAATTCGCCAATAACCGAAAGTTTAAAGAAAAGAATAAAATTCCTTCATATTTGTTATACGGTTTCTGATATTGAAATGGCGATAAAAGAATGTAGAGAGTATGGGTTCCATTGTATTGCGCGACCAATACAGGCTACCGCATTTAATAATAAAATAGCCTGGGTGTATAGTAATGAATGGGGATTATTTGAGTTATTAGAAGATTCCAAGATGGGTAAAAATGATAAGAGATGATATAAAAATTCGTCTAATAGATAGAGAAGATTGTGAGCAAGTTGCCAGATTGCATACAACAAACATTCAAATAGGGGTTTTAAGTATTCTGGGAATTTCCTTTGTTAAACTGATTTACCAGTCCATGATAGGTTCCAATAATGCTTTTTGTATAGTAGCAGAGGATAACAACAAGATTGTTGGGTTCGTGTCAGGAACAACAAGCTTAAATAAGTTTTATAAGGAATTTATAAAAAATAATTTTATAAAAGCACCTATTGTATTACTTCCCAAAATTATAAACCCTAAAATTATGAGAAAGATTTTTAACATTTTACTTTATCCGAATAGGGTGCATGGTTTACCAGAAGCAGAATTTATGAGTATAGTGATTGATGAAAGATATCGCGTTAAAGGTCTCGCGAGAATATTGATAAATGAATTAATAAAAGATTTTAAAAAAAGAGGAATAAATAAATTTAAAAGTGTGGTGTCTTCAAGCTTAGTATCGGTTTATAAATTCTATGAAATAATGGGTGCCACCTTTCATTCAGACATAGCAGTTTATAAAGGGGAAAAATGGAAAGCGCATATTTGGGAAATTTAAAATCGTTCTATAATAGTTTAATTTTTACTTATGAATTTATCCTATGATAGATAAGTTTATACCTTGGGCAAAGCCGGTATTATTTGGCAATGAAAAGCGATATCTTTTAGATGCGTTGGATTCAACCTGGATTTCCGGCGGCAAGTATGTGGAACTTTTGGAAAAATCTATCGCTGAACACTGCGGCGTTAAATTTGGGGTAGCAGTTTCCAACGGCACGACTGCTCTGCATCTTTCATTGCTGGCATTAGGTATAGGTCCCGACGATGAGGTCATAGTTCCGGGATTTACATTTGTGGCTCCCGTGAATATGGTAATTGCTGTAGGGGCTAAACCTGTTTATGCCGACATTGATACAAAAACATGGTGTATAGATGTAGAAAGTATAAAGAAATGTATTACTTCGAGAACGAAAGCAATAATTCCAGTTCATCTTTATGGGAATGTCTACGCTATGCGTGAAATAATGAAACTGGCACACTCAAAGGACTTATATGTCATTGAAGACAGCGCCGAATCCGCTTTTTCCAGATACAGAAATAAATATGCGGGTACATTTGGAAATCTTGGCTGTTTGAGTTTCCACGCTACTAAAACTATTACTACTGGAGAAGGAGGAATGGTTTTGACAGACGATGAGAGCCTATATAAAAAAATGCTCATAATACGAGATCACGGCATGCGAAAAGATAAACGATATTGGCATGATGTTGTTGGGTTTAATTTCAGGATGACAAATTTTCAAGCCGCCCTAGGGTATGCTCAATTTGAGAAACTGGATATTATATTAAGAAACAGGGAAAGAGTTTACAAAACTTATTGCAGAGAACTTGATTCCGTCTGCGGGATTGAAATGCAGTATTTTTCTCCTGAGGTTCAACCTGTAGTTTGGACTGTAGCAATAAAACTCACATCCAAATACCCTGAAGGCCATCGAGATTATGTGATGAAAAAACTTTTCCAAGCCAATATCGAAACAAGGCCCGGATTCTATCCATTAAGTTTAATGCCCCCCTACAAAGCACCATTATCCCCCGTATCTGTTAATGTTAGTAAAAATGTTATCTGTCTGCCAACATATCCCTCACTGAAAAACGAAGAAATAAAATATATCTGTAGTCAATTAAAAATAATTTTGAAAAAATAAAATGAGATTCAAAAAAAACTTTTTGCATAATTATCTTATCAATGCACCAATGGCTTTAGCCATTGAAAGATCTCTTGAGTGTAATATTTTTTCGGAACAGGAATTTATTCCGCCAATACTCGATATTGGATGTGGTGACGGGCTGTTCGCACATATACTTTTTGACGGCACAATAAACACCGGCGTTGATTTTAATGCCAAAGAATTAAAACGGGCTAAATCATTTAAAATATACGATGAGATTATCAACTGTCATGCTGATAAAATCCCGAAGGATGATAGTTCTTATAACACAATTTTCAGTAATAGTGTGCTTGAGCATATTCCTAATCTCAAATCCGTATTAAGTGAAGTTTACAGGCTTCTTGCCCCAGGAGGGAATTTTTACGTAACGGTTCCTACGGAAAAATTCGACAGATTTACTATACTTTATCAATTGTTTTCACTTTTACACTTGAGCACTGCCGCCCAAAATTACCGCCGTTTTTTCAATAAATTCTGGAAACATTATAATCATTACAAGATAGAAAAATGGGAAGCAATATTTAAACAAGCGGGTTTTAAAGTAATAACATCAAAAGAATATGGTTCAAAAGTCTTATGTCTCATCAATGATTTTTTAGTGCCTTTAGCTTTAGTGTCGTTTGTCGTAAAAAAGATACTTAACAAATGGATAATATTTAGACGTTTGAGAGGAGTTTATATATATCCCTTTTATTTTATAATTAGCAATATTATAAAAAGATACGAAAATGGTTCCCAACGAGGATTAATTTTCTTTTCTCTTGCAAAGGAATAAACGACAAATGAAAATAGTTATAATAGGTTGTGGCCAGATTGGTAGCCGTCATTTACAAGCCATCGTTAAACTAAAAGAAAATTTAGGAATACAAGTTGTTGAACCAAATAAGGAAGCCCAAAAGGTTGGGAAAAAAAGATTAAAAGAAGCATTGGAAGTAGTTCCAGAAAAACATGCGGTTAAGATAGAGTGGTTAGAAAATATTAATCAGGTTAGCAATATTGCTGATTTGGCAATAGTGGCAACAACGGCGAAAGGCAGACTTAAAACAATTGACAGATTATTTAGAATAGGACATAAACGATTTTTAGTTGAGAAGATGGTTTGCCAATCGACAAAAGGGTACGAAAAACTATTAGAATCTTTTGATAAATACAAAGCAAAAGGTTGGGTGGATTGCACCCGAAGATATTATCCGTTTTATCAAAAAATTATAAAACTGGTGAATAAAGAATCCCCGATTGTCTTTAATGTAACAGCCGGTAATCAAGGGCTTGGTTGTAATGCGATTCATTTCCTTGACCTTTTTGGCGCATTGACGCAAAATCCGCAGGGTATCAAATTAAATGGAGATTATCTCTCCCCAAAACTTCTACCAAACAAGAGAGGAAATGACTTTGTTGAATTTGCGGGAACAATTATGGGAAAAATAGACAATAATTTTGCTTCTATTACTTTTCATCCGGAGAGCGATGCCGGAATTACAGTGAATATTCTATCAAAGAATACAAGAACGTTTGTTGATGAAGGCAACAGAAAAGCCCTTCTGGCAACAAAACAGAATAATTGGAGGTGGGAAAAATTTGCTTTTAAGGAATTATATACAAGCGATTTGACTACTGAAATAGCAAAATCCATAATTAAAAACGATACCTGTAAGCTTTTTACTATCCAAGATTCATATTATTTTCATAAAGAACTATTTCGTATATTCAACCAGCATATTAAATCAGTCACGGGAAAAAATGTAACTATTTGTCCAATTACCTGAAAATTACAAAGATGTCTTATAAAACTTCGAGTTTAATTGATAATTTGAATTTTGAAAATAAAAAAATAGTAATTATCGGAGCAGGATGGATGGCTGAGCAATACTGCAATGCGCTATTCACAATGAAAATAAAAAACGTCACGGTTATTTCCAGAAAGGAGGAATCTTCTCGCCGTTGCTGCAAAAAATATGGTTATAAGCCGCTTTATGGCGGATATAAAGATAATCTACCAAAACTTGGTGTTTTTGACTTAGTGATAGTTGCAACTCCTATACATGAGCTTAAAACCGCTGCCACTTTCGCTATAAATTGCGGCAACAAGAACATTCTTGTGGAAAAGCCGGGGGCTTTATATTCCAGTATACTTAATAACTGGGTCAAAGAAACCGAGAACACGGATGTTAGAATTAGAATTGCTTTTAATCGCCACACCTACCCCACTCTATGGAAATTGAAAGAAATTACAAAAGAAGAAAAAATTACCTCATGTTTCTATACCTTCACAGAGTGGGTTCATACGATTAATTTTACGAATAACCAACCGGATGTTTATAAGAGATGGGGGATAGCAAACTCTCTTCATTTAATCAGTATGGCTCATAACTTAATAGGAATGCCGAAGGAAATCTCTTCTTATCGTTCCGGCAGTCTTACATGGCATCCGTCCGGGGCACAATTTGTCGGAGCGGGAGTTACAGAAACAGATATCCCTTTTTCATATCAGGCTGACTGGGAATCAGCCGGAAGATGGGGAATAGAAATAATGACAAATCATAGTGCTTATAGGTTAATTCCTTTAGAAAAACTGTACCGTTGTTCTAAAGGTTCCGTTAATTGGGAAGAAATAGGATGCATATCTACATATCCCAACGTGAAAGAAGGAGTTGCTGAAGAAATAACTATTATGCTGAATAAGGAATTGGAAAAAGAGATTCCTTTGGTGACCCTTAAACAAGCAACGCTTTTAACTAAGTTAGCAGAAAAAATCTTTGGCTATTCTTCTACATCACAAAAATCATGAAAATTGTCTTTGTTCCCAACTATTTCTATCTGAATCTTCCCATTTTTGAGCCGGTTATTATTCAACTTGCAAAAAAAGGAATAACTTCATATGTTTTGCACTTACCGGGAAACACAGATATTCCTGCGGACAAAGATTTTGATTCTTCCTATTTTAGAAGTAAAGGAATAAAGTTTATTGAAATACCTATTATTCGAGTGCCTTATTATAGATATAATATTTACTCAAACTTTAAATTGTTAGCTGTTATTTTCAAAAATTGGAAGATTGTTCAAAAATTTCCGAGAGAATTCAACCCAGATGTAGTAGTTGTGGGTTCCGATTTAGGAAATCTTAACATTCGTTTTTTAATGGATGTCTGTTATTCCTTGCGAATACCGGTAGTGATTCTCTATACTTGTGATTTATCTGATGTTAATGCGAGGATTAATTTCCGTTTCTTTTATTCCTGGAGGAATAGATATTTATTTAGATTAAGAATTTTAAATTTCCTCAGGGCCTGCTTATTTACGGGGACGATACCCGGGGAATATACATTAGATTCAACAGTCTGCGTAGCCTCAAAAGAAATTTGCCAAAGGTTAGTGGCAAAAGGAATTAATAGGGATAGAATTATTGTAACCGGCATGCCTTTTCTGAGTTCTCCAACCAGTCATTCATCGGAAGATACTTTTAAAAAATTAGGCATTCCGAAAAATTATAAAGTAGTAGTTTTGTTCACCGAGTGCATTCAGAATATTTATGGGACTAAATATACGGAAGAACTGTATGTTGAACTAATCAAAGCGATTGAAGATTTATCTGAAGATGTATTTTTTATTATAAAGTTGCATCCTCTTGAGGATGGAGAAATGGAAACTTTCATCAGGGATATCTTTAATGATAAACCTCGCTGTAAAATCATTAACAATTTTAATGTAGAGGAATTAATCGGAGTTGCAGACCTTTGTATGGCTCATTTTTCAAGGGTTTTAATTACTGCCGCATTAATGCATAAAAGATTCTTAAGCATTAACTTAATGAAAGACCGAAAGCGAACATTTATTTCTGGGGAAGAGGCCGAGATATTAGAAATCGGTTCCTATGAAAATTTAGAAAAAAAGGTTAAGGAGGCTTTAGAAATTCCTGCATTTGGAGAGAGAATGGATAAAATGGTTGCAAATATCGCGAACAGATTTTTTTCTGCTAACAGTTACGAAAAAATTATCTCTGTTATTCTAAATAAAGTTGATCGAACTTAAATAGATTTTCCATTATTTTATGGACAAAAAATGCATAACCACCAAGAGATAAAAGAGAAACAGAGAATACTGCCAATCGAGTATCATTATGTTAGCGATGAATCATTTCTAAGAAATTTTAAGAAAATCTCTCCAACTTTGTTTGAAAATCATCTTAAAAAACTTATTGTTAATAGGCAAGCATTATCTGTTGATGAACTGCTGGTATGCGCTGAAAAAAACAAATCTTATCCACAGCATTGTTTTATACCTACCTTTGACGATTCCTTACGCCCCACAATGAAAGCGGTATTGCCGATACTTCAAAGAAACAAAGTCCAAGCTATCTTTTTTATAAATACAGCGCCATTAATTAATCAATCCCTTAATCTCATTGAAAAACAGCGAATCTTGCAGTATGTAGGAAGCGACTATGCAACTTTCTTCCGAGAATTTTGTCAAACTGCTTTAGAAATGTTTCCCCATCTTCCCCAAAATAAATTTGCTGATACAGAAAAAAATCGAGAATTTGCTAAGCAAAACTATCATCCTGAGTTTACATTCTATTCACCTTTGGAACGCTATTATAGACTTCTTCGGGATGATTATCTTAAAATGGAGGAACATAAAGCTATAATTGATGAAATGTTTGACAACAACTTTGACGAATATGAATGGATAAATATGATTAATTTGAGGGAGAATGACCTTCTAAAAATTCGTGAGGAAGGTCATATCATTGCAGGACATTCTCATACTCATCCTTTCAATATGAAAAAACTTAACCATCATTTGCAAGAGGCAGAGATAAAACAAAACCTTAAAGAGATTGAAAAGATACTCAATGAACCGATAAGTATATATGCTCATCCCTCAAACAGTTTTGACGAAACAACAATTAATGTTCTAAAGCAATATGGAATAAAATGCGCTTTCAAAGCAGATTACACCTTTAAATCAATGAATGATTATTACCGTGTTCCAAGAATAGACGCGGGTTTGCTCTATAGATTTTTAGAGGAGGAAAATAATGAGAATACTGATTTTAACCTCAAACCATCTAAGACATAAATATCTTGCCAACCGAATTTGTGAAAAAAATAAAGATGTTTTTATTATCTCGGAAGTACAGCCCTTAGAAACGGGAAAGGTGAAAACGCAGTCAATAGGTTTAGGAAAATGTGTCCATCGGCATTTTCAAAATATCCTCGCCAGCGAACATCTCCTTTTTGGAAATCACTCCTTTTTCCGGGGTATGAAAGGCATCTTTCCTATAATGTTAAATGAGTTAATGCTCAATTCTGTCTACAAAGTTATCTGTAATATCAATCCAGATGTTGCTATAATATTTGGTTCAAGTTGGATTAAAAAGCCGCTGCTGTCTTTGTTGCCAGTTAGTAAAACATTCAATTTACATATGGGGATTTCTCCCTTTTATCGGGGGCACAGCACTAACTTTTGGGCCTTCTACAATGGCGAACCAGAGATGGTCGGTTCTACAATCTTACTTTTATCCCCGAAACTTGATAAAGGCGACATAGTTTGTCACTCTGTGCCACCATTGCAGAAAGGAGACGATTACTATACCTTTTCTATGAAAGCAGTCTCAGTAGCAGTTGAAAATATCATTGTCATTCTAAATGAATTGGCTAAAGGGAGGAAGCCAAAAACTTTTCCTCAATTTAAGGTCGAAAAAACTCATTACTATAGGAGTAAAGATTTTACTGAGCAGGTTGCAGAAGATTTTTTAGAGACCTATAAGAAAAAATTCGCTATTTATTTGCGTTCTCCTAAAAAACGAGTAAAAAGTTTGATTGACTTGCAGTTTTGATGTTTCTTCGATTCTAATTTATATAATGAAAATTCTTTTATTACCATACTATTACTATATTCAATATCAGCCATTCAAATTAATCATCAGAGAATTGATAAGCAGGGGAATGGATACGAGGATGCTTTACATTCCTAATATGTCCCCAAAGGATGAAACACAATTTTACAATCCGCATAGATTTAGAAAGGACAGTATCCCTTTTATTGAATTTAAATTGAGTCGTTTTACCCTTCCAAAAGCACCTTTTCGTTATTTTTTTCAACTAGTACAGTTTTGTTTTAATAGTTGGAGACTTAAGAGAGTTTTAAAAAGATTTCAACCTGATGGAGTAATAATTGGTTCACATCTAGGAGGCATATATATAAGGCTTATACAAATGCTTTGTAGTGAGATGAAAATACCTATCTTAAGCATTTGTTTAACCTGGGATATAGTCACTTCCCGTACAATTAATAACACTCCAATACAAAGATGGCTGCCTCTTCCTAAGACAGCAAAAAAAGTTCTGAGATGGCAAACTTATAACAAATATATGCGAAACCATCTTTTTTTAGTTACCGGGTACCTTATGAAACAACATCTGATAAGGATAGGGGTGAAGCAAGAACAAATTACTGTTACAGGAAATCCTGTTCATGATGAAACATATGAATATTTAAATAGGAGAAGAGTTATCTCGCAAAATATAGGACTAAAAAAAGAAAAGTATATAGTATTCTTAACAGAAATTATTCATGAGATATTTGGTATTGATTATTTAAAAAATCTGGCAAAAATATTAAAGGATATACTTGATAAACTATCTCCAGATATAAGAGTAATAATAAAGTTCCATCCTCGCGAAACTCCGGAGACTAAAAATATATTCCGAAAAGAATTATGTGGTCATAGATTTGAATATTTTGAAAATATTGACTTAATTTCTCTTCTGTATGGTGCTCAAATCTGCATTGGTCATTATACCAGAGCACTGGAGATTTCTTTTATTGTAGGTACCCCGGTTTTAGCAATAAATTTCTCAGGTAACGAAATATACTCTATATATAATAGGGACGATAATATTATGAGTGCTAATAAGAGTGAAAATGTTATGGTTGCTACTACTTCAGAAGAACTTGAACAGAAATTGATTGATTTTTTTTCGGACGAACATTTTCGTCAAAAAGCAGAATCGGTTAGAGAAAAATGGTTAGAAGATAACATTTATGCTATAGACGGACAGAATACTAACCGAGTAGTTGATACAATTTTAGCCCATATCGATAATTTTAGGAGAAAGAGATGAACCCAACTCCTTTGATTACTTCGCCAATACTGAGACTTGTTATTTCTCTATTTTTTTTAATTGTTTGTATCAAATATCGGCGCTATTTTTTACTATTAATACCTTTTCTGAGATATGCCGGCTATATTTTTATGAAAGAAGGACATCCACCAGAAATGAATTTTATTATCTGTTATGCAGAGTTGCTTATATTAGGTATTTTTGCCTTACAGGAAGGCTTCCGCCTCAAAGATAAAACTTCTCTATATTTATTCTTTTTCCCTCTTCTGTCTCTTCCCAGTCTTTTATACGCGCAAGGGAACCTTTATCAAAGTGTCTTTATTATCAGTCTATTATCGCTTTCTGCCTTTCTATACATTTTTTATCTTAAGCATATGGAATGGTTTTTGAATAAAAATATATTTAACCTTATTGTTTTGGTTTGGATTGTTTTTGGGATTTTAGCCCATATTTACCAGGGTATTAAGTGGGGACATCTCTTGTCAGGCAATTTACCTGCGTGGGTTTGGGCTATTGTATACAGAGGTGGTGGGTTAGGTGCAAGCAATCATGCCGGAGGGATAATTCTGTTTTTTTTACCTTTTATTAAAGATTATAGAATATTATCGTTAACTACCCTTTTCCTTCTTACCACTTTTTCGCGAGGGGTATATGCTCCTTTGGTCTTGCTCTGGATAATACTATTCTTCCGGATTTTTGAAATTAAGTATAACAGAAAAGAGTCCTTAGGGATTTTTTTTCTCACACAAAAGGGGAAAAGATTATTAAAAGCTTTTCTTCTTTTTTGTATTATGTTTTGTTTAATATGGCATTTTATCCCACAAACTCACAAAGTCACATTCTCACAAGAGGCATTTCAAAGAATTATTGGAGCTAAGTCCTGGGGAAATACAATAGATGAAAAGGTAAAAAATCGTCTTCTGAAAGATGAGAGACTTGATATTTGGAGACAATCCCTAAAAATATTTAAAGAGACCTCATATCAGGGAATAGGGTTGGGAGGATTTGCTTGGGGGCAGGAACTTATCGGTGCCACACGTGAATATTCCAATGCGCACAATGTGTATCTAACCCTTTTATGTGAAGGCGGCATTTTTTTCTTCCTTGGTTTTATCGGACTTTTACTTTACATGTTTCGTTTAGCATTTAGATATAATTATGATGCATTGATAAGTCTTGTAATGTTTGCATTTTATGGCCTTTATTCCGGAGAAATTTATGAGACAGCCGGGATGGCTTCCGCATGCGATTATTACTATTTAATCTTTTTGTTAGCATATTTAACATATATGAAAAAACTAAAATTAAAGGGAAATATAGATAATGCCTGAATATAATCTTATTAAAAAAGTTTCTATATATACCTCAGCTAATATTTTAGTTAAGGCTATCCCCTTTTTCCTTTTACCTGTTTTAACACGGTATCTGTCCCCTTCCGATTATGGTCTCATTGCTATTTTTCAGATAATTTTAGCCTTTATGATTGTATTTATAGGATTAAATAGCAATGGCGCCATAATGGTGAATTTCTTTAAATTAGATAAGCAAAAACTTAGAATTTATATCGGCAATGTGTTTTTGGTTATATTGACTGATGTTATCCTGGTATTTGCCTTACTTTATATTTTTCGTACCCCTTTCTCGTATTTCTTAAAATTTCCCCGGTTATGGCTCTCCATTGGAGTTCTTGTTGCTTTAGGAGAAATCATTTTTTCCTTTGTTCTTGTTCTCTGGCAGGCAGAACAAAAAGCGTTATCTTTTGGATTATCTAATTTAGCCAAAGTAGTAACTAATACAGGACTCTCTTTGCTCTTTATTGTAGTATTAGGATTAGGATGGCAAGGACGATTGTTGGGAATAAGTTTCACTTCATCTATTTTTGCCCTTATTGGGATTTTTATCCTTTATAAAAGGAAGTATATAAAAATTTCCTTGGACAAGAAATATGTTAAAGATATACTCCTTTTCGGAATTCCCCTAATACCCCATGCATTAGGTGGATGGATAATAACCAGCATCGGAAGAATCTTTATTAATTCTATGATTGGCCTTGCCTCTACAGGCATATATACGGTTGGTTATCAAGTGGGAATGATTATCGGTTTATTGGCTACTTCATTTAATACTGCATGGACACCATTTTTGTTTAAGAAATTACAGGAAAACAATTATTCTACAAAAATTAAAATAGTAAGATATACATACCTTTATTGTATATCTTTAATCGGATTGGCTTTGTTCTTAGGTTTTATAGCACCAACATTGCTAATCTTTCTGGTTGGTAAAAGTTTTTATGGAGCCTCCCAATATGTAAAATGGATTGCTATGGGTTTTGCATTTGAGGGAATATATCTTATAGTTGGGAATTACATCTTTTATGTAAAAAAGACTTATCTTCTCTCATTAGTAACCATTTCCTGTGGTTTACTTAATATCGGGTTAAATTATTTCCTTATTAAACTTAATGGGGCATTGGGTGCGGCTCAGGCGACCTTTCTCACTTATGTGATATTCTGTTTGGGGACCTGGTTTTTAAGCAACAGGGTTTATAAAATGCCATGGCGTCTTGGTTTTTTGGCCTTATTAAAAGGCAAATATTCTTAAAATGATAAAAAATATTAAATCCCAATTAATTGGAAAACTTTGGGGAATGGAATCAATAGAAATCAATTTTAACAAAGTAAAAAACCAAAAAGTTATTTCAAGAATAGAAAAAAGTTTTTTTCGTCCCGGAGAACTTAAGGATACTGGAACCTCTTCATTTTCAATTCTAAGCCGACGGACATTGGCTCAATTCTTAGGACAAAAATATTGGATTAGAACTGAATGGATATATATAATAAGATGTCTATTAAGTATAGCCGCTTTGCCGTTTAGTATTTTAGTGCCTTTGATAAAAAACCTAATATTTCCCAGAAAGGCAAAGAAAAAAACCAAAGTTGTTTCTTTTTTAGAAGTTGAGTTTTGTAAACCTTTCTTAGATGAAATATTTCCTGATGGATATACTGTAGTTTCGCCATGTAATACGGGATTAAATTTCAAAGATGTTGGGTTCATTCTTAAAATTTTGTTCGCATGTCCAAGATATCTTATATACCCAGAACTTCTCTGTCGAGTTATTATCGGAATTGCTCAATATTCTTATGTTATTAATCAATATCACCCTGAAGTTATCAGTAATTTTGCTGAAGGTAGTTGTTGGGCCTCTGTTCTCACTGGCTATTGCAGAGAGTTGGGAATAAAACATATAAATATAATGCATGGAATACGATATTTCAGTTCTTCTAAAGCATTCTCAGAATTTGATACTTTTTATGTTTGGGGGAAATATCATTTAGAACAGTTTAAGATGATGAGGGTATCTGCTAAAAATTTTATTATCTCGGGAAATCCTATTCATCGCAGACTTCGTAAAACAGCACTTAATACTATCCCCAAACAACCTCCCAGACTCCTAATAATGTGTGAATTTATTCTTTTGGCAGATAGAAGGTTCTTTTTTCTTATATGTGATATCATTAATCAAATAGGAATTGAATGGGCAGTTATTTGCCGTCTTCATTATCAAGATATTGAATATTCGATTCGTTTTGCAAAAAAATTAGAATATAAATTGCAACGAAAAGTTATTATAGAGCACCCTTGCAAAGTTCCATTTAAAGATTCAATAAGAAGAGCTACAATTGTCGTAGGCTCTTATACAAACGCTTTAACAGATGCTTGGGTCGCAGGAAAGAAATGTATTTATCTCCATGTACCTGAAGAAGATAGAATCCCTTTGCAAGAATACCACTATTCTAAAAATATTAAGATTTTTTGCAGAGGTGACAAAATTCAGAATTTTCTTAATGTGCCAATTGTTGAAGATGAGAGTGAAACAATACTTAGAAATCGTTTTAGCCGAAATATTTGAAAAAAATGAATAAAATAAGAATTGGCAAAAGAATGGTCGGCGAAGGTCATCCGGTTTTTATTATCGCTGAAGTAGGAGTAAATCACAATGGCAAAATAATATTAGCAAAGCGATTAATTGATTCTGCAAAAAAAGCAGGTGCTGATGCGGTGAAATTTCAAGCCTTCAAAACAGAAGATTTAGTTACCCGAGGAATTAAAATGGCAGACTATCAAAAGAAAAACATAGGTAAAAAAAGCAGTCAATTAAAAATGCTTAAAAAATTAGAACTGAAATATGAGGATTTTATACAAATAAAAAAATATTGTGATAAAAGGAGCATACTTTTTCTTTGTACACCTCATTCAGAAGATGTAATTGATTTCTTGGAACCTTTAATTCCTGCATATAAAATTGGCTCTGGAGATTTAACAAACTTGCCATTTTTGAGAAAGATTGCTGAAAAGAAAAAGCCTATAATACTATCAACCGGAATGGCTACTTTAAGCGAAGTCGAGGAAGCTATAAAAGTTATTAGAAATAATGGAATTGCCCAGATAGTTTTACTTCACTGTACAACCAACTATCCCTGTTCCATGGAAGATGTAAACTTAAAAGCAATGGAAACTATGAGAAAAAGATTAAATTGTCCAGTTGGTTATTCAGACCATACACAAGGTATTATTGCTTCCATAATGGCAGCAACTATGGAAGCAGTGGTTATAGAAAAACATTTTACTTTGAATAAAAATTTACCTGGACCAGACCACAAGGCAAGTTTGGAACCGAATGAATTAAAAGAAATGATAACCGCCATCAGAAATACAGAAAAAGCATTAGGAGATGGAGTAAAGGAACCAACTAAAAGCGAAAAAAAAATTAAGAGAGTTGTAAGAAAAAATATAGTTGCCCGAGTAGACATTAATAAGGGAAGCAAAATTTCAAGAGAAATGCTTACAATAAAACGGGCAGGATTTGGCATTGAGCCAAAATATATTGACAAAATTATAGGAAGAAAAGCTATTGACGCGATAAAAAAAGATAAGCCGATTATTTGGAATAAGATAGAAATTTAAAAAACCATAAATATTCCCCCTATGAGAAAAATTTTATATATATCCGGGACCAGAGCTGATTATGGACTAATGAGAGAAACCTTATTTGCAATAAAAAAATACTCAGGATTGAAAGTAGATATAGCGGTTACAGGAATGCATTTGCTGGATGAATTTGGTAGAACTGTAGAAGAAATAGAAAAAGATGGCTTCCATATCCATAAATTAGAGGCTGTTTGTAAGGAAGATAATAAGGAATCAATGGCAAATTTTATAGGGGAATTTATTCAACTTTTGACAGAAAGAGTAAAAACGATAAAGCCGAATATAATCCTTTTATTGGGAGATAGAGGAGAAATGTTAGCAGGAGCGATAGTAGGAACATATTTAGGTATACCTGTTGCTCACATCCATGGGGGAGATGTCTCATCTACAGTGGATGAGCACACCAGACATGCAATAACTAAATTGTCTCACCTCCATTTTACAGCAACTGGAAAATCTAAAGAAAGGATATTAAAAATGGGGGAAGAACCGTGGAGAGTATTTATAACTGGAGCTCCTGGGTTAGATAGTATATTAAAAGAAAAATTATTTTCTGAGAAAGAAATCGCGAACATATACAATTTGCAATTATCTAAACCTTTTTTGTTGGTTATTCAACATCCTGTCACGGGAGAATTTAACGAAGCCGGCGTGCAGATGAGAGAGACGATGGAAGCCATAAGAAATATAGGATATCAAACTATTGTAATCTATCCGAATGTCGACGCAGGAGGAAGGAAAATGATAAAAGTTATAGAAGAATACCAGAAATACCCTTTCATTCGAATATATAAAAATATACCACACAAAGATTACTTAAGTTTAATGAAAATATCTAGTGTTATGATTGGTAACTCAAGCTCTGGAATCATTGAGGCACCGTCATTTCATTTGCCGGTAGTTAATATCGGAACAAGGCAAAAAGGCAGAGAAAGAGCAGGAAACGTAATTGATGTAGATTACAGAAGAGACCAAATAAAACAAGCCATTAAAAAAGCAATCTATGATAAAATATTTAAAAAAGTTTTAAGCAAATGTAAGAATCCCTATGGCAACGGAAAAACTGGAGTCAAAATCGCTTATATCTTAGATAAAATTAAAATAGACAATAAATTATTACAAAAAAGGATAACTTATTAACGAGAAGTAAAATGGAAAAAAGATTTAAAAACTGGAAATATCCCAAAATCAAAGAAGGTAAATTAACTAAATACAATTGGTTAGTCCAGCATAAAAACAATCTTAAATTAGGTTATAAAACAGATATCGGAGCATTTACTTACATCAATGCTAAAAATGGCGTAATAATTGAAGATTATGTACAAATAGGTTCTCATTGTTCTATCTATTCTGTCTCTACAATCGATAACAAAGAAGGCTGTGTTACATTAAAAAGAAACTGTAAAATAGGATCCCACTCAATTATAATGCCTGGCATTACTATTGGCGAGAATTCTATTATAGGGGCATATAGTTTTGTCAACAGAAATATTTCTAAAGATACTATAGCATATGGAATACCTGTAAAAGTGGTGAAGGAGATAGATAGGAGAAATCTCCATGAATAAAAGAGTCGCATCTTTTTTAATTAACGAGAAGGACAGTATTAAAAAGGCTATGAAATATATTGATAAGAGTGGCTGGGAAATTGGCTTGATAGTTAATAAAAACAAAAAGCTTATTGGAGTAGCAACCGATGGAGATATCCGGCGTGCTCTATTATCAGGAAAGAATTTAAAGACTCCTATTAAAAGTATTATGAAAACCGATCCTATTGTGGCATCAAAAAAGATATCTCCTGTTGAATTATTAGAAATGATGATTGAAAAAGGAATCCACCAGATTCCTATAATTGATAAAAACAATACTATAGTTGATATCGTATTATTATCTGATTTAAAGAACATCCCTCTTTCCAGCCCTGATATTACTCATAAGGAAGTAAAAATAATAAATCAAGTGCTTTCAACCCCCTTTCTAAGTATTGGACCACATGTAAAAACATTCGAAGAGAAAGTAGCAAATTATATTGGCACTAAACATGCAATTAGCGTAAACAGTGGAACCAGCGGACTTCATTTATGTATAAGAAGCCTAAATATTAAGGATAACGATGAGGTAATTACAACCCCTTTCAGTTTTATTGCATCAGCAAATTGCATACTTTTTGAAAGGGCAAAACCTGTATTTGTTGATATTGATGAGAATACATTATGTATCGACCCTGCAAAGATAGAAGAAAAAATTACCAAAAAAACTAAAGCTATTTTACCTGTTCATATTTTCGGACATCCATGTCAGATGGACAAGATCATGAAGATAGCCAAAAAGCATCATTTATTAGTAATTGAAGATGCATGCGAAGCAATAGGAACTGAATTCGACAAAAAAAAGGTAGGATCTTTAGGCACCGTAAGTGTATTCGCTTTTTATCCCAATAAACAAATAACTACAGCCGAAGGTGGAATGATTCTTACTAATGACAAAAAAATTGCAAATCTATGTCAAAGTATGCGAAATCAAGGCAGGGACGAAAAAGGGAATTGGTTATCATTTAAAAGGTTAGGCTATAATTATCGTATGAACGAATTAAGTGCTGCATTAGGCGTAGCTCAAATTGATAGGATTGAAGAGATACTTATAAAACGGCAAAGAGTGGCGGATCTTTATAATAAGAGGTTAAAAATAATAAACGGAATAAGAATACCATTCTCTGATTCCAGGGTAAAAATGAGTTGGTTTGTTTATGTTATAAGGCTTGACTCCTATCGATTTTCCAGGAAAGATAGAGATAAAATTATCCAAAGATTGAAGAAAAAAGGAATAAACTGCAAAGATTACTTTTCTCCGATTCATCTACAACCATTTTATCGCAAGATGTTTGGGTATAAAAGAGGGGATTTCCCAATTACAGAAAAAGTTTCTGACTATACTATTGCATTACCTTTCTACAACAACTTAACAGAGAAAGAAATTAATTATATTTGTAGTCACCTCGAGAGAGTAATAAATGAATTTTAGGAACACTTCCTCGCAATTACTTGTCTCTGTTCTCGTTCCCTGTCGAAATGAAAAAATTTTTATTAAAAAATGCTTTGAGTCTATCATTGCCAATGATTATCCCAAAAATAAACTTGAAATTTTAATTATTGATGGTATGAGTGAAGATGGAACAAGAGACATTATTAAACAATATATAAATAAATATCCTTATATTAGACTTTTGGATAATCCCCGAAAAATCACCTCTTGTGCTTTAAACAAGGGGATTAAAAATGCAAAGGGAGAAATTATTGCATGGATGAGTGCACATAATGAATATCAGAAAACACATATTTCTAAATGTGTGAGATATTTAAAGGAATTTAATGTAGACGCCGTAGGAGGAATAATAATCCCAATACCAGGGGATAATAGTTTTATAGGGAAAACAATCTGTGCTGTAATATCTAATCTTTTTGGAGTAGGAACTTCAGCACATAAGACAGAACCAATAGAAAAAACTCCTCATATAACTGATACAGCTTTCGGAGTTTGCTATAAGAAAGAAGTTTTTAAAAAAGTGGGGCTTTTTAACGAAAAACTTATTAGAGGTCAAGATATGGAATTCGCCTTGAGACTGAAAAAAGCTGGATTAAAAATATTATTAGCTCCAGAAATTGCAAGCCATTATTATACCCGTTCGGGCTTGAAGTCATTTCTTAAGCATAATTTCACTAATGGTGTATGGGCAATTTTACCCTTCAAATATACGAATATAATACCTGTCTCTTTAAGGCACTTAATTCCTTTGATATTTGTTCTAAGTTTAATAGGACTCGGCATATCGGCTTTCTTTAGTTTGGTAAGTTTATTGAGTTTTTTGTTGATAGTTGGCTTATACTTTTTGTGCAATTTTTGTTTTTCTCTTCAAATAGCTATACGAGAAAAGGATTTAAGACTGCTGTTTTTGATGCCTGTTATGTTTTTTATATTCCATTTTAGTTACGGATTGGGTTCAGTTTGGGGATTAGTTACGTATTTTAAAAAAAGGCAAAGTTAGGGTTTTACTGCATTATTCGCTATAATTATCTATTAAAATGAATTCAACCAAAAGGAATAAAATGAGATGAATAGAAAAATTAATTATGAGAATGCTTTCTGGAAAATGCGCTCTCAGCACTATAATGAACTTGAATGGGTAAATCACCATCTCTATTTAAATACTTTTATTGAAATCGGAAAATTCAAAAAGGGTGATATTGTATTAGATATAGGTACAGGAACAGGAATTGTTGCTCACGCAGTTTCCCCACTCGTGAAGCAAGTTATTGGACTTGATAAATCGCAAGATATGTTGGAACACAGCAATTGGCATGGGAACATGTACTTTATCAAGAGAAACATTCTGAACCCGATATTTTCGGACGAAGTCTTTGACAAAATAACTTGTCGGCAGGTTTTCCATCACATACTAAAGTTTAGACAAGAGGCTATGGACGAGTGCTACCGGATGTTAAAAAAAGGAGGAACAATGATATTTTCGGAAGGAGTTCCTCCAACAAAAAGGGTGAAAAGAAATTATATTGAGATATTTCGCCTAAAAGAAAAGAGAGTTACCTTTTACGAAGAAGATTTAGTGTATTTAATGGAAAAAAGCGGTTTTAAAAATATCCAATTGAAGGTCATTTATCTCAAAAAAATGAGTATAAAAAATTGGCTTACTAACAGTGGTCTTCCTATAGCCACCCAGGAGAAAATATATCGACTTCATAAAGACGCAGCTGATTTTTTTAAAAAAGATTATGAGATGATTGAAACAGATGTTGATTGCCTGATAAATATGAAAATGGTGATACTTACTGGTAAAAAGCAATGAATTGGAGACAATTTATTAAGGTTGCATACCCGGAAGATTTAGCAATTGAAGAATCTGGGAAGGATATTATTTTTAAAAGTCATAGATGGCTCGGACTTCGACTTGCATATATATTTTACCGATTAGGCATGTCGGGTAATTTTATTTCAATAAGCAGAATGTTAATTTCTGTCTTTTCATTTTATCTTATTTCTTTAACACTAAAAGGCGATGTTCGGCTACCTCTGATAGGAACTTTCTTACTATATGGCCAGAATATACTTGATTATTCCGACGGAGCAGTTGCGCGAGCTTCAGGAAAAGCAAGTAAATTAGGGAAGGAGTTAGAGGAGATTGTAAATGCATATTCACGTGCGGTCATTTTGGTTTTGATTTCTGTTTTTACCAAGAATGCATTTGTTGTAGCTGCTACTGCTTTTTCATCACTTATACTTATAAATTTTAGAGTTGGATTGAGGAACAAAATACTAAACGGTTTTATATTTATAAAATTACTTTATAAGGTTATATTGTCTATACAGTTCATGTTATTTATTCTTCCCCTACTTCTCGTTTTAAATAATATTTGGGATTGGGAAGCAGTAACATTCTCATATGTTGTTGTAAGTTTTTATATATCATTGGCGATTCTATGGGTTTTCCTATGCATTTGTAAAAAAGATAGTTAGAAAATATGTGGAAACGATTAGTTGATATTATTCTTTCTTTTTGTGGAATCATAATTTCAGCTCCATTGTTTTTGGTAATTGGCATTTTGATTAAATTGGAAGACAAAGGACCTGTTTTTTTCAGAGGGGAGAGAATCGGGAAAGACGGCAAGCCGTTTAGAATGTTTAAATTCCGGTCAATGGTCATAAATGCAGACAAAAAGGGAGGCCCTTCCACTGCAGGAGATGACCCTCGTCTTACAAAAATAGGAAAATCCTTAAGAAGATTCAATCTTGATGAGCTGCCGCAATTTATCAACGTTCTCATAGGAGACATGAGTATTGTGGGACCGAGACCTGAGGTTAAGATGTATGTTGATATGTTTACTGAAGAAGAACGCCGAATTTTAGATGTTAAGCCCGGTATCACCGACTGGGCATCTATATGGAATCCCGATGAAGGAGCAGTCTTAGCTGGAGCCAAGGACCCTGAAAAAGTATATATGGAGAAAATAAGACCTACTAAAATCAAACTTCAATTAAAATACGTTGAGAATAACTCCTTTATGATTGATTTCAAAATAATGCTAAAATCTCTCCAGGTTCATTTATTTAAACCAATAAGAGGAAAATTAAAACTATGAGAGAAAGAAAGAAATATATCAAGATAGCCCAAAAAGTTAGGAGGGAAATTCTTGATATGATATACAAGGCAAAGGCACCACACATCGGTTCATCTCTCTCTATTGTAGAAATATTGGTTGCCCTATACTTCAAATGCCTTAAAATATCTCCCAATAATCCTCTGGACAAAAATAGAGATAGATTTATTTTAAGTAAAGGGCATGGTTGTCCGGCACTTTATGCTGTTCTTGCTCATAGAGGTTTTTTGACATCCAACACTCTTAGACGATTTGCCTGTAATGGAGGCGTATTGGAAGAACATCCCACATTTAATTCAAAAAACGGCATCGAGGTTTCAACCGGTTCCCTCGGGCACGGGCTTTCTATCGGCGCGGGGATGGCTAAGGCCGCTAAACATGACCGTAACTCTTCTAGAACCTTTGTTTTGTTAAGCGACGGGGAAACCGAATCTGGATTCATATGGGAAGCGGCAATGTTCGCCAGCCATCATCAGCTCGATAACTTAGTTGCTATAATTGATTACAACAAAATTCAGGCCCTTGGAAAAGTTAAAGAAGTCATTAATCTGGAACCATACGGGGAAAAATGGCAGTCCTTCGGTTGGGAAGTTAAGGAAATCGACGGCCATGATTTTTATCAGCTCTTTTCCGTATTCGAAAATATTCCTTTCAAAAAAGGCAGTCCGAGCGTGATTATCGCTCATACGGTTAAAGGCAAAGGCATATCATTTATGGAGAATGAATTACTCTGGCATTATAGACATCCTAATCGGAAGGAATATCTGAAAGCCATAAAGGAACTTAAATAATAGTATGCGAAATGTTTTTATTGAGACACTTTATGAATTGTGCAAGTCAGATAAGAATATTTTTCTGCTTACCGGAGATTTGGGATTTAAAGTATTCGACAAGTTCAGAAAAAGATACCCAAATAGATTCTTGAACATAGGTATTGCCGAAACAAATATGATTGGTGTTGCTGCAGGGCTGGCTCTCTCGGGGAAAAAAGTCTATTGTTATTCTATGATTCCTTTTTTAATAATGCGTTGTCTTGAACATATTAGAATAGATATATGCTATCACAATTTGGATGTAAAATTAGTCGGTGTCGGAGGAGGATTAGCTTACGGAATGGAAGGCGTAACACATCATGCAAGAGAAGACATAGCCATGATGAGAGCTATCCCCAACATGACAGTAATAGCTCCAGGTGACCCCCGGGAGGTATCTGCTTGCATTAAGGCATCTGCGTATTTTAAAGGACCAATGTTTATACGGTTGGGGAAAACCGGTGAACCCTCGGTCTATTCTTCCGAACCTCAATTCAAAATCGGAAAGGGGGTTACAATACTTAATAAAGGTAAAGATATTTGTTTATTAACTACTGGTACCATGCTTTATAAGGCAAAAATTATTTCTGAATTTCTATTGAAGAAAGGAATAGGTGTAACTTTGATACATTTACCTACTATAAAACCGCTGGACGAGATTCTTATTAAAAAGTGTGCAAAGAAATATAATTTAATATTTTCCATTGAAGAACACAGTATCATTGGGGGATTAGGTTCAGCAGTATCTGAAATCCTATCCGAAAATCATTATAAAGGATTATTCAAGAGAATCGGGTTACCAGACAAATTTAATTGCTACGTAGGAACAACTGAATACCTCCATGAAAGATATGGCCTCATTCCGGAAAAAATGGCAAATACTATAAAAAATTACTTGAGGGAAAATTAAAAATGGAATGGAAAGTAAAATACATTGATTATCCTACGCATTTTAAAAAGATGGAAAAAGAGGTTATGGATACTATTCATACCGTTCTTTCCAACGGAGATTTAATGCTTCGCAAACAACTTAGAGATTTCGAAGAAAATATCGCTAGATTTGTAGGGACACGGTATGCAATTGGAGTAAGTAATTGCACGGACGCCATACATCTATCATTAAGGGTATTGGGAATAACTTCCGGAGATGAAGTTATAACCGTATCTCATACGTTTATTGCAACGGTTGAAGTTATCAAACACGTAGGAGCAACTCCCATTCTTATTGATATAGGCAATGACCATAATATGGATGTTGAACTTATAGAATCGGCTATTACGTCCAAAACCAAAGCTATTATTCCTGTTCATCTCAATGGAAGATTATGTAATATGAAAAAACTTATGGCTGTAGTGAAAAACCACAATTTAATTGTTGTAGAGGACTCTGCTCAAGCTTTAGGAGCTTCCTTTGATGGGACAAAGGGAGGAGCTTTTGGAGCAATGGGATGTTTTAGTTTTTATCCTGCAAAATTATTAGGTGCTTTCGGGGATGCGGGAGCAGTGGTAACAAATGACAAGAGCATAAATGATAAGATTAAATTATTAAGAGACCACGGGCGGGGTAAAAAGGGAGATATTGAGACTTGGGGGTTTAACTGTCGTTTGGATAATTTACAAGCTGCTATTCTTGATTTAAAACTTAAAAAGGCTCCGAAATGGATTCTAAGAAGGCGGGAAATTGCAGAGATTTATAATCAGGGGCTTTGCAATATTACCGAACTTCAATTACCGCCTCCGCCGGCAAGCAACGGTTCCTTTTTTGATGTCTTTCAAAATTATGAAATTGAAGCGGAAAGATACAACGAACTGAGAACTCATTTGACAAACAATGGAATAGAAACAATGGTCCCGTGGGGGGGAAAAGGTGTTCACCAGTTTAAAGCATTGGGTTTAACACATTTTAAACTGCCGAGAACCGAGAAATTATTCGAAAGAGCTTTAATGCTGCCAATGCATCCTGACTTAACGAATAGCCAAGTAGAATACGTAGTAAACTGTATACATGACTTTTATATAAAGTGATCAATATGAAGACTGATTACACACAAGTTACAGAAATACCCGGCAACAAAGGAAGTAAAGAGAATTTAAGAATGCTCTATACACGCTACAAATGGGCTTCTGAATTTGTCAAAGATAAAAAAGTATTAGAAGTAGGTTGCGGACCGGGAATTGGGCTGGGATATCTTGCCAAGAAGGCAAAAAGGGTAATAGGTAGTGATTGTGATGCAAATCTTGTAAAAATTGCCCGAAATTACTATAAAGATAGAATTGATATCCTACAAACTGACGCACAACACCTGCCATTTGGAGATAAAACATTCGATGTAATAATATTATTTGAAGCTATCTATTATCTCCCCTACCCTGATAAGTTTCTTGATGAGTGTAAACGAGTTCTAAGGAAAGACGGAATAGTGCTTATATGTACAGTCAATAAAGATTGGGAGGGATTTAATCCAAGCCCCTTTAGTGTAAAATATTTTTCTGTCCCGGAACTATATGATTTATTAAACAGAAATAATTTTGAGACGGAAATTCTCGGTAACTTTCCCGCATCTAACTTTTCCTTTATAGATAAATGCAAACTTTTTGCAAAAAAAACGGCGGTATCACTGCACCTTATTCCCAAAACAATGAAAGGCAAGGAAAAATTAAAAAGAATCTTTTACGGGCAATTATTACGCCTTCCCAATGAAATTGAGGACATAACCATACAAACTCCGTCCTTTGAACACGTTGATGAAAATTTAGCAAATTATCAGTATAAGGTTATTTATGCTGTAGGACGTTTAAAATGACTATGAGAATAAGACGATTTATCTTAGTTTTGAATAAAATTTTTCAAAAGAATACAAAAAAACGAATAATTCTATTTATAATCAGTGATATCCTATTAATTTCCCTTTCAATTTGGTTGGCTTTCTTTTTAAGATTTGATGGGAATATCCCGCCTAAACAACTGCTCTTGATGAGAAATTTTATTATTTTCACCAATTTTTTAACCATCCCTATTTTTTATTACTTTCGTCTTTACCATTTCAGTTGGAATTTGATTAGTATTTTTACACTTTTAAGCCTTATCAAGGCTCTTGCAACCGATTTTATTCTTATCGGAACTATTTTATTTTTCTCGAGAGAGAGATTTTTCGTTGGATTTCCACGGTCAGTATTCTTGATTTCCGCATTTTTGATTTTTTTAACTTGCGGTGGAATTCGTTTCTCAAAAAGAGTAATAAAAGAATTCTTACCAAAAGCGTCTTCCGGCAGAAAAACCTTAATTGTTGGAGCGGGCAAAGCGGGGGGACAACTATTAAGAAATATTTTAAGCGAGGCAAAAGACTCTTACAATTTAATTGGTCTCATAGACGACGACCTGAACAAACAAGGAATTTTCATACATAATATTAGAGTCCGCGGCACCACAAAGGATATACCTAAAATAGTAAAAGAATTTAATATTGAAAGAGTAATAATAGCCATACCTTCCGCTTGGGGAGACGAAATATCACGGATTTACAAGTTTTGCCATCAGGTAAAGGTTCCAGTTTCCATAGTCCCTCCTGTAAGCGAATTATTGAACAGGCAAATTTCTATAAGTCAAATACGTAAAATACAGCCGGAGGATATTCTCGGCAGAGAACCTATTAAATTGGACAGCACAGAAATCAACAGATATCTGGAAGGTAAATGCATTATGATTACCGGGGCCGCGGGTTCTATAGGTTCAGAATTATCACGGCAAATAGCAGAATATGACATTAAGGAACTCTTATTAATAGATAAAGAAGAAACTGCCTTATATGAATTGACCTGCAAACTCAAAAAAACATCTAACAATAAAAAATTGTCTTTTTATCTGAACGATATAAAAAATGAACAGTGTATGAAAAGGATATTTACCGAAAAAAAACCGGATATTATTTTTCATGCTGCTGCTTATAAACATGTCCCTGTGCTTGAAAAGGAAGTAATAGAAGGCGTAATTAATAATGTTGAGGCAACCGTTCGGTTGGCAGAAATGGCAATGGAATTTAAAACGAAACAATTAGTATATATTTCAACCGATAAAGCCGTTAATCCCACCTCGGTCATGGGAACAACAAAAAGGATAGGAGAGCTTTTTATAAAATCATTAAACAAGCAAAATATTACCGATTTTATTGCCGTGCGGTTCGGCAATGTATTTGCCAGCAGAGGCAGTGTAATTCCGATTTTTGAAAAGCAAATAAAGGAGGGAGGCCCCGTTACAGTTACCCACCCTGAATGCCTAAGATATTTTATGACCATACCTGAAGCAGTCCAATTAATCTTGAAAGCGGGCACATCAGGAAGAAATGGAAATTTATATATATTGGATATGGGTGAACCTCTAAACCTTCAAGAAATAGCAAAGAAATTAATAGAGTTTCATTCCAACGGGGAGAAAATAGATATAGAATATATAGGTCTTCGCCCAGGAGAAAAACTGGTGGAAGAACTTCATTATGAATATGAAAACTTGGCAAGAATTAATGACAGCAAGTTATTTTTAGTTGCTGACGGGAATGAGAATGGAGAAGAAACAAAACTTGTTGAAAAAATTGAAGAATTAATAAAACAGGCTAATTTGTATGACAAGGATAGAGTAATCGAGAAGTTAAAAGAATTAGTCCCGGAATACAAACAACCTTCTACCTTAAATTAAAAATAAAAGACCAAAAATTCATTCCGATGTAGCATCGGAGCAGGCATATTAAAAACGCAAAGACTTTCATACCGCATACAAAAGATTAAAGTTTAAGAATTTGCAGTCTGTAGCCTTCGGTTTTTAGTCTATTTATATATTAGGTTTGATTTAATTTTTTATTTCTAATTTTAGCCGAATAAAATGAGGCGCATGATGTATGATGTCATTGTTATAGGCGCAGGCCCGTGTGGCTCTGTAGCTGCAAAAGAAACAGCCTGCCATAATCTAAAGACCCTTTTGATAGATAAAAAAAAGCATATAGGAAGACCTGTTCATTGCACGGGGCTTCTCAGTAAAAAGACGGTAGAAACCCTTAAAATAAGCCAAAATTCCCTCTTGAACGAAATAAAAGGCGCTTATATCCATTTCCCCAACGGTAAAAGGATAACGATTGCCACTGAAGAAATTAAGGCCTACGTAGTAGATAGGGAAGCGTTGGATAAAGAACTCCTATCTGAGGCCAAAAAAATAGGCGTAGATGTCAAACTTGAAACCGAAGCGGTAAATATATCCCAAAATACGATAGAAGTAGAACATAAATCAAAGAAAAGCCAACTAAAAGCAGATGTTTTTATAGGCGCTTATGGGAGCAGATATAGCAGCAATAACACACTTACAGCATTTCCTCCACCTAAAAAAATCTTATATGGCCTCCAAACAATTGCTAGATATACCCCAATTGGCCGAAATTTCGTGGAACTCTTTTTCGGCTCCACTTATTCGGATTGTTTCTTTGCATGGGCAGTGCCTATGAATGAAAAGGATTCAAGAGTTGGGCTTGCTTGTTCTAAAGCCGTCTTGGCAAAACAAGGATTTCAAAACTTGCTTGAACGGTTGAAATGCAACTGCCATGAAAATCCAATAGCAGGAATTATTCCAATTGGTCCCCCTAAAATTACGGCTAAGGGAAATATGCTTATATGCGGGGATGCCGCGGGTCAGGCAAAACCCACATCTGGAGGCGGTATATATACCGGAACCCTCTGCGCAAAAATAGCAGCCCAAACAACAGTAAGATACTTAAATGGGAAAGGTATCTTAACAGAATATGAGAAAAACTGGAGAAAAGAAATAGGAAAAGAATTTAAAATAGGCATGTTTGCCCACGAGATATTGACAAGATTAACCGATACTCAAATGGACAGAATGCTTCCTGTTTTTGCAAATACAAACAATCTTAACCTAATCAAAGAGGTTGGAAATATCGACTACCCCTCACTATTGATCAGAAAGTTTTTCTCCTCATCGGCAAACTATAACACCAATTCATCAGACGAGAGGAAATAACATCTTTCTCAACAAATGTTAAAAACTCCCCTGTGAAAGAAGATGGCTACTAAAACCCCCCCATTATAAAGGGTCGACGTTCGGTATACTTTTAAGAACTTCTCTGCCGTCATAAGAACCAATAAAGTTAAGAAATTGACGAAGTTCAGGAGAAATTCTTGCAGCCGCAATACCATAAGTATGATAACCTACAATTTTCTTATTTCTTACAACAACTCTTCTTGCAATCGGTGTGAATCTCAGCATATCTGTCTTTAGTTTCTTGTAATACTTGTCTGTTACCATCACTGCATCTGCTTCTCCGGCTAATACATGGTCCTGTGCTTTGTAGAGCGCATTGAATTCAACTTTCACAACTGCGCCAGGATTTTTGTCCATATATACGCGGCTAAGAGCCGTCAGGACATCACCTACAGGTATAGAGCCTTTTAACACCACCTCGGCCTGGGCCGAAACAGCGCCAACAACAAAAACCAACGCGAGCATTACAGCCCACAGTGACACTTTTTTCATACAACCCTCCTTTTTTCACCCTTTTAATTAATTAATATAGCTACGGGATTTAGTAGCCATCTTCTCTTTCACCTAAGAATTATAATACAAAATATATAAGATTAGCAAATAAAAGTCAATACCCCGTATCATTAAAATAAAAAATCCTTAGATATTTGAATTCTTTGTATTATACTGCATTTGATAAAGTTTTCTGTAAATGCCGTCTTTTTTCATCAATTCTTCATGAATTCCTACCTCAGTAATTGTATTATTGCCAAGAACCACTATTTTATCGGCATGTATTATCGTAGATAATCTATGCGCAATAATAAAAGTTGTGCGACCTTTCATAAGTTTTTCCAACGCTTCCTGCAAAACCGCTTCCACTTCGCTGTCAAGTTCTGAGGTAGCTTCATCCAAAATAAGTATGGAAGGATTCTTCAAAAGTGCTCTTGCAATTGCTATCCTCTGTCTCTGCCCGCCTGAAAGCTGCATTCCTCTTTCGCCTACTATCGTATTATAACCGTTTGCGAGTTTTTCGATAAATTCGTGCGCTGACGCCGCTTTCGCTATTTCTACAATTTCTTCGTTTGTAACTTTACTACCTGACCCGTAAGCAATATTTGCTCTTATCGTATCGTTAAAAAGAAAAGTTTCCTGGCTTACAATAGCAATTTGCTTTCTTAAGGATTTAAGTTTAAATTGTCTGACATCATAGCCGTCTATTTCTATACCGCCTTTGTTTGGATCATAGAAACGCGGAAGAAGATTTACCAAAGTAGTTTTCCCTACTCCCGATAGTCCCACAATTGCAATTATTTCTCCTTTTTTTACTTCTAAATTTATATTTTTTAATATCGGCTTATGGTCATATGAAAACGAAACATCTCTGAAAACTATATCTCTATCAAAACGAGGCATTTCAATCGCATCCGGAGAATCTTTAAGGATTTTCTGGTAATCCAAAATTTCAAACACACGTTGTGCAGAACCCATAGAAGCCTGTATTTTGTTGTTTTCCTGCGTTAAACTTTTTATCGGATGATAAAGTGCGCTTAGTCCGACTACAAAAGCAAAAAATTGACCGATATCAAAATCCCCTTTGATTACCTGCATACCTCCTACAAGTAAAATTATAGCTATGCCAAAAGAACCTACTAATTCCATAATGGGCGGCGCCAAAGCTTTGATTTTTGCTTTTTTCATAGCAAACCTAAAAAGATTAATCTGATTTTCTTTCAATTTTTCAGCTTCTTCTTCTTCTTTACCAAAAATCTTCACCGTCTCAATCCCGGCTATTGATTCATGTATGGCGTTTGTAACATCAGCCATGCGTTTTTGTTTATTGTAACCTATCTTTTTTATCCTTCTTCCGAACTTATTAAGCGGGTATATAGCTATCGTAACCGCAAACATTGCAATTAGACTCAATTCCCAATTGGTTTTGAACAAGAAAATAGTTAGAACAATAATCGTTATTGGTTCTTTTACTACATTTGAAAAAATTACCGTAAGAGAATCCTGAATATTTTCTATGTCATTTATTACACGGGACATGAGTTCACCAACGCGCTTTTGAGTAAAAAACCGCATTGATTGATATTGTATATGTTCGTAAAATTCGTTTCTAAAATCGATTGTGGCTCTTGAGCCGGCGTAACTGGTAAAATAAGATTGAAAATAATCACATATACCCTTCAAGAAATATGCGCCTATTATCAGGCAACTCACAAGACCAAGAAACTGTAATTTTGAGAATTGGAAAGATTTATCAATCAAGGGTATGCTAAAAAGCACCGGACTACTTCCCTGCAGGGCTTTGTTTATTATAGGTTCCAATAAGGCAATGGAAATCATATTAAAAAAAGCATAAAAAATCATGCATATTACAGATATGGATATAATCCTATAATAAGGCTTTAAATACTTTAAACAGCGCAAATATAGTCTCATTTTATTTCAAAATTTCATGATAAATTTTTTCCACATCATCTACATAATGCTTCAAAGTAAAATTATCGACAACCCGCTTTCTGCCCATTGTTCCCATTTTTTTCCTGAGATTCTCGTTTTCTATCAGTTCAATTATCTTTTGCGCCAATATGTCGGGAGAATTCATGGGTATTATAAAACCTGTTTTTCCGTCAATAACTGCCTCGTTATTACCTCCTACGGATGTCGCAATAACGGGTTTAGCACAAGCCATCGCCTCAATTATAACACGCGCAAATCCCTCATTAAGAGTAGGCAGAGCAAAAATATCTAAAATTGACAGGATTTGAGGAATATCATCCCTTCTCCCCGTAAAAATAATTTTACCCTGAAGATTGAGATTATCGATAAGTTTAATTAAGCGGGCCTTATATATTTTTTTCTTTGCCCCACCTACTATCAAAAATTTTGTTTTAGGATATTTTTTTAAAACAATATGGGCGGCTTCTATAAACGTCTTTTGTCCTTTATTAGAATATAACTGCCCTATGATTCCAATTACAATTTCATCTGAAACTATGCCAAATTCCTTTTTTATATCGTCACCATTTATAAAAGGATTAAATTTGTCAGTATCTACTCCGTTATATATTACAACGGTTTTTCTGAAAATATCAGGGTATTTTCTTATGGATTTTCGGGCTTCATTCGATACGCTTACGATTTTATCCGAATATGCAAACAGATAATTTTTTACTTTCTTCTCACTTAAACTTGTCCGCACATGGGTAATACAGGGAATACGGGCAATCTTCGCCGCTATAACACCATAAGGATTTAACCAGAATTCGTTGCAATGTATAAGTTCTATCTTTTCTTTCCTTATTAATCTGACCAGTGAATAAATAAGAAAGGGCATAAATCTTATATTCCGAATTTTTCTCCAACTTCGCAAACGAAGAACTTCTATCCTAATTCCTTTTTCTTTCAGAAGAGAAATTAATTCTCCGTCTTTTTTAGGACACAAAGCAATAGGAAAATATTTGTTTTTGTCAATATTTTCCAGCAACGCGGCCAAACTGCGCCTTGCACCCAATAAACTCACACTCGGGGTTAGATAAAGGATTTTATGCAAATTTTTCTCCCAAGATTTTTTAGATTTTTAAAAATTTAGCGATGCTTCCAGAATGCCTTTATCGCACGAAAGAGGGGAAAAGCTCTGATAGATTTCATAACATACTCCCTGCCCTTTGCCCCGTCTTTTTTCCTGAAATATAAAACTGCTGTCTGGTAATAGTATTTTGCAAGAATTTTCCTATGCTTTTTAATATCATTATATATCTTCTTAAAAAGAAGTTCTCTGCCTTTTAGAATATTGTCTACATTTGAGGACATTCTCTTTTCATGCATGCGAATTTTAGCAAGAACTTCCGGAACATAATCAAAAGCAAATACTTTCGATATCCTAATTAGCAAGTCCAAATCTATCCTATAAGATAAATTCTCGTCAAATAATCCACATCTCTCAAAGCATTCTCTTTTGATTAAAACGGTAGAACCAGCCCCCAGCACTACATTTCTTCTCGTACCCAAAAGTTTCAAGAAAATATTCCCCCTATATGCAGGGAGTTTTATCCCTTTTATTTCCGCTCCGTCTTCATTGATATATCCTATGCCGCAATACACCACTGACGGATTTAATTTGTTGTTTCGGAATACTTTCATCTGTTTTTCTATTTTCTCAGGCAGCCACACATCATCCGAATCGAGAAAAGCGATGTAATCGCCCTTAGAAACCAAAATCCCTTTATTTTTTGCAGTAGGGGCATTTTTGTGGCTTTGTTTTATATAAGTGACTCTTTTATCTTCAAAATTTTTAACAACACTTTCCGTATTGTCGGCAGAACCATCATCTATCACAATAATTTCAAAATTATCGTATGTCTGCCGCAAAGCACTGCTAATTGTTTCTTTTAAAACTTTGGCACGGTTATAAGTAGGGATGACTACGCTAACTAAAGAATTTTCCATATATTTATCCGGTTAAGTTTAAGGATTCGTTCAACTTAAAGAGTTGGTCTCTGTAAAAATTATAATTGGAAGATTTCCCCTTTTTCATTTTTTTAAATTCTTCAAAAATAAACCGGGTTATTATTTTAAACGCAAAACTCAAGTTGTATAACTTCTGAAACTTATCCAACTCAATTTCTACGCCATAATGCTTCATAACACTGCAATAATGCTGCAAACACTCTTGTCTAAATCTAGAGATATCCATCGCATCGCTTTTTATCCAGTCAACGCTTTTTTCAATCAAATATATTAAATCCAGAGTGACTGGAGCAAAGGAAATATTTGCCCAATCTATAAGGCGCATATTATCCAACTCATTATCCTCTAAAACGGCATATAAGTGGTGAATTTCAAAACAACCATGTATTAAACTATGAGGTGCGTTAAGAAGAGGTTTGAAAGTTTTTCCCGAATTTCTGACTGCAGATTTTAAAAGGATTACGTCTCTTTCACAAACCCCCATCATTTTGAAAAAAGGAGCATATTTCCTGAGACGGGCCATAAGTTTAAATGTATTTATATCTCTTTGCCATTGTCTTTTAAAACGAGGCACCCAGTTTATATATTCGTTACGGCTAATAGAAGAATCGCTGTAAAATTTTGCGTGCAAAGAAGCCATAAATTCTATGGGTTTTTTAAAGTCTTCAAAAGAAATATTGACAGAAGACAATTGTCTTAATCCTTCTAAAAAAACCCAATAAAACCCGTATTTTTTTATTACGCCGTAAACAATCGGATAAAAAGAATGCAGACAAGAAGGGTTTTTGTCATACAGTTTGATCTCGGACAGATTTTTCCTTTCAGGTTTAATCGCTTTCACAAATATGTTTTTAGAAGAATTCCCATCAGACAACAAGATCTTCCATATGAATTTTCCTCTCCGCGAGCGGACAAGATAAACATCTTGCGTTTTCCCGGCGGACAAAACAGCAGTTTTGCCGACGACGCAATTTATTATCTCCCTGACCTTAGATTCCATAAACACAGTAAAATTATCATGCCTGTAATTCATTCTGAAATTCCAATATGTTTTTATTGCAGCAAATCCAAGTAAACCTTTTTTGTTTTTTTCGCCAAAACCATTTCGCCAAATTTTTCCTTAATAAACACCCTACCTTTTTCCCCCATTTCTCTGTTATAAGGATTCCTTAAAATCTTTGTAATTTCCGCGGCTAATTTGTCCGGCCTTTCAGGCGGAACAAGGACACCGTTTTCTCCATGTTTTATAATTTCAGGGACAGCTCCCACGTCCGTTGATACCACGGGTTTTTCCATAAGGAGCGCTTCTTTAAGCACCGCCGGAGAACCCTCACTTCTTGATGATAATACAAACACATCCAAAGCTGCCAATATTTCGGGAATATCCTCTCTCCTGCCCAAAAACGCAACCGAATCCTGCAACTTCGCTTTGCAAATAAAATTTTTTGCCTTTTTTTCATGAGAACCATCTCCCACCCACAGAAATTTGGCTTTAGGAAAATCTTTTTTCACAAGAATACACGCTTTTAGGAATGTAACATAATCCTTCCTGGGATGGATTTTTCCTATGGTTCCTATAATCGGAGTATTATTTGAAATTGATAGCTCTCTTCTAATTTTACCGCCGTCAATATCAGGATTAAATTTATCGATCAAGACTGAACTATGAATAGTAGCGATATGGGATGGCTTGAAAAAATTTTCCCTGACAGCCTTTTGCTTTATTTCTTCTCCCACTGCAATAATTTTATCCGTAAATCGGCTATATAATATATGATTTAAAAAGTTACCGGAAATAGAAATGTCTTCGTGTTTTGTTCGAACGAGTTTTACTTTAAAGGGAGGAAGACATTTAGCCGCGATAAATCCGACGAAATGCTCACTGGAGCGATGGACATGCAAAATATGGATTTTCTTTTCCAGCAGTATTTTACGGAGTAAAAACGCGTTTCTGATATCCCGCTTGCCTCTGAATTCGAGCGGAATGACTTCAATCCCCGCATTTTTCAATTTTTCGGTAAAGGGACCTCCGGATGGCAAAGCGACAGACGTTTCTATTTGACGGTTATTCAAAATCTTGCTTAAGATAAGTATTCTCTGCTGTGTCCCGCCCCATCTGTTCGTTGATGAAATATGAAGCACTTTCACTACGCCGGGAAAGGGTTTTCGATTCTTTGCAAGACCGTCTCTTTTTCTTGTGAACATATTATCAACTCATTATTCTTAGATACTCTTTTACCATTCTTTCCTTGGAAAACATTGTTTCTGCTCTTCTGCGAGCGTTTTCGCCCATTTCCTTAATCTGCGAAGAGCGACGCTTTTCTACCATTTCCCGAATTTTCGATGCTACTCCTTCGATATACTTGTTCTCACACAAATATCCGGTTTCCCCATCAGTTATAAGCTCGGGAATACCGCTGACTTTCCAGCTTATTACAGGCCTGCCGCACGCCATTGCTTCCAAAATTACGTTAGGCGCACCTTCCCATAAGGGCGTAAGAAGAAGAAAATCCGTAGCGCGTAATATTTCAGGGATATCCTGCCGAAATCCCAGGAAAAACACGATTTTATCCAATCCCTTTTGCTCAACCAATTTCCGTAATTTAGTTTCCAATTTCCCTTTACCCACAATTAAAACACTAAATCCTTTTGTATTTTTATATGCCTTGCTTACCGCTTCAAGGGTATATTCATAACCTTTTTGTCCGGTCAGCCTGCCGATACAACTTATGATTGCATGGTCGTCGGGGATATTGAATGCTTTGCGGATTTGGGTAACTGCTCCGTTAGGATTAAATATATTTAAATCCACACCGTTATATATGACTTTTATTTTATCTTCACTAAACCACTTTCGACTGTTCTGCAATATCGAATGCTTACTTGCCCGCGAATTAACGACAACAACGGAAACAACATTTTGCATAAGAAAGCGGTTGTAAAAATTGCCCGGTATCGGGATATCGGAGCCGCGCCTATAAATAACTTTTTCGGTCCTCGCAAGATAGGCAGACAAACCGCCAAATTTAAATTCTTTAGAACCGTTTAAAAAAAGAACTTTTACATCGTTTTTTTTCAGATAAGAACTGAATTTGTATAAGGAAAAGGGATTGAACACTCTTAATTTCCCGTTTAATTTAATCGGGAAAACCTTAAGAGACGATTGCCGGGCTCTTTTGCCGAGTTCCCCGTTTAAAGGAGTGGCGATTGAAACCTCGTATCCGTAATTCTTTATCTCTTGCGCAAGAGACAAAATCCACTTCTCCACTCCGCCCCAAGCGGGTGAATCCTCCAAAAAAACAATTCGTTTTTTACTTGATTTAATATTCATATTTATTTTAAATGGATATACATGGATATAAATGGAAATATAGTAGAAATACATTGTCTAAAAGCAATATATTTCCCTGTATTTCGATTGTATTTCGATATATTTCTATTTTTTTATTTTCTGTAATTCCCACAATTTCACATATTTTACGGATACGCTTACAGCCGCCAACAAACTTAAGATAAATCCATGCATCCCGTCTAAGAAACCCCAATTAATAAAGTATCTCTTAAAAAACATGACCAGCGGCACAAATAAAACGTTAAAAGCATTTGCTCTTTTGCCGGCGGCAAAACTTTTTTCCGCGCCCCATTTTGAATATCTCTGCAGTTTAGTCAGATAATCATTGAAATTTTTATAAGAATAATGGATGAATTTTCCGTTAAGCGTTCCCGTTTGTTCTTTTGTTGTCAATATCTCGGCGTGAACCCTAACATTTTTATAACGGTGCTCTTTTGTGAAAAATCGAATTACTTTGTCTTTTTGCCAGCCGCAATGTTTTATTTCTTTGCCAAGAAAAAAATTCCTTCTGTATATCCAATAAGCGCTTTTTCCGGGTCCTTTTTCAAGTAGTTTCAAAATCTCATCTCTTAATTCGGGACTAACTCTTTCGTCCGCGTCTACAAGTATTATCCACTCATAGGACACTTGAGGAATTATCCAGTTTTTTTGAGCGGCAGAGTAACTATATTCATGTTGAATGATTTTATCCGTATATTTTTTTGCTATAGAAATGGTTTTGTCGCTACTGAAGGAATCAACCACTACCAATTCATCCACCCAATTTAAGCTCTTCAGGCAATCCTCGATATTGTTTTCTTCATTATAAGCGGGAACTATTGCTGAAATCTTCTGTCTCATTTTTATTACTTAATATGATTACACCGATTAACTAAATAGAGATTACACGGATTTTTAATATTTGTAATCATTTTTTATTATATGCTCAATAAATCTTATAATCTTTTCTGCTCTATTTTTCCAAGTAAAATCTTTTACTTTCTCATATGCTTGTTCAACAATCTTCCGGGCAAATTCCCTGTCAGTCAAGACTTTTTCTATTCCCTCCGCCAAAGCTTTGGGGTTTTCCGGTTCGACCAAAACTGCCGTTTTCCTGTCTTCAAGTATTTCCCTCATAGAAGGAAAATCACTGGCTACAATGGGAATTTTAGCAGACATATATTCAAAAAGTTTCATCGGAGAAGTAAATAGTCTTTGACCCACCGAATCTGTCAGGGGAATAACCGCAACAGCAATGTTCTCAAAATATTTGCTTATGTCGGCATGCGGCACACAACCCGCAAATACCACTTGTTTCTCTATCCCTAAAGTAGAACTCAATTTTTTTATACGGGCAATATCTTCTTTTTTATTTCCCCCGACAATAACCAACTTTCTATCAGGAAGATACTTTAAAGCGGAAACTAAAATATCCACTCCCTTTTGCGGATACAAATGCCCTAAATAGAGAATATTGTCCGCTTTATATTCAAAATCCCTGTTCATTAATTTACTCGCGCATGAAATTACTTCCACGGGAGCGACGGGGGCAAAATCCTCGTATATCGCCTGTTTTATGCCTTTGGTTTGACATATTATGCCATCGGCATTCCTATAAAGAAAGCTCTGCAAATTTCTATGTCTTGAAAGCCTATATCCATATTGGAATCGTTCCATTAAAGATAACCGTTCATTATTCCGCGATAACTTCTCAGAAAGGTTTCTATAACTAGACGCAGGAGCATCTTCCTCTATAATACAAGGTATTTTCAAAAACCATTTTAATATAATAAATATTCGGGCAAGCTTTTTGTCCCGAAAAAAAAGAACAGTATTTTTATCTTTTCTGTATCTCAAGGCTTCACGAAATACTAATAAATTAAAACTTTTTCTACCTTTTTTTCGGGTTGTTCCCTTTATTTTGAGGTTAGGATGTTCCGCCAAACCATAGAAATTTAAAGATTCTTTGACACTTTTTTTGTCAAGCTTGGAAATCACAAGAATCACTTCGCTCCCTTCACTCGCTAAAGCCCAGCAAGTGTTTATTATTTGAATAGAATGGGCTTTTTTGTTGGGAAACTGCATTGGGTGAGGATATATGATTCTCATGATTTGCTTTTAATTTTTATTAATTCGATTAGCGAACGCAATAAAGGGAAAATTTTTATCGAACGTATAATATAATCTTGCCCTGTTTTAAAATCTTTATTCCTCAGGTATAGCTCGCCTGTCCCATATAGATATTTAGCCAATAAAATCCTGTGTTTTTTAAGATATGGCTCTATTTTTTTAAAGAGAAGTTCTCTCCCTTTTATTTTACTGCCGATGTCAGCTGTTATACGCTTATCGTGAATTCTTTCCAATGCTAAGATCTCTGCAACGCGGTCCACTGTAAAATACCTGGATATTCTAATAAGCATATCCAAGTCCGTTCTGGACGGCAACCTTTTGTCGAATAATCCGCATTTTTCAAAACATTCTTTTTTTACCAACATCGTAGAGCCGACGCCCGGGATATTTTTTCTCAACAATCGTTTTAAAATATTCCCCCTGAATCTTATTATTTTTTTTTGCTTTTTTAGATTGCCGTCATAATCCATGTATTGGATTCCAGTATAGACTAATCCCGGATTACACCGGCTTATGTTAAAGATTTTAAGTTGTTTTTCTATTTTTTGCGGCAACCAAATGTCGTCTGAATCAAGAAAAGCTATATAGTTTCCTCTTGCGCTTTCTATCCCCTTGTTTCTTGCGGAAGAAGCGCCTTTGTTTTCCTGCCGTAAATAAATGATCCGCTTGTCAGTGAATTGTTTAACCAACTTAGGTGTATTATCGGTAGAACCGTCATCCACTACGATTACTTCTATGTTTTTATATGTTTGAGCCAAAACACTTTTTATTGCTTCCTTCAAAAAACCTGCCCGGTTATATGTGGGAATAATTATACTAACTAAAGGGGTTTCTTTTCCCATTTTTCCCCCGATATATTGATTATAGCCATAGACAAACCCACAAAAGTCCACAGAAGCATTACCAATTGTTTGGCATCGGGAATTTCCACAAGCCAATGAATAGAGCAAGCGATAAAAGCGGCAAATATTCCCCCTGAGACACCCTTCAGAAAAGGTTCTTTTAATTTTATAAAACTTTTCCATGTTAGGGCCATTATAACAATCCAAAGCCAAAGAAATGCCGCTACACCCAACACGCCCGTCTCAAATGCAAGTTCTAAGGGATAATTATGTGCATGATATAGGTCTAACAATTCTTTCGAATCTTCTGCGGCCAATTTTTGTAATGCGGGAGAAATAAAGGACGGATATAGATTATGGAAATTCTTATAACCCCAACCATAACCCGTAAGAGGTCTTTTTTGAATTTGTTCTATAGTATTTTCCAATAATTGGACTCTACGTGAATAACTTCTACTATGGGTTATAGTTACCACTCTACTTTTTAATTTAGGAGGAGAAAGAACTGTAAAGATAATCACAAGAATTATTGGAATTAAAGCAAACTTTTTATTCTTTTGAAAACACAAAAACACAACCGCAACAAAAACAGCAATCCAACTTGCTCTGGAATAGGTAAATACCAGACAGAAAAATGCGCCTATAAGAATTAGACTCAGTAAGATTTTAGAAATTTTTATCTTATTCCATAATACGATAGCAAACATAAAAGGAATAATATAATCTAAATATTGACCGAATTCGGTAGGAGCGCCGAACATACTTTTTAGACGTATTGCTTCTGTAAAATATTGGGTTATTCCAAAAGTAATAGGGGTTAAAGAACTAATAAGAACTGCCCATATTACATAATTGATATTTTTTTTATTAACCGCAAAATTAACAATAAAATACGAAAGAAGAACAGGCTTTAGCCAATACTTCCTGAATTCATGCAGACTATAAGAATAATCAACAGAAAAAAGTATTGAGACAATAATGAAAATCGTAAAGATTAAAATAGGCAAATTTATTCTTGTTCCTTCTATAGGAGAATGTAAAACTGATTTCACGAAGAAAGCAAGTATTATAATAAAAAAGCAAAAAGTTTCAGTTGTCTGAACATGTTTGGGGAAGGGAATAGTTAAAATAAGAATTACGAGGAATACACCTATTATTTGATCAAGGATAGATAATATTTGTTCTTTTTTTTCCGTTGTCATTGCTATTATCGTGAACAACAAGAGGAATATACAAAAAATTAATGGTACTTGTTATTCGTCTTATTCATTGCATCCTTTTCTTAGTTCTTGGATGTATTTGCCCTATTGCATTGTTTTTTTCTCTTTCTCTTTAATGCCCAACGGTGTCTCTCTATCTTATTTTTGGTTTTGCTTCTTGCCATGTTCTCCTCCAATGATAACTGTTTATCTCATCTTACAGTTAGATATATTAGGTTATTGTTACTTTTCTGCTCCCTTTACTCACCACCCCTATCAAAAAAACTTCTTTTTTATTTCTCCTGAAATAATCCAGGACCCTTTTTTCCTCTTCGGGACGAACAAGTAAAACCATTCCGATACCCATATTAAACACTTTAAACATCTCCTCTTTTGTAATATGGCCCAATTCTTTTAATCGCGTGAAAACCGAAGGAATTTCCCATCTTCCCGAAAAGATATGCGCCTGATAACCATTTGGCAAAATACGTTTTACATTTCTCTTCAATCCGCCTCCGGTAATATGCGCAATCCCTGATATTTTTATATTCTTTTTTATAAGCGGCAGAATCATATTCGTATAAATACGAGTAGGCTCAAGCAATATATCCGCCCAATTTTTGCCTAATTTTTTGTCTTTCGTATTTAAAACTTTTATTCTATCCTCGTCGGTATAAGCATCTTTAAATAAAATGCTTCTTACAAGAGAAAAACCGTTGGAATGAAGCCCTGATGACGGCAAACCTAAAAGTTTGTCTCCGGCTTTTACACCCGAACCGTCTATGACCTTTCCTTTTTCCAACACACCTACAGCAAAACCGACAAGTTCAAATTGTCCTTTTTTATAAAAGCCGGGCATCTCTGCTGTTTCTCCGCCTATCAAAGAGCATCCCGCCTGTTCGCATCCTTTCGCAACGGATTTAATTACTTGCCGGGCTATTTTCAGGTCTATTTGTCCGCAAGCCAGATAATCAAGAAAAAACAGCGGCTCTGCTCCCATAGCAATAATATCATCAACATTCATTGCGACAACATCCACACCTACTCCGTTATACCTTTTCACTAAATCCGCCAAAACCATTTTTGTTCCTACGCCGTCGGCTGAAGATACCAAAACGGGATTTTTATAACCTTTAAGAGAAAAAATCGAACCGAACCCGGATAATGAAGACAAGACCTGTTTACTGTGGGTTCCCTTGACTATTTGGCTTATTCTATCGACAAATTTTTCTCCCCTATCGATATTTACTCCTGCTTGTTTATAAGTAATGCTTTTTTTCATGTTTTTAACAATATGATTACACTGATTAAAAATTTAATTTAACCTGTTCTTACGTTACGTCGGAGTTTCTACCGAGATTTATCTGTGTAATCTGTATTTATCCTTTAAAATTCGTAGAATTTCTAGGGGAAAATCCGTGTAATCAGTGTTTTAATAATACTGTAAAATAGCCGCATTGTCAAAGTACTGTATAATAAATTATCGTGTGCAAACGTGATAAAATATTTTCAATGAAAACAGTTAAAGTCGCTCTTATATCACTGGGATGTCCAAAAAATCTTGTTGATTCGGAATACTTACTCGGGAGTTTGCTAAAGCAGAATTTTGAAATAGTTTCCCTGCCAGAAAAGGCAAACATAGTTTTAATCAATACTTGCGCATTTATAGAACCCGCTCAGGAAGAATCCATAAATGCCATATTAGATATTGCCCGGAGAAAAGGCAATAGAAAAATATGCGTATGCGGCTGCATGGTTTCTTTGTTCAAAGAGAAATTATTCGAACAAATTCCCGAAATAAACGCGATAATAGACCCCTTTAACATAGATAAAATAACCGATGTTTGCAAAAAATTGCTGCAAGGGGAAGAAAAAATAATATTTATTAGAAAAAACGGAAAATATAAATTCGCAAACCGCGAAAGATGCCTTACGGGACCCAAACACTGCGTATATTTAAAAATAGCGGACGGCTGCGACAACAGATGCAGTTACTGCATTATCCCGAATCTTAGAGGCGGATATTCATCGAGGAAAATGGAAAAAATCATAGAAGAAGCAAGAATTTTATCCGAAGCGGGCGCAAGAGAAATAAATTTAATCGCTCAAGACACGACTTTATACGGCAAAGATATATACGGCAAAGTCAAACTTCCCGAACTTTTGAAAAAACTGTCCGAAATAAAAAAGATTAAATGGATAAGGCTTCTTTACACTCATCCCGCACATTACAGCGACGAATTGATAAATACCATAGCGGCAAACAAAAAGGTCTGCAAATATTTGGATATCCCCCTACAACATTGCAACGACAAGATCCTTAAAGCAATGGGACGAAAAGTAACCAAAAAAGATGTAGTAAAACTCATAAATAAACTACGCGCAACGATACCTGATCTAACTTTAAGAACAACTTTTTTAGTCGGGTTCCCGTCGGAAACGGACAAAGAATTTGGCGAATTGCTTGAATTCATAAAAAATACGCGATTTGACCATGTGGGAGCATTTACTTATTCGCCGCAAGAAAACACCGCCAGTTCCAATCTCAAAGGAGTAATCCCGGAAAAAACAAAACAATCTCGATTAAAAAAACTTTTATCTTTGCAAAAACAAATTGCCCAAGAGAAGAATAAAAATCTTATAAACAAAGAAATCACCGTATTAATAGATAACCAGATACGCCCCGGAATTTATCAGGGAAGATATCAAACTGACGCTATAGAGATAGATAATGTTATAAGTATAAAAGGCAACGCAAAAATAGGCAATTTTTATAAAGTCAGGATAACAAAAAGCGGCGCTTATGATTTCGAAGGGGAGATTGTCCGGTAAAATAGCAGAAACTGATATGCTTGATTATTTTTTATACATGGTATCACTGGCGCTTGCTAAACAATAAACTGGAATTTCTATTTTAGACTGTTCGGGGTCGCTGGTATAAACGATTATATTTCCTTTTATATTCAATGGGGGCGTGTTTTCCCGCAAATTAGCAATCAATGTATATTTCTTACCTTCAATATCAGTAATTATTTCCACAGAAACAAATCCTAAAGGATTTTCTATTTTTTCTATAGTTAGCGGTTTTGTGCCTGTATTCGATATAACGATCTTGGATTCACGCATTTCTCCCGCCAAACCGAAGAAAAATTTGGACGGGCGAAGTTCGATATCGCCTTTTATATTGCCTTTAACAGGTATTGCTATCTCACTATATTCTTTACTAGAAGTATAAATAATAACTTTTTCGTTTAATTCGGAAATCGGGATATTGGGACTAATATTTATTTCTAACTCAAAACCCTTTAAATCCCCTTCTTTATTTTCAGAAACCACAGTAGAAACATATTTCGAAGAAGACTCTATTTTGATAATGTCAAATTCCCCGCCTTCGGGGGAGATAAGATTTACTTTTATAGGACTAAGGAATTTCCTATTAACATCTCCGAAATTGACAATGGGGGGAATTATTTGGATTTTGTTTTCTCTTATTACCGCCTTTATTTGAAGCGTCACAATAGGAGTTGTCGGGTCATTAGAAAAAACACGGACACTAGTACTTTGATTGCCTATCCTGCCTACAATATTAAAACTCGCTTTTATTTCCCCTTCTCCCCCGGGCGCAATCTTTTTATCCGATAGAATAGCCGCAGTGCATCCGCAAGACGAGCGCACCCTGGATATAACTAATTCCTTACTGCCCATATTTTTAAACTTAAAAATATGTTCCAATTTCTTGTCCTCCATTTCCCAGCCTTTCACTATTCCGAAATGATAAACATATTCATCAAACTTTATATCGGGTCCTCTTGTTTCGGATTCCGGGAAATTTTTTTTATCATTGGAAATCAAAAGAGCAAGACCTGAATAAACATTGTTTAAAAAAATCTTTGATATCCAAATAGATTCCTTATCGGAATTAATGACTTCTACTTTATCCTGGTCAAATCTATTAATTGCTTTAAAAGAATCGTCCCAAAGATAAATAATAACGGGCATCTTTAATTTAGACAGCTCTTTAAAATCCATTTTTATCTGCAGCGCAGATAATCCTTTTGCTTCTGCCGCTTTTGAAAGTCCGTTTAGTGTTGTCCCTTTTACCTCATCATAGCCGGATAATTTTTTAATCTCATCCAAATCGCTTTTTATCCCCAAAGTTTCAAAGACAGCCAAAAGACTTTGAGGGCCGGACAGATTATCAAGTTCGGTTCGAGCATAAAGCAAAGTGTTATTAAAAAGGAAATAAGATAGGAAGAAGATGGTGAAGCTCCACCGCCTTATAGCGGTGGTTTCTCTTTTTTGGGGATTCCGCTGTGGTGCGCGGGTAAGAATTATTCTGTTTTTCATGTTTTCATTTCCGTTAAATAATCTCTTACAGCCACAGCGGCAGTAACAGCATCTCCGCAGGCAGTTGCTATTTGGCGAACTTCTTTTGAGCGGATATCGCCTACGGCGTATATTCCCGGCACGGATGTCCGCATTTTTTCGTCTGTTTCCACATAGCCATTTTTGTCTAAATCCACTATCCCTTTCAAAAACGCGGAATTGGGCGCAAACCCTGCATACATAAATACACCGCCCACTTTAATGTTTTTTTCTTCGCCTGTTTGGCGGCCTTTTACGGTAATAGAATCCACCTTATTCTCTCCGTTTACGGAGATAAGTTCATGGTTTAATAAAAACGTGGCCTTATCGCTTTTCTGAAGCCGTTCCTGCAATATTTTTGCCGCATTCATAAATGGAAGAAATTCTATAAACGTCACGCTTTTTACGAACTTCAGTAATGCCTCTCCCTCCTGCAAACCCGAATTGCCGCAACCGATAATAGCGATATCTTTATCTTTGAAAAACGGCCCGTCGCAGGTTGCGCAATACGAAAGGCCTTTTCCGCGAAGTTCTTTTTCCCCCGGAACATTCAACATTTTCGGAATACTTCCCGAAGCAATTACCAATGCACGGGAAATATATTCTTTGTCGGTTTTAACTTTTATCGCACCGTTTTCATTGTGTATACTTTTTATTTCTTTTAATTCCTGAATTTCCGTGCCGAATTTCTCCGCCTGCTTTTTGAACTCGGCCATTATTTCCGCACCTTTGGCGCCGTCGCTAAATCCCGGATAATTTTCTATAAAATCCGCGGTAGACACAAGCCCCCCGCACATGGCTTTCTCCAGAACAAGCGTTTTCAGCAAATCTCTTGAAGTGTATATTGCCGCAGTCAAACCTGCCGGACCGCCGCCTATAATTATTACATCGTAAATTTCACTATTCATTTGAAATTCAGAAGAAGACAAGATAGAAATACAATAGAAATGCATAGAAATATATTGAAATACACTGCCCTTATGCTCAATCCTTTACAATGTATATCCATTGTATTTCTACCATATATCTACCGCATTTCCAGTTTTTATTTTTCTATCCCCTGTCATCTGTTTTCTGTCAATTTATTTATTTTGGTTTTAATATCGGCTTCGAAGTCAGGAGTAACGCCGACAATTTGGTCTACTACTTTACCGTCCTTGAAAAAATTGAGCGTGGGAATGCTCATAACCGAATATTGTGCAGCTGTTTGCCGTCCTTCGTCAACATTCAGTTTGCAAACTTTAGCCTTTCCCTCATACTCACCCGCTATTTTCTCTATAATAGGACCGGCAGCCTGACAAGGTCCGCACCACGTAGCCCAGAAATCCACCAATACGGGAACTTGTGATTTGATTACCTCATCTTCAAAATTTGTATCGTTTACCTCAATCGCTTTTCCCATTTGATACCTCCTTTTTTAAAATCCTTTCGGCCAACCCATAATGATAAGAATTCCTATTATTACAAGCAACACGCCGCTTAAAATAGAAATTATTTTGAAATGTCTCTTTATTTTATCAAATACATTGAAAAATGTGTTGATTGCCAACCCCGTCAAAATAAACGGAATACCAAGACCCACAGAAAAAACACTTAACAGCAATAGGCTCTGAGTAACAGTATTTAGAGTTAATCCTGCCAATCCTAATACAGCTACGACTGCAGGTCCTATACACGGAGTCCAGCCAAGCGCAAAGACCACTCCCACAACAAAAGAACCGAACGTATTTGCGGGTTTATTTTTAAGATGCAGTCGTTTTTCGTATTGTAATCTTTTAATAGTGAAAAAACCCGAGACATGAAATCCCAAAATAATAATTATAGAGCCGCCTATTATTCTAATTATTTTTTCGTATTTGTAAATCAGCCCACCTAAAAATGAAGCCGTTGCTCCCAAAGAAACGAAAATTAAAGAGAACCCGAAAACAAACAAAATTGTTTGTATAAGTATCCTTTTTGTATTGCGGGTTTTTGCGTCTTGTTTTTTACTTTCCCGCAGGTCGTCTAACGAAAGTCCTGTAATAAAACAGATGTAACCGGGAATTAAAGGCAGGATGCAGGGAGTGAAAAATGTCAAAATACCCGCGCCGAACGCCACAAGAAAAGATATATTTTCCATAATAAATAATAATCAGAATACAGACACCGGAACTCAGAAATCGGAAGTTAGAAACTTCAAAGTCGTTAATTCCGGCTTTGCCTGTCGTCTGCCCTCTGTCATCTTTTTTCTGTTTTTCCCAAGAGTTCTTTAATCTCTTTCTCAAATACGTCAACCGATACAAAGCCGATATGTTTTTCGGCAATATTTCCTTGTTGGTCGATTATAAAAGTAACGGGAATAAACCGTAAATCTCTGCCGTATTTATTTGCCATATCCTGATTAAGCAATACCAAAATATAATTCATGTCCACAGTTCTGATAAAACGTTGGACTACGGTCTCGCGCTCCAAACAAACACCCACAACATCTAATTGGTCTCTGTTATATTTCTTATGAAGCTGTTCCAGAACAGGTATTTGCATTTTACAGGCGGAACAACCCACAGACCAAAAATTCAGCAATATAACCTTCCCTTTTAACGAAGAAAGTTGGAAATCCCCTCCTCCCATCCTGACCGCCGTAAAATTCGGAGTATCTCCCCACAACTCGGGTTTTCTCAAAAGCGCGGGTATTTCGTCCCACCCGTCTTGTTCTGTTTTGGTAACGGCGATTTCAGTCATATCCAGTTCGACCGTGTCGACCGATTCATTTGTAACAAACGTTTCGCTTTTAGTTGGTACGGGTTCGGACCCGCAACCTATTAACAGAATAATCACCGACAGTAAAAATAATAATCTTTTAAACATTTTTAATTATTTTCAAAACTTGGGCATGAATAACACCGTTGGAAGCAATATAATCTTTAGTCTCTAAATTATATCTTTTTCCGTCATGAGTCGTAAATCTACCTCCTGCTTCCTCCACCAAAACCGCGCCTGCCGCAAAATCCCATACCTTATCCGTATATTCTATTTCCAAATCCGCTTTGCCTTCGGCAATATAAGACAAACTTCTTGCCGTAGAACCAAACATTCTCATAATAAAAACTTTATCTTTGAGTCCTTTAAGATGATTCAGCATATTTTCTGTCTGTTCGTGTATTATATTACTATCGTAAATGAGAGTGGATTCCTTAAGCGTTCTGTTTGACACTGATATCTTCCTGCCATTCAAATAGGAACCACCTCCTTTTCGCGCAAAATAAAGTTCTTTTGCAAAAGGCATATGTATAATGCCCATAATAATCTCTTTATTAAATGCCAGGGCAATAGAAGTTCCGACTATGTTTATTTCGCGGATATAATTATGAGTTCCGTCCAATGGGTCTATTATCCAACAAAAACGAGAATTCTTCACGGGACTTGCCCCGTTAGAGATAAGACACCGTTGGTGTCTGTCGGTTACCTCCAGTAACCTATCTCTAACGGGGTAATTATTTTCTTCGGATAATATTTGGTCTTTCGGGAACTTTGTTTTTATGACTTCTACGATTTCTTTTTCCATTCTCAAATCGACATTCGTAACAAGAGTGCCGTCTTTCTTTCTGTCGATTTTATCTATTTTCCCGAAATTATTAATAAGAATCCTGCCTGATTTTTTTGCCGCTTCAATGCCGACTTTATCTCTGCCGTTCAAGAAATCTTGCATATTTTTCTCCTTGCTTTTTCATATTGTCAATTATACATGAAATCAGCAAATACGCGGAAGTTGAGAAGATGTCGGCATATCTATAACACGCAAGCCGCCTATTTTTGTCTTTAGTAAAACGCTTTGCTTTGGCGTTTTGACTATTTCTCCTATAATACAACTATTTTTACCAAATGGATGTCGGCGCATGGTTTTTAAAACAAACGGAGCGTCCCTACTTGACACCACAACAACCACCTTTCCTTCGTTGGCCATGTATAAAGGGTCAAATCCCAAAATCTCGCACATTGCCTTCACTTCTTTTTTTATTGGGAGAGCTTCTTCGCTCAGCAAAACCCCAAAACCCATTTTCTCGACTATTTCGTTTAAAGTAACGGCCAACCCTCCTCTTGTAGGGTCGCGCATAAACTTGATGTTTCTCGAAACACTTAATATTTTTTGAACAAGTCCTCCTAACGGAGCACAGTCGCTTTTGATACTGCCGGAGAAATCAAATCCGCCTCTCGCATACAAAATAGCAAGGCCGTGTTCGCCCAGAGAACCGCTTACGATTATTTTATCGGACGGCTTTATCTCTCTTTTAGAAATCTTTACATTGCCGTCTATAATCCCTATTCCCGATGTGTTTATAAAGAGTTTGTCTGCGCTGTTTTTTTCGACCACTTTTATATCGCCTGTTACGATTTTTACATTTTCTTTTTTAGCGGTTTTTGCAATAGAATCCGTTACTTTTTCCAGGATTTTATATTCCAGCCCTTCTTCAATAATAAAACCGCAGGATATATATAACGGCTGTGCGCCCGAAACGGCCAAATCGTTTACTGTACCGCAAACAGCAAGTTTTCCTATATCCCCACCCGGAAAAAACAAAGGATTTACTACATAAGAATCGGTTGTAAATGAAAACTTAGAATTTTTGCAGGGAGGTATTTTAATAACCGCGGAATCGCCCAACTCATCCAAGATTTCGTTGCTGAATTTCTTTTTGAATAGTTCTTCAATAAGTTTATGCATTGACTTGCCGCCGTCACCATGTGCAAGAAGTATTTTTTCGGGTTTGTTGTTCATATATCCAATTCCACTCTTTTTATCACACAATCCCGACCCTCTTTTATTTGAATATCGCTGCTTCCGCACTCAGGGCAAAGAAAAATAGGATGGAGATGGTGCTCATCACCGGAGGGTTTTAAAATACCTTCGTACCCACAAGTTCTGCATTTTATCAACGCTTTAACGGAGCTTATCGTTATTGTCAAATCGTTAGCAGTATTTTCCTTACTTAAAATCTCACTAAGCCAGAACTTTAACTGTTCCTCAGCCAATAAACTCAACTCTCCCACAGCAAGTTCGACTTTGTTAATTTTCTTTGCTTTTTTCTCTTTGGCTAAACTTATAACTCTTTTTGCGGCTTGGCTTGCTATTGAAAATTCATGCATTCTATAATCTCTTCTATCCCTTCTCCTGTCATGCAATTGGTATTGAAAACTTTGGCTTGCGGGTTCATCTTCAAAACATCTTCCTTTAGTTTATCGGTCGATACATTCATACTATCTTTTAAATCAACTTTATTTATAGCAACAACCGCGGCTTCTCTAAATATAAAGGGGTGCTTTACAACCATATAAGGGCCTTCCGTAACGGAAATAACAACTATCCTTTGGTGAGCTCCGAGAGGAAATTCTGCGGGGCATATAAGGTTACCGACGTTTTCTATAAATAATATATTCACATCATCCAAATTAATGCTCGCTAAAGCCCTTTTTATAAGGTTGGCATCAAGATGGCATTCTTTGCCGGTATGCACCTGTATAACCTGAGTATTTTCCTGTTCAAGCCTTTGTGCGTCTATCTCGGTTGTAAGGTCTCCTGCGATTACACCTATCTTATGATTTTCTTTGAGTTTATTAATAAGGTTTTTGATAAGTGAAGTCTTTCCGGAGCCGATAGAACCCATAACATCTATGCCGATAACCCCGTTTTTATCCAAAAGAGCCCTATTATCTTTAGCCAACTGCCTATTTTTGGCCAATAACGACTCTTCAAGTTCGATATCTAAAGTTTCACCTTCTTTGGGTTGAATGATTTTCATTTGAAAATACCTTTCTGTGCCGATGTTACGTCGGAACAACTTTAATTACTCTTCAATCGCCAGTAATTCTACTTCGAATATAAGAACAGAGTTGGGTGGAATTTGCTGACCTGCGCCTTGTTCTCCATACGCAAGATTAGCAGGTATAAATAAGCGGTTTTTCCCTCCCACTTTCATAAGCTGTAATCCCTCTCCCCAACCCTGTATTACGCCGTTAAGAGGGAAACTAACAGGCTCGCCGCGTTTGTATGAACTGTCAAACTCTGTCCCGTCGATTAACTTCCCGGAATAATGCACTTTCACTTTATCTTCGAGTTTCGGAGAAGCGCCGGTACCTTCTCTAATAACTTCATACTGCAGGCCGCTTGAGGTAGTCATAACTCCCCTTTTCTTTTTATTTTCCGCAAGAAACGCTTCGCCGTCCTTTTTGTTTTTCTCTTTTAACGCATTCATTTTTTGAATTGCCTCCGTCTGGATTTCTTTAACGAAATCCTGTTTTATTTTAAGCGCCTCTTCCTCCGTAAGAAGCATCCTTTCTCCTTTGTAACTATCTTTGATGCCGCGAACAAAAACATCGAAATCTATTTCTCTGGGAATATCCTTTAAAAAATTTCCGATATCCATTCCCAGCATATAACTTAACTTATCCGAATCACTCTTTAATGTTTCATCCGCTGCAAATACAGACACACACGACATCACACATACTGCTAAAACTACTGCTACTATACGTTTAATCATAACATCTCCTTTGTTTATCCCCGTACCTAAGCATAACAAATTGTTAGGGTTTTAATTGTTGGAAGCGTAATATTATAAAATATATAGGAATAAGTCAAAGGAAAAGTTGTTATTCGGATAGGGTTACGATACCCGTTTCGTTATTCGGTTATGTTAATCGTCTTTATTATCTTGACGTAACCTTTTACCGTAACCAATACGGGCTTCGTTACCGTTACCCATTACCTTTTTAAAACGGAACTTGAGATCTATTCTCCGTACCTATAATATGCCGCGCAGGCGCCTTCCGAAGAGACCATACAGGCACCGATCGGATTTTCGGGAATACATATTTTCCCGAAAAGTTTACATTCAAGCGGGCTTTTTATGCCTCTTAAAACTTCACCGCATATACACTGTTTATTTTCTTTCGTCGGTTCAACTTTAACTTTTATGTTTTTAAAAGCATCGAAATCGCAAAATTCTTTTCTTATCTTTAGTCCACTTTGAGGAATTACTCCTAATCCTCTCCAGTTTGAATCTTCCCGTTCAAAGACTTCATACATGAGAGCAACTGCTTTGGGATTGCCTTCTTTCTTTACCGAACGGGTATACTGAATCTGGACATTAGGCTTTTCATCTTCAACAATCTGTTTAACAAGCATATAAATACCTTCAACCACATCAAGCACCTCAAACCCTGCAATAACACAAGGGATATCGTAATCTTTGGATATAAATTCGTAAGGAGTTGAGCCGATAATCGTGCTCACATGCCCCGGACATATAAAACCATCGATTTTTGCGTTATCTTCAAGAAGTCCTCTCATTGCCGGCGGCATAACTTTATGCCCGCAGTAAACAAAGAAGTGGTTTGTATTCTGTTCTTTTGCTGTTTTGATAGTCGCGGCGACACTCGGTGAAGTCGTTTCAAATCCGACTCCGAGAAATATTATTTTCTTTTTAGGATTATCTTTTGCAATATTCAAAGCATCAAGCGGCGAATAAACAACCCGAACATCAGCTCCCCTACTCTTTTCTTTTTCCAAAGAAGAAGTAGAACCCGGAACTTTCACCATATCGCCGAAAGTTACGATGATAACATCTTTTCGTCGGCTGTAAGCAATCACCCTGTCAAGATAATCATTTGGCGTTACACATACAGGACATCCCGGACCTGAAAGCAGTTTCAAGTTTGAAGGGAAAAGTTTTCTTAAACCGGCGCGTGAAATGGCTACCGTATGCGTTCCGCATACCTCCATCAATTTTATATCTTTCCTGTAATCCGAAACTACTGCGCTTATCTTTGAAATAAGCTTCTTCGTCAATTCAGGATTACGAAATTCGTCAATATATTTCATGGTACTGATAGTTAATAGAGGTTAATATGGGTTAACATAGGTTAACAAAAGGTTGCTTTTTAAATCTTTTCGTAACCATTATTAACTGTTATTAACCCTTTTTAACCATTGTTAACCTTTATTATCTCGCCATTTCCTTTAGTATCTCAATTGTTTCTTCTGCTTCTTTCCCGTCTACCTTCTGTATCGCAAAGCCCGCGTGGACAATTACATATTCTCCGACCTTCACATTATCAAGCAGGCCGAGATTAATATCCTTCCTAACCCCTCCGAGCTCAACAATCGCCTCAGAGCCATCTATTCTCATAACCTTCATCGGAACTGCTAAACACATAATTATAAACTCGTCTCTAGTATTGAGGTTAATATAGGTTAACAGAGGTTATTATGGGTTAACATTGGTTGCTTTTTAAAATCATTTAGTAACCTGCTCCGACATAATGTCGGAGCATTATTAACTCTGCCCGCCAATCTTTGTGGCGGGCTTTATTAACCATTTTTAACCATTGTTAACCTTTTTTTAACCACTATTAACCATTATTTTATGCCAATCTTATCAAATCCTTTGAGCTTCTCAAACTCTGGAGTTCTGTGTAGCGAAATCCCGCTTTTATCTGTCCCGATAACCGAAAACCGTTTTATCTTTACGATAATCGTTTTTTATTTTTTCGAGTAATTGACAGACAAAGAGGGGAATAGTATAAATAAAAAGAAAGGAGTTTAACATATGATTGCAGTAAAAAAGAAAAAAACAAGATGTCCATATTGCGACAAAGAACTCAACTGGTTTATACTACATCTTTACAGACTAGATCCGAGCGAGTTTAAAAGTTTCAGAGCTTATAAGGTTTCAACTCTTAAGTGTTATCATTGCAATTCTTTTTTTGTAGCGAAAAACAATAACAAGTTGCTATCGCTATTGATAGGTATTCTTTTAATGGCAGTTTGTATGGTGCCTATTGGACTAGCGGTTATATCATCTATACTGTATCAATGCTCCGGGAAAACTTACTTGTTAGCTGGTATTATAGCCACTATAATTTTTTGTATCTCTTTACCAATAGCTAATAATTGGTGGGGCAACAAATTTCTGACACCACAGAAAACTAATAAAAAGATTTGACCAATTAATTATATAATATAAAAAGTAAAAAGAGGACAAACCTTCCCCCCTAATCACACTCCCGAAGTGTGATTAGTGCTGATTAGTGCTCCGCAATTACTGCCTGACCTAAAGATAATCCGCCGTCGTTTGTAGGGACTTTTTCGTGGTTCAAAAGCAATATGATTATGATATAATTGTGTCGCTATAAGAACAGGAGGATGTATGCAGAATACATATACTGCAGTTACAAAACAAGACGGAAAATGGTGGATAGGATGGATTGAAGAGGTGCCGGGTGTAAATTGCCAAGAAAAAACAAGAAAAGAATTATTGGAAAGTTTGAAAGCTACTCTAAAAGAAGCGCTTGAATTCAACCGCAAGGATGCTCTTCTTGCCGCAAAGTCGGGTTATAAAGAAGAATTGGTTCGTATATGAAACGAAGAGAAGTCCTCTCCTACCTGCGCAAAAATAGATGTGAATTTTTAAGAGAAGGCAGTAGACATTCATAGTGGTGGAACCCCACGCTGAATAAAAGGTCTTCAGTCCCGCGTCATACTGAAATTAACGACAATCTAGCACGAAAAATCTGCAAAGATTTAGGAATACCTTTCCTGAAATAGTATAAAATTCTCAAACAATTAGAAATATAGCCTCACTCTATTTAATTCTATACCCCGCAATAACTGCCTGTCCTAAGGAACCCCGTTAGAAATTAAAAAACTATTAAAATAATTATTAATCAGGTAAACACTCGTTGCTTTGCATAGCCCCTCAAAAGCAATTCATTTAATTTCTTTACGGGGTGAAAGACCGCCGTCGTTTGTCGGGACTTTTTCGTAGATATACACTTTGAATCCCGCCTTTTTAAGCAATAATTTTTCCCAAAATATGATATAATTACACTGCTATGAATTTAGATAGAAGCCGAACTTTCCTTAAAAAAGTAACCGAACAGGATGACGGTTTTATGAAAGGAACCCCTCAAGAAAGAGTATCTTTTGTTTGGGAACTTACTGCAGAAGTATGGTCATTAAAAGACCCTGAGAATGTTAAACGACGACTACAAAGAAATGTTACAAATCTTGTCCGCCAATAAGGTGAAATTCCTTGTTGTAGGAGCATATGCTATGAGCGCATATGGCTATCCCCGCGCTACAGGAGATTTTGACATATGGGTAGAAGTGTCAGAAGAAAATTCAAAAAATATATATAAATCGCTTGTCGAATTCGGAGCTCCTCTTTCCAATATTATAGAAAATACTTTTACTGAAAAAGAAATCGTCTTTCAAATAGGTGTAGCTCCCCGTAGGATTGACATCATAACTAATATTGACGGGGTTGATTTTAAAACGGCTTATGATACGAAAGAAGAAATTGAAATTGAAAATATAAAAATCCCTTTTATTTCCAAAGAAAACCTTATCAAAAATAAAGAATCTACTGCCAGAGAAAAAGATAAATTAGACGCTAAATATCTAAAAAATAATAAAAAGATCTAACTTCTATATAAAGCAATCACCGTCTGTCCTAAAGAAAGACCGCCGTCGTTTGTGGGGACTTTTTCGTGGATATACACTTTAAACCCTGCTTTTTTAAGCCCGTTATAAGCATTGGTTAACAGAGACATATTCTGGAAAACACCGCCGCCTAGAGCAATATCTTTTAATCCGGTATCTTTTCGTATTTTTTTAGACATGTCAACAATCAATTCAACAATAGTATTATGAAATTTCAAAGAAATAATTTCTTTTGGCTCTTTATTTTCTAAATCTTCTATTATTCCTTTGATTGTTTCATCTGTATCAATTATGTAAGTGTCTCTATCTTTTTTAATTTCGTATTGATATTTTCGTCCATCGTCCATCGTCCATCGTCCATCGTCCATAATCATTTCCAATTCTACCGCCGCTTGCCCTTCGTAATTCACCGTATCTCTTATGCCGATTAAAGAAGCTACCGTGTCAAATAATCTGCCGATGCTTGAAGTTAAAGGCACATTAACACCTGTGTCTATCATCTTCTGTAAAACCCTGCTCTTTTTCTTATCAAGTTTTTTGATGAAGTTTATATCAAGTTTCCAAAGTTCGTTACCGAATATTGAGTAGAGATAACTAAATGCTACTCTCCACGGCTCTTTTATTGCTTTTTCTCCTCCGGGTAAGGATACATATTTAAAATGCGCTATTCTCTTAAATTCCTTATAGTCTGCAACCAGGAATTCTCCTCCCCATAATTTCCCATCTAAGCCAAGCCCTGTTCCGTCAAAAGCGATACCTATGACTTTGCGGTTATCTAATAGATTATCAGCCATAACCGAAGCAATGTGGGCATGATGATGCTGTACGGAAACAGTAGAGAGTAGAGGGTAGACCTGCCCGCCAAATCTTGGCAGGCGGGGAGTAGAGAGATTTTTGGCATATTGGGTGGAAAGATAGTCGGGGTGTAAATCATGGGCAATAATTTTAGGCTCCACCTCAAATAATTTTTTGAAATGTTCTATGCCGTTTACAAAAGAATTGTATGTTTCCGCATTTTCCATATCTCCTATATGATGGCTTAAGATAACTTCATTTCCTTTAGCTATGGCAAAAGTGTTTTTGGAATGGCCGCCGACAGCAAGAATCGGTGTTCCCCCGAGAAATCTGAAAAATTTCCGGGACTTTGGTCCTTGAAATTCCATAGAATTTCTAAGGGGGTTATCGGTTATCGGTTTTCGCAAAATTACAGGGTCAGGCGTATAGCCCCTTGAACGCCTTAAGATAAATTCTTTCTTTGTAGGCGGAAAGATCCTCGTAACGGAATCGTCACATCTAACATAAATATCGCGGTCATGAATAAGAAAATAGTCGGCTATGTTTTTCAATCTCTCCATCGCTTCGTCATTTTCATATGCGATTGGTTCGTCGGAAATATTGCCGCTTGTCATTACGAGAACAGATAATCGGTGTTCGGTGTTCGGTGTTCGGAAAAGCAAAAAATGTAAAGGTGTATAAGGAAGCATAAAACCGAGATATTTGTTGTTGGGGGCAACATAATTGGAAATCGGACGTAAAGTCCCGTTGGGACTAACGTCCCTTACGGGATTTCGGATTTTTCTCTTTAAAAGAACAATCGGGGATTTCCAGGAAAGCAGGAGTTTTTCTTCTTCCGGCGAAACTTCGCAATACTCTCTTATTGTTTTTAAATCTTTAGCCATAAGCGCAAACGGCTTATCTTCTCTATACTTCCTGCTTCGCAGGGTTCTTACTGCTTTATCATTTAGCCCGTCACAGGCAAGATGGAATCCGCCCAATCCCTTTATCGCAACAATCTTTCCTTTTTTTAGTAATCTTGCTGTCTTTTTAATTGCATTCTGGTTACTGGTTACTGTTAACTGCCTGCCCGCCGTTTTGTAGGCGGGGTTACTGGTTACTAATTCTACTTTAGGACCACACACCTCACACGCATTCGGTTGAGCGTGAAACCTGCGGTTGGAAGGATTGTCGTATTCATTTTGGCAGGACTTACACATTTTAAACTTCTTCATAGTAGTATTTGGCCTGTCGTAAGGAATATTTTTTATGATGGTAAAACGCGGCCCGCAATTCGTGCAGTTTATAAAAGGATAAAGATGGCGTCTGTTCTTATCATCAAATAGTTCTCTGAGGCAATCTTTGCACACGGCAATGTCGGGAGAGATTCTTGTTTGAACATCCTCATTGTTAACACTTGAAATAACTTTAAACTTTCCTTCCTTTTTAGCCGGTATTTCTTTGATATCAATAGAGGTTATCTCCGAACGGGAAGGCGGGAATTTTTTAAAACTTTTAATAAAAGAATCAATACGGGCTTTTGTTCCCTGCGTTTCTATAGTTACACCCGAAGATGTGTTGCTCACCCACCCTGTTAGTTTATTCCGGATGGCGTATCTGTAGACGGTAGGTCTAAAACCTACTCCCTGGACTTTGCCTTTGATTTGTATTCTTATACGTAGAATATTCTTATCCATGGAAATATTTGTGCAGAAAATCGTGAAGTGAATCTTTTATAAATCAGATTGCTCTAAAACAGACGGGACATGTTTCCCCCAGCCGAGAGGCATTATATGTATACCGTTACAGATATTTTTCATGCCTTTTGCAAGTTCTGCGGCGATTTGAATACTGACTTTCGGACTATCTTCTTTACTTGCTTCCGCCATCATTTTGATATATTTATCCGGTACATTTACACCCGCAACGTTTTCATTCATAAATTTTGCCATACCTGCGGATTTCAAAAGAATAATACCGCCTAAAACGGGAACATTGAACTGTTTGGCTATTTTCATGAACTCTTCAAAACTCTTTAGGTCATATACTGCCTGTGTCTGGAAGAACCGTGCGCCTGCCTTTATTTTCTTTTCCATCTTGATAATCTGCGGTTCTAAAGGGTCGGACCCGGGGTTGACGACTGCGCCGAGTAAAAATTCCGGTTTGCCGACAAGCTCATTACCAACCATATCCTTGCCTTCCATCAGAGTAGATGCTGCTTTCAGTAGACTTATTGAATCAAGGTCAAATACGGGTTTTGCCTGTGGATGGTCTCCCAAAACAGTATGGTCACCGGTAAGGATCAACACATTTCTTATTCCCAACACATAAGCAGACAATAAATCCGATTGTAGCGCCAATCTATTCCTGTCACGGCAAGTCATCTGGAATATCGGTTCAAGGCCTTTTTCCACAAGAAGACGGCACACGGCAAGGGAACCCAATTTCATAACCGAACTCTGCAAATCCGTAACGTTAACAGCATCTACCTTTCCTTTTAAGATATCGGCTTCTTTTAAAATTGCTTCTATTTCCACACCTTTAGGCGGACCTATTTCGGAACTGACAACAAATTCACCGCTTTTTATTTTATCGTTAAAACTCATATTTAATCCTCCGATTACAAAGACGGGATATGGGCATAGGGTTATGGGATTCGTATCCCGTTCCCAGCTTCCCGTACCCCTTCCATATCTATTATTTTCTTATAGTCCCTAACCAGAACTTTTGAATCTTTTATAATATTTTCCTGTTTTAGCAATTTCAATCTCTTATATATCAATTCCCAGCCGCAATCCATTTCTTTGTTTACCTCACATTTGCCGTCTTTAGCGCCGCCGCAAGGACCGTTGAGCAAACCTTTAGCGCAAGCGGTAATAGGACAAATGCCTCCTGTATAGTTTAGATAACACTGGCCGCATTGCTCGCAATTTACGTTCTGAACCGATATCCCTTGGAAACCGTCCAGATAAAAAGTATCACAACCGGCAAAAACTTGTCTTTCCGGACAAAGTTTTGCGATAACCTGAACACCTACTCCGCAGGAAAATACGATTATTGCCCCCGAGTTTTCAATTTTAGAAACATATTGTGCCAAATACAATCTGCTAAATTCTTCCCTGCACAGATAATCTATACGGGATATACCGGTAATTTTATTCTCATTTTCTTTTATTAACTGCTCAATCTCATCTTCGGGAAAATGCACTTCTTTACAGCCGAAGCACTTCATTATGAAGGGCTTTTTCTCAAAAAGCGAGGTTAATTCTTCTTTATTTTTTAATTTTGTTATTAACATATTTAAACACGGGGTATGGGTATCGGGGTATGGGTTTCGTATCCCGTATCCCGCTTCCCGTATACCTATTTTATATACTGCTTTGCCTTTTTTATAAAACTCAAAAGACTTATTTTCGAGGAACAGATATATTCGCAACAGCCGCATTCTATACACTCGGCAACATTATATTTAGTCATTTCTTTCCACATCCCCTTCTGCCCGTAATAGGCATAGTATAAAGGATAAAGTTCCATAGGGCATACGTCGACACAACGGCCGCATTTTATACAAGCATTTCCCTCAGACGATTCCACAGCGCTTTTCTTTAAAAAAGTGAAACCTGTTGTGCCTTTTATAACACTTGAATCGAGCGCAAGTTGATCTATCCCCATCATGGGACCGCCCATTTTGACATGATACTCTTCAAAAAGTTTTTCCTTGTCTCCTTTAAAGCAGAATTTTACAGTATCATTTAAAGGAGTGCCTATTTTCACCAAAAAATTTCCACTTCGCACTATATCATCACCCGAAACGGTAATTACTCTTCGAATAAGCGGCAGTCCTTCGTAAATTGCCTGATATACCGCAAAAACCGTAGAAACATTTGAAACGACAACTCCCACATCAAGAGGCAATCCCGCTTCAGGTACTTCTCTGCCGAGTAATTTTTTTACCAGCATCTTTTCCGCGCCTTGAGGATATTTGGTTTTCAGAGATTCGACTTTTATATTGGGCAATTTCCTTATATTTTCAAGTGCTTCAGGCTTGTTATCTTCTATACTTATAACAACATTCTCTATGCTGAGCAGTTTCTTTACAACACTAATACCTTTCATAATTTGTTCGGAATACTCAATCATCACCCTATTATCTGCGCTCAGATACGGTTCACATTCACAGCCGTTTATAAGTAAAGTGTCGATAGGTTTTGGAGGAGAAAGTTTAACATGCGCAGGAAACATTGCACCGCCCAAACCCACAATTCCTTTATCTTGTAAGATTTCTACCAATGATTCATTTGACATTGACTGCCAATCTGAAATGGGCTTTACCGAGGGGTCAACTTCATCCAACCCGTCATTTTCAATAATTATCGCAGGAAGAGGTTTCAACAGCGAAGGATGAACTCTTTTTTTCAAAGAAATAACTTTACCGCTGACACTCGAATGGACAGAAGACGACACCAATCCCGTGCTTTTTGCTATTTTTTGTCCGATTTTTACTCCGTCGCCCACTTTTACTAAACTTTCAGCCGGCGAACCTACATGCTGGGAGAGAAATATAGCCACTTCTTGCGGGTCGGGAAAAGTTCCGATAGTAATATTTTGTGTGTCTTTATTTTCTAAAGGATAGACGCCGCCGTAAAAACTCTCGTTTCTTATTATTTGGCTTAAGACGGAAAGTTTTTTCTTCTCTTCAAATTTGAATTTATTATAATCTCTTATCTGAACTTCTTCAGGTAAATCTCTGCCTTGTTCTTTAAGCCGCTGGTATATTTTATCCCATGCACAATCAAGGTCAGGATTTACTTCGCATTTGCCGTCTTTTGCGCCTCCGCACGGACCGTTCACAAGTCCCTTGGCGCAATCAATTACGGGACAAATTCCGCCTGTAATGTTAAGATAACACTCGCCGCACGCGGCGCATTTTTCTTTCTCAAGCGCTATGCCGTGATAACCGACAATACTTGTCGCATTGCCGCTTTGGGACATAGAGTCTGCAAGAGCTAAAACTCTTTTATTTTCAAATAATTTCGCAACAAACTGAATGCCTAAACCACAAGATATGACGCCGATTACTTCTACGTCACCGGGAACCGATTCTTTTAATTTTTTACTTGCCCTGAACCGTCCGATGTTACATCGGACTGGTGCAGGGTCCGTCAGTCCATTGTTACACAAAAAATCTTGTTCTAAACATCCTACAAATTTTACCCCCTTATCTTTCAAATATTCCTGAAAATACTGGCACTCATTTTCCGTTATGGTTTGAAATTCTTTATAGCATTTTAGGCAAGAAACCGTAAAAATACTGGAGATATCAGAAAGAATCTCGTCTAATTCTTCTTTCGGTTTTAACCGATATTTCGTGTAATCAATTGTTTTTTTGTCTGACATGTCCTTTTTCCATACTCAATGATTCAATTATTAAACTCGATAAGTTATTTAATGTTTTCTCGAGTTTATCCGAAATTCTTTCGCCGAATGAAGTGTTTTCCGGTTGTACGCCCAGTATATATATCTTTGCTTTTATCTCTTTCTCCAAAAATCCGATAAACATGGCCGGAGACAAGTTATGCGTAGTAAATCCGCTTTTATTGATATCGCTTTTCTGCAAAATTTCATATTTGCCCGGCTGCGAATCTAGATATACTGCATCGACTATTAAAATTGTATCCGGCTTTAATTTTACAATTTTACCAACATAATTTTCGGGAGCACTACCCGCATCTATACATACAGCATTTACGTGTTCTTTTATTTTTTCGACAAATCTGGGGCCAAAACCATCATCACTGCGCAGAAGATTCCCAACGCCGACAATTACGATATTCCCCTTTAATATGTCTTTGAACCCATTTTTCATACAATATTGTATGATATTTCTAAAGATTTAGAAAATTATGCGGTATCTATTTGGTAGTTAGAGTGGTTTCCCGTCTGCAGCGGGCGCAGAGAATTTTAACCCTGTCCGAACGCCCTTGGTCTTTTAGAGCAGATATAATATTTTCGTCCGCTATACCGAGAGCTTTAAGCCTGGAAAGATAAAGGGTGGGATTTGAAAAGGTGAGTTCTCCTAGTTTTTCAGCTATCCATTTCAGGTGGTCTTTACATCCTATAACTTCACCGCATATTTCGCAAAGCTGCAGTTCTTTTTCAATCGTTTCAAAAGATTCTTTAGCCCTGTTAAAAAAGGAAAGCTCCCAATCATTGGACAATTTAATCCCTTCATGGTTTGCAATGCATGCCGCTTCACACTGACCGCAGAATATACAGGTATCCGTATAATGAATTAAAGTCCTTTTGGGATTCGGACCTTTAGAATCTTTATAATCGAGCGCTTGTACCGGACAGACTTCAACGCAGGCAAGACAGCCCACACATTTGTCTTGGTTATATTTCGGCTGGCCTCTGAAATTTGGATGCGGCTTGTGCGTTTCTTTAGGAAAATTAGAAGTATATGGCCCTTTTATAAGCGCCCTTATTGCTTCTTTCAATTCCCTTAGTTTTGGAAGTTTCATTTTTATTTCTATCCTTTATAACTTTCAACTTTTAAACCCTGCCCGCCAGTGCTTTGTGGGGGTATAAACTATTTTTCTCCTTCTTTATCTTGGGCATATTTATCTATGACACTTTTCTCCCAAAGTTTTACTCCCGAACGATGTGCTCCGCGCGCAATAGCATGGGCGGCAACAGGAGAAGTAAGAAGAAGGAACAACATGCATAAAATCGCTTTAAAGCCTGCGGCGCAAAAACCAACCACAAGGAATGTTCCGAAAAGTATACTGCAGGTCCCCAAAGTAACCGATTTCGTTGCCGCCTGCAGACGGTTATAAACATCTGGAAGACGCACCAATCCCAAAACGCCAAAAATATCAAAAGCCAAACCTATGCCGATAAAAATTAATCCGATTATATTATTCATCGAAATCCTTCCCTTCTAGATATTTGGAAAGCGCCAAGGAACATATAAAACTCTGTAATGCCCAGGCAACCCCGATATCAATATACCAAGACCTGCCCGTAGAAATGGTCAGTATGCTGCACAATCCAATAATCATAATTCCCAAGATATCTATAGCCACAATTCTATCTGCACCCGTAGGTCCTTTCCATATACGATAAAGGCATAGGACACAGGCGAGAATTACAATATAAAGCGCACGTCCTAAAAATCCCAGATAAGGTAAATCCGGATAAAAAAGGAACGGAAGCGGCCGCAAAATAATCAAAGTCACAACTGCTACCATAAAGATAGCTCCGATAAACCATCTGAATATTTTCAATCCGCTGGATTTACTCATCTTATTCCTATCCATTTTTTAATCCGTGCCCCGAGAAATCTGGAAGATTTCCGGGATTAAGTGCCCGCAATTCTTTGAATTGCAGGGTATAATCTCATTTATAATCTGTGTAATCAAGATTTCTATCCTTATAGAAATCTTTTATTCAAAAATCTTTTTCAATATTTTTTCGAAGCGTTCAACAATAATTTTTGTAGCCTTTTCCAAGTCTTTTGTCTTTACATCAATCCAGTGGACATACAGAAAGCCCGCTTTCGCATCAATATCCACGCTCAAAGTCCCGGGTGTAAGCGTTATGGAATTAGCCAAAAAAGTGAGCGCAGTGTCCGTCCTTAAACTCGTTTTTACCTTCACAATTCCCGGATTTATCGGTAAAGCGGGATGCACAACACGATAAGCAACATCTATGTTCGCCTTTAAACATTCCCAAATAAAAAGGGGCAAGTAATAAGCAAAGAAATACCAATAGCGCAGCGGATGATATAAAACCTGACGGTGAGTTATAAAAAGGTCTCCTACAAGAAAAGCAACAAATACTGCCACAAAAACCCCTGCAAGAATATGCTGCCAATCCGGCACCCAACTCAAAAGCAGCCAAACCACAAACACCAAAATAAACAAGACAATTTTAGATTTAATTGCACCCTTCTTCATTTACCTTATCCCCTTTAAAACTATAAAAGCATAGTCTGTGCCTCTTGAGAGAACCTCTTGGGCACTTCCCAAGAAACCTTCCATCACATCGCCAAAAATAAGAATGCCTCCGACAATACAGATAATTGACAGTATAACCATTGATAATTTCATAAAAAACGGAACTTCTTTTACAATCTTCCATTTTTCTCTCAAGGCGCCGAAATAAGCGTATTTCATGACTTTCATAAAAGATGCAAGAGTTAATATGCTCGCTAAAACCGCACAAAAAGCATAACCGAATCTTCCAGCCTCAACCGCAGCAACTATAATTATCAACTTGCTCCAAAACCCGTTAAGCGGCGGGATACCGGCAATTGACATTGAAGCAACAAGGTTTGTGCTAAAAGTTAACGGCATTTTTTCTTTAAGTCCTCCCATTTTCTGTAAATCACGTGTTCCGGTGGCATATTCAACCGCGCCGGAATTTAAAAATAGCAGCGATTTAAATATAGAGTGATTAAAAAGATGGAAAAGACCGCCTATTATACCCAAAGGAGTGCCTAACCCGATTCCTAAAACAACATAACCTATCTGGCTTATAGAATGATATGCCAACAACCGTTTCAAATCCCATTGTCCTATCGCTAAAATTACGCCCACAAGCATAGATAAAGCACCTAAAAACATCAGTGTAGAAGAAATAGCAGGGGTTATTCCAAATATATTAAAGAATATCCGGCAGAGAGCATAAACACCCAATGATTTTATTAATACTCCGGAAAGCATCGCCGATATCGGGGCAGGAGCTGAAGGATGAGCATCAGGAAGCCAAGCATGGAAAGGAACCAAAGCCGCCTTAAGACCAAATCCCATCAGAAACAACACACTAACAAGAAGTATTATACTTCCCTTTCCCTGCAACATGAGGACACGCGCCATATCCGCCATATTCAAGGTAGAAGTGTAACTATATAAAAGAACTATACCAAGAAGAATGAAAAGCGAGCCTACAGTGCTCATAATCGCATATTTGAATGCGGCCTCTATTTCGTGTTTTTCGGTGCCGAACGCGACCAAAGCATAACTGGCCACAGCGGCAATTTCCAAAAATACAAATAGATTGAAAATGTCACCGGTGACTATAACACCGTTCATTCCCGCCAACATTAACAAAAACAAAGTATAAAATTTCCATTTGGCTGTAAATTTTTCCATGTAATTCACGGAATAAACAGCAACACAAAATGCCAATATGTTGACGGTCACAAGCATAAATACGCTAAGCCCGTCCAAAACCATCCCTATGCCCAAGGGCGGACTCCAACCGCCTGCACTATATGTAAGAATACCGTATGTATTGTAGATTAAGACGCTCTTAATAGATAAGATACAAAGGGTTAGAGTAATTAATATGCCCATTACATCAGGAAATTTTTTTATACTCTTACCTAAAAGAGCAATCAAAAACGCTCCTGCCAAAGGCACTGCTACAAACATAGGAATTATGTAAAAAATATTCATTATCCTTTTAACTCCTTGATTTTAGTAATGTCAAAAGTGCCGTATTTTTCATATATCTTCATAGCAATTGCTACAAGAAGAGCCGTAGTAGCCAATCCGATAACGATAGAAGTGAGCACAAGGGCCTGTGGAAGCGGGTCTACCATATTTTTAATAGTTACCCCTTGCGAAAGAATAGGAGAACGGCCTCCCATACGATATGCAACCAGAATAAAAAAGAGATTGACTGCATACTCGGCGATAATTACACCGACGATAATTTTAATAATGTTACGTTTTCTCAGAATGCAATAAATTCCCAAACAAAACAAAACAAGACAAAGTAAATAGATTATCATTATTTCTTCTTCTCCGAAGTTGCTTTAGGTTTCAACAACACCAAAGCTACAAAAATAGCAAAAAGTCCTGCTCCCACCTTTAAACTTATAGCAATATTGCATAGAGGAATAATCCCGGCGCTGAACAGATGGAATGGCTCCCCTTTACGAATAAAATTCAGGAAAAAATATCCGCCTGTAAATCCAAGCAACGCTATACTTAAAAAGAGTATTGCCCCCAGATTTTCCAATAATGAAGCCCGCGCTTTTGATAATTTTTTAAAAGCCGTTTCCTTGCCGTAAGCAAGCATCAAATGGACAAAAGAAAGAGCAATAATAACGCCGCCGGCAAACCCGCCGCCGGGAGAAACATGCCCGTGAGAAACGATATATATTCCGTAAAGAAGTATCAACCCTACGGTTAGACGCGTAATCGTCTTAACTATAACCGACATTCCTTTCGTTTTTTCTTTACTCATCTTCTTCCTTTACTTTCTCACCGACTTTTTTTCTTCCTATGCGCCGCACAACAGCCAACACACCTATAACCGCGGTAAATAATACGGTTGCTTCACCCAGGGTATCATAAGCCCGATAATCCAGAATAACGGAGGAAACAATATTGGTTGCGCCTGTTTGAGTAAGTCCATTTTCAAGATATTTACTTGCAATTCTCATTGTCGGATGACCGAATGGAGGTAAATCCATAAAGCTTGTTGACGCTACCAATAAAAATATTAGAATAAATCCTATAGTAATCATAGTATTTAAAAACCATCTTCCGGAAGTTGAAAAAGGCAGGTCTCTTTTTAAAGTAGCGCGAATTAAAATAATTAAACACAAAAGTTCCACAACAAGTTGAGTTATAGCTACATCGGGCGCTTTAAGCACTAAAAAAACAATACAAAGAGCCAATCCCACCGCACCTACGGCAACAACGGAAGAAAGCAAATCTTTAACTTCTATTGCTATGATTGCGCCGACAATCATAAATACCAAAAGTACATAAAGTTCAAACATAATCACCTCAATATTAAAATATAAAAAAGGACTCCCATCCCTAAAAGACACCAGGATAGATAAGTCGGCAGAACTCCGTTGTGCATGTAGCGCAGTATTTTATTTATCCCAAACACTATTTTAGTTCCTACCTCATATAAGTCGAAGACTTTATTTTTAGCCAGATTATAAATTGCTTTCAAGATACCTATATCTTGAACCGTATTATAAAATTCCACTCCTGAAACTCTCATATCGGGATGATTTTTTAAAACTTCCCCGCCTACGAAACTTTCGGTCTCCCGTGTCTTCTTTATAGTTCCCAAGAAATAGATTACAACACCGATAGCAATCGCCAGTAACATTAGCAGCGTAGCCAAACCCGAACTCCATATACCGGTAAAATCTACGTCCATTTTTAAACTTGGAATTATAAACATTTTAAGCGGCACTTGGTATGCAAAAACGCCGAATACAATACAAAGAGTTGCGAGTAGAACAGTTGGTATCCACATAGTTGGACTCACTTCTCGGTTTTCGGTTTTCCCCGCCTGCCTTGCGGAAGCGGACAGGGGTTTTCGGTTTTCGGATGATGGTTGACCAAGGAAAACGGCATGTATTAGTTTCATAAAACTTGCGAGAGTAAGCGCGCTGCCGAACATTGCGGCAACAAGCCATACCACCCATAAGCCGCTGCCGTTTTTACCGACCTCTATTATCCCCTGATAAATCATCCATTTTGACGCAAAGCCGCTAAAAGGAGGGACGCCGGAAATGGCAAGAGAAGCTATCACAAATGTAACAAATGTTATGGGCATAATCTTAGCAAAGCCGCCAAGTTTATCCAGATCAGTCGTGCCAGATTTCTTCTCAACAGACCCGCCCGAAAGAAAAAGGCAGGACTTATATATAGAATTATTCAACATGTGAAATAATCCTCCTGCAATGCCTATCGGGTTTCCCGTGCCTATTCCCAATACCATATATCCGACCTGGCTGACCGCATGGTATCCTAATAATCTCTTCAAATCGTGCTGTATAAGCGCCATCATTACCGCTGCTATAATAGTAAAACTGCCAACCGCCATTAAAAATATGTTCATATTCAAATTCATGACAAATATATTCAAAGTAAGCCTCATTAAGAAATATATACCCAGGAGCTTATCAAGCGATGCCGGTAAATATGCCGTAACAGGCGTAGGGGCGTCTTCGGCAGTATCTGGAACCCAACTGTGAAGAGGCATAGCCCCTGCTTTTGCAAAGGCACCTAAAGCAAGAAGAATATATGCCCAAATAGCCTCTGTATTATTTAAAGGAATGCTCATCTCATCCATACGTAAAGTTCCGGTCAAACGCCATATCAAAGCCAAACCCAACAACATAAGAGCATCAGACCCGCCGACTATTATTAAAGCTTTCTTAGCCGTTTGAGATGTATTCGTTTTTTGTCCAAGACCTATCAAGAGATATAAAAGAATTCCCAAAAAGCCCCAGAAGACTATAAATAAAATAAAGTCATTTGAGAAAACAACACCTAAAGAAGCGAGAAGAGTGAGGATAATATAAAAATAATAAGGAATTAATCCCTTCTTCTTGTTCATAAAACCGAAGGAATATATAACGACGAGCAGGGTGAAAAGGCCGACAAATCCCCCTACAAAAGTAGAGAGAGCATCAACCCTAAAAAGTTCCGGATCAAAAATCATTTAACACCCATCTTTTCTCTTAACTTCTCTGTTTTCTCTTGGGAAAGTTTAACCAAATCTAAACCGTTATAAAGTTGTTTGCCTTTCGTGTTGCGTACTGCTACCCTTTCGGTACAGCAATAACACGGGTCAATCGCCGCAAGAATTATCGTTGCATCAGAAACAGTTTCACCAACAATCGTTGCTTTATATGTAGGGAGGTTCATAAATGTAGGCGCTCTAACTTTATGACGGATAGGCCTATTGGTTCCGTCACTTCTTACATAATGAAAAGTTTCACCACGGGGAGCTTCGATATGCCCGATGCCCTCGCCCGGAGGAATATCTTTTAAATTCAAATCTATTTCAGTATCCGGAAGATTCAAAAGACACTGTCTCATTATTTTTATTGATTCTAAAACTTCCAATATCCTTACTATTACCTTATCAAATACATCACCGTTCTGTGTAACTATCATTTCCCAGTCCACTTTATCATAAGCGCCATAGGGAGAATCTATCCTTACATCCCGCGCTATCCCCGATGCCCTCGAAGTCGGCCCCAGTGCGCTAAAATTTATCGCGTCTTCTTTAGAAAGAATGCCTATCCCTTTTGTCCTTGCATGCAAAACGGGGTCATCTAATATAGCTTTTTTAAGCATTTCAAGCGTCGGGACAAGTGAATCGAGTTTCTTTATAACAGGCGGTATATCCTCGGATTTTATATCGCGTCTTACTCCGCCGGGTTTAAACATGGCATAATTATTTCTATTTCCGGAAAGAATCTCCATCACGTCTAAAATCTCTTCTCTTAGTTTCCATATCCACATAAAAACCGTGTTATACCCCAAAAAATGTCCCGCAAGACCTGCCCACAAAAGATGCGAATGAATTCTTTCCCCTTCTGCGATTATCGTTCTTATGAATTTAGCTCTTTCGGGAACTTCTACCGGAATAATATCTTCCACTGCTCTTGTATAAGCAAACGGATGGCTTGTTGAGCATATCCCGCATATCCTCTCTATAACGAATGTGGACTGGTCAAAAGTTTTCATTTCCGAGAGTTTCTCTATACCTCTGTGGTTATAACCTATCTGAGCATCAATAGCCACAACCCTCTCGCCTTCAACCGTCAGAGTAAAAAACTCCGGCTCTTCCTGCAGAGGATGATACGGACCAATTGGAATTATCGTCTTAGCCATTTTATTCTATAGTTTTAACTTTTTACTTTTCCCTCTGGAATCTTATAAAAGATTCCGAGGACTTAGTCCCGGAAATTATTTGAATTTCTCGGGGTACTTTTAACTTTACTTGACTCCTCTATCTCTAATTGCCTTTTTATCCCATTCTTTATAGTCGCACCTTAACGGATATACACCCTTAGGCCAATCATCCGATAAAAGAAGCCGTCTCATATCAGGATGTCCCTTGAATTTTATACCCAGAAGCTCCCACATCTCTCTTTCAATCCAATTTGTTGCCTCAATCATGGGAGCCAGCGAATCGATTTCTAATTTTGATTTTTCAAGTTTCACTCTTAATGAAATAAGCAAATTAATGTCCTCAATTATGAAATGATAAAGAATTTCCATGTGATTCCTGCAATCAACTCCTGAAGCAATATTAAATCTTGCGCCTAAATCCTCAAACATATATTGTGCGGCTTTTTTGATAGATTCGGGCTTTATTTCTATGTAAACTCTTTTGGGGGATTTATCAAAAACGTCAATAATATCGTCTTTTAACTTATTTTTTATATCTTTTAGAATTTCTTTTCTTTTCATTTATTATTTTCTCTTTTTTAATTTCTCTATTAACTTAACCACGCCGGCGATTATCGCTTCCGGTTTGGGAGGACATCCGGGTATATATACGTCTACAGGTATTATCTTATCTATCGGAACAGGACAGTTATAACTATGAATAAACATGCCGCGCGACATGGCACATTCCCCTATTGCAACAACAAGTCCCGGTTTCGGCATCTGTTCATAGAGTTTCTTGACTATTTCCATGGATTTTCTGTTGCCCGAACCTGTAACCAAAAGAACATCGGCATGTTTTATACTGGGAGCTAAAATCATACCAAACCTTTCAATATCAAATCTGGGGGTAAGACAATCCAATATCTCTATATCACAGTTGTTACAACTACCCGTAGAAAGATGAAATACCCACGGAGATTTTAATAACGCTTTTAATTTTACACTCATTTATTAAATTAAGTAGAGAGTAGAGAGTAGACCTGCCCGCCAAATCTTGGCAGGCGGGAAGTAGAGAGAGTTTTGACTCTTACTTTTTTCTCGCTATTCATTTATATTTCCCACTATTTCCCCCAAAAAGCTAAAATTACCGCTATTATACCAACTATAGTTACGGGTCCCCAGAAAAATTTCACCGCCTGGTCAATCCTTACACGCGGATTTGTGTTCCTTATCACCGTAACAATAGCAACTACACCGATATATTTAAGAAACCCGGTTAAAAAATATATTCCTTCAAATTTCCATCCTCCCATAAAAAGAATCATAACGAAGAAAGGCAGTGTGAAAAGAAGCATGTTTTTCATAAGCCGATACATAGCCAATGCATTTCCTGAATATTCTATCAACGGACCGCTTATTATTTCCGTTTCGGCTTCAGGCACATCGAAAGGTACAAGAGCCAGTTTTGCCTGCATGCAGAAAATTATTACTATCCAGGCAAGAAAACCGGATAAACTTCCTATAAATATACCGTTAGCAGACTGATAAATTAAAATATCCCCTAACCTAATAGATTGAGCATGTATAACAGGAACCAATACTGCAAGAATAAAAGGTAATTCATACCCCATGATTAATTTCATTTCTCTTGAAGCACCTAAACTTGCAAGCGGATTTCTCGAAGCAAAGCCTCCCATAATAATACTTATAGAGGGAATAACTAAAAGATATAAGATTACTATTAAATCTCCCAAGAAACTTCTTGCAGGATAAATATTATTTATCCATAACATGGTTGACACCAAAATAACGCTGGAAAAACCAACAACAGGAGCCATTAAAAAAGTCGCTTTTGATGCGCCTTTAGGTATTAATGTTTCTTTCCCCGACAATTTTATAATATCTATCAACGGCTGCAATAACGGCGGGCCAACTCTGTACTGGACTCTGGCAGTAACTTTTCTGTCTATCCAACTGGCTGTTAAACCTATTACAGCCGTCAGTAGAAATCCAAAAACTATTAAATAAATTAAATAAATCATAGTATTGAATACTGAAAAACAAACATTAAAAAACAATTTAGAAATAAATTGAAATACATGGAAATAGATTGAAATAAATTGTCTGTTTGCCACGCATTTCTATGTATATCTATCATATTTCCACCTATTTCCATTCTGTCTTCTGTATTATCATGCTTTTTCTCTATCCCAATGTGTAGAATGAACTATTAAATTGTCTCCGACCAAAAAAGTATTTTCATCGAGTTTCACATCGCCTTCTTTAAGACTAAGCGCCCCATAAGGGCAGGTTTTAATGCATAACGGCTCATCTTTTTGCTGCCTTCTGTCAAAACAAAAATCACAGTTATGAATTAAAAACGGAACATTTTCGGGATATATCGTTCCATAGGGGCAGGCATGAGAACAGGATTTACAGCTGATACATCTCATATTATGCCGTATCAACAATTTATCCTTATCCTTTTGTTGTTCAAGCGCTTCCACGGGACAAGCGTTAACACAATGCGGCTCTTCACATTTCCTGCAAACAAGCGCATACGTTGCAAGTTCGGCTACCGAAACAATACCGTTGTTGCCGGGTAATTGCCGATGATACAAATAACTGCATTTAATAACACACTCTTTACATTCTCCTGCCGAGCAAATATCAAGGTCAATGAATAATCTCTTCCCCTTTCCTTTCGCTGGTTTAAGATTCAGCCTGCTTTGATGAATCTGTTCAGCAGAGTTATTTATTCCTTCTGTTTTTTGTTCTTTCATTGTCAGTCCCAAATTCCCGGGAAATTTTTTATCTTATCATAAGTAAAAACCGGACCGTCTTTACATGCATAATAAGTTCCAAGCCTGCAATGGCCGCATTTTCCGATACCGCAAGACATATTCTTTTCCATGGAAAGATATATATTCTCTTCTTTAAAACCCATTTCAATCACTTTTTTTGTCGCAAACTTCATCATTATCGGGGGACCGCAAATAATCGCAATTCCGTCTCTGTAGTCCATCTTAATATCCTCAAGGATGGTGGTCACCACACCGGTATTACCCTTCCATTGGCCGTCACCGACATCAACCGTAAGTTTTAAATTCAAATCCTTTCTTTCAGACCAAGTGCCTATTTCACTTTTATAAACTAATTCTTTCGGTGTCTTACATCCGCCCCTGAAAAATAATTTCTTGAACTGGCCGCTTCTGTGAAATAATTCATACATTAGACTTCTTAACGGAGCAAATCCGCAGCCTCCGCCTATAACCAATATTTCCTTACTTGCGAATTTATCTACCGGATAACCCTGGCCAAAGGGTCCCCGAACACCTATAACATCTCCTTTTTTAAGTTTGTGAATTTTATCCGTAACTTTGCCAACCTTCATAACAGTTACTTCCATTACATCTTTTACGGAAGGTTTCGAAGAAGGAGTAAAGGGCGCTTCCCCTACTCCCGGAATCGTAATTTCAATAAACTGTCCTGTCGCAAAAGTTATGGACTCTTCGGGTTTAAATCTGATCGTTTTTATAGTAGGTGTTTCAACTATAACTTTCAAAACTTCTGCTTTAATCGGCCTATACGGATTATTCATTTTTTATTATCCACCAGTTTTTTAATAACTTTTCTTATATCTATTTTTGCGGGACAGGCAGATATGCAACGGCCGCAACCCGTACACGCATATGTATCAGCTACTTTCGGAAAGAAATCGAATTTCTTCTCAAACCTATTTCTTAACCGCATCCACAGTTTCGGCCTGGGATTGGCGCCGCCCGCGACACGCGCGAAATCTTTTATCATACAGGAATCCCATATACGAAAGCGCGCCATCTTTTTGGCGTCTTGCTCATCATATAGTAAAAAGCAATGACAGGTAGGACATATAGTATTACAAGCGCCGCATTCAACACAGGTTTTCGCCTCTTCCTGCCAAATACCGGAATCATAATTTTTTTCAATAATACTTTCGAAACTATCCTGTAAAGGAATATCGTATTTTTCTATATTATTCTTTACTTCTCTCACAACACGGTCTCTTTGTTCCTTTTTTCTCTTCAGAAAATCTTTTGATGCATCTGCAAAAAGGGAAGAATTATTTCCAATAAGTGCCTCCCCCTTTTCGGAACCTGCTTCTACTACATATCCGTCCCCGATTTTGGATAAATTGATATCGTAGTCTTCTTGCGGATGAGGTTTTATGCCTAAAGCCAGACAGAAACAAGTATCTATAGCGCAAGTGCAATCCGAAGCAATTATCAGATTTTCCCGCCGCATCTTTATATAAAAAGGGTCTTGATAATCGTGGTCTTGGAAAACGTGGTCTTGGATTTTAAAACCTTTTAAATCACACGCTTTTACACCCACAATAGCAAAGGGTTTATGATTGGAATTCGGTAGATCGTCCTTGAATCCGTCTGCAACCTTTTCTCTTGCGGGGGAGAAGAATGCCTTGAGAGGTTCAAAGGCTCTTACCTCTCCTATTACAATATCTTCCGTGGGAGTATTATCGTACTTGCTATAAAAACGCTGGTCCTCTTTTTTAACGGGTACGTAGACATGATAATCTTTATTGAGTTCTTCAAGAAACTTTATGAAATTATTATCGGAAATAAATTTCATCATGATTTAATTGGTTTTCTTATTAACCATAAAAAACGATAACGATTCAAGCTCTTTGGAAAGGTCTACATTCTTTACTTTTACCCCCTTCACAATATTTAACGCCACCGGAGCAAAATTAAGAATGGCTTTTACCCCGCTCTTTACTAATTTATCCGCTACTTTCTGCGCTACATTAGCGGGAGTAGTTATAATCGCTATTTTCACCTTTTCTTTATTTATAAATGCTTCTATTTTATTTATATTCCTAATCTTTATTCCTTTAACTGCTCTGCCGATTTTTGAGGCATTATTATCAAAAGCTCCTACAACCTCAAACCCCTCTTCTTTAAATTCCGGATATGCAAGCAGAGCCGAACCCAAGTTGCCAATTCCGATCAAAACCGTCTTCCATTTTTTATCCACACCCAATATCTTCTTTAAATTTTCAAGAAGCGATTTTATCTCATAACCTCTTCCACGCATACCGAATTGACCAAAATAAGCCAAGTCTTTTCTCAACTGCGCAGAATTAACTCCTGATAGTTCCGCCAACTGCAATGAAGATACTGTCTGCATCTTTAACCTTAATTTTTCCAGCGTTCTCATATATATCGACAATCTGTCAACGGTACTGGCAGGAATTTTAAGCCGCATATTTGTGAAATTTTTCACAAGGATATCAAATAGGAATTTGTTTGTCAACCACGTAAGAAAAACTTTGTTTTCAACGTGGTTAATAACCCCGTTAATTTATAACAAGACGCTGTCAGGTCAGCAAATAAGGGAACTTGCTATTCACCGTTTTAAAATTATTCCACTGTTTTCTTATAAATCTTACGGGGTCAAGATTCTTTTAAAAAATTTTAATCAGGGGAAATACCACCCGAGGAATACTCTAAAACTTTGAAAAGTATTTCTTTATATATATTTATTCAATTTATTTTTTTATTTTTACCTTTATCTGCACAAACGAATGTGCCGGGAAAGAATACGCTATCTTTCCTCCCCTGGCAGATATTTCCTTTGTTGCCGGAATATATTCTTTCTTTTTATCGAAAGTAAAATCTTCGTAAATATCAGGCCTATTAACTATGTTTGCCACAGCCCTACCGGAAAATATTCCGGAAGTGCTCAAGATTTCCGCCTCAATAGATTTATCTTTATGTCTGTTTACAACGTTAATGAAAAGCGTATCAGTTTCTTCATTAAAAACGGATGTTACATCGAGATAGGAAATATTTTTGCGTTTATCCGTATCATAACTGTCACAGTCTACGAAAACGTCAACTGAATTACCGTGACAATTGTTTGAAAACAATTTAAATGTGTAGAATAACGGGGTTTTAAAAAACCCTTTATCTTTGTCAAAACTCAGTAATGAGGTAAAAAGCGTATAGTTTGCCATTTTAACAACATCTGCATTACGGATGAACGCATTAAAGTATTGGGCGGCGGCCAGTACCGGCAACAGACCTTTTCCGAAGGCGCCGTATTCATCTACCGATAAATAAATCGGTTTATCCAACCCATATCGGATTCTTACGGTTTTGATTTGCGAAGCAGTCATAGAAAGTCTTTCTTCAAGGTCAATAGCCCTATCTCCGACATAAACATAATAATCATCGGAAGGATCCCAATAGCGATGAAAGGATATGTAATCGGCAACATCTCTTAATTCATTTATAATCTTCCAGTTCCAGTCAACCCATTTTCCCGTAGCTTCATAATTGGCTGCCCCGCAGGCAACCAGCTTTATACTATTATCCGTACTTTTCATCACTTTTGCCGCTACTTTGGCTATTTTGCAATAGTCCTCCGCATTTTTGTATCCGATAATCCAGGGCTCGCCGTCCACCTCATTGCCCAGGCACCAGTATTTTATGTTGAAAGGCTTTTCATTACCGTATTTTTTCCTCAGGTCCGCGAAGTAGGTGCCCGGCTGGCAATTGCAGTATTCGACCCAGTAGCGGGCATCGTCGACTGTCCCCGTCCCGAGGTTGATGCAAACGACATTTTCGGAACCGATGGCTTTATTGAGCTGCACCCATTCATCGGTTCCGACATGGTTGTTTTCAATAGTGCCCCATGCAAGTTCTTTGCGCACCGGACGTTTTTCTTTGGGTCCTATGCCATCCTGCCAGTTGTATCCTGCCGTATAATTTCCGCCCGGCCAGCGCATATTGGTTATTTTAAGTTCCTTTGCCGCTTCTATGTATACCTTATTGAATCCGTTTTCATCGGCAAGAGGAGAATCAGGATTGTACAACGGGCCGTAAAGCGTATTACCTGAAACTCTTTCTTCTTTACCGGACACAGGAAAAGAAAAATGAATTGGTTCCATAAAAACACCGTAAATGTTAGGGTCTACCTCCCCTATTATTCTGTCAACATCGATTTTTATTTTTGCTGTTTGAGCAAATAATAAAAAAGGAAAAGCAAACAACAAAATAGAAAATATAGTTTTCATATTACCTCCTTTATCGGTTATATTTTCAATTTCAGTTTCAACCTGATTTTTCCTACATTAATAATCATATTTTCTAATTACTAAAAATCTATTACGATTTTCTCCCCTGAATACCTGATCGTTTTGTCGAACGATATCGGCATTTCGACGCCAACCCCTTTATTTTCTTTTACCAATACAATAATCTGCAATTCTTTATATTCATAACAATAATTTTATTTAAACCTCCACCAATCAAAATTGAACAATTCGCCTTTGCCTCCTTTAAACACGAAATAGAGATCGTGGACACCCTTTGTTTTCTTTACTTTACATGATTTCACAGCCCATTTTTGCCGACCGCCCGTGTTTTTCACTTCGCAAACACCCAGCAATGTGCCATCGACACCATCGAGGCGTATTTCAATGCCGCCTCCTGCCGAAGCAGAAGCAACGCTTGCTTCAAACTTTTTAGCGCCTTTTCCAAAATCAACACTCCGAACTTTGATATAGCCGCCTTTATTAATTTTGGTCACATAAACACCCGTTTTCCTGTCGTATGCAGTTTTCAGGCCTTCGGACCAGGCAATGGTTTCGGCTTCAACTCTTTGAAAAGGATTTAAATTGGATACGCTTTTTTTAACCCCTTCTTTTGTGGGTGTAATCAACGGGATGGAGCCATCGGCATTGTACTTGAATTGCTCAACACAAACCGAACGCCTGAAACCTTCACCAGCTGGCAAACCCTGGTTGTGGTAAAAAAAATAGGAGTTCCCTTTGAAATCAACGATTCCGGGATGGTTGGTAAAAGCAAGTCCGGGATGTCTTCCCATAATGATACCTCTGTATGTCCATGGCCCGGTAGCCGACGGCGCCGTAGAATAAGCAATGTATTCAGGAATACCTGCCGCGGCATAAACCACATAGTAGAGATTATTTCGCTTGTAAATCCAAGGACCCTCTGTGTAATTCGTAAGACGCCTTCCGTCTTGGGCTTTATTTTTTCCAAAGGACTCCGTGGCCATTTCTGCCGAAACGATCCCATTTTTACCAATGCTGCGGTCGTATGAAATCATATCTTTGTTGAGTTTCACATAATAAAGCACCGGGTTTCCCCAGTACAAATATGCTTGTCCGTTATCATCGACAAAAACAGTCGGGTCAATATCATTCCAAATGTGATCGCTGTCAACCAACCTTTTTCCCAATATATCCTTGAATGGTCCGGTTGGAGAATCGGAAACCAACACGCCTATACCATCGCCATGAATGGGACAATACAGGTAAAACTTGCCGTTCCGTTCAATGCATTGCGGCGCCCATGCTCCTTTTGTTTTATCGGACCAGCCGAAGTCTTTCAGCGAAGCAACTGCTCCGTGGTCGGTCCAGTTCACCATGTCGGATGATGAATAACATCGCCAGTCGAACATCGTGAAAAAATTATTTACAGTTTCATCTTCATCGTGCGATGTATACACATAAACCTTGCCGTTGTACACCATGGGTGCCGGGTCGGCAGTATATACGGTTTGAATTATCGGATTTTGAGCGAAATTCAATCTTGCTAAATTTTTTTTCATAACTTTCGGTTCTCCTTTAACGTGGTCAAATTTCGAAAGGTTTAACATTTGGGTACTGTGCGAAGACACCTCCAACCCAACAAGGTATGGACTATCAAAAGAGTTATTCAAGCTTGCCTCTCCCAGCAGGTCCCATTGTTTTCCATCGGTTGATTGGTATGCCTTAAATGTTGAACCGTTTTTAGAAAGCTTTAAATAGACAGGTAGCATCATGGCAGTGAAATCCATTTTTTTGCAACTTTCTCCTGTTGACTCCCTCCATTGCAGGGAAATTCCATTTCCGGGCGTAGTGCACAACATGGCAAACGCGCTGTTGGGAGCAATGCTTTCCCTTATCATTATCCCTGATTTTGCCCAGGGATCGGTATTGGCCTGAGAAATAATACGTGCTGAAATGTAAGAATCGCCGGACACTTCCATATTCACAAAAGCAAACTGGTCACGGCCTCCCCATATATCGGCCCCGGCACTTTCGATGCTGAATACGCCATTTTCATAAACCGCAGAAGATTTATCGTCTTTAATATCGTTAAATTTCCAGGGGGAAGGAATATTTGAAGGTATTACCGTTACGTTCGAAACAACTATCTTTTTTCCGCCGGAGGCAGTTGCTTTTATGATATATTTTCCTTCTTTCCTGGCTGATAACCTGCAAGTATTCACCCCTGCAATTGTCAGATTCAGTGCATCTTCATCAGACGAAGCAACCGTAACCGGTGTAACAGAAGGCAATACATTGATATGAATCAGTTTGTTATTCCCTTTATTTAACGTTATAGATGGCTGGCCAAACTCTAAAACGGATACAGGTGCTTTTTCCCCTTTAATTTTAACAACCACTACACCATGTGATTCTACTTCAACCGTAAACATATCTTTAATCGCCGGCAAGTCTTTCCGTTTCCATAAATCGCGTACACTGCTTTTTACCCCTTTTTTAAAACCGATTTCCTCGAGCGAAACGTACATCTTAGATGCCGATTTCGTAACGTTAAGCAAAGCAACGGCAATTGACCCATCGCTTAGAGGTTTCTGCCAAACTTGTAAGCCGTTTTCGTTTCGGATGCGTGTTCCCTGTATGCCAAGCTTATCCTGGTCGATAGCAATAATTTCAGGCGCTGTTAGAATATCCCGGATGGTGTCATTCATGGTTCCGATGTTATTACCGGCAATAAGCGGGGCGGCAAGCATACACCACATGGCGAAATGCGCACGGCATTCGGTTGGCGTGAGCGCTTTGTTGCCGACTTCGAGCATATCGGGGTCGTTCCAATGACCGGGACCTGCAAACGGGGCAAGGTTTGCATTTTTTTCGAGAATATGGACCCATCCCATTCCACCCCAATCCCTAACGCAATCGAAACAATCCTGAATGTCACTGGTAGTGCGCCACATGGCACCAATATCTTTTCCCCACTCCCAGGGGCTTGTGGTGCCCCATTCGCATATACTAAGTATCATAGGCCTGCCGGTTGCTCGTATGGCATCGCTCATAATTTTATATTGGGTCCGGGTATCGAGCCCATCAGTGAAACACCAGTCAACCTTAATGAAATCAACACCCCAATCAGCATAAGTCTGGGCATCAATGGCTTCGTAACCATAGCTGCCCGGACGTCCCCCGCAGGTTTTCGTACCGCTACAGGTGTAAATACCGAATTTTAAACCCTTTGAATGGACATAGTCTGCAAGAAACTTAATCCCTTCGGGAAAGCGGGTCGAGTCAGCCACTATTCTTCCGTTTTCATCGCGGTCAATCTGCCAACCATCATCAATAACAATGTATTCGTAACCGGCATCTTTCATGCCTTTGGTCACCATTGCATCAGCAACCGACATCACGATTTTTGAGTTGATGTCCAATCCAAAAGCATTCCATGAATTCCAGCCCATAGGCGGGGTTTTGGCCAGTTCGGGGAATTGGCCGGAATCTTTTGCCGTCTTTGCAATTGTTTGGGCAAACGATAACAAAGGAAGAGCAAACAACAAAATAAAAAATATAGGTTTCATATTAACTCCGTCCTTCTTAGTTTCAAATCTTGAAGTTTGTCAATCGTATAAAAGTTATTTGAATGCACGCTCCAGCACCGCTATATCAAAAGGCGCGAGCATTAATTTACCTTTTACTGTTTTTCCGTTCAAAAGATTCTTGTATGAAGTTTTGCTTAACTGTACTTCTTGCTTTTTCTGTTTAAAATTCATAAGAAACACGAACTCCTTTTTGCCGTCAGTTCTAATTTGCGCTGTTACCCCTTCAGGCAGTTTGGTATCGATAACCTTTCTGATACCAACTTTTGCGATTATGGCTTTATAGAAATCGTGCAAGAACTTTTCATCATTGCGGGAAGCCATATAGTATGCTTCGCCTTTACCGAATTTATTGACGGTAAGCGCCGGTCTGCCGGCATAAAAATCTTCTTTATAAACAGCAAGGACCTTTGCTTTTTCCGCATGGATTAAATCGCATATCTCTCTTGCCTCATATTTGCCTGAAAGTTTAAGTGAATTATTTTTTAAAGGAACAACACAATTTTTATCTTTATCATGCAAACCATCTATCTCTTCCGACCATATACCGAATAGTTTTTTTAACGGTCCCGGGAAACCGCCAAGGAAACAAAGGTCGTTTTCATCTGCAATTCCTGCCCAGTAGGTTGCAACAAGAGTTCCACCTCTATGTACAAAATTGTCCAACCGCTTTGCTGTGCCCTGTTTAATCATGTAAAGCATAGGAGCAATTACAATTTTGTACGCAGAAAAATCACAGCCCGTATCTATAACATCTACCGGTACTGCCTGCATCCAAAATTGGCGATAATGATTCTCGCAAGTCGACTGATAATCCCTTTTCTCACGCCTGATTCCGTGAGCATCATCAATAGCCCATCTATTTTCCCAATCATAAATAACAGCTACTTCAGGCCGTATCGTAGTTCCAATCACCGCATCAAGTTTCTCAAGAGTCTTTCCTACTTCAACCACATCTCGGAAAACACGTGTGTTTTCACTTCCTGCGTGGTCAATTACCGCACCGTGAAATTTCTCACAGCCACCCCTACTCTTTCGCCACTGGAAATACTGTACCGTATCCGAACCATGCGCAACCGCTTGAATAGAAGACAAAAGATGCATACCCGGCCGTTTAAGCTTTGACACTTCCTGCCAATTGGTCATGCTGGGAGTGCTTTCCATAAGCATAAACGGCTTGCCGCCTTTCATTGAGCGGTAAATGTCATGAACAAAAGATACGTTTGCCCCGAGTAGCCAATCTTCTTCCCGTCCATGCCATCGAGGATAACTATCCAAAGCAACAACATCTAATTCATCAACAAATTTCCAATAATCAAGCCATTGAAATGTCCCCATGAAGTTTGTAGTGACAGGTATTTTAGGGGAAATTTTTCTTATCGGCAGTAACTCATTTTTTAAAAAATCAATTGTCTGATATGTTACAAATCTTTTCCAGTCAAGATTAAGACCATGAATTGATTGTTCACCGTACGGATATGGTCCCGGGGACTCTATCTGTGACCAATCCGTGAAAGTATGGCTCCAAAATCTTGTCCACCAGGCATGATTTAGTTTATCGAGGGTTCCGTATTTCTTCTTCAGCCATTTTCTGAATGCCTCTTCACAAAGTTCACAATGACACTCACCGCTGTATTCATTGGAAATATGCCACACTAAAAGCGCTGGATGATTTTTATAACGTTCGGCGAGTTTCTTATTTATAATCCTGCACTTTTCGCGGTAAACAGGAGATGTAAAACAATGATTATGACGAGTGCCATGTAAATTTCTAATCCTATACTCATTAACACGAAGCACTTCGGGATATTTTTTAGACATCCATGCAGGGCGGGCGCCGCTCGGCGTTGCAAGAACAGCATACATACCGTTGCCGGCGAGTTTATCCATAATTTTATCAAGCCAGCCAAATGTGAATTTCCCTTCTTCCGGCTCTAAACTCGCCCACGAAAAAACTCCAACCGTCATGGTATTGCAATGAGCAAGTTTCATCAAACGAATATCCTCATCCCAAATTTCAGGCGTATCAATCCATTGCTCGGGATTATAATCTCCGCCGTGGATAAAATGCGGGAATTTAGGATTAATCGGAGGATATTTTTTAATCATATTCGCTAATTAGGTTCCACTACGGATTTATCCCTTGCAAACCAAACTACCATCTCGTCACTACCGCGATTCGCCCACGCATAATAAGGAATTGCCATAAAACTTTGCCGCTTTTTCATAGCGGACTTCTTATCTTTTTCGCAACTCAACGCTACGGCTTCTCCCCGAATTGCCATTATACCATTGAGTAACTCCCTGCGATATTCTGCCGTAAATTTAACACTATCTTCCAAAAATAAATTGAAAACATGGCCGTTATTATCAATACTTTCGGCGCAATACACAATAGGTCCCCGCTCAAGGGCAACTCTACCGATATCCGCTTCCACTTTGCCATCTGCCACAACGCGCCTTATCTGCATTGGTAAATATAATTCAATAACATCACTTTTTTTCCAGTTGCGTTTTATTTCGGCAAAACCTTTCTTAGTATTAAAAATCAATTTTTTGCCGTTTACGCTTATGCGCGACTTTTCATTACTGTTATCAGTATAACTATACAAATTACCGGGCACGGGTTTATTCTGCATCCAACCGGGTATGCGAATATAAATTGCAAATTTCTCATTGCGTTCGGGCTCAACAGTTATCTTTACATTTCCATCCCAGGGATATTCAGTTTCTTGAGTTAACTGAACTATATTGTTATCAGTTTTTAGTGTTGCAGAATTGTTAACGAACAGATTGATATAAATTTTATTTTCCTCTTGCGCGTATATATAACTAGGAACCTGGGGAATAAATCTGGCAATATTGCTGGGACAGCATGCGCATGAAAACCAGGGACTGCGCTGGTGTTGACCGCGCGACTGGAGCGGATTAGGATAGAAGAAAGTATCTCCGGACAACGACACGCCGGAAAGCAAAGCATTATAAAGGGTTCGCTCCAGTATATCGATATACTTCCCGTCTCCGGTAGCAAGAAACATCCTGTGATTCCAAAATACATTGCCTATTGATGCGCACGTCTCGCAATAAGCTGTTGAATTTGGCAAGTCATAATCTTTGCCAAACCCCTCCCATTGACCCGTTGCACCGATGCCTCCGGTAATGTATAACTTTTTACCGACAACGTTGTCCCATATTTTTTCTGACGCCTTCAGATATTCCTTCTCTCCGGTTAGTTGGGCCACATCAACCATACCACTGTACATATATACTGCGCGGACAGCATGTCCTACAGCTTCATTCTGCTCAACAACCTTCTTGTGCGATTGATTATATTCACCACCACCGGGACCCCTTACATCAAGAAAGAACTTTGCCAAGTTTAGATATTTCTCGTCGCCTGTTACACGATACAATTTCACAAGACCCATCTCTATAATCTGATGCCCGGGCCATTTTTCAAGTTTGCCGGGACCAAATTCTTGACACAAAAGGTCTGCATTCTTTATTGCAATATCCAAAAGCGTCCGTTTACCTGTAGCCAGATAATGCGCAACAGCAGCTTCATAGAGGTGGCCGGCATCGTACAATTCATGACTATCTTCCAATTTCGACCATCTCGTCTCGCCATACCATTTTTTCAACCGCTCGCACTTGTTTGTTCTGCAAGTGTACAAATAACCGTCTTTCTCCTGAGCAGCGGCAATTTTTGCAATCAAATCATCAAGATATTTATCCAGTTTTGCGTCGGCGTGCACGCTCAATGAATACGAAGCTCCCTCAATAATTTTATATGGGTCTGTGTCATCAAACGGGAAATCGCCGCTCTGCCCACCCTTCATCAATCCGCCTGCTATGGCAAAGTTACTAATTCTGCCGGTTTCCTCGCATTTTCTGAATCCATGGGGAATAGTTACCTTGCGGTTTGTCTTTATACGCAGAGCCCAAAATTCATCACTAACATTAACTTGAGTTACTGTTAGTGGTTTAATAGGATAAGCTTTGTCCATTAAGGCATCCTATTTTCTCAATATTGTTATAACAAACACTACAATTATACCAATTACCACACCTAACTTAACAAATTTAATTAGAATTCTACTCATTTTTTTCATTATTATATAGAACAAGGATTTATTAATCTATCCAGCACAACAAAAAACAAAGTTTAACCAAACATGCATAAAAGTTGTATAATAGAAACGGAAAACTATATTTTAAAAAAGGAGGAAGTTTATGAATAATTTTCTATCTAAGTTTATTTGCGTTTCTTTAGTTATTGTTATAGGGTTTGCGTTTATTATTTCGGGATGCGCGAAAAAATCAGGCGAGAAAAAAATTGTTGTAGGCTTTTCGCAGATTGGAGCGGAGAGTGCTTGGCGCGTTGCAAATACCGAATCAATCATATCCGAAGCAAAAAAGCACCCCGATATCGAATTGAAATTCTCGGATGCACAACAAAAACAGGAAAACCAAATAAAAGCAATCAGGTCATTTATAGCGCAGAAAGTTGATGTAATCGGTTTTTCACCTGTAGTAGAAACAGGATGGGAACCGGTTCTAAGAGAAGCAAAAGCCGCAGGTATTCCTGTCATTCTTACAGACAGGGCAGTTGATACAAAGGATGACACCCTTTGGGTAACTTTTATGGGTTCTGATTTCGTAGAAGAGGGAAGACGCGCAGGAAGATGGCTTGCAGAAAAAATGCATAGAAAAGCAAATATTGTGGAATTGCAGGGCACCGTCGGTTCTGCGCCTGCAAATGACAGATATAAGGGTTTCAGAGAAGCAATCGCCCCATATCCGAACATGAAGATAATAAAATCCCAGACCGGCGATTTTACCCGCTCCAAAGGAAAAGAAGTGATGGAGGCTTTTCTTAAATCCGAGGGTAAAAATATCGATGCGCTGTTTGCCCATAATGACGACATGGCAATCGGTGCGATTCAAGCCATAGAAGAATACGGCCTAAAGCCCGGACAAGATATAATCATTGTATCAATCGATGCCGTGAGAGGAGCTTTTGAGGCAATGATTGCGGGCAAACTTAACTGCACAGTAGAATGCAGCCCTTTACTGGGTCCTCAATTCTTTAATGCAGTTGAAGATTTGATGGCAGGCAAAATCCTTTCTAAAAGAATAGTAACAGAAGAAGGAGTATTCCCGCAGGAAATTGCTGAAAAGGTTTTACCGACAAGAAAATACTGATTTCCGGATTTTACCAAAGTTTATTTAACATACATATTTATTTGTAGAGTTTGGGTTTATTCATCACATGGAAAAACGCAAACCGATTCTTCAAGTAAAGCAACTAAGTAAAAATTTCCCCGGGGTTAAAGCATTATCCAATGTGGATTTTTCTTTGAGGCCGGGTGAGATTCATGGGCTTGTCGGTGAAAACGGAGCAGGAAAATCAACGCTGATCAAAATTATTACCGGTTTTTACCAAAAAGATTCGGGTGAAGTTCTTCTTGACGGAAAGAGTTTGCATCTGCATTCACCTGCAGAAGCAGCAACATTCGGAATAAGCACGGTCTATCAGGAAATAAATCTAATTCCTTACCTGACAGTCGCAGAAAATATCTTCCTCGGACGTCAGCCAGTTTCACGTTTCGGTAAAATCAACTGGGAACAGATTAATCTCCATGCTCAAAAAGCACTCCAAAATCTTGACATTCATATAGACGTAACTCAGCCGTTATCCTCATACTCTGTTGCAACACAGCAAATGATTGCAATAGCGCGTGCTCTCGACATATCCGCAAAAATATTAATTCTGGATGAACCTACATCCAGCCTTGACCCCGCAGAAGTCAACCAGCTTTTCTCAGTAATGAAAAAATTGATGAATGAAGGTATTGGGATTATATTTATTACGCATTTTTTGGACCAGATTTATAGAATTACCGATACCATTACGGTCTTGAGAAACGGAGAACTTATAGGAGAATACTCGACAAAATCACTCCCGCACGTTAATCTGGTTGAGAAAATACTGGGTAAAGAATTGTCGGAGTTCGAACTTAAAGCCAAAGAAAAAGAGAAAGAAAAAAAGGAATCCCGCCCCGACTCGCTGCTCGTCTCTCAGCGAAGCCGAGGGCCTTCGGCGAGGCAGGCGGACAAGAAGGTTTTTTATCGGGTAAAAGGTATGGAAAGGAAGAATTCAATATCGGCATTTGACCTTGATATCCGTGAAACTGAAGTATTGGGATTAGCCGGACTTCTGGGGTCCGGGCGTACCGAGATAGCAAGATTGCTTTTTGGAATTGACCAACCCCACAAAGGCAAGAGAATATTAAACGAAAAAGAGATTGCTGTCTTTTCGCCAAGAAAAGCCGTTGAAAACTCTTTCGGATTTTGTCCCGAAGACCGAAAAGCTGACGGCATCATACCGGACCTCACGGTACGAGAGAATATCATACTTGCTCTTCAAGCAAGAAAAGGAATTTTCAAAAATCTTTCGAGAAAAAAACAGGATGAAATCGCCCAAAAATATATCAATGTTTTAAGAATTGCCGTTCCCAGCAGCGAACAACTTGTCAAAAACTTAAGCGGCGGCAATCAACAAAAAGTTATCATTGCACGCTGGCTTGCATCGGAACCAAAATTTCTTATTCTGGACGAACCCACAAGGGGTATAGACGTGGGCGCAAAAGCAGAGATTCAGAAGATAATCTTATCACTTAGCAGGGAGGGAATGGCCATTCTTTTTATTTCGTCGGAGATGGAAGAAGTCATCCGCTGTAGTGATAGAGTGATAATATTAAGAGACCGTAAGAAACTTGCCGAACTGACAGGGGAGCAGATAAATGAAAAAACTATCATGCATACAATAGCAGGAGGAGTGATAAAGTGAAGTGGAATCGAGATAGGATAAACAACGAAAATCTCAATAGGATTCTATGGCCGCTGATAGCTTTAGTATGCATCCTACTTTTCAACTTATTTTTTACAAAAGGGTTTTTTAATATTGCGATAAAAGATGGCCATCTCTTCGGGAGCTTGATTGATATACTGAATCGTGCTGCACCTGTAATGCTTTTAGCAATAGGGATGACTCTGGTATATGCAACGGGTGGCATTGACCTTTCCGTAGGCGCTGTTATAGCTATTTCGGGGGCGCTTGCGGCTTCTCTTATTCGGCCGGATTATGTTCATGGAGTACTTGAATACGGAGAACTTACTCCGCTGATTATTGTAATTTCAATTCCTCTGATTGTCTCGCTCCTCGCCGGATTGTGGAATGGATTACTTGTTTCCTATGTTGGAATACAGCCGATTGTTGCCACACTAATTCTGATGGTTGCGGGTAGAGGTATTGCTCAACTAATAACAAGAGGACAGACTTTAGTCTTTGAACATATTCCTTTCCAATATATCGGGACAGGATATTTCATGGGACTGCCTTTTCCCGTAGTTATTGTTCTGTTTGTTTTCCTTGCAACCGTTATTCTTACCAGAAAAACCTCGCTCGGCATGTTTATAGAAGCCGTAGGTGACAATCCTTCGGCAAGTAGAATAATGGGAATAAAAGCAAGGTTGATAAAACTCTCTGTTTATATTTTTTCCGGACTATGCGCCGGCATAGCCGGGTTAATAATTACGGCAGATATAAAATGTGCCGATGCCAATAATGCCGGGCTTTTCTTGGAACTGGATGCAATAGCATCTGTAATTATAGGAGGCACAATGTGGGGAGGCAGATTTACTCTTGCGGGTTCAATCATAGGCGCGCTTATAATCCAGAGTTTAACCACAACTATTCTCACAAAGGGTGTTTCACCCGATGTAACACTTGTCTTTAAGGCCATCGTTATAATTATGGTGGCTCTTATCCAATCGGATGCTTTTAGAAGTAAGTTGATGAATTTTCCAGGAAAGAGAAAAAGGAAAGAAATCATATGAAGATACGTTTAAGTTCGAAAAACATCCCGATAACAGCCACCATCTCTCTGTTTTTTCTGATTTATATGATTGGAGCTTTCATGTATACCGGCTTTTTTTCTTTGAGAGTTTTTATTAATCTTTTTATAGATAACGCCTTTTTAGGAATAATAGCTGTAGGAATGACTTTTGTTATAATTTCCGGAGGAATAGACCTTTCTCTCGGGTCAGTAATTGCTTTTACAAGTATTTTTGCGGCAAAGATGATAACCGTTTATCATTTTCATCCCGCTTTGGTAATAATTTTTTCTCTTGTAATCGGCTCATTGGCAGGGTTAACAATGGGAAGTCTAATTCACTATTTTTCCCTGCCCCCGTTTCTTGTCACCCTTGTCGGCATGTTTTTGTTCCGAGGTATGGCGTTTTTAGTAAGCTTGAACTCCATACCGATAAAACATGAATTTTTCACTCAGATTGTTCAATTTGGTATACCCTTGGGAGGAGGAGTTTTTCTATCCGCTCCGGCACTAATTTTTATAATAGTATTAATAATAGGTATATATATATTACATTTCACCAGATTTGGCCGTAACGTGTACGCAATTGGCGGCAATGAACAGTCTGCAATTCTAATGGGGCTTCCGGTAGCTAAAACTAAAATAGCAATTTATACAATGAACAGCACGCTCTGCGCACTTGCCGGAATAGTATATGCTCTATATACTTCATCGGGATATGCTCTTGCCTGTGTAGGGCTGGAACTGGATGCAATTGCAGCTGTTGTTATCGGCGGTACGCTTCTTACAGGAGGCATAGGATTTGTTGAGGGAACTCTTGTTGGGGTGTTGATACTCGGACTTATACAAACTTTTATAACCTTTCAGGGTACACTTAGTTCATGGTGGACTAAAATAGTTATTGGTATACTTTTGTTTATTTTTATTCTTCTGCAAAGATATCTCTCAAAATCAAGAATAAATACATAATTTCAATTCGCAAGTTGATTATCAACCAATCCCGCCGCATATCTTTACGGGACGAAGAATTCCCTGAAAACAGTTTGACGAAAAAGATTATTTCTCATACAATCGTAGCATTAAAGTTATGGCTAAATCTCTAAATATAGGACTCAATAAGACGGGTATAGCAAAAAGGTGAAAAATGGGGAAGGGAAAATCTAAAGACAAGATGGGAAAAGAAAAAACTAATCAAGGTAGTTTACCCCTTCCAGTATTTCAAAGTGTCTGGGAAACAAAGGGTATTTTCTCAGACCACTATATCCGCACAAAATTACAAAATACCTCTCTTTGGCCAAATGAAGAAAAAATAAAACCTATTTATGAATTCTGCTATGAACTTTGGGATAAACGTTATGTCGGATTAGCGAATGCAAATGAAGCCGTCACCCGACAAGAATTATTGGACAAAATCCTTACCAAATTAGGTTTTTCCTATTTGCCAAATACCCCTTTCCCAATGGGAGGCGAACCTGATTACATTCTATTTTCAGACGACACCACTAAAGAACAAGTTTTAGACAAGAATAAACATACACAATATTCCGCCGCAATAAGTATATTAGAAGCAAAAAAAGTAAATCATCCCCTTGATGCGGTTTCTAAACAAGAAACACCGGGAAAATTTCCACACCAGCAAATAAAAGAGTATTTACACTCAGCTACCGACTTATCAGGAAAACCTTATTTTAAATGGGCAATACTTACTAACGGAAATAAATGGCGGTTATATTGTAGAGATGCTCATCCTGACCAATATTTTGAGTTTGATTTTAAACATGGAATTCGTTCGTTCAAAGATTTCATGGTCTTTGCCACCCTCTTTAATCCCGCCGCTTTCATTAAAGACGAAGAAGGACATTGTCTTTTAGATGTTCTCCGCTCTGAAGCGCTATCTTGCCAAGCAGAACTTGAAGATAACCTTTGTAAAAGAGTTTTTAATATTCTTGAAAACCTTGCTAACGGTTTTTACAAACGTTCCGAAAACAAAATTACTAAAAATGATTTGGGCAGATTATACGAGAACTGTCTCATATTTTTATATCGCTTGCTTTTTATCCTATATGCGGAAGGCAGAGCATTGCTTCCGGTAAAACCCTCGGGAACCGGCTCTAATAAAAATTATCGCGAAAGATATAGTCTACAACGACTATTCACTCGATTTAGAAATCCTCGCAATTATATTTCAGATGATTTTACCGACCTTTACGAAGAAATACTCGGTTTATTCCATCTGATAAACGGCGACCAACCCGTTCGCAATAAAGCGTGCGATGTTCCGCTTTATGACGGCAGATTATTCGACCCCAAAAAATATGAGTTATTAGAACAGTGGCGTATAGGCGAACAAACTCTTGCCGATGTCTTAAAAGGTCTTATGTTTGGTAACATCCCCACAGTTCGCGGAGAACAACGCGCTCTTAATTTTGGAGAAACGATAGATTACGCAGATCTTGAAGTAAGACAACTCGGTTCCATATACGAAGGTCTTTTGGAAAACCATTTAGCAATTGAAGAAGACCGCCTTGTTTTACGAGGAGACAAAAGCGAACGAAAAGCAACAGGAACTTATTACACCCCTGATTATATTGTCCAATACATAGTAAAAAAGACATTAGAACCCCTCTGCAATAAAATTCACGAGTCGAAAAAAGTTCAAACTGCTATTAAAAAAGATATTCCAGATAATTCTTTTGCCGAAGAAGTTTTAAAACTTAAAGTCCTTGACCCTGCTATGGGAAGCGGACATTTTTAGTTCGCGCTACTGAATTTCTTGCTGAACAGATTCTTTATCATCCCACTACTGCATTGCAGGTTGAAACCATTCCAAGGGGCTTATCTCACGAACAAGCGGAAATATCTTATTGGCGTAGAAAAGTCGTAGAGTCCTGTATTTACGGCGTAGACCTTAATCCATTAGCAGTTGAATTGACAAAATTATCTCTATGGTTGACTTGTATTACCACCGACCAACCCTTAAGTTTTCTTGACCATCATCTTCGTGTTGGCAATTCTCTTATCGGAGCAAAATTAGACGATTTAGGTTCTTTATCTAAAGGAAAAACATCCCAACAACTTTTATTTTCTTTTGGTCCCGACTTACTAAGAACTATTAGCGAAGCAATCCAAACATTAAAAGAAATAGAGGGAATAGAAAGCAAAGATATTCCAGCCGTAAAGAACAAAGCTCAACGTTGGCATAAAGAGGTCTGGGAAAAACTCAAACCCTATAGAACCATTGCTGATTTGTGGACAATGTCTTCCTTCGATATGAAAATAGATGAAGAAACTTACTGTAAATTAGCGCAGTTACTTTCAGGAAATTCTGCATCACGCACTAAAAAAGCAAAGGAACTAAAGCAAAAAATAAAACCTTATGAGTCCTACTTAAAAACCGCAGAAGAAGAGAAGAAATTCTTCCATTGGGAATTTGAATTCCCAGAAGTATTTTTTAATGAAGACGGAACAATTAAAGAGAATTCAGGATTTGATGCAGTGATAGGTAATCCGCCATATGTAAGAGTTGATAATATCGATAGTGAAATTAAACAGTTTTATAAGAAGTTTTATTTTTCTGCCCAAGGTAAATACGACCTTTATTATTTATTTTTTGAAAAAGCTCTTGCTCTTTCTCCAAAAGGTATTTTGTCTTTTATTACGCCTAATAAGTATTGTGCAGCAACTTCAGCATGCAATTTACGAGGATTGTTATTTAAAAATTCCAGTGGTGAAATAGTTAGCACTTCTATGCTGGATGTTTTTAAAGATGCTGCGAATTATCCGGTGATTTCTGTGTTAAGTAGGATTTTCGGTGAAAATCTTAAAGTGAGGCAAGCGCTCTCATTGGAATCAGTAAGTGAGTCAACCTGTAATTTCCATGAAATTAACTTATCTGATTTGTCGAAGTTCCCCGGGAAAGTTGTGCCCATAAACACGACACAAGAAAGCATTAATTTTGTAATTCGTCTTCTTTCTGTTAATAAAAAAATGTCAATGTGGCTAAATATCTCTGAGGGGCTTAGAATCCCAGAGAAGTATCAGTTTGCCGAAAAAAGTGACTTCATAATTGTGAAGCAATTTCAATTTGAACGATATTCCAATATTGCTAGAGGTGCATATATATTGGCTAATAATCTTAGGGAAGTGGTATCGGAAGAGTCTGATAGATTTCAGAAAATAATTAAAGCCAAAATACTAATTGCTGAGGATGCTCTACGTATTTCAGCGACTTTAGATGAAAACTATCTTGTCCCTCAGGGTGGAGTATACTTTGGGACCTTAGTAAACAGCGCTATTTCCCTTGAGGGAGTACTTGCGATTTTAAATTCTAAACTTTTATCGTTTGTTTATAAGGTTTTATATGGTGGTATGCATATGGGCGGAGGATATTTAAGATTTAGGTCAAATTGCCTTAATGAACTCCCTGTTCCAGAAATATCTGACTCTGAAAATAAGAAGCTTAAAAATTTGGTTGCCGAAATGCTTACTCTTACAAAACATGGCAATAGTATTGATGAGAATGTTGATGACAAAATCGACCAAATGGTATATAAACTTTACGGCTTAACAGAAGAAGAAATAAAAATAGTAGAAGGGAATGAAAACAGACAATAAGAAATTCAATTTGTTTGTGAATCGGGTTCAAATAGAAAAGAACAAACGCATATAATATTATGACTAGTTTTGATGATTATCTCATTGATAATGACATAAATAAGCAGAATTTATCTCTATTGGTAAAAGATTTTAAAAAAGAAGTTTTCGTTCCTTTCATTGGCGCGGGGTGTTCTTTACCTTTAGGATCCCCAAATTGGGAAGGTTTATTTGAGAAATTAACAAAAAAATACAACAAGAGAATTAATTTAAGAAAAAGCAAAGATGGAACTCTCGATTTTCCGCGGTTATTTTCAAAACTTTATAATAAATTACCACCCCAAAATAATTTTTATAAGGATCTCTTTGAAATTTTAGAACCTACTATTACAAGTGGAACTTTTACCCATATTCATTTAATTGACGCATTTAATTCATACTTAACTACAAATTATGATTGCCCTATTGAAAAAGCATATTTATTACGTAAACAAAAAGAATTAAAAAAATATTATCTATTTTGTCCGATACCAGATACTAATTTTAACAACTGTATTGTATATCTTCATGGTCACAAAGATATCAATTTTGCTGTTATCAAGGAGAATGATTATCAATATTTTTATCCTAGTATAAGTGATAAATTGGGTATACCTGTATTAGAGGATTTTTTGAAATATATATTGGAGAAAAAAAAGATTATCTTTGTGGGATTTAGTTTCTTGGATAGATATTTAATAAAATTTTTAAAATCATTTTCTAAAAACACAAATAAACATTTCTTATTAACTGATGAGAATTCAGACATTTATAAACGTTATATGGATATTGCAGAGGGATATAGAAAAGAAGGGGAATCTATGGAAGCACAAAAACAAGAAAGCAAATTTTACGATACCTTTAAGGATGATTTTAATATCCTTCCTATTGTTTACAAGGCCAACCTTCATATATTTTTAGAGTCTCTCTTTAAGAGATTTAGTAGTACTGATAAGATATCAATAGAGCAAAAACCCATTTCAGGAGTACCAGTATTATGAACGTTTTTTATGATGTTGTTAAAAAAATAGATGCTGTATTAGTATCAAAAAGCACCAAACAAGAAAAATTAGAAATATTGAAAATATTGGGGGGGAATATTTCATACGGAAAGTATTTCTTTAACAGAGTATCAAGTGCTGAATGGTTTTATCCATTAGAAGAAAGGAAGTGTTTTGAGCCTGAGAAAATTCTCAAATTAAGTCCCGAAACCTTAGATGTCTTACCTTATCTTGAAAAGATTTCTCAACGGGTTAGCGTCCCGGGTAATGAAAAATATATTGACGAATTGCTATTAATTATCAAGAAAACTACAAAGCATTATATTGAAAATGACAAAATCTTAGACAATAACTACACTTGGTGGTATTTTGTGAAAGTACTATGTAATTTACCTACTGAAAAAATTGATAACACAATTATCAATTTAATACCCACATGGTTTGAATCAAAGTTTGACAATATATTGCTTGCTTCGGATATGACAAAAAAATTCTTGCCTAAATTCTTGGATAGCAATAATTCCGATGACTGGAAAAAAGCGGAAAAAATTGTGGATATAGTTACACAGATAAAATTAATTCCTAAACATAATGAGCAAGAGAAGAAAGAGATAGAAGAGAAATATAAAGACATTCTTAACAAACCTAAAAAACAGAGAACTGAAGAAGAAGAACTTCGAATTGCCGTTTTAGATTTAGAAGGGATAGAACCTAAAACAGTTATAGATGATTACTGGCTTGTGGACTCTTTTATAAAAAATAAAATTGCCGATAAAGTCGGGGGAAAATGCAGTGAAAAGGTAATTTATAATTTAGCAGATAAAATCAAGAAGATTTTTCAGAAAAAATATAAACTTGATAATAAAAACAAGGAAGGATATGACCTTTCATATATCTGGTTTAGGTCAATGTTTGGCGGTTCAGAGCATGTTTTCCATGCCGAAGAAACACTTGCTTTAATATTAAGAAATATTCTTCTATCAAAAGCCAAAAAAGATGAAAAAACTACAAGAACCATATTACAAAAATTCTTAGAAGAGAAATACCCGATATTCAAGCGATTGGTTTTATTTATAATCGGGATGGAATGGGATACTTATAAAAACGTGTTTTGGGATATGCTTGCCAAAGATAGAAAGGGAAACTTTTTTAATGACTCACATTACGAAGCGGAAATATATACCATATTGCAAAAACACGTCAGTAAATTTTCGCCAAAAGAAAAAGAAAAAATTAAGGATATTATAGAAATAAAAGTTCCTAAAAAGCCCCACCCCAAAGATGAATATAAAGAGTTCTATTCTGCATATCAAAAACAAAAATGGTATTCGGCGGTAAATTCCGACAATTATTTCAAATCCCTATACGAAAAGTATAAAAATATCACTAAAAAAGAAGAGGAAATTCGTTTCAAGGAACCCACAGTTCGTACAGGTCCCGGGCCATCACCATTAACCAAAGAAAAAATATTGGAAATGCCTAATAAAGAATTAGCAGAATATTTAAAAACATTCAAAACGGTTGATTTTTGGAAAGGTCCAACTATAAACGGATTATCAGAAATTTTGAAGGGCGCAGTTCAGGAAAATCCTGAAAAGTTCGTTGATAATTTACAGCCCTTCTTAAAATCAGATTATTTGCACGTTTATCACATACTTGAAGGCATACGAAACGGATGGGAAAATAAAAAAATATTTGATTGGGAAAAAGTTTTTAATTTCATTCAGGAATATATAAAACCTAAAGATTTTTGGGATGATAAACATTTCATTAAAGATGACCATTGGAAAGCAAATCATCTATGGATTTTAGGAATCATAGGCGAACTTATTAGAGGGGGAACTACAGATGATGCTTGGGCATTTTCAGAAAAACATTTCAAAACAGCGCAGGAGACACTATCCCAGACATTAGGTGGAATGCTATCCGAAAAGGAAAAGATTTTAAAAGAGCATCCGGCAGGAGATGATTTTATAAGCCACCTTTTGAATTCCGCGTTTGGGAAAATAACGGAAGCGTTTTTCATGTTGGCATTGAGAATTAAACGAGTTGAAGAAAAATCAAAAACCAAACAAGAAGTTAGTTGGAATACTAACATTAAAGACAACTATGAAAAACTTTTGAGTGAGGAAATAGTAGATGGTTATACTTTGTTTGGAAGATATCTGCCAAATTTTTATTATTTAGACAAGGAATGGACTAAAAATAAAATAGACACTATTACCATTGAAAAAAATAAAATATTATGGGAAGCGTTTTTGTCCGGGTGTTTATCCGGAAGATTTTATGATGATTTATATGAGTTAATGAGAAAGCACTATGAAAAAGCGATAGATTATCAATTTAAGAGGGAATATTCATCTGAACGGCTTGTGCAACATATCTGTATAGGATATTTGCGTAAGTTTGAAAAGATAAGTGAAAAAGATAGTTTATTTAAAAAACTTCTTGATAAATGGGACACATCTCAAATAAGAGAAATAATCGGTTTTTTCTGGATGCAAAGAGATTATAAAGAGGAAGAAAAAGATTTCGCTGACAGAATAATTGAATTTTGGGAACGGATTTATGAGAATAAATATAAGGGAAAACAGGAAAAAGAACTAAATAAAGAAGATAAAACAATATTATCAAAACTAAGTAATTTGGCTGTGTTTTTGCCGGAAATCGATTCTGAAAATGTTGAATGGTTAAAGAAATCCGCTTTGTTTGTGAATGTTGATTTCCATTCTACTTTCTTTGTTGAATATCTCAATAAACTTAAGGATAAAGGCCAAAGCATTAATTTTATAGGGGATTTGTATTTAGAAATGCTAAAAAATGCTACTCCAACTTTTAGAGAGGAAGATATTTACCAGACAATTGAATATCTCTATGAAAAAGGCAAAAAAGAGGATGCGGACACTATTTGTAACATATATGGCAGCCGAGGACTCGAATTTTTAAGAAAATTATATGAAAAATATAATCGGAACCCGTCTCATGATTAAAAAAAAGGCAACTTTACAAACATTGCAAATAATTTATGAAGTTATAAGAAACCAACTTGAGTCTCAACTACAGCTAGTAGACAGCCTAGACAATAAAGGGGGTATAATTATTGGGTTTAACGCTATCATAATAACGCTAGCATTCAGTATATATTCTAGTGCATCCAGCTGGTTATTTGTTCTTGGTTTGCTTTACCTCTTGATATCAATTTATTATTCTTTTCTTGCATACAAAGCTGAGAAATTCAGACGAGATCCTGAGCCAAGAAAACTTAGAGAAAAATACTCTTTAACACAGTTCGATCAAGTGCTTCAAAAGATCATTGATAACTCAATAGGTGCATATGAGGAGAATAGAAATAAGTTAAAAGAAAAAAGTCAATATATAAATAGGTCTTTGATAATAACATTTATAGGAATAATATTACTGACACTAAGTTTACTTTTAGGAAAAAGGGGGTGAGATTAGGAAATGGCAGATGATAAAGATAAGGATAAAGATAAAACTAAAAATAACGAACAAGAATCACAAGTAGAAATTGATGAGGATCTCATAGAGTATGTAGAAAAAGGATTGAAACCAGACAAAGAAGAGCGTACAAAAAAGTAAATACAACAAAGCACATTGATCTCTCATTCTATGCGCAGTACGTTTATAGATAATAATTAATTACATATCTAAATAAGGACGAATAATGTCATTTAGACCAGATCAACCGATCCAATCAAGTAAAGAAGATCTTTTGGGCAGGCAAGCGTTTTCTCAAGATCTTGCGAGTGCAATATGTTCTTATCAGAATAAAAATAGTATTGTTGTTGGATTATATGGTACATGGGGTTCTGGGAAGACATCCATTAAAAATCAGGGACACATCCCATTTTTTAAACATCGTTAAAGAAACTGACGGTTATCCCCGCCTGCCAAATATTGTCGGGCAGGGGTTTTCGTAAAAACATGAAATAAAGAAAGAAAACACGAAGAAAACAGCTGATACAACTAGAATCGAGATTGCCGCGCTTCGCTCGCAATGACAACGAAAGTAGAGATTGCCACGCTATCGTTCGCAATGACAAAAAGAAATGTTACCACCTACGCGGTGATAAGTCGGTAGCGTTATTTATTGAATTCTGTTGTAATTGAAGAAATCTATATCAACGTGCCCTCCGGTTTCTTTGGTAGCATAGCTGAAAATGGCAAATTTAGTTCCCATAAAAAGCTTCCTGTAGTCGAAGAGCATTTTAAATTCTGTCCCGATGGGAATCCAATTCTTATTGTCTAAACTGTAATAAAAAGTTGCTAAATCTTTGTGCAGGTTGAAATCACCGTTTATACGCAGGTATATAACATCTTTAGACAATTCAACGCGGGCTTTTTCTTCCGCATTCACGCTGCGAACCGCTTTTGAATCATCATCTAAATCGACAACATTAGTGGACATGGTCAGATATTTTTTATCCCCTTCCATTATTACAGACAAAAGCCCCGAATGCCCGTTAAACGCGCTGAATCCTGCAATATCCCCGTTTTTCATTTTAGAAATATCCATAGAAATTACGCCTTTACACTTCGGCCCTTCCATACGTTGAGTGATTGAATTCGGAGCTAAATACAAGTTATCGACGATACGGCTTGTTTTTAATCTCAAATAGCCGGGACGTTCCGTTAACGACCAGGCATCATTAACAGGATTATGGTTCCACTGCCAGTTGATCTTTAAGTTTTTCCCCGAAAAATCATCGCTTTCCACAATCCGTTTTCCGGTGTCACGACTTTTTAACGGTATCTCTGCAGTCAACGGGACTTTACCGTTTTCATCGCCCAACATCGGCCATCCATCCTCCCAGCGAACAGGCATTAAGAGCGGCACACGGCCTACTCCGCCGCGGTCCTGAAAAATCAACCCGTACCAATTGCCGTTCTCATCATCAATGATACAACCCTGCCCGCAATAAGGAAATCCGGCAAAATTATCTTCCAGGATTACTTTTTTCTCATAAGGGCCTGTAATCTTATCGGCGCGGTAACATACCTGCCGACGCGGTTTGTTTCTGGGCCATGAAATCATTAGCAGGTAATATTTATCGTTGTGCTTAATAACCTGGCTTCCTTCCAACAATCCGGTTTCTTCCGAATCCCGTTTAAAAATCTCCATGTCAATACCACCCGGTTTTACATCCGATAAATCACTCTTAAGTTCTGTTAATGAACCGGTCCCTGAAAATACATAAACTCTTCCGTCATCGTCAAAGAAAAGAGAACCGTCATGAAAATGGCGCGTCCTTGAAACCAATTTCCATTTTTCTTTTGACGGCTCACCGGTTGAATAGATATATGCTCTAAAAGGTTGGTCGTTAGGAGAAAACAATACATAGTATTTCCCTTTATGATAGCGGATTGATGACGCCCACTGGCCGCGTCCGTAAACCGTTCCTCCGATTAAGTCATATTTGGGTGTATCTGTTAGTTTGTCAAATACGTAACTTGCAATCTCCCAATGCACCAGATCTTTCGATTTCATAACAGGCGCGCCAGGCATTAGATGCATAGTGGTGCTGATAAGATAAAAATCTCTGCCGGACCTTGTTATAGATAAATCCGGCACATCAGCCCACATCATCGGATTAATATATTTAGTGTTGTTTTGGGATGGGATACATCCTAAAAAACAGATGCATGTAAACATGAACAGGAAAGCATATTTTTCCATAATATAATCATTTATTACTGGACTGCCAGAACAACAACCGACTTGGACGGGATTTTAACGGTAACGATATTGTCTTTGACACTTATATCCTTTAGAACAACGGGTTTAACTTCATCGGGTTCTTCAAAAGTATTGTGCGAATTCATTTTACTTGCAGTAAGAACTCTTCCTGTAATCTTGCCCGGCTCAAGACCTTTTAGATGACAATCCAAAGTCACATCATTATCCGGGTCAATATTGCAGACCGATATATGCACAACACCGGAATCATCCTTAGATGCCGATGCAACTAACGAAGATATTTGCTCATCACCGTATTTATATGAAGGAGAAGATATATCAATAGGCAACAGCGTCGCGCCCTGATGTACCTTAAACATTTCAAAAACGTGATAAGTCGGAGTAACGAGCATGTCTTTTCCTCTGGTTAAAATCATTGCCTGAAGCACATTGACGGTTTGGGCAATATTGGCCATTTTTACTCTGTCACAGTGGGAATTGAAAATGTTCAGAAGAACACCCGCGGAAACAGCATCACGCAAAGTATTCTGCTGATAAAGAGCTCCCAGATTTACCCCGGGCTCACCATCCCACCACGTGCCCCATTCACAAATAAACAAATCTACTTTTTTGTCCGGGTCGTATTTATTCATAATCTCAATATTTCTGGCAATAGCATTATCCATATTCAGGCTATTTTTCATAAGTGTAAACCATTCTTTTTCGCCGAACTCCAGAGCGCTGCCGTGTTTTCCCCAATTACCGCTAAAGACATAATAGTGCAAATCAATAGCATCCATATATTTGCCGGCTTTTTTCATAACAACCTCGGTCCAACCGGTATCACCGCCGCCCGGACCGCATGCAACTTTTACGATTTTATTGCCTGAATAACTGTGAACATATGTCTGAAAATTTTTATAGACATCAGCATAATATTCGGGAGTCATGTTCCCGCCGCATCCCCAATTCTCGTTGCCTATGCCAAAATAAGGGACCTTCCAAGGCTTGTTGCGGCCGTTCTTCCGCCTTAAGTTTGCCATATCACCATCGCTATCGGAGGTCATATATTCAATCCAGTCCCGCATTTCCTCAATAGTACCAGAACCTACATTACCCGACACAAACGCCTTACAACCCAATTGCGCGCAGAGGTCCATAAATTCATGCGTGCCAAAATGGTTTGTTTCAGTGCCTCCCCAACTAGTATTTAGCGTTTTTAAGCGTTTACCTCGCCATCCTATTCCGTCTCGCCAATGATATCCATCCGCAAAACAACCGCCGGGCCAACGTAGTACCGGCACTTGAATCTTTTTGAGAGCTTCAACAACATCATTGCGGATACCTCTTACATTGGGAATATAAGAATCCTTTCCTACCCAAAAACCCTCATAAATACAACGCCCCAAATGTTCCGCAAAATGCCCGTAAATCTCGGGAGCAATACGTTCTTTACCCCGCTCAACGTATATAGTAATTTGATTGGATTTATTTTCATTCGGTAAAACAATCGTTTTTGAACGTGAAAAAACCAACCATGAAAAACCTACTATAAGCAACACTCCTATAACTACAGCTATTTTTGCAATCATTATTTTTCCCCTTTTTTTATTCATTTTAAAATCACCTTTCGCCGAATATCAATGTTTGCTTCGCTTATACATTATGATTACACAGATTATTTTAGTTAAGTAGCAAGTAGAGAGCAACGAGTAGAGAGAAAAAACAATAAGTAATACATAGTATTAATTCCTTCTACTTTCTACTTTCTACTCTCTACTTTTTAAAGATAACTGTCCCCAGTCGCACCATATTGCTTCCCTCTCGGATTGCTACTTCGTAGGACGCGGACATTCCCATTGAAAGCGTTTTCATTTCTACGTTGGGCAAATTAAGCGTTTTTATTTTATCAAAGATAACTTTTGCCTTTTTAAAATGAGGTCTTGTATCTTCGGCGTTATCTGTTTGCGGCTCCATCGCCATCAGCCCTTCCAAACGCAAATTCTTAAGTTCTGAAATTTCCTTAGCCAATTGTTCCACAACAGCGTATTCCGCTTTAACACCGCTTTTTGTTTCTTCATTTCCAAGATTCATTTCTATGTAAACCGGGATAGTCCGGCCTGCTCTCTCGGCTCTTTCGTTTAAATCTACGGCTATTTCCCTAGAGTCGATTGTCTGGACAATATCAAAAATCTTAAGAGCCCTGTTGATTTTATTTTTTTGCAGATGCCCTATCATATGCCATTTAATTTTTTTCGCCTGTTCTTCCAATGCCTCGTGAATTCTTTCGGCTTCCTGCACATAATTTTCGCCCAAATACCCCGCGCCTGCTTCTACGACCTCTTCAATTTCTTCCTTGGTCCTTGCCTTGCAGGCCACAACTATCACCACGTTATCGGGAATTTCACTTCTAATTTTCTGATAATTTTCTTTTATGCCCATGAATTCTAATTTACCCCATAGGGTAGAATTCCCCCTGGGGAATTCTTATGGGGTCATTTATGCAGATGATTACATTGTATTTTCCCGGTGCAAGCCAGCGGGAAAATTATATCGCTCGTGCAGCAGGGAATAACTACCGCAAGCACCATATATATCAAAACCGCGCCTAATTGATGAACCCAGTCTGTTACGCCGAAACTTACAAGATACATAATAGAAGCCGCCGCGCTAATAAGCACATGGAAAGTATGCGAAAATACCACGCCGTCCGATTTTTCTAAAGTCCCGGGCGCAAGAAAACCAACCACAATACCTAAAGCAAGAAACGGAAGAATTAACTGGGGATGTTCTACAATACAAATATGCAGATGCATATGAGCCCCCAGCAAATACCCCGCCAAATAAGGTATAAAAATATCGCTTATCCCGCAAATACCTAAAGAGCCAATGATACCCACAATTATCGCTTTCAAAAATTTCTTTTCCTTTTGCCAAAACATAGCCGTAGTGGCAATAGCAGAAAAAAGAATGTGCGCGGGATGAAACACATGGAACAACTCCTCAAAATGGGCTGACGCATCTTCAGTGCCCATAATTTCGGTGATAAAGGTTAAAATACCGACCAGAATTAGACCTGCGATAACACTCAAAATTGAAAAGGGAAGATGATGCGTCAACTCCCTCCATATTAACTTACCCTTTCCCATTTTTAATCCTCCTTTTCTTTTAACATATTTATTATTTTTACATGGTCTTCATGTTTGCGTTTATCCAACTGGACAAGAATTTCGCATTTTTCCCCAAAAAACTCTTTTATTTCGTCAAGTCTATCCGCAGACAATATTTCAACACCCTTTTCATATGTAGGACGCACCGGGGTATTTAGTTGGATTTTATCGGGATTTATTTTTTCTATTGCTTTTTTCAATGCATTAAGTTCATTCTGGGTGTCATTAATCCCCTTAACAAGCATTATTTCAAGCCATAACTTACCGCGATAGACTTTCCTGAATTCTGCCAGCCCTTCAATTATTTTATCTATCTTCAAAGACGGATGAGGTCTGTCGATCCTTTCAAACGTTTTCTGTATCGCCGTATCGAGCGAAGGCATAACCAAATCCGCCGATAATAAATCATTCCTTACGTCATCAAGGGCCAGCAATGTTCCGTTTGTAATAACGGCAACAGGCAAAAAACTCATGCCCTTTATCCGCTTTATAATCTCAGCCAACTTTGAATTCAGCGTCGGCTCACCGTTACCGGATAGAGTAATGTAATCAATTTTTTTTCCTGTCCGTAAGACCTCTTTTAGTTCCAGAAGAATTTCTTTAGGCGAGATATACTCCTTTCTCTCTGTTGTTTTGCGACTGGTTCTTCCCGCTTGGCAATAAATACAATCAAGCGTACATGTCTTGGTAGGAACAATATCCACGCCCAAAGAAAATCCCAATCTCCTCGACGGAACAGGCCCGAAAATGTATTTCATATTCATTGAATAACGATTATAGGGGAAACAGGAAGAAGAGACAAGAACATATCATCACTCGGTTAGGGTTACGATACCCGTTTCGTAATTGGGTTAAGGTTACGTGTCAAAAGACGGAAAACGTAACCGAACAACGATACGGGCTTCCTGCCCGCTTTGCAAGCAGGCGGGCGTTACCGTTACCCCTTAACCCTTCTTTGACAGTACAGCCCCTTGACAAACATCTAGCAAGGGAGTATAGTACTTCTTGAGGTAAATAGGTGTGTGGGGATTTTAGACCGTAAGGTAGAAAAATTTGCCTTACGGATTTTTTTATTTCTGCCATTATTTACTGTCATGTAGCAAAAAGGAGGTGAAGTAAGTAATGGCAAAAGGAACAGTGAAGTGGTTCAACGACCAGAAAGGTTATGGTTTCATAACACCTGACGACGGAAGTAAAGATTGCTTTGTTCATCACAATGCAATTCAAGGCGAAGGGTTCAAGTCCTTAGCAGAAGGACAAGAAGTCGAATTTGAAATCGAACAAGGCCCCAAAGGCCCGCAGGCAACAAACGTAAGAAAGATATAACGTTTAATTGTTGGTTAGAAAAGGCTCGGCAGTAATGCCGGGCCTTTTTTATAAGAAGACGGTATTTGGATAGGGTCACGATACCCGTTTCGTAATCAGGTTAAGGTTACGTGTAAAAGACGAGAAACGTAACTGAACAACGATACCCATCAACCGTTCTTTTTGACAGTTTTATAGTAAAGTGGTAAATTCCCAATATCATGGAAGGGATGAAATATTTCTATGAACTATTTGAAGCCCTACCAAGAGGCGGTCCCGGCGCAGACGAATACACCCGTTTCGCTTTCAATACACTCCCCAAACCGCCGCCAAAACAGCCGCTTATTTTAGATATAGGATGCGGACCCGGTCCGCAAACCTTAGAACTCTCAAAACTTACAAACGGTAAAATCATCGCTGTCGACAACCATCAGCCGTTTCTTGACGCATTGATGGAAAGAGCAATGAACAGGGGACTGGCGAGAAACATCACTCCCAAGAACATATCAATGCTCGAGATGAACTTCGCCGATAATACCTTCGACATTATCTGGTCGGAAGGCGCGCTATATTTTATGGGATTTGCAAACGGCTTGAAAAGATGCCGAGAACTTCTAAAAGATGACGGATATATTGCAGTAACGGAATGCGTATATCTTGCTCCACGCCTGCCTAAGGAAGTGACAGAGTTTTTCAAAAACGATTATCCCGACATTAAAGATGTCAAAGGCAATATCGAACTAATTAAGAAAAAAGGATTGCGGTTATTGTCACATTTTACGCTGCCCGAATTTGCCTGGTTTGACACCTACTACGTTCCTATGGAAAAAGAAATATCCCGCCTGAAAGAGAAATATAAAGGGAACGAAGCCGCACTCACCACATTTTCAGATTTGCAAAAAGAAATCAATCTCTACAAAAAATACTCTTCATATTACGGGTATGAGTTTTTTGTGATGAGGAAGAGATAGACTGTAAAAAATAAACTAACGGTGTTCGGTTAGGGTTACGATACCCGTTTCGTCATTGGGTTATGTCTATCGTCTTTAAAACCTAACCGTTACCACTAAACGACACGGGCTTCCTTACCGTTATCCCTTACCGCTTTGTTTTGACAGTGCTATCGGAAAGTGGTCCCCATAGTTTTGCATCCTTACACCCGCATTTTGATTTCAAGAAAATCAGCGGGTGGCAAAACTAGCAATGGGGACACCCAAGTTCAGATTTAAAGGTATTTTCTTCAAATCTTTGCGTGTAGATTCTGAGAAACAAAAAAGATATAATCCTAAAAAAGAAATCCGTCTATTAATTGTTAGATTTAGCATCAACCCAATCTTAAACAGGCAGGAACAGTAAATATGAATACTGATGACATAATGCAACTATCTCTTGATCTCTGCGGAATGAAAAGTATCCCTTTAGATAGTGCAATATTTCACTCTAAAAATAATATTCACCGAATTCTTTGGGGAATAGATATTAATAATAATGATTTAACAAAAGCGAAAAAAGAAGGTTATGATTTGGTAATTTCTCATCATCCATTAGATCAAACTGCGTTTATAAAAATGATGTACCGCCATGAAGAACTTATGATAAATGCAGGTGTTGCACCAAATTTGGCAAAAAACGCATGTTATAAAAACGAAGAACCTTACAGAAATTGGGCTGCAGGATTACCATCGAATGACACACAAGATTTATTGACTAAAATAGCAAATGAACTTGATGTGGGACTGATGAATATTCACAATCCAAGCGATGAACTTGGTAGGATTATACTTCAAAGCATCATTGATACAGAAACATCAACAGTTCTAAGATTGATGAACAAATTTAGATCAATCCCCGAAATATCAAAATCCGGAGAAGACGTCGAATTGATTTGTGGCTCAAATGAAAATCCATTGGGAAAAGCAGTAATGATTCACGCTGCTGGGACAAATGGTGGCTATCATGTAGCAAACGCTTTATTTGAGAGTGGAATTCAAACGGTTGTATATATTCATTTAAATTCCCCAAGAATGAAGGCACAACTTAAGCAAGAGAATAAAGGTAATTTAATCATCACTGGACATTATGCATCTGACTCAATCGGAATAAATCCACTAATTGATAAACTTGAGGAAAAAGGTATAGACATAGATTGTTGCAATAATTTAATACGACATAGGTGCGATTCGAGCCAAAGATAAGGGTAAAAGCTTGACTTTCTCGCTACTTGCTTGCCCGCCATCGTATTAGTGGCGGGCTACTCTCTACTTAATTAAAATAATCTGTGTAATCAATCTTCAAAGTACATATTCTCCGCTATTAAATAAGTAAAATTCTTTTCCAGTTCGTTGGTTTTGATATGTTCGGTTTTCTTGGCTATTTTCTCTGCGGTTTTGCGGCTGTCCTTGGAAACAAGCATTTCTCTTGCGCCTTCCAACGCGCCGTTTCCGATTTTGACTATTTTCTTTTCGGCATCGGGTAAGAGTCCGATTCTTATAGCATTTTTAACGTTTATATAATTTCCGAAGCCGCCGGAAAGATAAATTTTATCCAAATCTTTAACGCTTATTCCATAATGTTTTAAAAGAATAGATTGGTCTACTTTCAAGCCCGCCTTTGCATTAACAAGTTGATAAACATCGGCTTGAGTTAATTTAATCTTGTCGGTCACCTTAAAATCTTTTTTGAGCTTCGCGCTTTTGTCCATAATTCCGCTTTTTAACAGTTCTGCCAATAAGTCAATAAGCCCCGAACCGCATATTCCGACGACAGTGGGATACCCCACGTGGTATCCCACAGGTTTCTTACCCCCTATTGTTTCGTAAACGGCTTTGCCATTTTTTATTTTGATATTCTTTATTGCGCCTTCAACAGCGCCTACCCCGCAACTTACATCTGCTCCTTCGAAAGCGCCGCCTGCGGGAAGAGTTGCGCTGATTAACCTTTTAGAGTTGCCGAGCACTATTTCTCCGTTCGTGCCGATATCAATCAGCATACTCGGTTTCTTGCTCTTATAAATTTCCGAAGCCAGGATATTTGCCAAAGTATCTGCGCCGGCATGTCCTCCGATTAAAGCGGCTCCGTAAACCTTTGCCTTTGGGAATATTTTAAGTCCGAGTTCTTTTGCGGACTTTGTAATCGGTTCTTTATATATAGTTTCATATGGTTTAAATCCCAAAGAAAAAACATCAAGCCCAAAAAAGATATTTCTCATGGTGGAATTTCCTACTATAACAGCTTCGTAAATATAGGGCGTAAGAGTTTTGAATTTTTTTAAGGACTGATTTATCCCGTTTATTACGCATCTCTGCAGTTCCTTCAATTTCTTTTCTCTTTCTTTCGGAACGAGATAAATAACTCTGTTTTTATTGATAGATATGTATCCGATTCTTGATATTACATCTCCGCCGTAAATAATCTGCGGACTTATTCCTGCCGTCGTATTAACAATTTCACCTGTCTGCAAGTCAACGATTTGGAAAACGAGGGTGGTAGTTCCGACATCTACGGCAAGCCCGTAGATTTTGCCTTTATAATTATCCAAAACTTTTCTGTTATGGATAACCCTGCCGTTTTTTGCGACAGTGAGAGGATTTAGAATTAACCCAGAACCAAACTTGTTCTGGTTCCGGGCTATGCTTTCTTTTAGGATTTGGTATTTGCCGATGTCTCTTATAAATATGACTATATCACTTTTAACTTTTTCGATTCTTGTTTGGCATGCCAATTTTTCATCGGAAGATAACGGGAACTTTTTTTCGGCTTTGGTTTTCCCGTTGAGATTTTCTTTGCCTTTTTCTATCCTGATAATACATTTTCCGCATGTGCCTTTTCCGCCGCACTCGGCATTGATTTCTATGCCGGCTTTTTTAAGATAATCCAATATAGAAAGCCCTTTCTTAAGGGCTAACCCTTTCTTGCCTTTTTTGTATTGAGGAAAAAATATCCTGCTCATTTTTATACAGTCCGGTTATTTGGCTTGCGCTTACTTTACCACTTTTATAGGAATAAATTAAGTATTGAACCTACCAATAAAGCGACTGTAAGCATAAGAATAGCGGTTTTGAGCATATCTTTGATGCCGAGTTCACGGATTAAGACGACAAAAGTGGCGATGCAGGGGAAATAGATAGCCAAAACCGTTGAACCGATTACTAATTGTTTGGTGGTTAGATTAAGCGGCCCGAGCATCCCTACTGCAACATCTTTTCTCAAGAAACCGACTACTAAAGCGGATATGGCCTCTTTAGGAAGACCCCATAAGTTTATAAGAATAGGAGCAAAAATATTAGCCAGGAAATCTATTATTTTTAATATGTACAGTATATTAATAAAGAGTATTCCTAAAAATACCAAAGGCAATGCTTCGCGCAAAAAACTAAACAGGCGCATCCAGAGTTTTTTGAACACCGCCGTTATTTGAGGGAGCCGGTACGGAGGCATCTCAATGAGGATTTCCGGGCTTGTTCCCTTCAAAACTTTATTCAAAATCAATCCCTTAGTAATTAAAAGAATAAACAAAGTGGAAAATATGATGGCTACATACTGCCCCCCTCTCTGTCCGACCAAGCCCACAATCATCGCCGTCTGGGCCATACAGGGAATTGCAATTGCCATCAATGTGGCGGCGATAAATTTTTCGCGTCTTCCTTCTAAAATGCGGGTCGCGAGTATCCCCGGCACTTTGCATCCGGCGCATAACATCATAGGGATTATTGCGTATCCGTGAAGGCCGAAATGGTGCATGATGTTGTCCATCAACACCGCCAAACGCGGCAAATATCCAAAATCTTCCAACAATCCCAAAATTAAATAAAAACTCAACAGATAAGGCAACACCATCGCAATGGGCACAAAAAATCCGGTAGTCAATAAGCCGAAGGACTGTCCAAAATCTATTTTTCCTTCGATGAGATTGCCGATAATTATATGATGCAAAAAAGTTCCTTTACCTAAAATGACGCTTAATTTCATCATCAAAGGCAGCCATATCTTTTCAAATAGAGGTTCGAAAACATAGCCGATAAGATTTTCGCCGATAAAACGAACTATTCGGAAGGTGCAATATATAACCGCTGCGGCAATCGGCAGTCCCGTCCAGGGCTTGATGCTCAAATCTTCCAGCCGCTCCAATAAAGTATGATGGTGATGAGACAGTTTCTGAACTTCTCCTATGATTTTGCCGAGCATTTCCCATCTTTGCTCATCGGAAGAGAATTTCAAATTGGGCGTTCTTGCTTCAGGCAACCTGGCAACCAGTTCGCTTATTCCTTCGCTGGTCAATCCGCAGGTAGGGACTACAGGCACGCCTAAATATTCTTCCAATTTTTTAACATCGATGTTAATCCCTTTATGCTTGGTCTCGTCCCACATGTTCAAAGCAACAACAACGGGCACATCTTTTTCCAAAAGTTGCAATGTCAGATGAAGATTTCTCTCTAAATTAGTCGCATCCACGATATTGATTACAACATCGCCTTCTTTCAGCATATTAACGGCAACTTCTTCGGCTTTAGAGGTCGGTTCTAAGGTGTAGGTCCCGGGAACATCTATTACCATAGGCCTTTCGCTGCCTATTTTCATCTGGCCCTGCATGAATTCGACTGTTGTGCCGGGATAATTGGAAATGATAACTCTGGCGCCTGTAAGCCGCGAAAATATCGCGCTTTTACCTATATTGGGATTACCTATTAATAAAATTTTATCCATCCCGCACCTTTTCCTATATTTAAACTATTTTTAATTCTGGATTTTAAAAGATAAAAATAATACATCTTGAATTTTACAGAATGTGCGTAATCACCTTTCCACCTCAACCAGAATTCTTTTAGCCATGCCAAACCCAATAGCAATCTGCACATTGCCAACTTCAATAGTTTGAGGACCCCGCCAAAAATGAGAACTAACTTTAGTAATTTTCTTCCCGTACCTTATTCCCATACTCTGGACTCTCATCATTAAACCTCGGCCACCCTGAATTTCTTTGATTACACCGGTTTCTCCCGGCTTCATTTGACTTAAATCTATTAGCATCTATAAACTCCCATTTATAAAATTGTTAATTTCTCATATTTTAAGCAGGTAGTCCGCGATAGCCCTGTAAAGAGCGCTGACAGCCAAAATAGAACAGTGGCAACGGTCTTTCGGCAAGCCTTCTAAAGAATCCATAACTTGTTTTGGGGAAATAGAAAGAGCATCTTCGATTGTTCTTCCCATTGCAAAGTGCGCCGTCATCGAGCCGCAAACTTTTGTGGCAATGCACCCATCGGTGTAAAATTTCACGCCTTCTATAATCCCGTCGTTAATAACAAGATAAAATTCTATTTCATCGCCGCATGGACCTTTGACACAAGCGCTGCTTGTAGGATCAGTCATTCTTCCGAAATGCTTCAAATCATTTGCTATTTTTATGATATTTTCTGAATACTCCGAAAGGTTTTCTTCGCTCATTATTTGATCTTTTCCCACAAATTTTTAATATTTTTTGTTATTTCCTCATCGCAAAACTCAACAATAGGAATACCCTTCACAACAGATTGGCTAACTATATCAGAAAAAGGCAACTGTCCCAAAACTTCTATATTTTTTTCTTTGCAGAATTTGTTGATGCTTTCCGTATTTTCGATATTGATATCGTATTTATTAATGATAACTTTTGTATCAACGCCGAAATGTTTGGCGACGCCTACTACTCTTTCCATATCGTGTATCCCTGAAAGAGAAGGTTCCGTAACTATAACCGCCATATCCACTCCGCTCAATGACGCAATCACGGGACATCCGATTCCGGGAGGCCCGTCTATTATTATATATTCCGCATTGTTTTCAATCGCGATATCTTTTGCTTTTTCTCTTATTATAGAAACAAGTTTGCCCGAGTTTTCCTGCGCGATAGCAAGTTTTGCATGGACAAACGCACCGTATTTGGTATCCGAAATAAACCATTTTCCGGTTTCCTCTTTTTCCAATGTCACGGCACCATTAGGACAAACAATCAGGCATGAACCGCATCCTTCGCAGGATAATTCGTCCACACGATAAATCCCGCCCTTATTTGCAATTGCGTTGAATCTACAAACTTGTTCGCATTTTCCGCATCCTATACATTTTCCCGCGTCAATGGACGCCGATTGGCTGCCTACATACGCATCTTCGCTTTTTATTTTAGGATTGAGCAAAAGATATAAATTTGCCGCGTCCACATCCGCGTCAACCATCACTTTATTCTTTGCAAGAGCCGCAAATGAAGCAGTAATAACTGTCTTGCCCGTTCCGCCTTTACCGCTGATAATTAATATTTGTTTCATTTAGTTTATTTTATTGTGATTTAATCTTATTAAAAACAGCACGGAATTGTTCGATATATTCCTTTTTCTCTTTTGTAATTGGTATCCCCCTTGAATATAACTCTGCAATCTGTCTATCAAATGGAATATTCATTAGTATGGATATCTTGTTTTCATTACAATATTTTTCTACTTTATCATCTCCTATATCACAGCGATTTATAATTACACCAAAAGAAATCTTCAATTTCCTTACTACTTCTACTGCCAAATTCAAATCATTCAAACCGAATGGCGTTGGTTCTGTAACAAGAATCACGAAATCCGAATCTTTTACCGCTTCAACCATAGGGCAGGAAGTCCCGGGAGCTGAATCTATTATCACGGTTTTTTGAACATCCACTTTTTTCTTTAGGGCTTTAATCAAAGGCGTGGGAGCCGCTTCTCCCACGGTCAAAGTTCCCTGCCAAAATTCTATATCGCCGCTGTAACCCCCTTCTAAAATTCCCTTTTCAGAATTCACTTCGAATATGGCTTTTTCAGGACAAACCAAAGAACACGCCCCGCATGAATGGCAAAGTTCATAAAAAAACAATACTTTCTTTTTTACGACTGCTATCGCGTTATACTGACAGACTTCGGCGCACTTGCCGCAAAACGTGCAATGGGACGGTTCCACAATAGGTTTAGGCAAATAAACGATTTCTTTCTTTTCCATTTTTGGTTTAAGAAAAATGGAAGCATTGGGCTCTTCCACATCGCAGTCAAAAAACTGTATCCCGTTGGAAATTTCATTCCCTACGGGGTGTATGTTTTCTTTTAATGATAAAGCAAGACTGGTTGATACCAGTGTTTTGCCCGTTCCGCCTTTCCCGCTTGCAACCGAAATAATCATTTTATCAGCCAATCATCCCCGAATTGTTTACTTAATTTTAAATCGGGATTTACCTTTTCAACTTCTTCTCTACGAAAGGAAATCTTATAATCGTCACAATAAGAACTAATTATTCCATAAGCCCAATTAATATTTTTAGTTTTTTCCAAGTATTGCTTGTTACTAGGACTTTTATCGGGATGATATTTTTTAATCAATTCTATATATATGTTTTTAATTTCTTCTCTGCTTGCTTCTTCACCCAATCCTAAAATTTTCCTTGCCTTATCAATCATTTCGAATTTATCCATTCTTAATTCCTTTCACTTTTTAATACCAAATTCCCCACATTGCAATTTAACTGTCTTGCCACAGGCAGGCATTTCGCCTTAAAAAGAAAAAACAAAGGATAATTGCATCCTGAAAGTGATTCGAAATTACCCTGTCCTTTAGCAATGATTATATCCGCACCGGAAAAAATAATCTTAAACTCCGGGGAGCAATAATCCAAAAGCGTTCCCGGAGCATCCGAACCGTTTGATATTATCTCAGCATAACTATCTATACCTGCCTCTTTAGCATCTTCTTCCAAAGCATCGTTTATGGTCGGGAAACCCCTTACACCATAATATATTTTTTTGTTCTTTGGCATTTTTTCGATTAGTATCCTGTCAAAAACCGTCTCACCGGCATTATCTCCGATATAAAGGATTGTTTTTGCGTCATCCAACGTTTTTTTGAATCTTTCCCAGTCAAAAATAGCAAATTCATGGTTTTTAATATCGTCCAATTCTCTTTGAATAGTGCCGAAATCATTCGTAGCAAAATCTATAATATTTCCTATCGCGGCTATTTTAACCGCCAAAGAAAGGGAATCTTGCGCTTGGCTGAGTTGTTCTTTTAGGCGCGAATACATATTAAGCGCCAGTTTCTGCGAATCCTGCTTAATTTTTTTATACGGGTCTTTATTAGAAGTAAATTCCCTTACGATTTTATGAATTTTTACAGCCATTTGCGGCGGAGAAGCATCCAAAGGAAAATCCGGAATTATCCTACAAACCTCGCCCATGATTTTCTTTTGTAATTTTTCATCAGCACCAGTAATTCTTGCCGCTTCAATCGTCTGTTTTAAAAAACAAGGGATACAATCCAAATATGTCTTCATTTTTCAGGTTTTTTTATCTTTTATTATGCATTTAACAATTCCTAAAATTTAATACACAGCCCTTCACCTTATTGTCGTCATGAATTAATTCCGCATGAATTTCTCTTTCAAATTTAAAACCAACCCGTTCAATTTCTTGTCTAATATCTTGGTTTGAAGCAATATCCGTTTGTTCAACAAGATGGGTCGGATAAACTGAAAAAAGAGCGTTTTGCTTAACAATCTTCTTAATAGTCCGATATAATTTTGTTCTGTCTTTTGTAGTACTGCTATCATTTTTGCCCACCAAATGCATAACGTCATAACATAGAACTGCATCAACTCTACCTTTGTCTAAAGGGATTTTCGTTTCTTCATTTATTAATTCAACATTTGTTATGTGTTTTTCTTTCAATTTCATCTTCAGTTTATTCAAAACTTTTTTATCTTTATCTAGGGCATACACTTTAGCGTGTGAGCCTACTAATTTTGAAGCGGGGATTGTATAATTCCCCTCACCCGAGCCAAAATCTAACACGGTTTGACCTTTTTTAATGCCAACTTTTTCCAAAAACTTTTCACCGTTTTGCTCTATCCACCTTTTGATATCGTCTTTCATTTTAAATCAACCATCCATTAATCAATCTTAACTTTCCCTAATTTATACGGGCAGCTTTTGAGAATTCTCTCCAAACGGTAAATAATCAATGATTAACTTTCCGTTAAGATGGTCTATCTCATGCTGCAACACTCTTGCCAAAAGCCCTTCAGCTTCTATAAACAATATCTTTCCTTTTTCGTTAAAACCTTTGACAACAATCTTATAAAACCTTTCTATTTCAACCGAAAAATTCGGCACACTCAAACAGCCCTCCGTCATTTTGTCGGTTCCGTTTATTTTAATAATCTCGGGATTAGCCAATCGTATAATTTTTCCCTCGACTTCTGCCACAAGTATCTTTTTATTGATGCCTATTTGGGGCGCCGCCAATCCAATCCCTTTAAAATGTTTCATAGTAAAAAACATCTGTTCAAAAAGGTTCGCGCCCTTATCAATAATCTCTTCTATGCCAATATCAACAGAATGTTGTCTTAAAACATCATCGGGATATTTTTTTATCTCTAAGGGCTCCATATATTTTCCTCCGATAAATCCCGCGCCAACAGGTTAAACTTTCCCCCTTCTTTTTAGAGTATCTTCATCGCTTACTGGTTCAACTTTCTTCTTTTCGGCCTCATAAACAGACACGACATTTAAACCCTTGAAGTGTTTTTTTATCTCATCCAATTCTTGTTTAGACAAAGGTTTTACTGCGCATGGCCTAAGGGGCGTGTTAATTTGCACTTCATCGGGATTTATTTGCCTGGAAATATTCGCAATTTTCTCGGCTTCCTGCCTGTTCTTTTCTATAAACATAATCTGCAGCGCTAACTTCCCCTTGCAAAAACCCCTAAAATCTTTTATAGATTTAATAATATCCCTTATTTTTGTGCCCTTGAGAGGCTTATTTACTTCCTCAAAAACCTCTTGGGAAACGGCATCCAATTTGGCAACAACAAAATCCGCTAAAGATAAATCTTTCTGGACATCTTCTCTATTTATCAAAGAAGAATTGGTCAGAACCGCAATTTTTTCGCGCCTGATTTTCTTTACTGCCTTTATCATCCGCCCCAAATTTTTAGCCAAAGTGGGCTCGCCGGTACCTGAAAAAGTTATGTAATCAATTTGCAAATCTGGCAATAAATTTATTTCCCTTATTATTTCTACTTCAGGAATAAATATCTGCCTTTCGGCCGTTAAAAATTTTCCTTCGCCGAGTTGGCAATAAACACAATCAAAAGAACAAATTTTTTTGCTTTTCGATATAGGGTCTACGCCCAAAGAACTGCCTAACCTCCACGAAGGAACAGGCCCATAAATATATTTATACTTTTCCTTGCCCATTAAAGCCTCTAATTATTGTGCCGTCAGGCATCATATTGTCAGGATGATATAAATTTTTTTCTTCCATCTGATACCTTTTGCAATTTTCCCAATTATTTTCGGTTTTGCAATATTTTGTTTTCCATTTTTTACCCAGTTTACCCTGCCTTTCAAATTCCCTCAAAGGACAAAGGTCATACCATTTGCACGCCATCTTAGCTTTCAAACTTTTTCAACCATTACTTCCTTTAACATAATGACCAAACATGTCAACAATTTCGGCTTCAGAAACCGCTCCGACTGCTTTGTTTACAACCTTGCCATTATCAAACACCAGCAATGTAGGTATACTCATAACTTCATATTTCGCAGAAGTTTCGGAGGCTTCATCTATATTGAGTTTGCATACTTTTATTTTACCCTCGTATCCTTTGGCTATTGATTCTATTGTCGGTGCGACCATACGACAAGGTCCGCACCATTCAGCATAAAAATCCACCAGAACAGGTAATTTTGACTGCAATACTTCCTCTTTGAAATTCAGGTCAGTTACCTTAACCTCCATTTTATACCCTCCTATTTTTTATTTATTTTTTCTGACAAATAACAGCGGAAACACAATATCGCTTACACAGCAGGGCAACCAAACCGCAATAAACAAAAACAACCCAATTATTGGATACAAAAACCATTTTAAAGACCCACCGCCCAATGCCATAACGATATGGAACAAGGAAGCCCACGTGCTAAGTAAAACATGCCCAGCATGTGGGAATTTTGTCTTTGGCCAAAAATAAGCTGTAATTATTCCTGCTATAGCCAATGGGTTTACCAGCCACCATTTTTCAATGAAACCCAAATGTATTCCTCTGTTCGGCATATTTAGCATTGTTTCGCCTATGTAGGGAATAATTGAATCACTTAATGTGGCAATACCTACAGAACCTATATAACCAATAATGAGTAAAATCCAAAGATTGCATTTGCCGCTTATACATTTGCCGCTTATGCGCTCACATGTATGGAGTTTATACATAGATGCAGTAACTAAGGCGCTCAAAACAACATGAAAAGGATGGAGCACATAAAAAATATTATATGAAATTTTATAAGGTAATTTTAACGAAACCGCCATAATTATTATTCCTGTAATTGCTCCGAAAATAGTAAAAGGAGCATGTTTTTTTAATTCTTTGGAAATTTGCCTGAACATTTATATTCCTCTTTAAAAAGAAATTCTCATCTATGCTTTCTGCATTTTGCCAAGTTTTTCCAATGTTTGCTCAGCTACAGTCTTTTGAAATTTGAAAAAGTTCATACTTCTTTTAAGGCATGCTTGTTTTTTCTCTTTATCGGTGAAATGCTGTATATATCCTTTAACCTTTTCTAAATTTGCTTCTACTTCCTGGGGTATTCTTTCACTATCGTGCTTGACAGCATCCTGCGGGCATACCTCATGACATATACCGCATCGGATACACTCATCCATATTTATCTCGGCTATTTCTTCAACCATCTCAATCGCATCTACCGGACATTCTTTCACACACACGCCACAACCTGCACATTCACTTTTTTCTACCCATGGCATTTTTTATCCCCTTTCTCGGTTTTTTATTTTTGACTTTGTTATATTGTCAAGAAACCGGTTAATTTTTATCCTCCCCTAACCACACACTTTTCTACATACTCAGAAGCTACTTTCTGCATTTCATCCAAAGTTTCTATGGGATATGGCTTAATTTCAGCAAATTTAGGGTCTAAAATTTCCCCCTGATTAGAAAAATTTTGCAGAGCGTATTTTTTTGCGCCTTTGATAAATTTTGCTATTTTTTCTATGTCTTTTTCCGTATGCAAAGTAGGAACAACAGTAGTTCTAAATTCATAATCCACGCCCGATTTCATTATGACATCTATGCTCTTTTTCACCCTATCCAATATATATTTATTTGCCACACCTATGGAGCAAGCATACGCTTTTTCTTCAAGCACCCCCTTTATATCCATTGCTATATACTCTACCAATCTTTCGTCAATTATCCTCTGAAGCATCTCCGGGAATGTGCCGTTAGTATCAAATTTCACCATTATTCCTATATTTCTAATCCTTTTGATAAATTCGGGCAAATCCCTAAAAATGCACGGCTCGCCGCCCGTAAGACATATACCGTCAACCCATTTTTTATTCTTTCTTAAATAATCTTCAATGATTTCAAAGGGTATCGTTTCTAACTTTTCGGGCTCCAAAACAAGTCCGCCGTTATGACAATAGGGGCAACGAAAATTACAATAGGGAGTATATAAAGTAGAAACTATCTTGCCGTCCCAGTCCAGAAGCGAGTTTTGTATAAAACCTTTTATCAGTAATTTCATTTTGAAACATCTGCCCCATATTTTCTTATAAAAAATTGCAAGCGCCAACTTTCTGTGCCCGCATCTTAAAACTCTAATATTGTTCCCACGCCAATCTTCACAAATCTATCCTTAAACTCTTCGCGAAAAATCTGAATAGCTTCTTCGCCCGTGCAATGCGTGGGACCGACTTTTTCGACACCTAACTCTTTCATGCTTCCGGCTATATATTCAACTTCTCTTTCGCTTTTTTCAAGAAGATGAAATCCGCCGAAAACAAGATGAATTTTATCTTTCGGAAATTGATTTTTAACCGTTTGAACAATATCCGTAACCAATGGATGAGAACATCCCGTAATAACTATCAACCCTTTTTTTGTTTTAACCGCAATCGCCTGCTCCGGTATATAACTTCCGGCATACTCGCCTTCAATTTTGCCGGTGGTGTATATCCCTTCGGAAATTTCTATAAACTTGTCATTTTCAATAATTTTAGCGCCAAAAGAAGACACCCTCTTTTTTAATTCCTTGCTGAAATCCGAAAGCAGATAAACATCTATTTTAGAATTGCGTTCCAAAACCGCCTCCAAACCGCCTGTATGGTCATAATGGTCGTGGGATATAACAAGTTTTTTTATCTTTTCTATCTGCACGCCCATTTTATCCATATTGAAAGCAAGCACATCATTCATTTCTCCCGTATCGAAAAGCACTTCTTCGTTTATCCCGTTAGAAGTAGCAAGTGTCCCTGATACTTCCGTTACAGAAATGTCCTCTGGACGTTTCTTACTTCTAACGGGGCCAATTAGGCAGGAAAATCCCCAGCATAATTTTAAATCTTTGCGAGCGGCATGATTATCCGCTAAAATTTTGAATTTCTTAGGCATTGTTAACTTCCCCCTTATCCGCTTTAATCACTACGAATGAACCTTGCCCGTAGCCCTTTTTTGCAGGTTCAACTTTTTTAAGCTTTGTCAAATCGTGAAAAATAGTTTGTACAAAATCGAAATTCTTAAAACCTATTCTTTTTAAGTAAGAAATTACTTCATCTGTTGAATAAAAATCAGCCAATCCGTAAAACACGCTTTCTTTTTTACGCTTTAAATACAACTTGCCCAAATCGCTTTCTCTATCCACAAACCCGATTATCAAAGAACCGTTCGGCTTTAATATTCTATACGCTTCTTTTAAGGCTGTTTCTATATCATCCAAAAAACAAATGGTAGTAACCATTAATGCGAAATCGAACTGTTTATCATTAAAGGGAAGTTTTTCGGCAACTGCATCTATAACTTCAATGCCTTTTTTTTCTGCGATTTTTCTCATTTGGGATGATGGTTCAACTCCTAATTTAACACCCAATGGTTCGGCAAATTTACCGCTTCCCACGCCGATTTCAATACCCTCCCCATTTTCGGGCATTAACTTTCTTACAGCCAAAAGTTCGGATTTATATGCAAATTTATTCCTTTCAAACCAATCCTCATATTTTTGAGGGTGTTTTTCAAAAGGTTCAATCTTAGGCATTTTTACTCTACGGCTCAGTTAATCTTAATAAGGTTATCAACTATTTTTTCAAAACTTTTCCTGCTTTCAATTTTTGAATCCAAATCCACAAAAGGCTTGCCTTCATCGGAAGCTTTTACTATATCCGGCTCAAGAGGAATACTTCCTAAAAAGGGAATATTTAATTCTTCGGCAATTCTTTTTCCTCCACCGGTTTTAAATATATCCGTTTTCTTTCCACAGTGAGGGCATATAAAACCGCTCATATTTTCAACTATGCCGGCAAGAGGTATATTCAACTGCTTTACAAAATTTATACTCTTTTTTACGTCCAAAAGAGAAATTTCCTGGGGTGTAGTAACTATAATTGCGCCGGTTATATTTTTGATGAGTTGGCAGACAGAAAGAGGTTCATCTCCTGTTCCCGGAGGCGCGTCAATAATAAGATAATCAAGTTCTCCCCAATTTACATCAGACAGAAATTGTCTTATGGCCGTCATCTTTAAAGGTCCGCGCCAGATAACGGGCGAATCAACCGAACCCAACAGAAAAGCGATGCTTATTACCTTTATATCATTTCCCACCAATGCCGGTTCGATAGTTTCATTGGAACTGCTAAGACGTTCCCCCTCAAGCCCCAACATTTTAGGAACATTCGGACCGTGTATGTCCACATCCAAAATTCCGACTTTCATATTTTTTTGAGAAAGCGCCCATGCAAGATTAACCGCAACAGTCGATTTGCCCACACCGCCTTTACCTGAAAGAACAAGAATTTTATTTTTTATCTTCTCCATTCTTTCATCAGTTCTTTTTTGTTGTTCTGCTATTATTTTCTTTTTATCTTCCATGTCAAAGTTTGCCATAGTTAATCCGTTTTTATTTCAATTGTAGGCAGAAGAGTAATTTTTGACCTGACAGAAGAGGAAATCAAACAATATTTTTCGCTTTTTTCAATTAACTGTTTTGCCTTTTCTTTATCAGATTCGCTTTTAATTTTTATAATCGGCCGAACGGTTATAGAGGAAAACATTAATTTGCCTTCCTCAAAACTTACTTCTCCCTCTATTTCGCTTCCATAAGAAAGAAAGACGAGAGAAGATTTCTCGGCAAAATATATAAAAGTCGTCATAATACAAGAGTTAATAGAGCAAAGAAACAATTCCTCAGGAGACCAATAACCTTCTGGCCCTTTAAACTCAGGAGGAGTGGAAACTTCTATTGGAAATTTCTGCGAATTATGTAAAGTTCCTTTCTTATCCTCTTTCCATTCCAAAGTTGTTCTGAAAATAAATTTATTCATTATTCCCTCCTGAATATGTTTTAAGTTAAGATCTTCTAACCCAGCGGACATGTCCCCGTAGGACAACTTGAGGAACTACCGCCTTTGGGAGATTTTCCTACACTAAATCCCGCTAAAATTTTTTTCGTATTCTTACTACTGCATTTTTCGCACTTAGGCTTCTCGCTTCCGTTGACTATGTGAGTAAACACATCGAATTTATATCCACAATTTCCGCATACGTATGTATATATCGGCATTTGCCCCCTTCCTTTCACAAATATTCAACTTACTATTGGATGCTTTGCCACAATAATATCTTCTAATTTACTCCTATATTTTTGAACATCTAACTTTTTGCCTTTCAAATAATCGCTTACTTCATTTAAAGTAATCTTCCCTGCTTCGTGCTTTCTTCCTTCGCTTGCGTGAATTTCTTCTATCAGTTTAAAACCTTTCTCGCTGAAATCGCTTAAAATAATCTTACCTTTAGGTTTAACAATTCTTATAAACTCATCTACTGCTTTAAAAGGGTTTTTAAGATGGTGCACAACATTTACCGAAAAAACAATATCAAAAGTTTCATCTTTAAAACTTAAATCTTCTGCGTTGTCTATTTTAAAATCCACCTGGTTAGATAACCCCAAATGTTCCAGATTAAGCCGCGCAAATCCCTGTTCTTCAGCCGATAAATCAACGCTGATAAAACTATATCCTGCTTTGGCAAGCTCAACAGTAAAATATCCCTTTCCCGTGCCGACCTCCAATATGTCGCCTTCAATAGGTTGGGATTTATCAAAAATAAATTTTCTTTCCTCTTCAACATCATAACCAAAACTCTTCTGAAAATTTATTCTATCTAAATACCTTTTATGGTTTTCTAACACTTTGGGTTCCAAGAATTATCCCCTCACCATTTTATCTCCGCATTTTGGACAATTCACAGAATAACAAGCCACTCCTCTTCCGTGAGGAACTTTTGTTCCGCATTTGGGGCAAACACAATTGCCTACAGGGCCTGCTCCGGGACGATTACCACCGCCCATACCTCTACCAGGACCTCGTCCAGCGCCTCTGCCACCTCCACCCATGCCTCTTCCTGTTCCTGGTCCTTGACCTCTAGGTCCTGTTCCATCTCCGCCTGGCATAATTATTACCTCCTTATTTTTATTACGGAAGCGATATCGCTTCGCTGGGACACTCATTTACACAAGCACCGCATTCGGTGCATTCATCGTTAACAACCGCTTTTTCATTTTCCATTTTTATTGCACTAACAGGGCACACTTCCACACAATTCTTACATCCCGTGCATTTACTTTTATCTATTTTAACAGCCATTACTCCTCCTTTTTTCAGAAATCAGAAATCAGAAAATAAAACAGAAATATGTTGAGATACTTGGAAATACAATTGAAATACATTGTCTAAAGGCTACTATATTTCTACTATATATCAACCGTATTTCCATTGTATATCTATCTTTTTAGTCTGTTATCTGTCTTACTTTTGCACGCCAAATTTCGAACCGACAGTCGGATTTTGGGTCGGTTTAAATTCGCCTTTTTTATATTTTTCTATTGTTTCTTTAACAGTACCGTATATCCCGGTAATTACTTCTATACCTCCTGCCTGCAATGTTTGATATGCATTAGGACCTACATTGCCTGTCAAAACTGCTTTTACATCCTTATTTGCTACAACTTGTCCCGACTGAATGCCTGCGCCGCCGATAAGAGAATCGCTTGTGTTTTCTATCGCTTCAAATTCCATACTATCGGTATCCACGATAACAAAATACTTACATCTTCCGAAACGCGGGTCAACCTGCGAGTCCAAAGTATTGCCCTGTGAAGTTATACATATCTTTCCGCCAGAGGCGGATTTCGTTTCACTACACATAAAAACTCCTTTCTAATAAAGAATTGGTGCACGGTTACGGTTACGATGCCCGTTTCGTTGGTCGGTTAGGTTAATCGTCTTTTATTTTTAAGTAACCGCTAAACATAACCGATACGGGCTTCTTTACCTTTACCGTAACCATTTTATTGTTCTTTAGTATGGTCACACTCTTCTTTTTCCAAACCATATCCTTTACCTGACCCTGGTTTACATAAGCTTTCTCCACCTTTGAGAGTACCTTTAATGAGTTGCTCAACAACTTCATCTATTTTACCACTAATACCAACAATAGCTTTTATTCCGAATTCATCGAAAAAACCGACTGCGCGCATACCCATACCACCGGCGATAATAGCTTCCACGCTTTTCTGATGCAAAAATTGCGGTATAAATCCAGGTTCATGCCCGGGATTATCTACTGTTTGTCTGCCCGTAACCTTACCATCCTCAATATCCACAATGGTAAAAGAAGGACACCTGCCAAAATGTTGTGATACAAACTCTCCGTCTGTAGATATTGCTACACGCATATACAATCTCCTTTTTCAATAAATCCTGCATCGTAAAATATCGTAAAAATCTCTTCTATATTTTTACGATACTCCGCAGGATAATCGAAACGCAGCCATCCCTGTTTTAAAAGACAGAATTTCTGCGTTTCGATTAAGCGAGCTCTATCTTACTTACTCGTTCCCCCGTTAGAAATTCCCATCTTAAGTAAAACAGACACCTTCAGTGTCTTATTTCTAACGGGGCAAGCCTTGAGCGCTTCTTACTTGTTTTTCTTCGCAGCAGCAGCCAATTCACTTATGCGGTCGTTTATAGCTTTGAGTTCATCCTGCATTGCTTTAGCTTGGTCTTTAAGCATATCCGTTTCCTGTTGAGGATTTAATTCCTGAGCATACGGATAACCGCCATAGGCAACCGGATTATAAGGAACGCCGTAACCATAAGCAGCTCCAAAACCTCTGCCACGGCCAAAACCTCTACCCCAGCCACGGCCTCTACCAAAACCTCTGCCCCAGCCCATTCCCATTCTACCTCCAACGGGATTGGCATATCCGGGCACAGAATAGCCGGCACAGTAACCTGCTGCTCTTCCAGTCATTGGTCCCATTCCTGCAGGACCTGTTCCGTCTCCACCTGGCATAATCATTCACCTCCTTTAATTTTTATCCGCCACTAATCTACAACGGACAATATAATCACCTGCATTTACTACACAATCCTTGGAAATAAATCTGATGTGAATCTATTTCAAAATCATATTTTTTAGAAAGTTCTTTTTCCGTTTCTTTTACAAGTTTTGTTTCTTCTTTTATAAAATCCGAATAATCAATAACCTTACCACATTTCCTGCAAACAAGGTGATGATGGTGCGAATCCTCACCTTCTCTGACAAATTCGTATCTTGCCCTGCCGTCTCCGAAATCAAATTTTGTTATTAACCCCATCCTACTTAACAAATCAAGTGTCCGGTAAACTGTGGTTAGTCCTATATGCGGATATAAAGAATGTATTTTAAAATATATATCTTCTGCTGATAAATGGCTTTTTGCCTTATATAAGGCATCCAATATCACGTCTCTGGGCAACGTGCATCTGAAACCGTGATGCCTAAACAAATGCGCTCTTTCATGTCTTCTTCCGTACATTCCCATTCTCCTTATTGAAAATGATTTTCATTATCATTATACAGTATTATCAGGATTATTCAAGGGGGAATAGGAGAAAATGCGGAGAAAATCTTCACCCCGTTAACAGGTGATATTACTTGATTAACTGACGAGTTTGTTTCTTCGCTTCTTCAAATATTTCTTTTAGTGGAATATTGAGTTTTTTGGCAAGCTTCCTGCAATCGTCATAACTCGGAGTTATAGTTTTGATTGACTTTCCCGCCTTTGATATTTTAACGCTTATCTTGCCGTATTTTGTATTGACGGCCTTTTCCTGTCTTGACAACTTTTTGCGGCTTACTTCGGATATCCTTACGCCGATAGTAGTCGTTTCGTTGAATATCACATCGCACAAACTATCTACATCATTTTTCTTTGCCAACACGCTCAAACATACAGCAGGCCTGTTTTTCTTCATCTGTATAGGAGCAAGCCACACATCAAACGCGCCTTTTTTAAATAATTTCTCAAAAAGGTAATCGTATATTTGAGGATTCATATCGTCAATATTCGCCTGAATAAGGGCAACCCTATCCTGCTCGTAATCGTCGTCCATATTCCCTATTATAACTCTTAAAAGGTTCGGGATAGAAAGATTCCTCTCACCTGCTCCATAACCTGTCTTTTCAATTTTTATTCGGGGCATATTGCCAAACTTTTCAGCCAAAGAAGTGATTAAAACCGCGCCCGTTGGAGTAACAAGTTCACCTTCTACATCTTTTCCATATGCAGGAATCCCTTTAATTAACTCTGCTGTCGCAGGCGAAGGAACCGGCAGAGTCCCGTGAGAACACTTAACAAAACCGGAACCAATATGAAGGGCAGAACCGTAGATTTTTTCGATGCCTAATTTCTTTATGCCTATTAAAGCGCCGAGGACATCAACAATAGTATCCAGCATGCCGAGTTCGTGGAAATGCATGTGTTCTTTATTTTCGCGATGGACTTGGGCTTCTGCATCATTTAATCGGGTGAATATTTTCTTGGCAGTTTCTTTAATGTCTTTATCTAATTTACTCTTATCAATTATCTTTAGAATATCTTTTAAGGTTCTTTCCTTTTTATCCTTAGTAATAACTTCCACCCCTACTCCTGAAATACCGTTTTTCCTTACATTCTTAACAATAAGTTTAAAAGCAGGAATGTCCAGCTTCTTCAATTCCTTTTCCAAATATTTCGGGCTCAATCCCAAATCAATCAACGCCCCAAGTATCATGTCCCCGCTGATACCGGCAAAACAATCAAAGTAGGCCGTTCTCATCTTACATATCTCCTGCCCCGTACCCTACGTGGTTCGGGGCCGCTGATACCGGAAAAGCAGTCGAAGTATGCAAGTTTCATATAGCCTCTCTATGAGTAGAGAGTAGCAAGTAGAGAGTAAAATACTTACTACTTCCTCTCCTTTTTAAAAATTAAATTTAGTTTGTTTGTCTTCTTTTTTCAGGCGTTCCTTAATAATCTTAAGAAAAGACGCCGCAACATCTAAAGCACCGTCAGCTTCTTTTTTTGAAATGATAACGTCTATCTCATACGTAAAAATATTGCGTTTGCGCCGCATACGGTCAAACTTGGCAACTATTTGTTTAAATTCTTCGCCAAGACATTCTCCCATAAACTCAACAACTGTTTTATGCTGATAACCGTCGGCAGGACGGAAACCCCTCAAAAGCATATATGCTCTTCCTGCTCTAAGCATTGCCAAATATGCCAGCGTATAAGCAACTCCCTCATCAATAGAAAGATTTGCCTTCGCCGCATCCAAATCTTTCATGCTCCGCAAAACTAATTTTTCGATTGCCTTCAAATCTATTTTCTGTTTTTTGAGCAACCCCTTCTCTATGTATTTCTCAATAAACTTCTCAAAGTCCATCATTTTCTCCTATCAGAAAAATTTTCGGATTAGCCAGCAAGTCCTTTATAAAAGCATTCTGTCCTTTCTTTTTTTGAACAAATTCCCGGCGGGGAAAAACAGTATAATTTATCTCTCTTTTAAGTAATTTCTCCGCAGAATCTATCTCTTCAAGCAAAATATCATCGTCGGGATTCCCGATAACAAGGACATCAATATCGCTTCCGGCATGCTCCTGCGAACGGGCAAACGACCCGTAAATAAAAGCAACCTCAATCCCTTTAATCTTGCTAAGTATCTCTTTAAGCAAACCTGCGGCTCCGACGGTCTTCAACACAATGCTTTTCAACTCATTAAACAGCGGATATGATTTATTGAGAGAAAAAAAAGTCAGATTCCCTCTTTTGCGGGATGCGAATATTCCGGCTCCCTCAAGGTTTGTCAATTCTTTGCGAATCATACTGACAGGAATGGAAAGCATACGCTCCAATTCCCTTAAATAATATTCAGCGTCAGGATTAGTGAAATAGAGCCGAAAGATAGCAGAACGAGTTTTTGATTTAAATATATTCGCAATATCCATATTGTAACCTTTTTATATTACAATTGTAATACAAATGTATTACAAATCAAAGACCGCCCCGAAAAACAGTCGAAATAAGCTGTTTTCATTCTCTATACTCCCAAACAATGTCATAATCATCGTAATCTTTAACCGAAACCGGATTAAATTGTGGCACGGGGCGTCCGTCAAAACTCTGCATGGAATGTCTAAGGGATCGTGAGGATATTATTTTATCTTCTCTTGAAATCCCTCCATCATCCCGCATATTAGGACCAAAACTATAAATTTGGAACCAACTGCTGGACTTATTATAAACAATATTTTTACCACTGAATGGGTCAATAGGAACTTTATCCAAGAAAGCAGGAACTAAATTCTCCAATTTTTCAGGATAAGTTTTGTTTTTAATTTTATATATTTTCAAAGCAAGCCCAGTTCTACAAATTTCAACATTCGCACTGTGTTTTTTTATATTCTCTCTTATCCCGGCAACGACTGGCAGTAATGTTCTAGTAATAATGCAATATCTGGGAATTTGCTTCTCTATTAATTCTAGATAAGTCTTGTTTTCAGAACCAGATAAGCTTGTTGTTAAAGCAAAAAGGGAGGGGGATAAAGAATATTTTGCTATGGCTTCATTATTGTTTATTTCAAAAGTTTCATAATAAGAGACATCGAAACTATCTTGTATTTTAGACATTACTGTTAGATAACAAGTGAAATCTCTTTTGAAAATTGGTTTACCAATAAGAGCAATGATTACCATTGAAGCTGTAGGGAGAAGATTAAGGTCTTCTTTCAATTCTCTGGGCTTCGCTCGCAGTATTCTTTTAAATCCCCACATTCCTATAGTTACTCTTTCACCATCCATACATCTAATAAAAGGTTCAATATCCGTATGATGTGAGAGTTCACCTATTATCATTTCTATTTCTTCAACTGGAATACCTTTTGAACTTGATATATTTTTAACACATTCCATAATGATAGTATCACAAGCAATTCTCACTAATTGCGAAATAATAATCGGTTCATCTTTTAAATGATTTGACATTTTTAATCCGATAAGAAGTGTATTAAATGCTCCTTTTATATTACCCTCTTCCGCTTCAACCAAAGCTTTTAAACAAAGGAACTTCATTGAATTTCTCATACTGCTAAGATGTGGTAATGTCATAGCAGGTCCTTTTTCATATTCAAGGTCAAATCTACATTTTAGTTTTTGGGAACCTTCCTCAAGTAATTTATAGATATATTGTGCATTTCTAGAATTTATAAGCTTCTGGATTTCTTTTCGCCGCTTACTATCCAAATTAGAAATACCTGAAAAGGTATCCACTTTTCTTCTGGATACAAAACCTTCCATTGCATCTTCTCTCATAATAGTACCAACAATATCATTTAATTTACCTCGACCTATCTTATCTTCTCCATATGTGAATGCTTTGCTGTAGAGTATCGCCGCATTTTCTTCGTCGGGAACAGGCGGGGGGATGATTTCGGCAATCGTAGTAGGTCTGCCTTTTCTTTTTAACTCAGCGATTTTGCTGTGGAGTTGAATACTAAATACAATGTTAAGAATAATATGTATTGCAATAAGCAGCCCAATTAAACTGCCAAAGATAATACCTAACACTTTAAAAAACTTTTTCATTTTTTATTTATCAACTCAGATTTAATGCAAATTTTATTGCTTCGTTTACCTTTGTCATATCACCGGACTTATCACCGCGTAGGTGATAACTACTTTTTAAATTCCTAATCCTTCCCGCTACCCTGCCCCCTCACACGTTTGGTTCGGGGCATGCCGACTGAAAACGGTTATGGGTTATCGCGAAAACCGAACACCGAAAACCGTTAGTTTATTTTAACGTTGCGAAGCAACCATACTTGCGAAATACCTCGCCCCAAATCCGTTAATCGAATATAATTTTCTCAATTTTAGATAATACTTTTCCGGTGAATTCCATGAATTCCTTACATTCTTTTTCTGTAACTTCAACGCCTCCCGCATAAAAATCGAGGTTTCTCTTGGAACGCATAAGGTTGCCAATTGTCATAATAGAATTATCTTTTAAAATTCGTGAAATTTGCTCAATTATTTTGGAATGATGGCCCGGAACGCTTTTTACTTTTATATTCTTGAAACTTAATAAAGCAATGCCCGCTTTGATTAGGGCGGAATATGTATAATTAAATTTTACATCCAAGATTTCATCTTTGACCGCAATATCAAAGTCCCTTGATGCGTTTTGGAAATTTTTGCTTATTTGCTCCCGTTCAAATTTAAAACAATTAAAATATTTATCTTCAAACTTCATAATATTATTTTTATGTGTTTACCTTTTAAAACTGCCGTTATAAACGGGTCTTTATTTTTTATTTTTCTGTTGAATTCATCCTGCTCAATATTGACCGCATTTATTTCTCTGTTTGTTTCTTTTTGCAGTTTGTTTAATTCTTGTTGAAGCGAGTTGATGCTGTGCCCGCCGACAACCAATAAATCAATATCACTGTAAGCATCCATTTTATCTTTGGCATACGAGCCATAAACATACGATTCTTTTACGCCTTTAACTTTTTTGAGCGCTTTTCTTAGATTTTCTTCAAATCCAACAGTTTTAAAAACGATTTGTCTGTATTCGTTATAGAGGGGATAATCTTTGTTTATACGGTATAGTTTAAGGTTGCCTCTGGTTTCGCTTTTCAGAAGTCCTTCTGTTTCCAATTCTCTGACTTTTTTAACAAGGTTTCGTTTATCAAGAGAAAGGGTTCTTGATAGTTCATTTACATAAAGTTCTTCTTCGGGATGAAGGAAGAAGTAATTTAAAAGTTTTTTTGTTATTTCGGATTTTAAAGAAATCATATATTATCCTTTGCCGTGGAACATTACACCTTTCAGTGTAATGTATTACACCGATTTTGTCAACAGCACTAATATCAAAAAGGATTTGTTTTTTGTTTAATAATCCTACCCTCCACTACTACTTTGGCGAGGCAGGAATGCTATTAAGCATTCCTGCGAAATATCCTGCCCCAAAACCATTATCTATATTTACGACAGCTATTCCCGGAGAACAGGAGTTTAGCATTGTGAGCAATGCGGAAAGGCCTTCAAAACTTGAGCCGTAGCCGATGCTTGTCGGGACTGCTATAACTGGTTTATCTACCAGTCCGGCAACTACACTGGGAAGCGCGCCCTCCATGCCCGCAACAACGATTAAAACGCTTGCTCTGGATAACTTGTCCTGATGGTCCAAAACACGGTGAATACCCGCAACTCCCACATCATATAAACGCTCTACCCTATTTCCCATAAGTTCTGCCGTAACCGCTGCCTCTTCTGCTACAGGTATATCAGCAGTGCCGGCTGTAATGACAAGGATGTTGCTTTTGCTCGTCCGCCTTCGCTGAAGCTTCGGCCTTCGGCCGACGAAGTCGCCTTCGACCGACAAAGTCGGCGGACAAGGAGGGCAAGCAACAATCCTCGCCGCCTCGAAATACACCGCATCGGGAATAATTTTCTTTATTGCTTTAAAAACTTCTTTGCTTGCCCTTGCCGCCATAAATTCTTTCTTTTTTGTTTTAGCGACAATCTTTTTTATCTGGTCAATTGTTTTGCCTTCACAAAAGATGACTTCGTGAAAGCCTCTCCTTAAACTCCTGTGAGTGTCAATTTTGGCAAATCCAAGGTCTTTGTAAGAGAAATGTTTTAATTTGCCAACAGCTTTATCAACGCTTATCTTGCCGGATTTAACGCTATTCAATATTTTTTTAAGTTCTTGTTTATCCATACTTCTTCAGGTTAATATAAGTTAACATTGGTTAATATGGGTTAACAAAGGGTTACAAAATATTTTAATTCTGTTTTTCATGCAACTCTGTCCCGACAGAATGTCGGGGCATTATTAACTGTTATTAACCATTATTAACCTTTGTTAACTATTTTTTCATTCATACTTCCCGTTCTATACCCTTCCAAATCAAGTGTGATGTAATGGTATCCTAATTTACTTAACTTCTCAATGATTTTTGTTCTTTCTTTTAAAACTAAAGGCATATCTTCTTTTAATACTTCAATTCTTGCCCCGCCTTCGCTAAAGCTACGGCGGGCAAGCCCTCCTTGCCCGCCACTACCAACTGGCGAGGCAAGTTCTCTTAATCGAACCTGCCCTACTCCCAAATTCTTTAAAAAATCTTCTGCCTTTTCAATCCGTTTTAGTTTTTCGGGAGTAATTCTTTCGCCGTAAGGTATTCTTGTGGCAAGACATGCGCAGGACGGTTTGTTCCATGTGAAAAGTTTTTTGTTTTGGGAGAGTTTCCTTATTTCTTCTTTTGTAAGTTTTGCCTGCACTAAAGGGCTTTTTATGTTTAGTTCGAGGAGAGCCCTGCGACCCGGTCGGAAATCTTTTAAATCGTCGTAGTTTGAGCCCTCGATAATATATTTAATTCCTTCATTTCGGGCTATTTGTTTTAATTTGAGAAATAAATCTTTTTTGCAGATGTAGCATTTATCGGGTGGATTTTTTACGAACTTTGGATTTGATAATGCGTTAACTTTTAGGATTATATGTTCTACTCCTAATTTGCGGATAAGATTCTTTGCGTCTTTTAATTCAAATGCGGGATGGATTTGGGAATTTATTGTTACGGCAACTGCTTTCTCGCCGAGGACATCTTTGGCGATTTTTAGCAAAAAAGCGCTGTCAACCCCTCCGGAAAACGCAATAAGGACGCTCTCTAGTTCCCTTATGTTCCGTTTTAAATTAGATAATTTATTTTGCAAAGTGCCCATTGTTAGAAGAGAAAATACTCGGCTTAAGGTTACGGTTAGGATGCCCGTTTCGTCATAGGGTTAAGGTTACGTATTTAAAGACGAGAAACTTAACCGAAAAACGATACGGGCTTCGTTACCCTTTACCGTCATTTTCTTATGAATGCATTGTATTGTTTTTAAGGACAAGCGTCAAAGGATTGCAAATGCGGCTATTGGTCACTTCTCAATAGTTTTTATAGGAACAATATGGATACTGCCGTTTTTTTCGGTTACCGACGCTTCCACGCCGTAAACCCGGGCGATGTTTTTAGGCGTGAAAACCAAACGGGGAGTTCCGGCGGCAAATATAGCCCCGCTATGGAGCATAATCACCTGGTCGGAATATCTGGAAGCCAAATTCAAATCGTGAATAGCGATTATTGCCGAAAGAGCCCTTTCATCGGTTAATTTTCTTATCAGTTCCATCACTTCCAATTGGTGCCTTATGTCAAGGTCGCTCGTGGGTTCGTCAAGCAGAAGTATGTCGGAATCCTGCGCAAGGGCGCGCGCTATGATAACCTGTTGCTGCTGGCCGCCGCTTAATTCTTTGAAATCTCTTAAAGCCAGAGACTGGAGATTAAGTATTTTCAATATTTCCCAAACACGTTTCTCTCCTTCCTTGTTATTATCCCAACTCAAATGGGGATACCATCCCATCAGCACGACTTCAAAGACGGTAACGGGAAAAGTGTAAGAGGTTTTTTGGGGAAGATATGCCATGCTTTTGGCTATATCTCTTCTTCGCACTTTTCTTAATTCACGCTGGTCTAATAGGATATCCCCTTTCTGATATTCCAATATTCTGTTTATACATTTTATAAGCGTGGATTTTCCCGCGCCGTTTTTGCCTACTATGCTTAATATTTCTTTGGGAGTCAATTCAAAAGAAATACTATTTAAAACGGGAACGCTGGGATATTCAAATTCTACGCCTTGAAGTTTAAGTTTCATTTTTAGTATTGTTTTCTTTTTTTCAATATCAAGTAAATAAACAGCGGAACGCCCATAAATGAAGTGAGTATTCCCACAGGCAGCACCACCGGGGACATTATTGTTCTAGACAGAGTATCCGCAAATAACAGGAGTATGCCGCCGAATACGGCGGAAGCGGGAATCAAAAACCTGTGGTCGCCGCCTATAACTCTTCTCAGCATGTGAGGAGAAACTAATCCTATAAATCCGATAATGCCCAAGAAAGCAACGGATACGGAGGTGACGAGAGCCGCTATAAGTATTCCCGACAGCCGTAAACTTTCGGTATTTACTCCGAGCGCTTTTGCGCTTTCTTCGCCGCTTCCTAACACATTGTAATCCCATCTTTTGGATATAAAGTAAATTAATGCGGGAAGGGTAACGAAAAACATAATTAAAATATCTTTTTTGCCGGCTCTTCCGATATCTCCGAATGTCCAGAAAACGACGGAGGCAACTTTGATATCTTCCGCGAAATATTGCAGCAGCATTGTGCCGGAACTGAATAGCGTGCCCATGGCGATTCCCGCAAGTATCATCGCTTCAGCAGACAACCTCGCAAACCTGGCAAGGGAGAGGATAACAAAAATACCGATTAAAGAGCCTAAAAATGCGAATATAGTTATTATGTAAGGGCTGTTTAAGATCCCGTGAGAATTTACTTTTGTTCCAAGCCCGAGAATTATAATCGCAAACGCGGCTCCGAACGCGGCTCCTTGAGAAATGCCCATAGTAAAAGGCGATGCAAGGGGATTTTTCAAAACGCACTGCATAACACATCCCGCCGCGGCCAGACTAATTCCCGCTATTATCGCGGCAAATATTCTGGGCAGCCGAATATTCCAAATAACTACTTGGCTCGCTTTTTCAATTGGATTAAGCAAAGCGCCTATAACTTTGCCTACTGTTAAATGCATAGAGCCGACACACAAAGAACAGATAACTATCGCAAAAAGCAGGATGAGGGAGAATATAATAAAAAATACTTTTCGGCGCGTATAATGCCGATATTCTTCAGAGGTGTCTTTCATTTGTTTTCCCCGCTGATTTTGAATTTTTTAAAAGCGTCCCACTCTTTCGCCATTGCTTCATAAAGGGGCTTTCCCACCAAGAACTCATAAATTTCATCCGCTTTTTTGGCCGGGTCGATATCGGAAAACTCTTGAGGATAAAGGATTTTCCCGATGTAATATGTATTCGCCAAAGCCGTATCAATATTCGTTGTGTAAAAATTATAGGGAAATAACGCGTACACTTGTCCGTTTTGCGCCGCTTTAAGGAGGTTATAAAATTCGGGATTTTTTATATGATCTTCCCTCACTCTGGATATCCCTCCGCCGTCAACAAAAATAAAATCAGGATTCCATTGGATAAGTTGCTCCTTATCTATAAATATATGCCCCCGCATATCCAACTCATTTACTACATTTTTCACATTAAGGATTTCAAAGGCAGGATATTCGCGCTGCGTGCTAAGGATACCCTGCGTCCCTTTATAGCCAAGCCCCCCGACATAAACTGTAGGTCTAACACTTATATGTTTGGTTCGTTCGGTTAAATCTTCCTGAGAACTTTTGATAAAATTTATAACTGCTTCTGCCCTTTCCGTTTTGCTTAAGATTTTTCCGGCTATTTTCAAAGAATTGAAAACATGTTCATTCTTAAAAGTAGATAAATCGCCGTAACTTAAAATCACAACGGGAATGCCTATTTGCTTCTGCAGGTTATCGGCTATTCTCGGTTCTACGTAACAGGCAAAGATTACATCGGGGTTGATATTTATGATTGCTTCCGGATTAAACTGCGGGGAAGGAGCGGCTATGCCGATTACGGGGAGTTCAGTTAATTCGGGATGCGCCATTATGTAAGGCCTGCCCGTAGAACTATCTTTTTCAAATCCGCCTTCTATGCCTACGACTTTATCCGTTGCCTGCAGATATGTAATTAATCTCAATGCCCCGGGCCCTATACATACAATTTCGTCCACTTCTTTCGGGACATCAACAATTCTTCCGCTCATATCGGTTACACTAATTGTTTCTTCAGATAAAAGAGCGTTTTTTGGGCTGCAACCCGCAATTAAAATTGATGATAGCAGCATAAAGATAAGAAATATCCTTACATGAATTTTGATATTTTGAAATGTTGAAGCCATAATTTATTTCCTTCCAACGGGATGTATTCCTCTGCCCGCAACAACCCAATATTCATCGCCGGCGCAAGGGATACAGAGATATTGAGTCTCTTTTATTCGGGCCCGCGTTTCCATAACATCCTCGCCGCATAAGGAACATTTCACCGATTCAAAAACAGGAGCATATTCCAACATTTGGGGGCACACTTCTTTTATATCGAATATTTCTTCCTCCGGTTTGGAAAGAACCGCGAAAGACATCTTGGTCCATAATTCTTTCATGCGCCTGCTTTCTTCCAAAGTAAGTTTTTCTCTCCTTTTAACTGCTTTATCGAACAGAGCCATTGCCTCTTCAGCATCAGGGTCTTTCGGCGTTTCATCCGCAGAGGATTTGACGGCAATACGCACCGCTTTATTTTCGCCGCGCTTGAAAAATGTGGCCGCTGTCTTGCCCAAATCTTTATAAATTAAAGCGTTGTTGCCCAATGTGCAGCCGCTTATCGCCTGGATGCCGTCGAGGAAACAATTATTGCATTCGGCAATTGCCATTATTTCTTCCATTCCCATGCTTTCAATTATGCATAACTTTTTAAACGCTATATATGTTGCTCTAACTCCCATAGCCACATAAGAACAGTAATGACCGTGTATCTCGGCCGCTTTATCAAGCAGTTTTTCCAAATTTCCTTCAATAAACAGTTCTTTAATTGCTTTTCTCGGGTCTTTTCTTTTTTCTGCCATGACCTGCTCCTTTATTTTGTTTGCTCCAGTTTACATAGGGTTTTATATCCAAAACCGGCGTGCCGTTAATAGCATCCAATCCTTCCACAAGGAGTTCGTTTTTATTCACCGATATCAATTTAACTTTCGTTAAACCCAAAGGAACAGGACGAAACGGGCTTCTCGAAGCAAACACGCCTCTTGTTCCCCAGTGCGGAGTTTTATGTATAAGTTGATATCCTTTAGATTTATGGAAATAAAATATCACTTCAAGGTATTTATTTTCTTTTAATCGGTAAAGACCCTTCGTGTATTCGGGAAGCAATATGATTTTTGACCTATTCGCTCTTATATGGACCGTTTTTGAGGGCTCCTTAAATTCATTTTGAATAAATCCTACAGGCGATAATCTTATTTCTGTTTTAGCATCGGAATTAAAATCAATTGCTACCGGAGTTACACAATAAATATAAACAAGAGGAACTTTGCCGGCATTGCGAATGTTGTGAATTGTATGCGGCGGAATATAACAAACTTTTCCATTCCCCACTTTAAGTTTTTTCTTATTTTTGCCGATAAGCGCGGTCCCGTTTCCCGAAAGAAAAACGAGCATTTCCTCGTTGCCCTTGGTGCTGTGCTGTCCGCATTCTTTGCCGCTTTTCAAATAAACCCTGCCTGAACGCATCCCGCATGTTTGGGGGCTGCCCTTCAATAAGGATTGATAATCAAAAGTATTTTTCAAATCAATAATTTGAACTTTTTCGGAAGACATCAAACCCTCCCATTATTTCTTAAACGAACCTTGATATGACCCGTCGCTTAACTGCATAAGGACAATAAAACCCCTTCGCTCTTCGGCTCTGTACCATAATTCTTTTGCAACAGGATAATTATCAAAATAATTACTGCCGAGTTTATTTTCAAGCCATTCCATGCTGAACCTCGGACCTAAACTAAAAACAACCCATCTTACGGGAGATATTGCTATATCATTATATCTATGCCCTTCATTTGGGTTAATACTGCTTTTCTCTGGGAAGCCATCAGGCACCCAAAGAGATATTTTTATCCATTCGTCGACAATATCTCTATCTATTATTGCTTCGCCGACACTTCTATACTTATAGGTATAACCGGGATTAAAACGGTCTTCCATATTTGTGAACGCATCTCTTCGACCTGGTGGGAGATAATCTTCTGTCGCAAGAACTTTTGGCAGTTGGTATAAGTGTTTAGTAATCAAACCTAAACTACAATCATTTTGTGTCGGAGGAAATTTCTTATGGTCTTGAAAATATATTTCCAACACAGTGCCTATATGGTAAAGTTCCACATTTGCCGCCGCAACCATGGCTTTCTCTCTTGCAAGAGACAAACACGGTAATAGTATTGCCGAAAGTATGCCTATCACAGATATGATAACTAATAGTTCGACCAGCGTGAACCCCTTTCCTGCATACATCGCAAATAAATCCTTTAATTTTAAGGGGTATAATAGCACAAATTTCAAATTCGTGCTACTGCTGGACGAAAAAAAGAGCGGTTAATCTATATTTTTCCCGGTGCTTGTTATGCTGAACGTCCCGTGTTTTACGCCTTTTATAGATTTTAGGGTATCGGCTAATTTCTGCGCATCTTTAGGGCTGCCTTTTATGGCAATTATCTCCAAACAGTTGTCGTGGTCCAGATGTATATGCTGGGAGGAAATAATCAGTTTCGTATAGTCATGCTGTATGTCGGTAAGTTTATTAACCAATTCTCTTTTATGGTGGTCATAAATAAGTGTGATTGCCCCGGCAATCTCTTTACCTTCCTGCCACTGTTTTTTTACCAACTCCTGACGGATCAAATCGCGAAATGCCTGTGACCGGTTATTATATTTCTTGGTTTTGATAAGCCGGTCGAATTTATCCAACAAATCTCTCGGCAGGGAAACCCCAAACCTAAATAATTTCGCCATTTTAAAATTCCAGTAACAAGTTAATTAGATTTTCTGCCTGCAATTCCTTTTGTCGCTTTGGAGATTTTCTTTGCCGGTTCTTTGGGCCTTAAAGCGCGTGTTGCTTTGCCGGCCAGCCACATTTCGGAATTGCCTAAAGCATTAAGTTCTTTTGTAAGCAACTCCTGATAATTTGATTTACCGCATGCCGACAAAACCCTTGCGGTTTCTTCGCCGCTTGCCACTCTCTTATATAGTTTTTCAAATACGGGAAGTACTGCGTCTCTGAATTTCGGTTTCCAATCAAGAGCACCGCGCTGGGCTGTGGCAGAACAATTTGCATACATCCAATCCATCCCGTTTTCGCTTACAAGGCGGATTAAACTTTCGGTCAATTCTTCAACTGTTTCGTTAAATGCTTCGCTGGGGCTGTGTCCGTGTTTTCTTAAAGTTTTATACTGCGCTTCCATGATACCTGCAAGAGCACCCATAAGCACACCGCGTTCGCCGGTCAAATCGCTGTAAACTTCTTTCTGAAATGTAGTCGGGAAAAGATAGCCTGCGCCGATAGCGATACCCAATGCAATACAACGTTCTTTAGCATGACCCGTATAATCCTGCTCAACGGCAAAACTCGCGTTGATTCCGGCGCCTGAAAGAAAATTGCGTCTAAGCGATGTGCCTGAACCTTTGGGCGCAACCATTATCACATCAACATTTTTGGGAGGAATAATTTTTGTCTGATTCTTATACACAATGGAAAACCCGTGAGAAAAATATAAAGCGTCCCCGGACCGGAGGCATTTTTTAATATCGGGCCAGATGGCTTTCTGCGCCGCATCGGAAACAAGCATTTCAATAATCGTCCCTCTTTTTGCGGCTTCTTCCATATCGAATAAATTTTTGCCCGGCTTCCAGCCGTCCGCCATTGCCCTATCCCAATCTCTCTTGAATTTTTTGGATTGTCCGATAATAACGTTGAATCCGTTATCTTTCATATTAAGAGACTGTGCCGGGCCCTGAACGCCGTATCCTATCACCGCAATCGTTTCATTTTTCAGAACCTGGCGCGCCTTCGACATCGGAAATTCTTTACGCATAACAACTTCTTCTTTAATCCCTCCAAAATCAATCTTCGCCATGGAATAACTCCTCCTTTTAGTTAAAATGAAAAATTGTGTTAGAGTATATCATCATTTAGTTTTAGATTAGATATAAAATTCTATTCCTTGATATTTTCTTTCAATTCTTTTACCCAATTGCAATATTCGCAATTCGGAGAAGATTCAGGCATCTGCCCTCTTAATAATTCAAGCGCTTTATGAAAAATATCCAGCGCTCTCTCGATAGAAGTTTTTACTTCCATAAATTTTACATTAAACGGAATACCTTCGTGGAGTTTTCCCGTATTTGGAACGAAATAGAGAAGATATGCAAGACTATTGGTTTTATGATTATTTTTTTCCAGCAGTAAAGTATAAACATCCATCTGCAATTGATATGCGGGATGAACATCTTCGGTAAAAGAGCCTCTTGTTTTATAATCCAAAGGAGCATATATATTCCCCGATAAAATCAAACATTCATCGAGCATCCCCATCAAAGAAGCATTTTTTGCGTAGTCGTTGAAATATAATTTTGGGGGCAGTTGCGGAATAAGTTTACCTTCAATTTTGCCATTAAGCAGAGGCGGTAAAACTTCCCTTGTCCTGTAAGTGTTGAAATACTCTTTTATGACCCTGTCCAACCCCGAAGCAATGGAAGGGAACGCGCCGCGGGGCCTTCTTATGTTGCAATTTACCTGCAGCCAAAAACAACGCGGGCAATCCCTGAAAATATTAAGACTGCTCGGGGACAAAACGAATTTGCTTTTATCTCTCTTTTTAACCTTGTTGCCGTCATATAATGCCTGCAACGCGGCGCTTCTTTTTGTTTTAAAATCAAATATTGCCTGCTTTTCCATTTTACCCCGCTACCCATACCCGCCTGCTTGCTCGCCCGCCAAAGGCGGACGGGCGGGCAGGAAGCCCCGCTCTTTAGAGCAGAGACGGAGGGTTTGTGTTATTAAGTTTTTCCCCGTTCCCCGCGCTAAAGCGCGGGAAGCGGGGTTTATTCTATTTGAACTTGAACCCTTTTTCTTTGAAAAGTTTCACGCAAGCATTGACAACATCCGCATCATAAAGCAGGCCCTTTTTGCTTGAAATTTCTTCCAATGCTTCCTCAATTTTCAGTGCGGGACGATAAGGACGCGCCGAAGACATCGCTTCTACCACATCGGCAACAGCCAATATGCGGGATTCAAGAATAATATCTTCGCTTTTTAAACCGTTCGGATATCCGGAGCCGTCAAGTCTTTCATGGTGTTGAAGCGCGATTTGAGCAAGGGGCCAGGGAAATTCTATGCCTCTTAAAATATCATATGCCACTTGAGGGTGATTTTTTATCAATTTAAATTCAATCTCCGTCAGTTTAGCGGGTTTCATAAGAAGTTCCGCGGGAATATTGATTTTGCCTATATCATGCAAAAGTCCCGCCATATAAATTCCCGTAACTTTATCTTTGGGAAGATTCATGGTCTTTGCTATGGCAGAGGCCAATTCCGCAACTCTGCGCTGATGACCGGCGGTAAACAGGTCTCTTTGTTCTATCGTTAATGCTATTGCATTAATAGTTTCTTCCAAAACATCCTGAAACTTATTCACGCTCTCGTCAAGCTTATTTTTTATGTGGTTATGTTCGGTAACATCATGCTCGGTTACGAGAATATTTGTTATTTCCCCCGTAACATTTTTTAAAGCACAGGCTCTAACATAACTAACAAATTCAATACCATTCTTTTTTCTGTTACGAATTTCTCCTTCCCAATACCCTTTTTCACTTACGGCCTTTAGTACATCTTTCATGAATTTGACCGGGTCTGGCACTGTATTGAAAATAATCGGTTTTTTGCCGATTAATTCACCCTTATCATAACCAAAAAGTTCATCCATTGCGGGATTTGAGTATACGATTGTGCCGTCATGTGACATAATGAACAAGGCATCTTTAGTGGTTTCAATAATTTTCAGGAATTTCGTTCTTTCTTCCGCCAACCGCTTGCATTCGGATTTTACTTTTTCCAATTCTGCAACTTTCCTGTGTAATTTTTCTATTTCTTTTTCCCTATTAACTTTTCCGTTAGTTTTCATTCTTGGAATATTTTACACCTTCTTAAAACGTTTTGAAACAATATATTCCGTTGGGTCTTTAATTCCGGCTTCCTCAAAGCCTTTTTTTCTCAAGTAGCAACTGGCGCACCTGCCGCATGATAGCCCGTTTTTTGAAGGTTTATAACAACTATGAGTAATGGAATAATCAACGCCTAATTTTACGCCTTTCTTAATGATTTCGGCCTTGCTCATATTGATTAAAGGAGTATGGATTTTAATTTTTCTGCCTTCTGTACTTTCTTTTGTCGCAAAGTCTGCCATTTTCTGATACGCTTTGATATATCCCGGCCTGCAATCCGGGTATCCGCTATAATCAATTGCATTAACTCCTATGAATATATCGTGCGATTTTAAAACTTCTGCCCAAGCAAGGGCATAAGAGAGAAATATTGTATTCCTGGCGGGAACATAAGTTAAAGGGATCCTTTTATTTTTAAGATTTCTTCTTTGAGAAACTTTCATACGGGAGGTTAAAGCCGAGCCGCCAAAACTGCGGAGGTCTATTTTTATTATTTTATGCTCAACAGTACCGAAATATTTTGCAACTTTTTTCGCATTAGTTAATTCCTTCTTGTGTCTTTGGCCGTAGTCGAAAGTCAAAGTATAGAGTTTAAAACCTTTGCTTTTGGCGATTGCAAGAATAGTTGTGGAATCCAAACCGCCGCTTAATAAGATAACTGCCTTTTTCATGGAAATGCCTCTTAAGATTAATTAACGGAGGCTACTTCTATTTTGTGTTTTGATTTCTTTAGAACAATAGAAAATAGAGATTAGACCGCCCCGACATTACGTCGGGGCTCTGCATTTTTTGCCTTGCAAAATTTAGCCGTGAATCATCTGAACAATAGAGCAATAGACATTAGACCGCAATTGAGTTTTTTATCCATTGTTCTATTTTCTACTGCTCAATTGCTCTGTATTTTTATTTTTTCACTGTTTGTATTTACTCCTTGCCTAATCGCCCCAAAATTCTCTTTGATAATTTTGGGGCAGGCTGCGGAGTTAATTCGTCCATACAACTTACATTGTCGCCTACGGCGGACAACGTAAGTTGTGGTCTCATTAAGCGTCCCCAAGGGGAATCGAACCCCTGTTACCAGGTTGAAAACCTGGGGTCCTTGGCCTCTAGACGATGGGGACATTTTTAAAAACTAACTGAAATACATAGAAATACTTTGAAATAAATGGAAATATTATTGTTGTTATTTTAGTCTTTGCTTTTACAATAGTATATCAACCATATATCCATCGTATTTTCACTGTATTTCCATTGTAATAGTAGGGCAAGGGAGATTCGAACTCCCGACTCACGGCTTAAAAGGCCGTTACTCTACCAACTGAGTTATTGCCCCAATAATAATATTCAATTAAACGTTTAAATGCCGCAGGTGCCGATTTTTAGGGTCGGCATTATAACTTATTTCTAAAAATTTCGTCAAGATAAATAAGTATAAGCAAGAATGTAGACGGGCTATTTTACTCGATTTTGTCTTCAGTGTCTATTAAGATATGAAAGAATATATTGCAGAATTAACTATTGTAAAAGATATTTCTTCCATTCGCTTTCAAAATCGTCCACAGTAAGAATAGAGGGAGAATAAGCTGATTTTAACGCTTCTTCCAAGGCTTTTCCGTCTCTTAGGTGTCTGCAAAATACGGTAAATTTCGACATACCGTATTTTCTAATTAAAAAATCAATCATAGATGCTGACTGCGTATAAAAAATACGGACCAATTCCTCGTCTTCGGTCTTTCTAATATCCAAACTCATTATTTTTTTGAAAGGAATTAATTTACCTGAGTCGAATAATTTAACAGAAGCGCCCCTGACGGTATTGGGTCTTGCCCTTTCCTGCCATTGAGCCACCCCCTCGTCCAGCCAAAGAGGGATTTCGCCCTTAAACCCGACAAAATCCCTAAAAATCAAATGGCCTAATTCGTGCGGAAGGATACCGTCAAGGAATAAATTGCTGCCCACATAACCGGAAACGGTTTTGTTTCTGTAATCGGCTCGGCCGTGAGACCAACTCTGACTCGAAGTCGCCTTAACATAAGAATCGTGATCTTTATAAAGATAAATCTTGCATCTCTTTTCCCAAAGCCAAAAATCGGAATATCTCTGATAACCCAAATCAGAGGCTATTTGTTCATAATAAATTTCCGTTCTACTTAATACCTCTTTTGCGAATTTTTCTCCCTCCTCGAAATAAATTATACAATGTTCGCCTTTAAGTTCTTTCCACTGTTGGGCTTGTAAATTAGAACAGGCAACAGAAGACAGAAGAATACAAATCGGAAATATAATAGAATACGCCCGCCTGCTTGCGAAGCGGGCAGGGTAGATATACAGTGGAAATGTGTAGTAGGCAGGCAATGTATTTCGATATATTTCCATGTATTTCAATTGTATTTCTATCTTATTTTCAGCATTTATTTGACCATAAGGTTAAGTTGGAAGATGGGTAAAAGCATGGCGATGACTATGAAACCTATTACCAAACCTACGGTTAAAATCATCAAGGGTTCTAAAATAGTCGCTGACGTTGCCAGCATTTCTTCTGTTTCTTTCTCATAGGAACCGGCAATCTCGGAAAATCCCTCGGTAAACTTCCCGGATTCTTCGGCTACGATTATCAAATTAACCATAAAAGACGGAAATAATTTCGATTTCTTCAAAGCATAACCGAAAGAACCCCCTTCCTGGACTTGTTTATGCCCCTGTTCGATAGCTTTTTTAATAACTTCGTTATCCAGGATTGGTATGGCAACTTTAATAGCCTCCGAAATCGGTATTCCGTTAGAAACCAAAATTTCCAAACTCCTAAAAAACCTAATTAATTCAACTTTAAGATTAAATTTACCCCAGATAGGAATATGCAGCTTCAATAGGCTAATGGCTCCTTTATAAACTCTCACTGCCTTTTTAAAAAGAAACACTAACACAACTATCCCAGCCAATATAAAAAACCACCAGTGCTGGCATACAGAACTAATCCTTAAAACTATTTGCGTAGGTAGCGGCAAAGCCTGTCCTATATCGGAAAATATTTTCACAAGACGCGGCATAACAAACATAAACATGAATATTATCGTAACGATTCCGAGCAAAGCCATGAAAACCGGATATATTAAGGCACTGCGGACACGGGACAAAAAATCGTTTTGTTTTTTCAAATGGTCTGCTATCCTAAATAATGATTCTGCCAAATTTCCGCTGCTTTCCCCCGCCCGTATCATGGCTATATAAAGGGCTGAAAAAACCTTAGGGTAGTTTGCGAGCACGGAAGAAAAAGAGTCGCCGTCTTTTATCCGGCAGTAAATATTATCCAGCAGCACTTTAAAATGAGCGTCTTCTGTTTGTTCGCAAATTATGGATAGACTTCTTGCAAGCGGCACTCCGGATTTCAACAAACTCGCCAATTGTCTGCTAAATATAACGATACTGGCGGGTTTTACTCGTATTGATGAACCTATCGCAGCTGCACTAACCGGTTTGATATCCCCGGAAACTTCTTCTATTTTGACGGGGAAACAATTCCTTTGGCTTAATTTTTCAATGGCTTTTTCCCGGCTATCGGCTTCTATAACGTCTTCTATTATTTCTTTTGGGCTTTTTTTAGCCTGATATTTGAATAAAGGCATATTATTTCACCATTCCCCCTCCAAATATTTTAAAAGGCGCTTTTTCTCCATAGAGGAGAAACCTAAAAATGCCGCGCCTATCTCATAAGCCTTATCTTTTTCTATCTCTTTAGCCCTTACAACTTTAACCAAACAGTTTATCGGATTTTCTGCGTCCAACAACTCCAAATCTATATTCAAAACAGTCCCTACGGGAAGCTCCTGAAAAGCTATAAAAAGTATCCCCCCCTCGCTTATATTTTTCAATATACTAAAATGCAACAAATCTGTTTTTTTAAAAGGCGCATTCTGGGATAGTTTTACAATACGGTACTTAAGATTTAATTTGTTATTTAACCTTTGGAAAAAACGTCTATTGACAGAAGAATCTTTCTCCATGGATAACATTATCACTCACTGGATTTACTATCTTTTTCCTCCAAGGTGTTCTTAATTACCTCTTCGGGCGTAGTCAATCCCTGTAATACTTTCTGCCAGCCGCTCTGATTCAGGGAACACATGCCGTTTTTCAAAGCAACTTCCTTTATCTTGTTTGCAGATGTCTTTGCCAATATCATTTCCCTGATTTTTTCGTCTATACGTAAAATTTCATATATAGCGGTTCTGCCGTAATAACCCGTCGAATTACATTTCTTGCAGCCTTCGCCGCGGAAAATTTTAACTTCTGAATCCGCAATATTAAGGTTTGAAGCAATAAGTTTTTTGATTTCAGCCGGCTGATTTTTATCTTCTTTTTTACAATCCTGACAAATCAACCTTACCAAACGCTGGGCTATCAAAGCAGTCACGCTGGAAGCAATCAGATAAGGTTGCACTCCTATATCCACTAGTCTTGTAATGCCGCTTGCGGCATCATTGGTGTGAAGAGTGGAAAAAACCAAATGTCCGGTCAAAGCTGACCTCATAGCGATCTCGGCAGTTTCCATATCCCTCACCTCGCCAACCATAATCACGTCAGGGTCATGTCTTAATATGCTTCTTAAGCCTCTGGCAAATGTTAACCCCGTATGCGGAGAAACCTGAATTTGGGTTATATCCTCGATTTCATATTCAATGGGGTCTTCTATCGTTATAATTTTGCGATTCTCGGTGTTTAATTCGTTCAAGACAGCATACAAGGTGGTAGTTTTACCGCTTCCCGTAGGACCCGTGACAAAAATTATCCCATACGGCATACTTATCAAATCCCTCATAATTTTCAAATCTTCGGTAACAATCCCCAATCCTTCCAAGTTCATAAGTAATTTCATGGGCAGTATCCTGATAACTAAACTTTCGCCGTAGGGAGTGGGTAAAGTAGAAATTCTTAAATCCAGTGTTTGATTTTGCACTTTTACGATAGCGCGCCCGTCCTGAGGGAGTCTGTGCTCCACAATATCCAAGTTTGACATTATTTTTATTCTGGAAAATATGGGCTTCAGGAAATTTCTTAGTTGCGGGGGAACTTTGGATTCATATAAAACACCGTCGATACGATAACGCAATCTTAATTTATCCCTGTAAGGCTCGACATGGATATCGGTCGCCCTTTTATTAAAAGCATCCAGAATTATCTGATTAACTAATCTTATAACGGAAGGTTCGTCGGTAAGTTTTTCAATATCTTCCACTTTTCCGTATATCTCGCCTGAAACAGCGCTCTTATCTTCCGGGGATTTCTGAAGAATCTGATGAACCGTTACGGCTCCCAACCCGTACATTGATTTTAAGGTGTCGATTATCTCGTTTTCACACGCAAGCACTTGTTTAATTTCATATCCTAAATAGGTTCTTATTTCGTCCTGGGCCTTCACGGATAAAGGATAGGAAACCGCAACCGTTAGTGTCTTGTTTTCTATTTTAAAAGGAATGAATTTGTAATAAGAAGGGATTTTCACCGGAATTTTGTCCGTTAACGTTTTATCAATGGATATTTTTCCCAAATTGACAACTTCAAGATTTAATTGTTCGCTTAAAATTTTCAGGATGTCCTCTTCGGAAGCTATTGATTTATAAATAAGAAGAGATTTAATTTCCTGCTCGGATTTCTCCGCTTCTTTTACGATAGAATCCAACAATTGCTTGGAAATCAACTTTTTATTCAATAAAGCTTGGCACAAAGCCGAATCAATTTTATTGATCATGTTAATTTATTCCTCTTTTTTTTCGATTAATTCTCTTATAAACCTATTTCTATATTGGCGGTAACGCCTAATTATTTCCAGCATATCTTCCCTGGGAGTAAGAACAACCTCTAACTTAAGAGGTCTTACTGCTTTTTCTATCTCGGCTATAGCCAATGCATTTAAAGGGTTAACGATAGCCAATCTTATCAATTCGGCATTTTGCTCTATCGGAAAGCATTCGTATTTGGATATTAAAGAATGGGGAAATCTTCTAACTAACGCTAAATCTATATATCTATCTTTTATCCTAAGGTATGGGATATCAAACTGTTGGGATAATATTTCCAGCAAAGTATCTTCTTTAATGTGTCCTCTTCTTACCAATATACTGCCTATAAATTCTTTGGTGATTTTTTGCTCCTTTAAAGCTTCCTGCAACTGTTCTAAACTAATCAAACCCGCATCTATTAAAACTTCTCCTATCCGTTTAGGCATTTCATTTTTTAAGATTATAAATTATTCTTTTTTCAAAAGCAACAATGGGTAACACCATCCGGCAAACAATATATTTATATTTGACTTTTTTCGGTATTTTTAAGTAAGATATAGCCAAAAGGGAGGCAATAGAATGTTTAAAGATAAAAAAAGCATAAAAATAGGATTATTTTATGGCTTTTTAGCATTAGTAGTAATCGGTTTATCTTTATACGCGTGGAATCAATTTTCCAAAAAACAAACTATTCAAAAAGACATTCCCACAGAAGAACAGATACTTCCTGAAGAACGGCAAGAAAAAACCTCTCCTACTACAAGTGCGATTGACTTAGAACAAAAAAGCCTGCAGGAAAAACGAGAACAGTTGGATAATACTCAATGGGAAATAACAATAGTCCCGTCTTCCGAAACACGAAACAGCCTCTGGGATAAAGATACTATAAAATTTATAAACGGCGAGATATCTTCCCGCCAATTTGAAAATACCGGCTATCTCCCGTCTCGATATACCGTAAGGGTCAGAGATGGAAAAGGTTCATGGGAAACCATGCAAAGAGACAAAAACGGCAAAACAATTATATTCTGGAGAGGCGAATGGGAAAACAACCAGATGAAAGGCATGTTTAGTATTCAAAAAGATTCCGATAACAATATCAAAAGTTATTCTTTCCAAAGCGTCAGTAAGGAAAATGTCAAGTAACCAATAGAAAATGATACTTTTGCCCAAAGTTTGGAGAATAATTTTCAGTGTAATAATCTGCGTAATATTAGTGGGAGAAATTACTTTAAAAGAAGCATCCGCGCAAGAACAAATCAGAGAAAACATTTATATGCGGATTTTAGCGGTTAATCCCTCCAAGGATGAAGCAAAAACCGTCGATATAAGGGAATACCTGCCCCAAGAAGTAACAATCGAGGATATCGTCAATACAGGCGAATTAACCACTGACTATGATACTGAACGCGGATTATACTATGTCCATAAAGAAAACATCGAAATTCCTGCCGGAAGAACACTTACTTTCACCGTCGAATTAAAAGATGTCTGGTATATACCAACAGAAAAACTCGATACCTCCAAATCCCAAACCGAATACATTATTGATGTAATGAAAGAAACGCCGCAATATTCCAAAGTTAAAGAGATTGCGGGTGAAATAGACAAACAAATCAACAAAATCATAACTTCCCAACAAGAATCCGAAGGGCTTTCATTCAAGCAACAAGTTGCCAATTATAGGGACAATATTGCCGTTTTAAATCATATACAGGCAAATATAGAGAGGATGAGAAATTTCATGATAACAGCCGGAAAGGGCGGAGCAATCGGGGCTTCTGGGCGGACAATGTTAGAGGGCTCAAAACTAAAATCCGATGTGCCTTCCAAGACAGCAACATGGATGGTAATTTTTATAATCATAACTTTTGTTTTGGTATTGGGAGCCAGTTTTTTCTTCGCATGGATTCGCTCAAGCCGCTCTATTGAAAAAAGCACCGAAGAGACGACGGAATCTTCTTTTCCCCAAGACCAACCAAAAACAGAAGAAGCAAAAAGCAAGGACCAAGAAGAAACAAGACAAACAGAAGAAAAAACAGAAAGTTAATTTAAATTTTAATGGATGTAACAGTTCTCACACCCAAAGAAATTATATTTAAAGAAAAAGCCAGAAGTGTAATTTTACCCGGGGAGCAGGGTGTCTTTGAGATCCTCCCCTTCCATAAACATTTCCTAAGCCGTTTGGTAAAAGGAAAAATTTATATAGACGGACACTTTATATCTATCCTGCGCGGCATAGCAAGAATCGAAAAAAACGAGGCCACTATAATCGTTGAGAAAGCGGAGAGTATCAATGAGTTATAATGTAACCGTAAGTTTAATTATTTCGTTATGCGTATTAGGGCCCTCGATAGTATTTATAGCGAGTTCTTTCGCAAGCATTCAAGCTTTGGGCCGCAACCCCTCAGCCTCGCCAAAAATTTTTACCGCTATGATTATTGCTCTTGCCTTTACGGAAGCGTTAGCATTTGTGGCTCTTCTTATTGCATTCCAACTTTTGAGCAAATAAAGTCAATCTTGATTTTTTTATGAAATATATATTTTTCATACCTCTTATATTTATAGCTATATATAACATCGGATTTGCTCAAGAAAAACAACCCAACAATTTATTAATTATAGTTGATTCTTCCAGAAGTATGCTGCAATTAACACGCGACGGGAAAGAAAAACTAGGCTCGGCAAAAACCGCCATAAACAAATTAATAGATAAAATCCCGAATGACACAAATGTGGGGCTTATGGTTTTTGGGCATCGGGGGAAAAATAAATGCGATGACATTGAAATGGTGCTTCCTATTGTTCCTCTTACAGAGCCAATAATTATAAAAGAAAGTTTGAATATCCTAAAACCTACTGGAGTAACTCCTTTGACCGCGTCGTTAGACCAAGCCGCCGAACATCTGCAAAAATTCAAAGGGAAATCTACCATTTTACTGCTTACCGACGGAAAAGAAACATGCGGTGGTAATCCCGTAGAACTTGTTTCAACAATATCGGCCAAATACGGAATAATTGTCATAGTAGATGTAGTAGGCCTAAATGTGTCGGCCATGGAGAGAAAACAATTAGAAGCTATAGCGAAAGCGGGGGGCGGGAGGTATTATTCTGCAGATACTTTTTATGAATTGTCTGCTGCCATGTCCGATATAGCAGACGAAAGATTAATGCAAATAGAAATAAACATAAACGCAAACGCAAATTCTCCGGAAAAAATAGAGCAAGAAAAAACTTTGTCAGTTAAGAATTTGGGAATTTTATTAATAAATTATAGCCGTATTTTAAATTCTATCTATATTTACGATAAGAATACAAATCAAAGAGCCGACGGAAAAGCCATGTGGATACATTTAGAAGATCAATACAGCACTTATTTGGAACCGGGGTTATATATGATTGAACTTCATAATGTTTCCGGGAATGAAATAATTAAAATAGATAACATAAGAATCAATCCCAATAAGAAAACAACGATAAATGTAGATTGATTTTCGAAGAATGAAAATATATAGAAATATGGTGGATATACAATAGAAATACTTAGTATACAGGCAGTTTATTTTAATTTATTTCTATCTTGTTTGTAGGAATTCCAATTATCACTTGAATTTAAGGGCTTTCTCTATTGTTTTAACAATAGTTTCTGTTTGAGCGGGTTTGGTAAGATAATCAACTATGCCGACTTTATAAGCTTTCAACTTATCCGCATCTTTATCCAGGGCGGAAAGCGCAATTATGGGAACCCGGTTGCCGACAGGGTCTTCATTCAACATCTGGCATGCTTCTATCCCGCCTACTTCGGGCATAAGCAAATCAAGCAAAATAATATCCGGCTTAAAATCTTTTACTTTCGAAACAATATCTTTTGCGCTTGATAAAGCCAAAACTTCATACTGTCCGGTTTGCTCTAAATTCATTTTAAGCATCATTGTAAAATCTTCTTCATCATCTACAACCATCACCCTGCGTTTTCCCATATTATTTTCCCCCTTGCGTCTTTAAGGTTAGAATGAATTTTGTCCCTTTCTTTTCTTCACTTTGAACTTCTATCATACCCCTGTGCATTTCGATTATATTCTTGGTAACAGAAAGCCCCAACCCGGCCCCTCCTTTGGGACCTTTCGTAGTAAAAAAGGGCGTATAAAGTTTTCGAAGGTTTTCCCCGGAAATACCAACTCCCGTATCTTCTATCTCTATAATGGCCGCTTTTTCCCCCAGTTGGAAATAATCGCTAGCTCTCCTTCCGACTCTATTTGCAAGTTTGTCGAGTTTTTTCGCATAACCACGGATAAAAATTGTTCCACCATTAGGCATAGCCTGAACAGAATTCAAGAATAAATTAATAAATACCTGTTCAAGTTTTGAATTATCAACAAAAACTTCAGGGAAATTCTTATTAAACTTTTTAATAATTTTTATATTTTCAAGTTTAACTCTGGGTTTTATCAGGCCTAAAGAACGCATTAGTATGGGTTTTATATCCTGTAATTTTAAATTTAATTCCGTTACCCTGACAAAATCGGAAAGGCTGCGAATAATATTGTCGGCTCTTTTTATATTATCTACTATCATACGAAGAGTATCTCGTATCTCTTTTTTATTAGAATGGATATTTTTATTTAAATATTCAGCCGCTTGCATAATTATGGCCAATGGATTTTTAACTTCATGGGCAACACCGCCGGCTAATTGCACTATGACATTGGCTTTTTCGGCTTGAATAAGTTCGACTCTTGCTTCAGCAAGCCTGGAATATGCTTCCTTTAATTCTTCTTCCGCTTTCTTGCGTTCGGTTATATCCCGAAAGATGCCCTGCATTACCTTTCTACCGTGTAATTGGAAAATATTGGCTTTTATAGCAACATCTTTCAACTGACCTGTTTTAGTAATAATTTTGGCTTCCAGAACCTGCCCCTCGTGTTCCCTAAGATGTTTATTAAAAGTACCGGTAAATCCTCTTTTATTCTTTACGGAGGGATGAAGAATTCTCTGATGTTTACCTATAAGTTCGGACTTCTTCCTGCCAACCAACTCTGCCGCAGCGGGATTGCAATCAATTAATATGCCAGTTTTAGCATCCGCTAAAAATATAGCATCCACCGCAAATTCGAACTGTATCCTGTATTTTTCTCCCATTTTGCGCAATCCGCCATAAATTCTTTTTTGTTTTATTCCACCTTTATCAACATAACTTAAATTTTTCTTTTCTTTAGATTTTTGTTTTCGCATTAATAGCCCCCTATTTATTTTAATTCAAGCGGCACAATAAACACTTTTGAAATATAAATATTACATTTCACTATATTAGTTCCTTCCTCCCTTGGTGTGACTGTCAATCTTTCCACGCTCAATAGATGTTCGGAATTTTCTATACTATAGAGAAAATCAAAAATTCTGTCCATCGGCGCCTCGCAACTTAAAGTAACAAAGTATTCTTTTGTTAATTCTCCCTCCTGAACGGGGTTGGGCTTTATATCCAATAATTCCACGGAAGCGCTTTGGGCCAAATTTTCGATGCTCTTCAAAAACGAAATAGGCTCCAAACTTTCTGTCTCGGATTTTTCAAAATAGGGCAAGTACCTATCGTGTTCGGCCATAATTTCGTCTTCGCGAGATAAAAGAAGAAGACTTTTTTTAATATTATCTTCTTCTGCGGCAATTTCTTTATCTAACGCTTCTATTTTTGAAATAGCGGGATTTAACAGAAAATGGGCTACAACAAAAGAAAAAATTACAAATATTGTTATATAAAAAATAATTTTTTCTCTTTTAGATAATTTAGATATAAAGGAATTCGAAAATTTTATCATTTTTTCGCGATATTTACCCCGCCCCAGTAACGCCCCGCTCTTTACCCCGCACACCAATAAATTGGTGTGTGGGTGTAGAGCGGAGATAGAGACTTTGTGTTATTAAGTTGGTGCCCCAAAAGCCCCGTGCCTTAGCACGGGGAGCGGGGTTTATTTCTTCCAAAGAAGATACAATTTCGAAATCAACCAAATCCTGCCCTTCCTCCTCCCGCTTTCTGGTGGAATTTGTTTTAACATCTTTATAATATTTAGACCTTTCCATATTTGTTATAAAAGAGAAAACGCTTGACATAGACTTCGATGTTCCTCTGATGGAAAATGTTCCTCTGCGGTCAAATCTAATTTCATGCAAACAAATTTCCGGCGTTACTAAATCATATAATTGGGATAAGACCTCCAGAAGATAGCCTCGTCTGGAAAGATAACTTCTCACCAACTGAACCTCCTCGAAAGTTTCCTCTATAGACTCTGCCTTTTTGTTCGTTTCTTCATATTCTATCCCGAGTCTTTCCAAATACAGTTCCTTCAAATAAATTTTAGTCATCAATATACCGCCCATTAGAAATACGATAACGCCTATGAGGATACCGCTTTGTATGATGTTTCTACTTTTTTCTTTAAAAGCTTTCTGTATCCTTACTTCTTCGGGCATAAGGTCTACATCCAGTTGTTCGAACGTCAAAAGAGGAGCAATAACGTCCAAAAAAGACGTCTCCTGATTTGTTAAGAGAACTTCGGATGCCGCCTTTGAAATGGGCAAGTCATCATAACTGCAGATTTTAACTGGGACGTTTAAAATATCTTTCAAGGAAACAGAAAAAATTTCTTCCTGAAAAAGCCGTTTTGCTCCGGATAGAACCAGCATGGAAATCGGCTCGCCGATTTCTTCTGTTTGATAAGCTTCCATTGATTTTTTTATTTCTTCTTTTAAATCAACTATATACTTTTGGTTATCCTGCGAGAAATTTTGCATTCCTAAAGAAACATTACGCGCAAATATTATCTTCCCGTCGGCAGAAACTATAAAATCAGTAGACAGTTTATCGACATGTATGATGGCCGCCGGGGATTTCCCCAATTCCGATTTTAAAATTTTGCATACGATATTATTAATTCCGTCCGGCTTAAAAATAACTTTCTTTATATTCAACTTAGCTTTCTTCAATATTTCAAATTGTTTTCTGACAACATCCTGCTTGACTATAACAAGAAAGATTCTCGTGTAATTAGATTTGGAAGTTCCGATAATAACATAACTTATTATTATTTCTTCGGGAGAATAAGGGGTATGCCGCGCCGCTTGTAACTGGACGATTTCTTTTATTTCCTGCGGATTAACGGAAGGGATTTCTATGTTTTTGATTATGGCAAGGTTGGAAGAAACCATCCCTATTACATCCAGGGTTTTAACTTTTTCGTTATATAAAGATGTTCTTATAAATTCCGCTATTTCATCCTCGGATAAACCGGCGATATCTTTGCTGATTAAGTTTATACCCGTCTTTTTAACTGCCGATGTTCTTAAGTGGGCAATTTTCAAAATATTGTCGCTAAAATCTATGCATACTTTGTCCCCCTTATCCGTTATAGAATGGAAACCTAATCCGCTAAAACTCATTTTTAATCCTCTTGCCAGTATTTAATTTTACCTTCGCAATCTACCACGGCAATTATTTGATAATGGTCATCTATTTTATCTAATTTTGCCGTGCTTTTGACCATGAAATTTTCAGAAGTTACGCCCAATTTCCCTTCGGCAATCATAAGTTCCAACTGCATTATTTCAGATTGATTCAAAGAAACAAAAGATTTCAGTTCCGATATTATACTGGAACCGGAAGCAAAAAAATTATCGTCGAAACTGGCAAACTCCAAATCCATACCGTGACGGAAAGACATAATTTTCTCTATCAAGCCGTCAGTAAGTCCAAGAGCAGACAAAACTTCTGAAGAAGCGGTATTTATATTTATTTTCCCGCTTCCGTAAACAGTCACATAATTTTCTATTTTGTCGAAGATTTCCTCATCCATTTCTCTAACTAACAGTAATTCCTCCAAAACTTCATAATCTGAATCCTTTGCTTCATACGGCTCTTTTAAATTTCTATAATAACTGTCTTCTGCTCCGTAAGAGGGGTGCTGAAAATTAGAATCCGCATCTCTCCAATCAATAACGCAATACGCCAATTCTTCCGCTAATTCTTCGCTCAAAAAAACAACATCTTGGAACAGTCTTTTAAAAACTGCAGTATCGGCAGTATTTAAATTTATCTTGCTGTTTTCATCTATCAAACCATATTGCATAAGCTCTTCTGAACCATCTTCAGAATTATCAACGCGTGAGTTATTATTGATTATATATCCTACCGTAAAGACACCGTCGCCTAAGCGCACTTCTTTAAAAGCGAGGGAATTATTGCTCCAAGATTCATTCAAATGGCAAGAATCCTTCGAAGCAATATGCTCTTTCTTTAATTCGAGGATAGCTTTTTTAACTCCTGCTTCGGCTATAAAATGCAGTTTATCGTTGGTTTCAACATGTTTTAAGAAATTCAGTTTTTGTCTAACCACAAAACCCAAATTTAAACTTAAAACGGATAATACAGCCAATACCAACAAGGTAAGTATTAATATGCTGCCTTTATTACTCTGCCTTTGATCCTGGAAGCATTTCGCAAACGGGGACAGAAATACTTTTAACAAGACTTTTCTCTTCGTTGTCTTCATAAAACTCCACTTTCACCCTTACCGCCAAAGGCAGATTCTCTTTGTCTTCCCATGAAGACTCCCAAGAAGTCTCATCTCTCTCGGCGTCATAATAATAATACTGGAAGGTAAGATTTTCGATGTTTTTTACTAATTTTGACGGCGTAGGATTGATACCTTTATATAACTGACTATAATTCTGTTGTTGCCTATTTATGCTGTTATCTATACTATCCTCAAAATATGCGACATAGCCTATTTCATATTTTGAGCTTTTAGAAACAATCAAAGTTGGAAAAGCAATTCTTTGTTGTGCTCCTTCAAATTCCATAAGGCTATACTGAAAACTATTCCTCAAATCGCGGGATATCTTTTCAAAAAAAATAGATATATCTTCTTCTATTACGTTCTTAACTACTCTTTTCCATATTTTTATGCCGTTGTTAAAAGCGCTATAAACGGACAAGCCAAGAACAGACAGTAAAGCCGCAACCAATAAAATTTCAGTAAGGGTAAACCCCCTGTTCGGGTTTCGGGTAAAGGGTAGCGGGTAGCGTTCCTTATACTTCGGGAATTGGGTAACGGGTAACGGGTTTCGTATCCCGTATCCCATTTCTCGTTTTGCGTATCCCGTATCCCGCATCCCGCATCCCGTATCCCGTAACCCGTTATTATATTCCGGCATAAGCAGTTCTATAAAGTTCTATTTTCCTGTTACCTTCCTGCCAAGAAACAGTTAAATCCAACTTGAAAAAGTTTTCCTGTTCATCCATTTTATTCACTTCCACGAGCCAAGCAACATCCCTGTTAGCCAATTTCAAATTTCCGTCCGTCTGGTAACTATCAGCGGGAGTTTCCCGCATCAAAGTATCGGACACTTCCCATATTTTTTCATCCGCCCAGCATTGCGCCTCTAAATTAGTCAAATAATACCCAAAAGAATTTAAAGAACTAAGAAAGGCTTGAAAAATCATAACTATACCCAAAGACAAAACGGCAACAGTTGTCATAACCTCGAAGAAGGAAAAACCATTCTTCGGGGAACGGGTAAAGGGTAAAGGGTAGCGTTCCTTATACTTTGGGAATTGGGTAACGGGTTTCGGGTTTCGGGTTTCGTACTCCATACCCCGTATCCCGTATCCCGTTTCCCGTTTTGCGTATCCCGTATCCCGATCTTTCATCATTTCTGCAATCCTTTAATTAAATTCCGTAACATTCGAATTATATGATTTATGTGTTCCGATAAGTTTTCATCCGTTTTATTATCTATATAACCCAAATCATGAGCAATAATTACTTGGGTGTTGAGTTCACCGCAGGAACCCAATGAATGATAAACGAATTGAATATATTCTTTCGTATGTTGACGCATCCATCCTTCGGCAATATTAGATGGGATAGATACTGCAGAACGTCTCATCTGATTTGAAAGACCGAATAACTCAACTTTAGGAAATCCCCTTGTTGTAGAATAAATTTCTTTTACCAATTCTATCCCTTTTTGCCAAACCTGCAAATCCTTATAATCCTTTATCATTTTATCCGGATTTCGGGTAACAGGTTTCGGGTTTCGTTCCCCGCATCCCGTATACCGTTACCCGTCACTATTTCCAATTCTTAATATCATCTTGGCCTTCTTTGCCGTCTTTGCCTAATGAATATAAATCATAATCATAGGGTCTGTTCTGTCCCGGCGATTTATACTGATATTTTTCCCCCCACGGGTCAATCGGCTCCCTTTCCAAATAAGGCCCATTCCATCGAGATGCTGCGGCAGGTTTATTAAGCAAAGCGTCCAAACCTTCTTCAGTAGTAGGGAAAGAGCCATTATCTACTTCATATAACTTCAAAGCCGTGGCGATATTGCTGTTTATATCGGCTTCAGCCGTGGCAACTTTCGCCTGTTCCGTCCGCCCTACGAGCCTGGGCATTACCATCGCCGCCAACGTCCCGATTATTATAATCACAAGCATTAATTCAATAAGGGTGAACCCATACTTCGGGTTACGGGTTACGGATAACGGGTAACGTAACCCATACTTCGGGTTACGGGTTACGGATAACGGGTAACGCAACCCATACTTCGGGTTATGGGTAACGGGGCTCGGGTAATGTAATCCATAACCCGTAACCCGTATCCCGTATCCCGTATTTATTATTTTGCTCATCTTCCCCCCTTATTCTCGGATTTCGGGTAACGGTGAACGGATTTCGTATCCCGCTACCCTTAACCCATATCCCGTTCTTAATTAAATTCTTTCAGTATCTTTTCTATTTCTTTAATTCTTTCGTCGGCTTGGGCTTTAACTTGCCGGTCCTTGGAAAGTTTTTTTGCCTTTTCAAAACATTGCTTTGCCAGAGTAAAACTCTTCTCTGCCTGCGATAACGATCTGGTCGTTTTATTTGTCGCAGGGTCAAGCCACCCCGATTTATTCGCCGCGCCCGCATGGACAAGCCAACTGCCCATCAATAACATAGTACTAGCCCAATCCACTTCTTTATTAATCGTTTTCTTTGCGGTAAGGTTATCCTCCGCCAGCACTTTTCCCAAAATATGCCTAAATGCTCCGTCTTTGTAAAAATCCCCTATACTCTTTATCCCTTCATTATCCGGCAAATTGCCATTTTCCAAATCCTTCATCGGCAGAAAAGCTTTATTCACAAGTATCAAACTGTCATATCCTTTTTTTATTTCCAAGAAAATAGATTTATTCGTATCTTTAAGCATAACTTGCGCATCACTAGTTAAATTCTTCCCGCTACTTATCTTGTTCTCGGATGTTTTATTGTATAACTTTATAATTTCCTGCTTAATATTATTAGAACCGGCTTTTTTAAGCGCTTCGCTGTATTTATCGGCAAGCATATCAAAGGAGGAAAATTCTGTCGCTGAAATCACGCTCCTTAAAAGAACCGCTTTTCTTGCTTCCTCGCTTCCGGGAAAATCCCGTATTATCGTTTCCAGCCGCTTATACGCCAACTGCATATTCAAATCTTTAAGGGAATCTACAGCTTTTAAATAAGATGTTTGGGATCCTTTTTGCGCCGAATGAACAAAAGTAACAACAAAAAGAACTAAACACAATGTTAATATTTTTCGCATATCCATCCCCCCATTTTATTACCTATCCCACCTCGTAGGTGGGCATAATTCTTTGGTCATTTCAACGATTGGCATAAGCAGTCCTCTTACGCATTTTTTAAGAAAAGGATGTCTTGAAATAAATTCCGCAACAGCAGGACTAAATTTATAATAAAATTTTACAAATCCCCTGCCAAAAGGGGAACTCATAAGATAACTGTCCCTGAACTCGCAAAGGATTTTAACTTCTTTAGCCATAGGAGTATCATAACTTGCAGTGGCGATAAAACAATGCCACTGCACTAAACTGAAGTCCTCTTCATCCGTATCAGCCACCACCTCTTCTTCCGGTTCTTCTACTTCCTCTCCTGCTATAGTGGGTCCGGAATAATTTCCAGAAGAAGGCAGTCTCGTAACTCCTCCCTGTCCGTCGTCAAATAGAAAATAATGTGTATATGTTCCCGGGTCTAACTGACGAAATTGTTCATAAGTCCCATCATACACGGTTCCGCTTCCGCTTTGAAAAGGCATGCTATACGTTGTTGTCCCATCTCCGTCATCAATGATTAAACTTTTAGATGCGGGAGTATCCGAGTCATCATCCTCATAATCTACATAAAATTCAAAGAAAGTTTCGGTATCCCCTGAATCGGGGTCCAAAATGGCTCCGGAGAGTTCGGGGTCTTTATTCATGAAAAGTTCAGCCGATATATCGGTATCGGAAAGCGCGATGTTCTCTACTCTGGCTTCACTACATGTTCCGTCATAAAGTTCATTATCCGGGTTTTCCTGAAGATTGAAATCGGTATTGCTTGTCGCTCCCGGATAAGGGTCACCGCTGTCACCTTGATCACCCATAGCCAGGAAATCCAATTCTTCCAATCCATCCGCTTCTTCCAAATCCACAAGCTTATGCTCAACATCCCCAACACCAAGAGGATCAGCATCGTTATTCCCTATACTTTCGTCAATATGCCAGATTAAAAGCCCAAAACCCGGCAAGCCCGCATCAAAACCTGATGCCTGGCGGTTCTCAATAAGAAAATATTCTCCCGCGCCCCCCCCATAAGGAGTCCAATCTGCTACTCCATTAGTATTGGTCAAGAATTGATATACTTTTGTTTTATCGTCTTCAACTGCTTCTATTGTCGTGGCTGCGACCGGTCTGCCTATTTGAGTAGTTGGGGCCGAGTTTGGCGTAACCCAACCCAAAAGATACTTGCACCATGCAGAGAAATGAGCAGGAGAACTTCCCTCGGGAGTTCCGTTCCAACAGCCAAAAGCCATCGTATCCCAGTCACCTATTCCCTGGGTAACTTTGTCTCTATCGTAAAGTTCAGGCAGACCCAACAGATGGCCGAATTCGTGACAGAATACACCGATAGTCATTATCT
>Ga0272441_10000117_pt1 | contig 171064 bp, 138 predicted proteins | sample SSMProp6N_FD_193582 | JGI IMG/M metagenome (GOLD analysis project Ga0272441, IMG submission 193582) | Marine sediment archaeal communities from Little Sippewissett salt marsh, Falmouth, MA, United States - SSM-Prop-6N | ecosystem: Environmental > Aquatic > Marine > Wetlands > Sediment ...
TTCTTCGCCCCTACGAACCCAACGAACCCCATGAACTCTACGAACCTGTTCTTCCTTCCCTTTCGACAGCCTCCCCATCCGCCTTCTCTGCCTCGCGAATTCAACGGCCCTTCACCCTACGAACCCCGGCCGTCTTCTTCGTCGCTACGAACCCTATGAACTCGGTTCGTCTTCTTCGCCCCTACGAACCCAACGAACCCCATGAACTCTACGAACCTGTTCTTCCTTCCCTTTCGACAGCCTCCCCATCCGCCTTCTCTGCCTCGCGAATTCAACGGCCCTTCACCCTACGAACCCCATGAACCCTATGAACTCTACGAACCTGTTCTTCCCACCCTTTCGACGCCCTCCCCATCCTTCCAATAGTTCCTTCCACACGCGGAACAGGTTGCATGCTCGGCGTCGAATTCGAGCGGTGCGCCGCAGGCGCAGACCCAGCCGTGAATGCGCGCGGGGTTGCCGTACACCACGGCGTGGGCGGGGATGTTCTTGGTGACGACGGCGCCGGCGCCGACGAAGCAGTGCGCTCCGAGCCGGTGGCCGCAGACGATGGTGGCATTGGCCCCGATGGTTGCGCCCTCTCCCACGGGGGTTGTCTGGTACTCGGAGGCATCGGTGGGGAACCCGGAACGCGGGCGGTCGACGTTGGTGAATACGCAGCTCGGTCCGCAAAAGACATCATCACCCAGCTCGACGCCACGGTACACGGAGACGTTGTTCTGGATCTTCACCCCGTCCCCGATCCGGACGTTCTCGCCGATAAAGACGTTCTGGCCGAAGGTGCAGTCCCGCCCGATCCGCGCGCCGCGCGAGATGTGGGAAAAATGCCAGATCTTCGTTCCCTCGCCGATCTGCACATCCGGATCGATGCACGACGATTCGTGCACGTAGGGGCTCTCGGATTCATTCATGGTGACGCTCCTGTTATGATTGCACGATCCGCACCGGCTTTCCTTGAGCGGCGGAGGCGTAGATCGCCTCGATCACCCGGAGGGATTCGGCGGCGGAGAACGCAGTCACGGCGATCGGTTCGCTCTGCTCAATCAGACAAGCGGCGACGTTCCGGTAGATGTCGGCGTGGTTCGGCGGCGACCCGGCATACGACCCGCCGTAGTCATTGGGCGCAACCACGTCCAGTCCACGCGGCGGCTGTTCGCCGGCAACGTTCCACAGCGGCAGTTCGTTGGCCGCGGGGCCGCCGAGCACGATGTTTCCGTTCTCGCCCAACAGGGTGATGCTCGCTTCGATGTTCCGGTCGTAGGCATCAAGGCTGAACTCCAAAGCCCCCATCGCTCCGTTGGCATAGTGGAGGTGCACGACGGCGGCGTCTTCAGTCTCGATCTCGTGCGCCAGGGTGCCGATATGCGCCGAGACCTCGTCCACCGGTCCGGCGAGTTGCGTGAGCAGATCGATGTAGTGCACACCCTGGGTGTAGAGCGACCCGCCTTCCAACGCCACGATTCCGTGCCAGCATCCGGGGCCGGCGAAGTAGCCGGCCCGGCGATTCCATCGCTGTGCGAGGCTCGCGATGTGGATCCGGCCGAGGCCGCCCCGGTCGATCAGCTGTTTCACCGCGCAAACCGCCGGATTGAATCGGACCTGCAACACGCAGAACAGGCTCAAGCCCTCTCGCTCGAACGCCTCGCCGAGTTCGATCGCTTCATCGGCGGTAAAGGCCAACGGCTTCTCGACGACGGCGTGCTTGCCGGCGTCGAGCGCTTCCTTCGCCATCGGTACGTGTAGGTGATTCGGCGTACACACAGCCACGAGATCGATATCGGCCCGCCCGAGCAGCCGTTCGTACTCGGTGAACCACGGAACGCCGTGCGCACGTCCGGCACCTTCAGCGCGATCGGAGAGGATGTCGCACACCGCCCGCATCTCGAGGCCCGGCGTCTCCTCGATCGCCCGAATGTGCCTCGGCGCGATGTGCCCGCAGCCAACGATCCCGATACCGATCGGCCGCGTCATCCGCCCGCTCCCAGACGGAAGAGGTGGTCGGCCTGCCGCCCGGCGGTGGCATTGCGGGTGTCGAGAATCAACGATGCACGATCGATCACCCGCTGATAATCCACCGCCTGATGCCCGGTGGTGATGATCACCAAATCGCTCGACTCGAGGATATCGTCGGTCAGATCGACCGATCGGACCGGCTCGTCGTTTCGAAGGATCTGCGGAACGTGGGGATCGTGGTACTCCACGCGCGCCCCGTCGCGGATCAGTTCGTTCATGATCCGTAGCGCAGGAGACTCGCGCACATCGTCGATGTCCCGCTTGTACGCCACGCCAAGCAGCAGGATCCGCGCGCCCCGCACGGTCTTGCCTCGGGCATTCAACATCTCGAACGCCCGCTCCACGACGTGGTGCGGCATGGCGTCATTGATCTCCCCGGCCAGCTCGATGAACCGCGTCGAGAAATCGTACTCCTTGGCCTTCCACGAGAGGTAGAACGGGTCGAGCGGGATGCAGTGGCCGCCCAATCCGGGACCGGGGTAGAACGGCATGTACCCGAACGGTTTGGTCTTCGCCGCTTCGATCACTTCCCAGATGTCGATCCCCATCCGCTCGCACAGGAGCGCCAGCTCATTGACGAGCGAGATGTTGACGATGCGGAACACGTTCTCCAAGAGCTTCGCCATCTCCGCGACGCGGGGCGAGGAGACGGCAAAGACCTCGCCTTCCAGCACGGTCTCGTACAGCAGCTTGGCCGCCGCCGTGCACGCCGGGGTTACCCCCCCAACGACCTTGGGGGTGTTGCGCGTCTTGTAACGGGCATTGCCCGGATCGACCCGCTCGGGGGAGAAGGCAAGCAAGACGTCCTTCCCGACCACCAGTCCGCGGGATTCGATCCGCGGGCGGATGATCTCCTCGGTGGTCCCGGGGTAGGTCGTGCTCTCCAGCACCACCAGCTGCCCCGCCTTGAGGTAGGGAAGCGCCCCTTCCACCACGTGCTCGATGTACGAGGTATCCGGCTGCTTGTGCCGGTCGAGCGGCGTGGGCACGCAGATCGCCACCACATCGGCGTCGGCCACCGGCTCGAACGAGGAGGTAGCGCGCAGGCGCCCGTGCCCGACGACATCGGCCAACTCATCGGCCACCACATCCCCGATGTAGTTCTCGCCCCGGTTGACCTGATCGACCCGCTCAGGGTTCCGCTCGATCCCGATCACCGAGAATCCGGCCTTGGCCTTTTCCACCGCCAGCGGAAGCCCGACGTAGCCGAGCCCGATCACCGCAATCGTAGCCTCTCGGCTACGGAACCGTTCGGATAGCTTGTCCATGACCCTTAAGTATACCCCCCGAATTCCTTCGTCTTCACCCACTCCCGGTAGACGCTCGCCTGTTTTGATCAACAAGCCGATGCTCGCCCGATGAGCCCACACCTAGTAGACGACAACTTCCTCGTGCAGGACCACACCGAACCGCTCCATCACCCGGCGCTTCATCCGTTCGATGAGCTCAAGCACCTCGGCGCTGTTCCCGGATCCCTCATTGACCAATACGTTGGCGTGGACGTCCGAGACGCGGACCGCACCGACGCGGAAGCCTTTGCACCCGGCTCGATCGAGGAGCTCGCCCGCAGTGGGCCCTGTTGGTGGATTCCGAAAGACGCACCCGAAGGAGGCACCCGCCGGGAGGCGCGACGCGCGCTGCGAGAGAACCTCCCTTGCGCGCTCGAGGCACGCTGCTGCCTCATCCTCCTGCAGGGCAAACAAGGCAGAAGCGATCGCCCCACGAAGCGCCCCGGTCCGCACGGCACTGGTTCGATAGCCCAAGGAGAGATCGCTTGCCGGGATCTGCCGGCTTTCCCCGGCTTCCACCCACTCGATCGATCGGAGAACCGAGGCGATATCGCCTCCGTACGCGCCCGCGTTCATCGCCACCGCCCCACCCACGGTGCCCGGAATGCCGCACGCCCACTCCAGACCGCCGAAGCCCCGGCGGCATGCGGCCCATGCCACGCCGCTCAGGCTCTCCCCTGCTCCGGCCACAAGGATGTTCTCACGCAAGGAGAGGCCGCGAAGCAACCGGGTGTGGATGACCAATCCCGGAAGATCGCCGCGGAAGAGCACGTTGCTTCCGCCGCCCAAGATCACCACAGGCAACGGTTCGGCCTCAGCCCAGGCAAGCTGCACGCGCAACGCATCGACGCTCTCGGGCTCGGCGTAGTAGCTTGCCTTCCCCCCAGCGCGGACCGTGGTCTTCGGCCACAGCGACACACCGGTCGCTACCCGCGGCGGAAGGTCGATCGCCCCCATCGGTCCCCCCTATCCTCCTGCGCTAGGGACGCGCTGTGTATTCCTGCACACCGAATCCAGAGCCCTTCTGGTTCACGCCTTAGTGGGTACAGCCACAGCCTGGATCCTCGGCCAATACGTCGATCGTCACCTGTGCGGAAGATTCCCCGCCCCGGTCATCGTACACCGTCACCGTGACCGTGAACTCGCCCAGCGAGGTGTAGGTGTGCATCACCGTGATCGAGCTTCCGCTCACGGTCTCTCCATCACCGAAGTCCCACGCGGTCGCGATGATCGTTCCGTCGGGATCGCGGGATGACGACACGAAGGACGTCCGCTCATTGATGACCACCACCCGCCGCGGGGGGATGATCGATGCCGTGGGCAGTCTGTTGGCGGCGACATCCACCACGCGATCGTAGTCCGTGTACACCGGATCGAACCGGCCGGCTGCTTCCCCGGACCACGCAATGACTCCCAACCGGTTCGATGCCGTGACGTCGGTGCGCGATGTGATCACCGGAACGTACGCGACCCGATCCTCTCCGACCAACACCCCGGCCAGGACCCACAACCGGGTCGCGCCGCTCGCGTCATCGGTTTCGACCACGACGCTCGGGTATCCGAGTCCCGCCAATCGGCCGGCGACATACTGCGCAAACGCCCGATCGTTCCATCCGCTTCGCTCCAGCCGGTAGACCGACTGAGGAAATCCTCCCGCCAGGTCGCTGTGAAGCGTCTCGAGCATCCCATCGAGCGCCAACCGCTCTTCGCCGCCGGAGAACGACGGATCGTCCGGCTGCAGAACCACCGGCCCTTCCGCCGCAGCGAGGGCAAGGGACCACGCAAGGAGTAGCGCAAACAGGACCGGCAGACCATTGGAACATCGTCGAAGCATCGGGCATCCCTCCGTTTCACGAGTCAAGAGATGCCAGTATACACCATCCGATCGAGGCGGCGAGCGCACGCAAGCCCCCTTCAGAGATCCGACGGGGAGATGTCCCGGCACCGCGTGAACCGATGCTGAGGCGGTTGGCAGAACGCACTCGGCTTCCACAAAAAAACGGGCCCCGTAAATCGGGGCCCGTAGACTATCGCTAAGTGGTTCTCTTACCAGGTGACGAGGAAATCGAGGGACCAGAGCGTCGCACCGGTGCCGACTTCGTAGTCGAGACCCATGCCGAACGTGAACTGGTCACCGATTTCGAGCGACATGTTGGCTTCGAATGCGGCCACGTCGAAGAGCGTGGTGTGCGCATCGTCGAAGAAGACCGCGATATCGAAGTCAAACGGTCCGCAGCAAGCGTCGTCGTCGGTCGTCGAAATCCGGTACATTTCCCAGTAATCGCCAAGCGCCGTCGGCTTGGTGACGAAACCGGAGGTTCCCCAGAAGGAGATGCCTTCGAAGGAGATGCCGTCGATTTCGCAGATCAGGCCGATGCCCTCGATGTAGAGATCATCGATGATCAGGTTGCCGCCATAGCCGAAGCCCATGTACAGATCGAAGCACACGTCGGCGCCAAACACGAAGTTCGGGCTGAGCGTGAGCGTCTTGGTCTGCAGCTCATACTTGAGCGTGGCATCGATGAACAGCCAAGGCAGCATCGGGACTTCAATGCCGACCACGTCGAACTGTGCATACTCGAATCCGTCGCAGGTGAAGGCCAGGGTGAAGTCCACGGTCTCCACGCAGCAGAACGGGAATCCGGCGACGATCGTGATGCCGGTCCAATCAAAGTCGCAGCCGCTCTCAGCCGTCGGGTCGCCGAACGTGACATCGATATCGATGTCCACGAGGCCGGCCGAACCGTATCCACCGAGGGTCAGTGCCACTTCGCCAGGGGTCGACACGAACGTCATGTCGAAGGTCATTCCGGCGATGGAGACACCACCGGTAACTGTCCAGCTGGTGAACGCCGGGGTGGCGGGGGCAAAGACGAGCGTCGAACCGAACGTGAACGCGCCGAGCGCGCCGCCGGCGGTGAAGCTCTGTGCCGACCAGCCGGTGTCATCGAGTGTGGTGAACGAAGAGAACGTCCAACCGGCGACCTTGTAGGTCACGGTCAGATCCGAGGTGAAGCTGAACAGATCGCCCAAGGCAAGAGCCTGGGGATCGATCGTGATCGTCGTGTCCCACGAGCCGGTCAGTTCCTGGGCAAATGCTGCGAGTCCGAGACCCAAGACAATCGCGAGGCTAAGTACGAGAGCCCTTTTCATTATTGACATACCTCCTTACGCAAATCTTCCTACAGGTAGCTTTCGACAAGAAGCGTACTCTCCAACCCAGAGATTGTTTGCCGAACGACCACCTCCTTGCCAGATCAGATTCGCCTCTCCACTAAATCTTGATGCCATCATAGTCAGAGGGAATGTGGAAGTCAAGTGATCTACATCACATTCACAGCCCCAGCGTGGCGAGCGCGACCCCAATGATCCCCACAAGCAGTGCCGTAAGTGAAATAATGAAATTTGCCTGAACGCGTTTTTCCAATGCGCTCATATCTACAGGCACGCCCCCATCTTGGCTTGCCTTCAATTGGGCAATATCCCGTTCATTTTGAGCAACCCGAGATTCGAGCTGCGGAGCGCCTCCGGTACGGACTTCCGCCTGCAATGCGGCCACGTCATCGGAGGTTTGGAAGATGAGATCCGTCAAGACCTCGAGATCCTCGGGCGTCACGCTCTCCGGATTGCTCTGCATGTACTTGATGGCGCGGGCAATCATCGCTGCCGCCGAGTAGCGGTCCAGCGCCGCGTCACCGTTGTACGTTCCGCCCGGAAGACCGGTGATGATCCCTCGGGCGGCCAGATACTCGAGATCCTCGTACGCCCAGTGATCGCGAGGGACGTCCGTGAACAGCCCCCCTGTATTGGGCGGCTCGGCATGCCCATTGCCTGTTTGCCCGAAGGCGCCTACGCCGCAGAGCAGCGCACCCAGAATGCTGATGAGAATGATGCTTCGAATCCGATTCACCGTATGACCCCCTCCTCAAGTGGAACGTCCATCGAGTATAGAGTGATGGGTGAAAAGTGTCAACAGGATTGGTTCTCCGACCATCCGAGTCGCCGAAGGAAGGTTCGGCGGTGAATTGGGGACGGGCCGAGGCGCTGGAGCGCCTCGCGGTGGATGGCGGTGCCATACCCCTTGTGCCGATCCAATCCGTATCCGGGGAACCGCTCCGCGAGCCGGGTCATCCAAAGGTCGCGGGTGACCTTGGCCACCACGGAGGCGGCCGCGATGTGAAGGGATCGGCTGTCACCGCGGGTCAGTTCGATCTGTTGCGCGGGACGTCGCGTCTGCACGGCGCTCTGCCCCGCGGGAGCCGGCGGTAGACTCAATCCCCGGTCGAGCAGCAGGGTGGCGGCCGGGCAGCCGATCGTGCGGTAGGCGCGTCCGAGTGCCAGTCGGCACGCGGCGACGATCCCGATCCGGTCGATCTCAGCCGGAGGCGAGGCGCCGATCCCCACGTGCGCGATCTTCAGGATCTCCGGTGCAAGGCGTTCGCGGCGCTTGGGTGAAAGGCGCTTGGAGTCATCGAGCCCGCCGAGATATTCGAGGAGCTCCCGGCGGCGCTCCGCCTCGGTCAGAAGATGGGGTGGAAAGGACACGCAGACGACGACGGCCGGTCCGGCCAATGCCCCACGGCCGACCTCATCGGCACCGATCAACTTGCGGCTCGTCTCGGGCTCGGCCGGATCCTCAAACGGAAGAACCGAGACCTTCGAGGTCTCGGTTCCGAGATTCTCAAACGCCGCATCCGACGAATGGAGCTGACACATGTCGAACGCGAGCAATCGATCCAAAGCGGACGACATCACGGCGTGGTATCTGCCGCGAACGTTATCGGATGCGCCGCAGGCGCCGCAGGTAGTACGGCCGGCCCTGGCGGGCGCCACGCTCTTTGACGATTTCGATCTCTTCGATCTTCGGAGAATGGACGGGGTACGTCTTCTCGACGCCGATGCCAGACGAGATCTTGCGGACCGTTACCATCTCCCGGCTTCCACCGCCGCTCCGCTTGAGCACGATTCCTTCGAAGACCTGGATCCGCTCCTTGGCGCCTTCGGTGATCCGCTCGTGGATCTTCACGATATCCCCGGGACGGAAGTCGGCGCGCTCTTTCAGTTGTTCTCTCTCTATTACGTGTAGTATGTCGCTCATGATGTCCTCCACTTTTCCTCATACACCGGCCGGTCGCCGGCAATGCGATCGAGCACAATCGCCACCGCCGCACGGACCGATAGGTGGTTGAACCCGGCGTCGGGCATGATCGGCGGCAGGATCCCGTCGCACGCTTCGATCAATTCTTCGGCCATTCCCCATCCGGTGCCAAAGAGAATATAAACGGGGCGGGGGTCGGTTCGCAATCGCCCTGCGAGTTCGCCAAACGAAATCGGGGGCATGTCGGTCTTCTTGGCCGAGGTGGCAAGGAGCAGCGGCTCTACGCCCTCGGCCTGTCGAATCCACTCCACCGTCTCCTCGAGATCGGCGGCCACCACCACGTACTCCAGTGCCTCGCCACGGCCGCTGTTCTCCCGCGTCCCTTCGCCTTCGGTCCAGAAGCCGCGCACACGCCACGAGATCTCCTGCTGCGTTGGCAGCGGCGTGACCACGAAGTAGCGGGCGACGCTGTAGGTCCGTGCGGACCGGGCAATGTCGTGGATGTCGATCGAGGTGGTGGATGTCGCCACGATCTCGCCCTGACGGTTGCGCATCGGGTAATGGAATAGGCCGATGTACAGGCTACCCATCGCGCGCCTCCGGTTCGAGCCCGAGTAGATCGGGGCGGTTTCGGGCGGTCTTCTTCCACGCCTCGCCTTGCCGGTACGCCTCGATCTTGGCGTGATCGCCGGACAGGAGCACCTCGGGAACCTTCATCCCGCGGAAGTCCGCTGGGCGGGTGTACTGCGGGGCCCCCAAGCGGTTGCCGGCATAGAACGAATCGGTGGCCACCGAATCGAACTTGGCGACAACGCCCGGGGTCATTCGTGCGGTCGCCTCGACCACGGCCGCGGCCGCGACTTCGCCCCCGGACAATACGTAGTCCCCCATGGAAATCTCCTCGTGCACGAATCGTACGACCCGTTCATCGATCCCTTCGTAGCGGCCGCACAACAGGATCAGCCCGTCCAACGCCGCCCAATCGGCGGCATCGGATTGACGGAACAGCCGTCCCTGTGGGCTGAGCAGGATCACCCGGGTATTCGGCCGCTCCGGGACGGTCAGCGCTTCGATCGCCCGGACGAACGGCTCGGGCTTCATTACCATGCCCGCGCCACCGCCGTAAGGACGGTCGTCCACAATCCGGTGCGGATCGTCGGTGTAGTCACGCAGATCGTGGAGCACGATCTCGAGCTGCCCCGCGGCACAAGCCTGTCCGATAACCCCAACGGAGAAGAAGCCTTCCAGAGCCTGCGGAAAAATGGTCAGAACATCGAAACGCATGATCCCTAGTCCACGATCTCTACAACGACTTCGCGGTCGAATCGCGCGGCAATCCCCTCAAGGAATGTGCGCAATGCGCCGATCGTCCGACCGCCCTTTCCGAGCACCCGTCCACGATCGTCCTTGCTGACGTGCAGAAAGAAAACATCCACTCGCTCCGACTCGATGCGGTCGATCTTCAATGCATCGGGGTGTTCGACGAGCGAGTGGACCAGGAAATGACAAAGGCGATAGAGCACTCTGCCTCCCGGATCAGGCCGCTCTTACTCGGCCTTCTCCTCTTCCTCCGCCGGCGCTTCGGGCTCCGCGTTCTCGGCTTCTTCGCTCGCCGCGGCTTCCTCTTCGACTGCCGGCGCTTCCTCTTTGGCTTCGGGCGCCTCGGGCTCGGCCTCTTCAGCGGCCGGGGCCGCGGCTTCCTTTACCGGCTTCTCGGTCGGCTTTTGCGCTTTGGCTTGAATCTCGATCGTCTCGCCACGCTGGGCCGCATCCCATGCAGCCATCACTCCGGCCTTGGCCAAAATGATCCGCGCGGCCCGCGTCGCCTTGGCGCCGTCTTGCAGCCACTTCAGCGCGAGATCGCCATCGATCTCAAACGCCGGTGGGTTCGTCTTGGGATCGTACGATCCCAAATCGTCGACGACCTTCGCATCGCGCGGCTTCCGTCCGTCGAGTACGACCACACGGTACGACGGCTGTCCTTTTCTTCCGACCCTCTTCAACCGAATCTTTGCTGGCATACCTTCACCTCATGTTGTTGCGGGGAAACTCCGGACACTACGAAGCTCCAAGCAGATCCGCCGGGAAGCGTCCCTTTCCCCGACGCCCTCCCATCAGTTTCAGGGCGCGCTTGGCTTCCTCAAATCGTGAAAGAACGCGGTTGACTTCTCGCACCGTGGTGCCGCTTCCGCGAGCTATCCGTTTCTTCCGACTTCCTCCAATTATAGACGCATGCAGCCGTTCTTCCACTGTCATCGACCTCAAGATCGCCAGGGTCCGCTTCATCTCCTCATCGTCGGCATCCGATGCACGGCCGGCAAGCTTCGCTGCGCCGGGCAGTTTCTCCAGGATTTGCGACACCGGCCCCAGCTTCTTCATCTCCTCCAACTGGTCGAGAAAGTCCTGCAAGGTGAACCGATCCTTACGGATCCGCTGCACGAGTTCCTCGGCCTTGGACTTGTCCATCTGGGCTTCGGCCTGCTCGATCAGGGTCAGCACATCGCCCATCCCGAGAATCCGTTCGGCCATCCGGCCCGGGTGGAACGGCTCGAGGCGATCGACACGCTCGCCGGTTCCGATGTAGACGATCGGCTTCCCGGTGACGTGCTGGATCGACAGGGCGGCCCCGCCTCGGGCATCGCCGTCGGCCTTGGACAGGATGACACCGGTCAACCCGATCCGTTCCTCGAATGCCGCGGCGGCATTGACCGCCTCCTGACCGGTCATCGCATCCACCACCAACAGCGTCTCGTCGGGCGTCACCACCGACTCGATCTCCTCCAGCTCGTTCATCATGTCTTCATCGAGATGAAGACGGCCGGCCGTATCCACGATGATCACATCGCACAGGTGTTTCTCCGCCCAATCCACCGCGAGGCGGACGAGCGTCGCCGGATCCGGGTCGAGCCGCGAGACCACCGGGACCTCGAGATCCCGTCCAAGCGACTCCAGCTGGTCGATCGCCGCCGGACGGTGCACATCGGCCGCCACCAGCACCGGTTTGCGTCCGTCCTTCTTCAGCATCGCCGCCAGTTTGGCCGCACTCGTGGTCTTCCCCGAACCCTGAAGCCCGGCCAGAAGAATGGTGGACGGACGGCGGTCGAGCGACAGAGAAGCACGCTGTCCGCCCATGGTTTCGGTCAATTCGTCGCGTACGATGGCCACAACTTGCTGCCCCGGGGTCAGGCTCTCGAGCACGTCGGCTCCCACGGCCCGCACGCGGATCTTCTCGATGAGCTGCTTGACCACCTTGTAGTTCACATCCGCTTCGAGCAACGCGATCCGGATCTCGCGCAGTGCGGCCGATACATCGGCTTCGGTCAGCGCCCCCTTGCCGCGGAGCCGCTTCAGTACGGTCGTCAGCCGCTCGCTCAATGAATCAAACACCGGTTCCCCCTCTCGTCCTATGCGCCACCGGAAAGGATCCGTTCCGCCGATCCGGTGGTGACCCGTCCTTCGATGAACGCAGCATCGGCCACGATGCGCTCGGCCGCGCTGCGCGTGGTGGCGATGCCCGAAACGCGGAAGCGCTTCAGTGCGGTCGTCATCCGCACCCTCGCCTCCTCGCGCGTCGGTCCCCAGGCGATGAGCTTGGCGATCAGCGAATCGTAGAATGGCGACACGGTCATCCCATGATACAGGGCCGTGTCCAGCCGTACCCCGAATCCGCCGGGCAGCTCTTCGATTTCGACTGTCCCGGCGGTCGGCATGAAGTCCCGTTGCGGATCCTCGGCATTGAGGCGGCACTCGATGGCGTGTCCACGCACCTGCACATCGTCCTGCGTGAGCCCGAGGGGCTCGCCCGAAGCGATCCGGATCTGCTCCTTGATCAGGTTGATTCCGGTGACCGCCTCGCTGACCGAATGCTCAACCTGAATCCGCGCATTCATCTCGATGAAGTGGAACTGCCCGTCGTCTCCGACCACGAATTCGACGGTTCCTGCATTCGTGTACCCAATGGCGCGAGCCGCATCGAGCGCCGCCGCGTGCAGCCGGGCGCGCTCCGCATCGCCCAGCGACGGCGCCGGCGCCTCCTCGATCAACTTCTGGTGCCTGCGCTGGATCGAACACTCACGCTCTCCGAGATGGATCATGTTTCCGTGGGTGTCGGCAAGGATCTGGACCTCTACGTGCCGGGGCGATTCGACCGCCTTTTCCAGATATAGCCGATCGCTTCCGCATGCGGCCTTGGCCTCCGAAGCGGCTGCAGCCACGGCCGGAAGCAGCTCGTCGGCCGTGCGAATCCACCGCATGCCGCGCCCGCCGCCACCGAAGACGGCCTTGACCAAGAGCGGATACCCGATGCTACTCGCCAGTTCCGTAAGTTCCTCCGGATCCTCGGGCGCCATCGCCCCGGGAAGAACCGGAACGCCGGCCTTGCGTGCGGCTTCGCGTGCAGCGGCCTTGTCTCCGGCCAGCTCCATCACCCGGCGTGGCGGACCGATGAACGCAATGTCGTGTTCCTCGCAGACTTCCACGAAGTGCGGATCCTCGGCAAGGAATCCGTATCCGGGATGAATCGCGTCGGTGTCGGTCAGCTCGGCGGCGCTGACGATGGCCGCGATGTTGAGGTAGCTCTTGGCGGGAGAAGCGGGGCCGATGCACACCGCGCCGTCGGCCAGCCGCAGATACGGCATGTCGGCATCCGCTTCGGAATACACCACGATCGAGCGGATGTTCAGTTCGCGGCATGCCTCGATGATCCGCACGGCGATTTCACCGCGGTTGGCGACGAGTACGGTTGAAAAGCTCATGGCCGGTCGAACGCGAAAAGGATCTGGCCGTACTCGACCGGCGCGCCGTCCTCGACGAGCACTTCGCGCAACCGGCCGGCCCGTTCGGCCTTCACCTCGTTCATCACCTTCATCGCTTCGATGATGCAGATCGTGTCTCCGGGCTGTACCGCGCCACCGGCAACGACAAATGGGTCGTGATCCGGGCTCGGGCGGCTGTAGAAGGTGCCGACAAGAGGCGCGGTCACGGCGAAGGTTCCTTCGGGAATCTCCAATGCTCCGGGCTCCGCCGCAACCGGAGTGACCGCGGGCACACCCGCCGCCGGAACGGCGCCCCCGGCCGGGTCGCGCCGGATCGTAATCCGGTTATCGCCTTCACACACGGTGATTTCCGTCAGGCCTTCGGCCTTCAGCAGCCTGATGATCTCACGAAGGTCATCCATTTCCACAGCTCTTGCCTCCTTGGCAGACGATTGTACCGGGCGCGGTCGCCGGTCAACAACGACCGCGTGCGCTTGCATGAAGACAGGACGCTTCTATAATGGAGTTCGTGAGGTGACCTTCCACTGTGTCATTAGGCGCGCAGATTGCGCTACTGCTTGTTCTCATAATGTTTTCCGCCTATTTCTCCAGCGCAGAGACGGCATTGACGTCGCTGGCCAGAGGACGGATCCGGTATTTGATCAACGCGCATCCCAAGAAGCGGCGCGGTCTCACGCGGCTGCTCGAGGAGCCCAATGACCTGATTACCGCACTGCTGGTGCTCAACAACCTGGTCAATGTCATGGGAAGTTCCTTGATGACCCTCGTGGTCATTCAAGTGATGCCTGCGGCATCGGTGAGCGTTCAGGGGATCACCGCAACGGTCGTGATGACGGTCTCCTTGCTGATTTTCGGAGAGATCACGCCCAAGAATTTCGCCAAGCACAACGCCGAACGCTTGACCTTGTTCACGATCAACCAGATCCACAACATGACGCGCCTGCTCCGCCCGCTCATCTTTCTCTTTCGCGGCGCAGCCAACGGAATCGGCCGATTGTTCGGTGTGGATCTATCCGAACAAGAGCCGATCGAAGTGAGCGACGAGCAGATCGAAACCCTGATCGATGCGGGAGAGGAGAGCGGTCTGCTCGATGAAGCGGATGGCGAGATGATCCGCCGGATCCTCGATTTCGATGAGATGACCGCCGAGCAGGTCATGGTTCCCCGCACGGATGTACAGGCGATCGAGAGCGAGACCTCGCTGGCGGAGGCACGCGATATAGTCGCGCAAGACGGCCATTCGCGCTTTCCCATCTATGAGGGGATTCCCGACAATGTCATCGGAACCCTGTACGCGAAGGATCTGCTGTCGGCCGATTTGCTCGATGCCGCCTCGGTACGAAGCCTGTTGCGGCCTGCGTACTACGCGCCCACGAAGCAACCGATCAACGTGCTGCTGCGAGAGTTCCAACGCCAGAAGGTTCACATGGCCGTGGTGATCGACGAGTTCGGCGGGATGGCCGGCATCGTGACGATCGAGGACATCTTGGAAGAGATCGTTGGGGAGATCGAAGACGAGTACGATCAGCCCGCAGCGCTCGTCAAGCGCCTGTCGCCCGATGAAGCGATCGCTCCGGGGGACACGTCGGTCCACGATCTGAATCGAACGATGAATGTCGAGCTCCCCGAAGACGAAGGGGTCACGGTGAACGGGCTGATTCAGCATCGCTTGGGAACCATGGCCAAGACTGGCGACACGGTCGGAATCGGCAGTGTCTCTCTGTTGGTGGAGCGCGCAACCGATCGCGAGATTACGACCGTTCGTGTGGTGGTCGATCGGTCGATCGAACAGGAGGAGCTGGCCGCCTAGCGGCCCGATGTCCGGACCCTAAGGAGCTCACATGTTCAACCGACGCCCACGAATGCTGTTCTTTGTTGCCCTGCTGCTGACCGCTGCCGCGAGTGTCTTTGCCGCAGCGCCCGAACAGGACCTCGAGGTCACCTACACCCCGGCAGACCAAACGATCACCGGGACGCTCTCGCTCCGGATTCCCGATGCGGAAGGCCCGGTCTACTTCGTGTTGTATCCGAACCTCAACCGGGATCCGAATCCGTACCTGTCACCGCGTGGAATGGATGCGATGTACCCGTACGGATTCGAGGCGTCCGGCCTCGATGTCGCGCGGGTTGCGGTGATGTCCGACGGCGCATGGACGGATCTTCCGATCCGGTTGCTGCGCCTGCCGGATACGGTACAGACCTACTCGCTCGATGACACCGTCCTTGCGGTGGATTTGCCGGCTTCCGGCGGTCCGGTGAATCTTCGGATCGAGTTCGTCACCCTCGTGCCCCGAACCACGGCGGGGGACGACGGGCTGACCGATGAGATTCTGACGTGGCGGTTCGGGTGGCACCCCACGCTCCTGGAACCGCAAGGCGTGCTCGAAGAGGTCGATGGTGTGCTTCGCTACGCGGAGATCGACTCGTTTCCGATCGTCTTTCCCCGGTTGCTCCATCGCGCAACGGTCACGGTTCCGGCTTCGCTTCAGGTGCTGGCCGGCGCCGATCGAATCGACTCGTCCGAACCCGAGGACGAGGACGTCGAAGATGCGGAAACCGTGTACACCCTCGCAAACGATGCGCCGACGCGATCGCTCGGCCTGACCATCGCGGAGGGCTACGAACGATACACGCTCGATGGAACGCCGGCGATCCTCGTCGCGACCCGCGCCGGCCACGCGGAAGCAGCGCGGCTCTATGCAACGTACGTTCGCGACATCCTCGCCGAATACACCGCCCGATTCGGTCCGTATCCTCACGCCCGCTTGGTCCTGGTCGAGAATCCCAATGCGCGCGGCGCGGCCTTTGCCGCGGATGGAATCATCTGGCTTCCGGCGCAGCTGTTCACCCACCGCGATCTCCCGCTCCCGGGATTCCTCAACCGGTTGAGCGAATTCATCATCGCCCACGAGATCGCGCATCAGTGGTTCGGCTTGGGGGAAGGGGTGGACCTCGACGCGGATGCGTGGCTGTCGGAGGGACTCGCGCAATACGCGTCGATCAGCTACTTCGAGTCCACGCACGGCGCCGTCGGAGGCAACATGTTCGACGTCACGGGCCAGGGGCTCGTGGAGGACTACATCGATCGTCAGTTCGGCTTCTTCAACCTTCGCGAGCATCAGGTCGAGCTGCCGTATCTGGTCTCGGTCTGGTCGGCGTTTGACGAAGCCCTCGTCAAGCCGCTCAAGGATGTTCGGTTCGCCAATCAAAACGCCGTTCGGCTCTATGACAAAGGCTATCTGATCGCCCGAACGCTGGCCGCCGTGGTCGGAACGGAGACGTTCGATTCGGTGCTCGCAGCCTCCGCCGCCGGTGCCGCCGACGGACGGTGGACGGTCGACGGCCTTCGTCAGGCGCTGGACGAAGCCAGCGGCATGTCGCTGGCTGCGTTCTTTGACGCCTGGATCTACGGAGACGCCACCATCGACGTCTCGGTAACCATCGCATCCCGGACGGAAACCGACGCGACCCACGAGACCGTGGCCGTGGTCCGCCGGAACGGGGGCACACCGCTGCCGGTGGTGGTCGAAGCCACGATGGCCTCGGGGGCCACGACGCGCCAGACCTGGGATGCCGTTGCCGAAGAGGATACGGTGGTCTTCCGGACACCGTCGTACGTCAAGCGGATCAGCCTTGATCCCGATCATGTGATTCCCGACATCAACCGGCTGAACAACAACGCGCCGACCAAGATCGTTGGATCGGTCGACCGGGCCGCTCTGCCGCTCGATGCCTATCTGATCTCCTCGAATGCCACGTCCGGCGGATTCTCGTTCTCGTATGTCGATCGCTTCCGGATCGATGTCACCCCTCCCACGGCCTCCATGACCGTTCGCCATGGCCGGCATCACGTGACATCGGCCGAAGTCTCGGTCGCCGATGCACGGCTCACGGGGAATCTCTCGTATTCATACGTGGCCTACGCCCAACCGGAGACCGGCTCTCCGGGGACGTACTGGGAGCAGGCCTCGGTGTATACGCTGTCCGTCGAGCGGCTGTACTCGGAGGATGATCCGGTTCTCGTGCTCCGCGGCCGTCGCACGGATCTTCCATCGCTGACGACCAGCCGGACGCGCTCGTTCGGCGTGAACCTGGTCGAGCAACGGGCCGTCCAGCTCTCCGCCTCTGCAATGGATGAGCTGCGGCTGGCGCCGAGCTTCTATGTCCAGGGAGCCGTACAGTTCGGATTCACCGTCGGCGATCTGCCGTCGGAGCTTCGATTCGGATTCCCCGAACTCCCGGCAACCCCGCTCGATCCGGCCGAGAACAAGCTCTCGGGCCTGATCGCCATCGAGCTTCCGCCGGATGATGCCGAGGCGTTCAGCCTGCTGGGATTGCTGGCGATCGATGAGACCACCACGCGGATCTTCACCGGGGGTGGTCTGCGCTGGACGGAGATCGGCGATTTCGGTAAAACCTCATACAGCGTGGAAGCCGGGATCGAGCAGGTCTTCCGGCTGTCCACGTTGGGCGGATTGCTGTCGCTAACCGCGCGAACGGGGGCGTCGGTTCCGCTCGTGGGCGGGGGCAGCACGGTTTTCTATGTTGAACTCTCCTTGTAGACACCCAAAGGAGTCACGCGATGAAGGTTCCGTATCGTTGGTTGGCCGAGTACGTTGAGATCGAGGTTTCGAAGGACGCAGTGGAGCACCTGGCCGAACGGCTCACCTTGGCCGGCCTGGAGGTCGAAGAGCTTCACGAGACCGGAACGCTGACCCGCGCGTTCGTCGGACGGGTCACGTCGTGCCGGCCGCACCCCGACTCCGATCACTTGAGTCTGTGTTCCGTAGACATCGGATCGGAAACGATCGATCTGATCTGCGGCGCATCCAACGTTGCCGAGGGCATCCTCGTCCCAGTGATCCTATCCGGCGGCGAGCTTCCATCCGGCTTTCGAATCGAGCGGCGGAAGATCCGTGGCGTGGAATCCAATGGAATGATTTGCTCCAAGGCCGAGCTCGGGCTCGAGGAGCGCTCCGACGGCATCTGGGTCCTCGAACCCCGCCTCGGCCTCGACGTAGGAACCGATCTGTCGACAGTGCTGGAATTCGATGACTACATCTACGATTTCAAGGTGGCTTCGAACCGCCCGGACTGCGCCAGTATCTATGGCGTCGCCCGCGAGGTCGCGGCCATCCTCGACCGGCCGCTGCGCCCGCTGGACACCGGTGTCGATGCCGCGAAGGTCGAGCCAGGAGAGCCAATCGGTGTGCAGATCGAAGACCCAGACGATACCCCGCGCTATGCTGCACAGCGATTGGACGGCGTGCGAATCGGCCCGGCCCCATTGCGTATACAGCACCGCTTGATCAAGGCCGGGATGCGTCCGTTGTCGAACGCCGTGGATGCCACCAACTACGTGATGCTCGAGTTGGGCCATCCGTTGCATCCGTTCGACGCGGACCTCTTGCACGGACCGATCGCCATTCGCCGTGCCAAGAACGGCGACACCTTCCGGACACTCGACGGCACGGACCGCCACCTGTCGACTCACAGCCTGATGATCTGCGATGACCGTGGCGGCATCGCATTGGCCGGCGTGATGGGCGGCGAGCGAAGCGAGATCCGGAACGAGACGGAGCGCGTGTTGCTGGAGATCGCCACATTCTCCGGCTCGGCGATCCGCGCCTCCTCCCGCTCGGTCGGCCTGCGCAGCGAAGCGTCTCAGCGATTCGAGCGCAACCTCGATCCGGAGGGCGTCACCCTCGCAGCACAGCGTGCCGTGCACGTATTGCAAGAACTCACCGGCTGCCAAGTCGTCGGAGACCTTGCGGATGCGTACCCCAAGCCATCGACGCGGCGGAAGATCCGTCTTCGTTCCGAACGCGCGTCCGGCGTGCTCGGAATCGATGTGTCGTGCGAGGATACGGCCGCGTTGCTCGGTCGCTTGGGGATCGAGACCTCGATCGACGGCAACGAAGTCGTGGCCGAGATCCCCGCCTTCCGCACGGACCTCGAGCGGGAGATCGACCTGGTCGAGGAAGTCGGCCGCATCTACGGCTACGACCGGCTGGTGTCGGCGCCGCCCAAGGCCCTGCTTCGTGTCGGCCGCAAGGATCGAACCGAGCGATGCAAGGACCGGATCCGCGATGCGCTGGTGGGACTGGGTCTGTCGGAGGTGATCACCGATGGATTCGATGAACGGCACTGGCGTGAGGTCTTGGAACAGTCCGGCGACGATCTGATCTCGATCCGCAATCCGATGACCGCGGGACAGGCGGCGCTTCGCTCGAGCCTCCTCCCGGGATTGATGACCGTGGTCGAGACCAACCTCAACCGCGGCGTAGACGGCGGCATGATGTTCGAAATCGGCCACATCTTCTCCTCTGTGCACGGCGAGAGAGACAGCCTGGCAGGGATCCTGTTCGGCCGTTCGCCGCTGCCGCTCCACGGCAAAGAGAAGGTCACGCTGTCGGAAGGCAAGGGCGTCGTCGAGCAACTGTTGGCGGCCGTCCGTCTGGTGGACGCGTCCATCGACAGCAACGACCTCCCGCCGCACGTTCATCCCGGACGAAGCGGGCGCGTGCTGATTCAAGGAGAACCGCTTGGAACCTTCGGGGAGCTGGCCCCGCCCGCTGCCGGCGCTCTGTCGAATCCGACCACTGTGGTGGTCTTCGAATTCGATGTCGCGGGGCTTACCGCCCGCGTCGAGGAACCGATCGCATACACCCCCGCCCCACGCCTCCCGGCTTCCAAGCGGGATCTGTCGGTGGTTGCACCGGCCGCGCTGCGCGAAGCGGTGATCCAGTCGGCGATCCGCGAGGATGCGACGGTCGAATCCGTCTTCCTCTACGACGTTTACGATGGAGAGCAAGTGTCCGAAGGCCGTAGGAGTCTCACCTACGAACTGACGTTGCGCGCCGAGGATCGTACGCTGACCGACGCGGAAATCGCTGGGCTGATCGCCGGAATCGAGCAGCGCCTCGGCCTGCTCAATGTCCATCTTCGAGCGCAATGAACAAGCAGATCATCGCCCACGATGAGAGAGAGATGGAAGAGATCGGTATCGATCTCGCACAACGGCTTCAGGATGGATCGCTCGTCTCGTTGGTCGGCACCCTCGGCGCCGGCAAGACCACGCTGACCAAGGGAATCGCCAAGGGTCTCTTGATCACCGAGCTGGTCGTTTCGCCGAGTTACCTCCTGGCTCGCCAGTACGAGGGGCGGATGCCGCTGTATCACATCGATGCGTACCGCATATCCTCGCTCGATGAACTCGTTGAGGTGGGCCTCGATGATCTTCTGCCGCCGGAACATGGCGTCAGTGTGGTGGAGTGGCCGGAACGGATCGATGGGATTCTCGAGATCAGCGACATCGTGGTTCGAATCGATCTGTTGGATGATCAGGCCCGGCGCGTAGAGATCACCCAGCAGTAGTCACCCTGCAGTTGGCGGCTCGATTCGCCGCTTCACTGCGCCGTGAACCAAACGCCATCAACTTCTTCGCCACACTCGGGGCATCGTCCGTCCAACAGCCGGTGCTGGCGAACGACGTACCCCGCACGGTGGATGACCTTCGCCCCACACGAAGGGCACCGGGTCTGCTCGCCCTCTCCGGGCACGTTGCCCAGGTAGACGTACCGGAGTCCCACATCCTGGCCGATTCTATACGCGGCCTGCAGGGTCTCCACCGGTGTCGGCGGTCGATCGACCAGCCGGTAGGCGGGGAAGAAGCGGCTAATGTGCCACGGAATCGCCGGAGAGATTCCGCAAATCGCTTCGGCCGTCCAGCGGAGTTCATCCAACGAGTCGTTGATGCCGGGGATGACGAGCGTGGTCACCTCCACCCATACCCCGGCCCGCTGGAGCCGCTCGATGGTGTTGATCACCGGCCGCACATTCCCGCCGGTGATCTGGTGGGTGGTCTCGTTGTTGATCCCCTTGAGATCGATGTTGGCCGCATCGAGCAACGGAACGATCTGTTCGGCCGCCTCGGCCGTGAAGTAGCCGTTGGTCACCCAGACCGTGCGCAGCCCCACCGCCCGCGCGGCCCGCATCACATCCAATGCAAACTCGATGGCCACGGTGGGCTCGTTGTACGTTGCGGCCACGGTGTGGCAGCCCTGGGCAACGGCGTCCTTCACCAGCTCCTCCGCATCCACAACGTCCCCGAGGACGCGGCCGGCGTGCTCGCGGGGATACTGCGAGATGTACGCATTTTGGCAGTTGAGGCAGCAGAAGTTGCACCCGACCGTGGCAATGGAATATGCCCGCGTCCCGGGATAGAAGTGGAACAACGGTTTCTTCTCGATCGGATCGACATCACGGGCGATGACCCGCCCGTACACCAGACTGACGAGGGTTCCGTCCACATTCTCGCGTACGGCACACAGTCCGCGCTGTCCGGGAGCAATCGTACACTTGTGACTGCACACCCGGCACCGCACACGCTTGTCGCTCAGCCGGTCGTACAGGATCGCCTCGTGCATCCGGATCACCCCCCTATGCTAGCACAGAGATTGTGAAGACCGCGACAGCCCTTTCCTCACCTCGTGGCTTGCCGTACCATCACCGCATGTCGCTCGTCCAGCTCGATCGCATATCCAAGTCGTTCGGGGTCGATGTGTTGTTCGACCCGTTCTCCGCACCCATCGATCGCGGAGACCGGATCGCATTGATCGGAGACAATGGCGTGGGCAAATCGACGCTGCTCCGGATGATCGCCGGCGAGGAGCGGCCGACGGAAGGCGGCGTGCGCATCATCGGGGAGACCCGGATCGGCTACCTGTCTCAGACCGCACGGCTGGGCAGCCACGGTTCGTTGTGGGAAGCGGTGGAAGGGGCGTTCAGCGACGTGCGTGAAACCGAACAGGAGCTCCGCCAACTGGAGCGGGACATCGCCCACGGCGCGGACGACGAGACCCTCCATCGCTACGACGACCTCCTTCACCGGTTCGCGCGAGACGGCGGGTACGAAGTGGAGAAGAACGTGCGGGCCGCACTCACCGGCGTCGGCTTCGCCCCCGAGGACCACGTCAAGCCGGTGGCGGTCCTGTCGGGAGGAGAAGAAGCGCGCGCGGCACTGGCGCGGAATCTGGTGGAACAGCCGGACATCCTGCTCCTCGACGAACCGACAAACCATCTCGACTTCGCGGCACTGGACTGGCTGGAGGAACAGCTCCTCCGCTTCGCCGGCGCGATCGTGCTCGTCTCACACGATCGACACCTGCTGGAACGCGTGACGAATCGCACGTGGGAGATCGCCTTCGATCGGGTCTCGGTCTACACCGTCGGATACACCCACTCCCGCGAATTGCGGGATGCCGAACGCCGCCGGCAGCTCGAACTGTACCAGGACCAGGAAGAGACGATCGAGAAGTACAAGGACTTCGTCCGCCGGCACAAGATGGGACAGAAACACCGCCAGGCCAAGGACCGGGAAAAGAAGTTGCAGCGAATCGAGAAGGATCGGATCGAGGAACCCAAGGAGGCGCGGCGGATCCACTTGAGCATCTCCGTCGGAAAACCGAGCGGCAAGCGGCTCCTGTCGCTCCATGACCTGGCCGTCGGGTACGATTCGGCGCTGTTCTCCTGCCCCGATGTCGAGGTGTACACCGGCGAGCGCATCGCCATCATCGGTCCCAATGGGTCTGGCAAGACCACCCTCCTCAAGACGATCTCCGGCGAACGCACACCGCTTCGCGGCACTGTTCGGCTGGGGCACAACGTCCAGCCGGCGGAGTACTCCCAGACCCAGGAAGGTCTGCATGGCTCGAACACGGTGCTGGAAGCGATCCTGGCACGGGCCTCGTTGACCCTGGGAGAGGCGCGCGGTCTTCTCGGCCGGTTCCTCTTCTCCGGAGACGATGTCAACAAGAAGGTCAAGGCATTGTCGGGCGGCGAACGGAGCCGTGTCGCGCTGGCACTCCTGTCGTTGATCGAGGGGAACCTCCTCTTGCTCGACGAGCCGACCAACCATCTCGACCTTGCCAGCCAAGAGATCCTCGAGCAGGCGCTGATCGAGTATCCCGGAACCATCCTGCTCGTGTCGCACGATCGTGCCCTGCTCGAGGCGCTGACCACACAGGTCTGGCTCGTACAGGATGATCGTCTGGTGGTTCACTCGTACGGGTATGCCGAGTACCGCCGCCGTCACGCTGAGGCGGTCACGAACTCCCCCGAAAAGGAGCCGCAGCACCGAACTGACTCCACGCCGCTCGAACCGAAACGCGCCAAGCCGGACAAGTACCGAGCACGCAAGAGCGAACAGGCCCGCGAGGAAGCCGAATCGAAGATCGAGGATCTCGAACGCGAATTGGAGCGGATCGAGAACGATCTCGCGGCAGCCAGCGCATCGGGAGACGGACAACGAATCGCCGCGCTTGCGACCGATCACAAGAACGTCAAGCAGCGATTGTCCACGGCCTACGAAGCCTGGGAGGCGCTTGCCGAGACATCCAGCTAGTCCAATGGGAGGGAGAAGCATGACAGGAATCGCTGAACGAACGAGGAATCTGCTCGCTCTCGTACCGGATCACGTCACGGTCCTTGCGGCCGCCAAGACGCGTTCGGCAGAAGAGATCCATACGGCGCTTCGTGCGGGGATCTCGCTCCTCGGCGCCAACTACGTTCACGAGGCCAAGTCCCAGCAGGAGGCCCTGTCAACTCAGATTGCCGCACAGTCCAGTCCAACCACGTCCCCGGTGTGGCATATGATCGGGCACCTTCAGCGCAACAAGGTGTCCGAGGCGGTCCACCTGTTCGATATGATCCAAACCGTCGATTCGCTGCGGCTGGCCCGGCGGATCGATACCACCTGTGAGAAGATCGACCGGATCATGCCGATCCTGATCGAGGTCAATTCCGCGCGCGAGCCGCAGAAGGCGGGGGTTCTCCCCGAGGACGTTCTGGCGCTCGTGCGCACCCTGGCGCCGCTCCATTCCATCGAGATACGCGGCCTGATGACGATGGGGCCATACCTGGAAGAGCCCGAAAGGATCCGCCCGTACTTCCGGGAGACGCGCCAGTTGTTCGATGAGATCGCCGCCTCGTCGATCCCCGGGGTGAAGATGGAGATCCTCTCCATGGGGATGAGCGACTCCTACCAGATTGCCATCGAAGAAGGCGCAACCCTGATCCGGCTGGGCACCACCCTGTTCGGCCCTCGCCCATCTGCGTAGCTCACCCATCCTCGCAACCTAGCACATCACGACGTCGTATCGTTTTGATGCCCCCTGCCTGGACGGAAAACCCTTGCCATCGGCCAGCGCCAAACACACGAGCGGAGGTGGGGTGGCGTTCGTCTTGCAGATATTTGGATCAATTTATCGTATAATACGGAATCCGGATGGGTGGCGGCGAGCGGGGCTGGGGGACCGAACCTGAATGAGACCGCCTCGTTGCGCCGACCCTCCACCGGGATCTTCACGGCAGACCGATCCAATCCGTACCCCCTCGACGATCGTCCGCTTCGTTGCGGCCATCGCTCACGACAGATTCCTCCCCCAGTCTCATTCCTAGATGATGCCACGTGCCCGCCGCCGCCAACGCGGAGTGCGTACAAGATCCCTTCGTTTGTAGCCCTCGCTTCGATGAGCACCGGGCACCTCGAAAGAGAGGCGAGGCGTGCGATCCCCCATCGAGCAGGAATCCGTCCACCGGATCCTCCACGCCCGGGGACAGATGAACAGCGATCTCATCGGCCTTCCACACCGTCCTGTCCGATTGACCGCCAAGGCCTCCACCGAGCCATGATCTCAGAAAGCGAGCTTCGGGTCGATCCGACGTCCCGACACCCGGTTCATCGCTGGAGCGATCTGCGCCGCAGACCTGGGCGCCGTTCTGCACCGATCCAAAGAGCAAGCACGAGACGTGGGAGGATGCGGACGAACGCACGGCACCCGAAGGCTAGGCGGCGCTTTCCCACCAGGCGAAGGCGAGTTGGAGGTTGACGGAATCGGCATCCGATCCGTCATCCCAGGTCTTCGGGGTCTCCAGGATGAATGGAAGGCGCCGGAGCCGCCGATGGTTGATCACCGCCGCCAATCCCTCGGCCCCGATCTTCCCTCGGCCAAGGTGCTCATGCCGGTCCCGCCGGGAGCCGAGGCTTCTCTTGCTGTCGTTGAAGTGGATGAGTTCCAGAAAACCAAGATCGAACCCGCGGGCGGCGGCCTGCAGGGTCTGCTCGACATCCGAGACGGTTCGCAGGTCGTACCCCGCAGCGAACGCATGGCACGTGTCCAGGCAGACACCGATCCGCCGCGCCTCCTTCGTCCGGCGAAGGATCGTTCCCAACTCCTCGAACGACGAACCCAACGTGGTCCCGCTTCCGGCGGTGTTCTCGATCAGCAAGCGAAGCGGTTCGGCACGCTGGAACGCGTCGGATGCAACGATTCGATCCAACGCTTGAACGATCCGCAACAGACCCGGGCCGGGCCCCGCACCGGTGTGCGCCCCAAGATGGGTCACCACGGCGTCCGCCCCCAACGCAGCGGCCCGTGCCACCTCTTCGATGCATGCGGCGATCGAACGCTCATGCAGCGCCTCATCCGGTGATGCAAGGTTGAGAAGGTACATCGTGTGGACCACCACATAGCGGATCGATGACGACGCCCTCCGGCGCCGGAAGGCTCCGGCATCCTGTGGCGTCATCGGCTTCATTCGCCACATCGACGGACTGTGGGTGAAGAGCTGTAGCGCTGTACAACCGAGCGCTACCGCGGCATCGACCGTCTCCGCAAACCCCTTGGCCATCGACAGGTGACAACCGATCTGCGGTTTCGTGTCGCCCCGCTCAGCGTCCATGAAAACGAGTATCGGATCGAAGGCGGCACCGGACAAGGGCGCCTGGGCTCCGCTGCGGTCGGCACTGCAATCTGAAGGGTTCACATCCCGGGCAACGAGCCCCCTCAGAAGTCGCGCTTCTGTCCACGTTATTTCTTGGACAGGTGATTCGTGGTGTCTGCGGCCCATGTCGTCATTGGATACCGTGCGCTGGCGCGGTGGAAACACCGCGCGAACGTAGCGCCGATGACACGCGATTCGGCGCGCAGTTCAACCCGCCCAATGGAACCGATCGAAAGCCGAACCAATGCGACCTTCCGGGGTCTTGTCGCCTGCCGGAACCGGATCTATCCTCCGGACAGTCTGTAGGGACGAGAGGAGGGATCAGTCGGTGGCAAACAAGAAGAAGGGCAAGAAGAAACCCGCATCGAACGCCAAGTCGGGGAAGAAATAGTTTCAACCGGGGTTCCCTCAGGAATTCAGTCTGTATCAGAGAGGAGTGACATGCCCAAAGCTCCCTGTCCGGCATGTGGCCGAAACATCACGCTGCACGGCGAAGACATCGTCTTGTACGAGACGGTGGTCTGCCCGCACTGTGACGCCACGTTGGAGATCGTGGACGAATCGCCTCTGATGTTGGAGGAGATTTCGGACTAGCAGAGCACTTCAGTATCCTTGGACTTCGTTGCTGGCGGGGTAGAGACGAGGCGTCCGCTCCGCCGGCGTTTTGTTCACCGGGGCCTCGTGACTCCGGGCGATCTCGGGTTCATTTCGGTGCATCCAACGCGAATCGGATCCGCACCGTGTGATCGTCCTTCATCGAGGCTGATCGGATAACGAACCGTCCGATCTGCCGGGTGGTGCAAACATGCGCTCCAGAGCAGGGGGTCCGGTCGAATTCACCGATGGAGACAATGCGGATCCGCTCGGCATCGGCAGGTACCTTCCACAGAGAGAACTGCTCGTCGGCATCACCACGCGGGATCCATGCCTCCGCAACCGTCAGATCCCGGTCGATGAGTGCGTTTACCGCCTCTTCAACGCGGTGTGCATCTCGCGCACCCCAGGGGCGATCAATCTCGTAGTCACACTTGGTCTTCTTGGGGCCAAGGTGCATCTCGAGGTTGCGGGGCGACCCGAACGATCGCCCCATCACGGCGGTCAGAATGTGCTCCGCGGTGTGCATCCGCGCCAGAATGTCCGTCGACATAGACCTCCTGCTACGGGAAGATTCCCCGATGCTTGTACACCAGCTGAAGGCGGGTGAGCGCAACGATGTACGCCGCGGTCCGCCAGTCGACGTCGTACGTTTGCGCGACATCACGGACCCGTTCGTATCCTCCGAGGATCCGCCGCCGCAGCTTGGCGTCGACCTCCTCGAGATCCCAGAACTCGCTCCGCTTGTTCTGCAGCCACTCGAAATAGCTTACGACAACACCGCCGGCGTTGCACAGGATATCGGGGATGAGGTCGATCCCTTTCTCGGCGAGGATCCGGTCACCGCCAAGGTCGGTCGGTCCATTGGCACCCTCGGCCACCAGCTGCACACGCAACAGGGGCGCGGTCTCCTCGGTGATCTGGTTTTCCAGCGCCGCAGGCACGAAGAGGTCGGCCTGCGTGGAGAGGAATGCCTTGTGATCGATCAACTCGGCCCCGGGAAAGCCCGCGACGCCGCCCTGGGCAAGAACGTGTTCGGCGAGCGCGTCAGGATCGATCCCCTCCGGACAGCGGATCGCGCCGGTGTGGTCCTCCACTGCAACGAGGGTTGCACCCAGCGGCTTCAGCAGCCTTGCGGTCCACGATCCCACGTTTCCGAATCCCTGGACAAAATACGTGGCGCCGGAAAGATCGAACGATCGATCGGCCGCCCACTGCTCGATGCAATACACCACGCCCTGCCCGGTGGCCTTGGCCCGTCCCCGGCTGCCGCCGGCCTCGATCGGCTTCCCGGTCACCACATGTGCCGATCGGTTCCGTTCCTGGGGGGGCATCATCGAGAGGTATGTGTCGAGAATCCACGCCATGGTCTGTGCATTGGTGTTGACATCGGGCGCCGGAATGTCGTACTCCGGCCCGATGTTGCTGCCGAGAGCGAACGCGAAGCGGCGGGTGATCCGTTCGAGTTCCGCGACGGAGTAGGCCCGCGGATTCATCTGAACGCCACCCTTGGCGCCGCCGAACGGAATGTCGACGATGGCCGACTTCCAAGTCATCCACGTGGCGAGGGCGCGAACCTCGTCGATGTCCACCGCCGGATGGTATCGAAGCCCTCCCTTGAACGGTCCGAGCACATCGTTGTGCTGTACCCGGTACCCCGTGAACATCTCGATCTCTCCGCTATCCAGCTTGACCGGGAAGTGCACGATCACTTCGTTCGTGGTCGTTGCGAGAATCCGTCGAATCGATGGATCGAGTTTCATCCGATCCGCTGCGTGATCGAACTGTCCCAGAACATTCGCGTAGACGCTTCGTCCTTCGGTCGTGTGTGGCATCGTGTACCCCTTCGTCGTACCGTCGTTTGCCGTCCGGTAACTTGTACCCGCTTGCCGGTTCGCGCTCAACTTCGACGCACGCAATCGGAATCCACGGTATACTTCCACCTGGCATGATGCAATCGATTGCGGTGACCGACCTGCATGGAAACCTTCGTCTGTACGAGTTGACGCTCCGCATCGCCGAGACGTGGAGGATCGCTTCCGTGTTCATTACCGGAGATCTCGCGCCGAGTTCGGTGTATCGGACGACGAATGCGGGCGATGCGGTCGCTGTTCAGCGGCAGTTCTTCGAGCGAGAGCTCTTTCCACTGCTCGAAAGCTTCTTCCTCCGTCGGCGGCACTGCCACATCTACACCATCATGGGAAACGACGACCGTCGGGCGAACGAGGATCTCCTGCGCGATTTCGACCGGTCTTCCGCGAATTTCCACCTGGTCAACAACACGCTTGTCGAACTCGAAGAGGCTCGGAAGATGCGCTCCTTCTTCCCGGGAGATGATCTCCCGCTCTACGTGGCCGGATACCCGTACGTCCCGCCCGGCGGGGCACTGGTCATGGATTGGGTCAAGTACGAGAACCGCGTACGGCTGTGTCCCCCGGACATGGACCCTTGCAGTGATATCTACGAGGTTGGGGTGTTGTCGGTGAGTTCACCCCCGACGACCACGATGGCCGATGACCTCAGCGATTTCCCGGCGTTTCTGAGAACCTGCGGGGCGCCGGCGGCATGGGACTACGATCCGAGCCGAACGGTTCACCTATTCCATGCCCCGCCGTACAATACGCCGCTTGATTGGGTTGCCCCGCGCGGCCGGTACGAGTTCCTGCGCCTACCGGATCACGTGGGCAGCATGGAGATTCGCCGGTTCGTGGAGCGGATGCAGCCGCATTTGGTCCTTTGCGGCCATTGCCACGAATCGGTGGTATTCGGAGACTACAAGACGGACATCGGGCAGAGCCGGTGCGCAAATCCGGGGAGTCAGGCGCAGACGGACGTACTGAGCGTGATCCAGTTCAATGTCTACCGTCCGGATGACATGCGGCAGTACTTCATCCACGCCGACCAGGCGTGAGGGATCGCAGGGGGCCCTCCTGGGAGGGCCCCCTGACTTCAGGAGTGGAACGCCACAAACAGATCGGGGCCGCTCGGTGGTCCGATAGAACAGCACCGTAGCCTCGTCCTTCGCGTTCCTGGTCCGTATCTACCAGGTGTGCATCCAACAACGAGGAAGGGGCAGCGTCTCCGATCATGTCACGGTATGCCGCGCTCAATGACAGGTCCACCCATCGGACCAATCGTTGCACCTCATCGCGGATTCGCTCGACAACGACAATCAGATCGATGTCTGATGCCGGACCTGCCGAGTCGTTCATCAAGCTTCCGTATACATACACTGCGCAGAACGGCGCCCCGATCCGTCCGAGATACTCCGCCAGTTCCTTGGCCAGGGCGTATCGAAGCGTGCTGTGCACGCCCGGATCCCCCTGCCGCAAGAGGCCCATGACATCGTTCAGCTCTGCGCGCAAGCGCCGCGCGCACCATTCGAGCGCGCGTTGGAACTGAACATCCGTCGGCAACTCGCACGGAAGGAAGCTGCTCGGGGCGTCGTTCACTTCGGGGACCTCCCTACGGGAAGACACCTCGCAGCTTGACCGCGGCCGCCACGCGCTCCACACCGAGGATGAACGCAGCCAATCGCAGGGATACGTTGCGCTCCTGCGACAGGGTCCAGACCTCGCCGAGCGCTCGCTGCAACATCCGCCCAAGCCGCTGGTTCGTTTCCTTCTCTTCCCACGGGAAGCACTGGATGTTCTGCACCCATTCGAAGTAGGAGCAAACGACGCCGCCGGAGTTCGCCAGGATGTCGGGAACGACGACGGTTCCCTTCTCCCCGAGAATCACATCGGCCTCGGGTGTCGTGGGACCGTTGGCGCCTTCTACGATGACTCTGGCGCGAACGTCGCCGGCGTTTCGAGCGGTGATCTGTGCCTCGAGCGCCGCCGGCACGAGGACGTCCACGTCCAGCGTCAGCAGCTCGTCGTTCGAGATCTCTTCGGTTCCGGCGCCGTTGTATCCGGCAAGGAGGTGGCCCGGCGAGGACTTCGTGTATTCGATCACGTCGCCGATGTCGAATCCGTCGGGGCAGTAGAAGGCGCCGGAGACGTCGCTGATCCCGACGATCTTCGCCCCGGCTTCGTGAAGGAGCCGAGCTGCAATGGACCCGACATTCCCGAAGCCCTGAACCGCGACCGTGGACTTCTCGATGTCGATCCCGAGGCGCTGGAGAACGCCGAGCGTGATGAACATCACACCGCGACCGGTTGCCGCAGTACGTCCGGCGGCTCCGCCGAGTTCGAGCGACTTTCCGGTGACGATGCCCGGCACAGCCTCGCCCGAGAGCAGTCCAGCCGTATCGACAATCCAGTTCATGATCTCGGCATTGGTGTTCACATCCGGCGCGGGGATGTCCCGGCGCGTACCGATCAGAGGATAGATCATCGTGGTGTAGCGTCGCGTCAGCCGCTCCAGCTCACCCCGCGAAAGGCTTGTCGGATCGCAGCAGACGCCGCCCTTGCCGCCGCCGTACGGCACATTGGCGACCGCGCACTTCCAGGTCATCCACCCGGCCAGCGCCTTGACCTCATCGGCAGTCACCCCTTGATGGAAGCGGATTCCACCCTTGCACGGACCGCGTGCCGCGCTGTACTGAACCCGGTATCCGGTGAACACATCCACGTGTCCGTCATCCCGCGTAACCGGCACACTTACCTCGAGAGAGCGTTCAGGACTGCGGAGAACATTCCAGATCCCATCCGAGATGTTGGTGTGTTCTCGAACGAGATCAAGCTGCTGCAGCATCATCTGGTAGGGGTTGATGCTCGACCCAACGGCCTTTTGTGTTCCAACCTTCGACGTATCTTGAATCGCCATGTGGCGTTCACCTCCAGCCACGATCGTATCGAGGAGAGCGTTCGTTCTGTAGGTATTATTCCCAGCACACACATTGCGAATTGCATTGCGAGATCTGTGGTTTGGTCCCCCGAAACGTGTGGTTTGGTTGCCGTCGAACCGTCTTTCCTGAGCGTGCTGCGACCCGAACGACATTCTACCATCCGTCGTCCGCCTTGCGTCATACCACCATATGGACTCTTCGGCATTGTCACTTGACATCTCGTAAGGCGTAAGACGAGCCATTTCTCGTTGTGACAAGCAGCTCGCCCCTCCGTCTTCTTCCATTGCTGCCAACAGAACCGTCTTCTACAGTTGGACCCAGGACGTGGTGAATTGATGGATAGACAACCTACAGAAGCACGCGAGAGCACGATGCTGTTCTCCATGTACGACCCGCTTCACATTCGATATGCGCGCGGGGAACTCATGGTCCAGAGCGGTACCTACGCGGCCGGCATCGCGTTGATCGTCTCCGGGATCGTCCAGGAATCGTACGCATCCGACCATGACGGAGATCACGAAGCAACGGAGATTCTTGGGCCGGGCGATCTGATCGGATTCGAGGTGCTGCTCGACGGGCCTCACGCACTGCACCAGACCACGGCAAGAGCATTGACGAGCGTTCGTCTTGCGTTTCTGGAACGAAGCACGCTGCAACGCGCCCTGTGCGAGGATTCGGCAATTCGTAACTACGTCCTCATGCGTCTGTCGACACGCGTGCTGTCTCTGAAGGCCTCACTGGCCCGTGCCCATGCTCCGCTTGGATCCCGCCTTCTCTGGTTGCTGCTGGAACTCGGGAAGAAGAGCGGGCAGGAGATTTCAGGCGATCGCATGACATTGCCTCCGGAGATCGACCGTCGAGTCATCGCAGATCTGCTGGATGTCTCGACGCGGCGCCTGTCGCGAATCTGGAAGGATCTCGTGGTTTGCGGGAAGCAGGGAAAGACGCCGCAGATCGCCCTGTCCCGGTTGCGCACCGGAGCCTCCGGCGCAACGGAATAGGATTCAGAGGGTCTCCTCGACGATCGACAGGTAGAACGGCGAAACGCGCGCCCGCGTCGAGAGGCTGGCAAAATCCTTGATCGCGATCTTGCTCTGAGACGTGGAGAGAAGCCCAAGTTCACGGAAGCGCTTCAACCCCCGCATCAACGTCTCGATCGAGACGCCGAGCATCTCGGCCATCGTTTGACGGGATATCGGGAGATCGACGAGAATGGCATCATCGGTCTTCTTGCCGTACTTGTTGGCCAGAGCAACCAGCAGCATCGCCAGATTTCGATCCATCGATTCAACCGCTTGGCGTGTCAGCTTGAATTCAAGCATGATCACCTCGCGCGCCAGCCACCGGCAGAGGTCGGCGAAGATTCTCGGGTGCTCTTTGCTGAACGCCAGGATGTTCGATCGCTCGAAGAAGACCAACCGCGATTCTACGAGTGCCTTCGCGAACTGTACGTTCACCGGATCGCGCTCGAGGAAGACTGCCTCCAACCCGAACATCTCTCCGGCCGCAAGGAACCGCAAACAGCGCTTCTCCCATCCCTTGCTCGCGTACTTGCCGATGGAAACCAACCCACTCTGCACGATGTATACGCCGGACGCATACGAGCCCTCCTGCGCAATCAGCTCATCCTCATCGAAGTGAACCTCAAGGGAGATCGTCAGCAATTCCTCGATCGCTTCCTTGGGAAGCGACGGGAACACTTGTGCGATAAACGCAAGCCTGGTTTCATCGGTGTGCGGAGCCCTGATCATTTGCGATATTGTAGCCGTCCTGCACGGCGAACGAAAGGCGGAGGGACCGGCGCACGACGCCGATCCCCCCTTGCACTAAGAAATCCTGATCGGCAAGCGCCTATACCCATCCCCGAAGCTTCATCGCTTCGGCGACGCGTGCCACGGACACCATGTACGCTGCCGTACGGTGATCGACACCTTGCTCGACAGCCATGTTGTGAACAGCATGGAACGCTCGCACCATCTTCTCCTGCAACCGGGTGTGAACGTCTTCGATCGTCCAGTAGTAGCCTCCGATGTTTTGCACCCACTCGAAGTAGGATACGGTGACACCGCCCGCATTGCAGAGGAAGTCTGGCACAACGTATTTCCCTGCGTTGTACAGGATCTCGTCGGCTTCCGGTGTGGTCGGCCCGTTGGCTGCTTCCGCAATGATCTTGGCCTTGATACTCCCGGCATTGCGATCGGTGATCACATTCTCGATCGCGGCAGGGATCAGGACGTCCACATCGAGCTCGAGGATCTCATCGTTGGTGATCGCTCGGCCGCCTCCGAATCCGGACACGGTTCCATTGGACGACTTGTGCTGGCTGGCGGCATCGGGATCAATTCCGCTCGCGTCGAACACGCCGCCACGCGAGTCGGTGATGGCAACGATCTTGCTCCCGGCCAACTCCTCCATCAGCTTTGCCGCGAAGTACCCCGCGTTCCCGTAGCCCTGAATCGCAACAGTCGCTCCGTTGAGATCGATCCCCAACGTCTTGGCCGCCTCGATAATGCAGTAGACGGCTCCACGCGCGGTGGCGTCACCGCGACCGAGCGATCCCCCGAGAGGGATCGGTTTTCCGGTGATGACCCCGGGCGCGTTGTATCCGACGATCGTCGAGTACTCGTCCATCATCCAGGCCATCGTCTGAGGATTGGTGTAGACATCGGGCGCGGGAACATCCCGCTCGGGGCCGATGAACCGGCCGAGGGCGCGGATGAATCCGCGGGAAACACGCTCGAGTTCCGCGGGGGAGAGTTCTTTGGGGTTGCAGATAACCCCGCCCTTTCCTCCGCCGTACGGGATGTCGACGACCGCGCACTTCCACGTCATCCACGCAGCGAGCGCGCGCACCGTGTCGATGGTTTCTTCCGGGTGGAACCGAAGGCCTCCCTTGGTCGGCCCGCGTGCATCGTTGTACTGGACGCGGAACCCTGTGAACGTCCTTACGGTTCCGTCATCCATCCGGACGGGGAAGTGGACCTCGAGCGTTCGCATCGGCTCACGCAAAAGGGCGTGAATCTCCGAGTCGAGGCCGAGCTTCTTCGCCGCCTTGTCCAGCTGCCGTTGAGAGATCTCAAACGGATTCAGCGTCGGCACATTCGCCATGCTAGAACCTCCTGATGTCGTGCGATCCGCCGTTGGGAAGGGAAATAACAACTACCCCGCCCAAGCGGCGGCGAGATTATACCGGCCAAACCCGAGCCTGCAACGAACGCACGACCATCAGAGTGGTTCCGCTAGATCCGTGCCAACAAGGTCATCAACAGGCGCCGTACGTCGCGGCCACGCGCACGGGTGGTCTCGATCACTTCTTCGTGTGTCAATGCGGCGTCCGGATCCACCCCGGCCGCGAGGTTGGTCGCAATGGAGAGGCCGAGGACATCCATGCCGGCGTGGGCCGCCACGATGACTTCGGGAACGGTCGACATTCCCACGAGATCCGCACCCCAGGTTCGGAAGGCCCGGATCTCCGCCGGGGTCTCGTACGACGGCCCAAGGGCCGCAACATAGACACCCTGTCGAATGTCGATCCCGAGGCGCGCCGCGGTATCGACGGCCAGCCGCCGCAGACGGGGGGTGTACGCCGAGGACATGTCGGGGAACCGCTCGCCGAGTTCGGGCAGATTCGGACCACGAAGCGGGTTGACGCCCAACATGTTGATGTGATCGGTCAACACCACGATGTCTCCGGCCCGGAACTCGGCATTGATCGCACCGGAGGCATTGGTCACCACCAACGTTTCCACTCCGATCATCGCAAACAGCCGGGTGGCAAAAACCACCTCATCGATGCTTCGGCCTTCGTAATAGTGCGTTCGCCCGCGTTGGATCAACACGCGGTTCTCTCCGATGTTGCCGACCCAGAAGTCACCCGTATGTCCTTCGACCGTGGGTATGGGGAACCCGGGGATCCGGGAACAGGGGATGATCGTGCCACCCTCCGGGGCCCCGAATGCATCCGAAAGACCCGACCCCAGCGTCACGGCGATCCGCGGAACCTCACCAACCAATCCAGCCAGACCGTCGGCTGCGCGCCGCACGGCTTCCCAACGCTCGTCACGCATGCTGTCCTCCTAATCCAACTGCAACTCGGCCATGACTTCGTCGATCGATGACACCCGCACGATCTTTGCCGCCGAGGACGCACGCACCGTTCCCGCAGCCGGCACGAGAATCCTGTCGTACCCGAGTTTCTCGGCCTCCCGAATCCGTTCGCCAAGTCGACGGACGGTACGAACCTCGCCCGAGAGATCGACTTCGCCAACCACCGCGGTTCCCAACGGAACGGCCCGGTTTCGCAGGCTCGATGCCACGGCGGCCACGACCCCCACGTCGCCGGCCCGTTCCCGCACATCGAGGCCCCCGGCAACGCTCAGGTAGACGTCCGCCCCGCCCACGTTGATCGCCAATCGCTTGTCCATCACCGCCAGCAGGAGCAACACGCGGTTGACATCCAGCCCGGTGCACCGTCGCTGCGGCACCCCATACCCACCGGTCGGCGCCACAAGGGCTTGCATCTCGATCAGAATCGGACGGGTTCCTTCCAAGACCGGGACAACGACCGCGCCGGGGCGCGCATCGCGGGTCCCGGTATCGAGGAAGAATGTGGATGGATTGGAGATCTCACGCAGTCCGTCGCCCGTCATCTGGAACACCGCGACTTCGTGTGTCGCTCCGAACCGGTTCTTCACCGTCCGCAGCATCCGCACGTCTTCGCCCCGGTGTCCTTCCAAGTACACGGCGACATCCACGAGGTGCTCCACGGTCTTGGGTCCGGCGAATGCCCCGTCCTTGGTGATGTGCCCCACGAGGATCGTTGCCATGCCGCGCGTCTTCGCCAGCCGCGTCAATTCGGCGCTGGCGGCCCGGAGCTGCCGCACGCTTCCGACGTCCCCGTCCACACCGCCGCATGCCACGGTCTGGATCGAATCCACGATCAGCGCACACGGCGAGAGTTGCTCGACCGCCGCTTTGATCCGTGGCATTGATTGTTCGGACAGCACGTAGAGATGGGCGCTCTCGATCCCCAACCGGCTGGCGCGGAGCTTGATCTGGCCTTCCGATTCCTCTCCCGAGACGTACAAGACGTTGCCCTGTCGCTCGGCCAGCGAACGCGCCGTCTGTAGGAGAAGCGTGGACTTGCCGATTCCCGGCTCTCCTCCGAACAGCAGAACCCCACCGGGGATCAGACCGCCGCCGAGCACCCGGTCGAATTCGGCGGAGCCGGAAGGAATCCTAGCCAGCTCATCGACATCGATGTCACGAATCGATCGCGGATCCTCTCCGATCCACGATGAAGCGGCCGCATCGGATCCGCGCGGTTCGGATTGCTCATGGAACGCGTCCCATGCGCCGCAACTGGGGCACCGACCGTACCACTTGACCGATCGGTACCCGCACTCCGCGCAGGAGAAGGCCATCGCTATCCGTCCCGGTTGAAGCGGATCTCATCGCCGTTGGCCACGGCGATCACCTGAGTCCCCGCACCAAGATTCCCCAAGAGGATCTCCTCGGAGATCGGATTCTCGATCAGCCGTTCGATTGTCCGGCGCATCGGTCGCGCACCGTACTTCGAATCGTAGCCCTGCGCGATCAGGAGCTCCCACGCGGAATCATCCAGCGAGAACTCGATGTCTCGCTCTTCGCGCAGCCGTTCGACCAACTCGCCGATCATCAGCCGCGCGATCTGCCGCACCTGATCTCGGTTGAGCTCGTGGAACACGATGATGTCATCCAACCGGTTGAGGAATTCGGGGCGGAACACCTTACGTCCTTCGGCGATTACGCGGGACTTCATGTCCTCGTACGACTCCACCGATCCCTCTTCCTTGTCGCTGAACCCCAGCGTGTCTCGATCGGCAATCAGGTCGCTCCCCACGTTCGAGGTCATGATCAGGACGGTGTTGCGGAAATCGACGCGCCGGCCCTGAGAGTCGGTGAGGATGCCGTCCTCCATCACCTGAAGCAGGATGTTGAACACATCCCGGTGGGCCTTCTCGATCTCGTCGAACAACACCACCGAGTACGGGCGGTGACGGACCTTCTCCGTCAGCTCCCCGGCCTCTTCGTAGCCGACGTAGCCCGGAGGGGCACCGGTGAGGCGCGAGACAGAGAAGCGTTCCATGTACTCGGACATGTCCACCCGAATCAGCGCATCGTCATCGCCGAACAGAAACTCGGCCAGGGTCTTCGAGAGTTCAGTCTTCCCGACCCCCGTGGGCCCGAGGAACATGAAGACGCCAACCGGCCTCTTGGGGTTCTTCACCCCGGCGTACGCACGCCGGATCGACTTCGAGACGGCACACACCGCCTCGTTCTGCGCGATCAGACGGTCGTGAATCTTCTCTTCCATGTTGACCAGGCGAGCGGTCTCTTCTTCCTCGACATGACCCATCGGAACCCCGGTCCACATGGAGACCATCTGTGCGATGTCCTGTCCGGTGGCCTGAAGTTCGTTCCCCTTGTAAACCGTCTCGCTCAGCTCTTCTACCTCGGACACCAACTCCGCCTTCTGATCCCGGAGCCGCGCGGCCACTTCGTAGTCCTGAGCCGTCACAGCGGACTGTTCCTGCTCGTCGAGCAGGTCGACCTTCTCGATCAGTTCGCGCACTTCATCGGGAATCCGCGACTTCTGCAGCTTGATCCGCGCAGCGGTCTCATCGATCACATCGATCGCCTTGTCAGGAAGGAACTGGTCGGTGACGTAACGGTCGGACAGGCGCGCTGCCTGATACAGCGCATCGTCGGTGATCTTGACCCCGTGGTGCCGCTCGTACCGTGGGCGAAGGCCTCGGAGAATCTTGAGGGTCTCCTCGATCGTCGGCTCTTCCACCAAGATGGTCTTGAACCGCCGCTTGAGCGCCGGGTCCTTCTCGATCGATTTCCGGTACTCATCGAGCGTTGCAGTGCCGATACACTGGATGGCCCCGGAGGCTAGAGGTGGTTTAAGAATCGACGAAGCATCGATCGCGCCTTCCGCCCCCCCGGCACCGACCACGGTCTGCAGCTCGTCGATGAACAGGATCACGTTGTCCGATTCGGCAACCTGATTGATCAGCGTCTTGAGCCGTTGCTCAAACTCGCCCCGGTACTTCGTACCGGCCACCACGGACGCCATATCCAATTCGAGGATCTCTTTCGAGCGGAGAATCGAGGGAACATCTCCGGAAGCAATGCGTTGCGCCAGTCCTTCGACCACCGCGGTCTTACCGACGCCCGACTCACCGACCAATGCGGGGTTGTTCTTCTTCCGGCGCGTCAATGTCTGGATGACGCGTTCCATCTCTTCCTCGCGGCCGATCACCGGATCGAGGTTCCCGGCGACAGCCTCTTCCACGAGGTTGCGCCCGAACTCAGACAGATCGGCCTTTTGCTGCTGTTGCCGACGTGTCGAGCGGATGGTCATTCCGATTCCAGACGGCGGCAAGAAGTAGGCGCGTGTCTTGGCGAGATCCACGCTGAGATGCTGGAGGATCGTTGCCCCTGTTCCTTCGCCTTCGCGAAGCATCCCCATCAGCAGGTGTTCCGGACGAATGGTGTTCAATCCGGAGCGCCGCGCTTCCTCGAAGCTCACCTTCATGACCCGCTTGAGGCGAGGGGTGGGCTCCAAATCGTCGGCAGACAAACGGACTTCTCCCCGCCCCTTCTCTTGCTCCAGGAACGACGCAACCTTTTCATACGTGACATCTTGTGTGGTCAGGAAGCGGTGGACGTCGCTCCCGCCAACCTTGAGAAAGGCAAGCAGCAGGTGTTCCGTTCCGACGTAGCTATGACGCCATTCCTCCGCCTCTTCCTGCGCGATGGCGATGATCTCCATCGATTCGCGCGAGAATCGATCGTACATCGTATCTCCTTGCAAAACTCGTCTGAGAAGCGAACAACAGTATATCGGTCCGTGAAGCTGCAGCAACCGGAGCTCAATCCCTCCGGTTGAATTGCGTCATCGCGGCGTAGATGTCACGCTTCAAGAAGAGGTCGACCGCCTCAACCGCACGTTCGACCACAGGCAACGCCTGCTCCCATTCGCCGGGTGAGAACGCAGAGAGTACGTAGTCTCTGCCGGAGGAGCATCGGTCGGCGGTTTCGATTCCAATGCGAAGCCGCGGGATGTTCTCGTGTCCAAGGGCCGAGAGCACGGAACGCATTCCGTTGTGCGATCCCGCGCCACCGGAGGCCAAGAGCTTCATCCGCCCCAGCGGAAGATCGAGGTCGTCGTACACGACCAGCGCGTCCTCAAATGCGACGCCGTACCGCTCGATCACCTGAGAGACAGCGATGCCGCTCTCGTTCATGAACGTCAGCGGCTTGACCAGAAGACAGTTCGGCTCTCGATACACGAGAGCCGAACACTCGATCTTCGCTCGGGTCTTCGCATGATGGACCTTCCGGTACAGGTCAATCACATCAAAGCCGATGTTGTGACGTGTCGGTCCGTAGCTCGGACCGGGATTTCCCAGCCCGAAGACGACCTTCACGTTGCACTACTCCTCAGCAGCGGCTTCGGCCTCGGCGGGCTCGGTACCGGCTTCCGCGGGGCCTTCGCCTTCACCCTCGGCAGCCTCTTCACCTTCGGCGCCTTCCACTCCCTCCTCGGTACCGAGGCCGCGCGGCGCGATCACGGTCACCAGCGTCCGCTCTTCGGGAAGCATCGGTTCGACGTTCCCGAAATCCACGTCCCGGACGCGGATCGATTGACCGAGGTCGAGCGGCGCGACATTGAGGGTGATCAGATGAGGAATGTCCTCGGAGAGCCCATGAACCCGAACGGAGTCGAACAGGACGTTCAGGATTCCGCCGGACTTCGTCCCGATCGCTTCCCCTTCGACCCTGATTGGGACATGCAGCTTCAGCGCCTGCCCTGCATCGGGATGAAAGAAATCGACGTGGATGGGCTCATCGGAGATCGAGTCGTACTCGACGACCTTGAGGAACACATCGAGCTCACGCTCTTCATCGTCGATCTGGAGAGAGATCCGCGAGCTTCGCGTAATCTCCGAGAAGAGCGAAAGGAGGTCCTTGCGGCCGATCGAAATCGCCGTGGACTCGACAGAGGGTCCGTAGACGACGCCCGGAACCAATCCGTTCTTCCGCAACACGTTCGCCTTGCCCGATGATCTCTTCTGCACTCGCAACGTATGCATGTTATCTCCTGCTCTAGTAATGCGGGAAGAGATGACTCACCGACTTGTTCTCGAAGATTCGGTGGATGGTCTTGGCGAGGTGTTCGCCAACGGAGATGTACTCAACGACATCGCTCTTCTCCGCTTGTTCGTTGACGATGGTATTGGTAACCACGACCTGTTTCAAGGGTGATGCCTCCAGGGCTTCGATTGCGCTTCCCGAGAAAATACCGTGGGTACAGTACGCGTACGTCTCGCTCGCACCACGATCCAGAAGCGTGGCAACCGCCTTAACCAGGGTTCCCCCCGACGACAGAATGTCATCGACCAGGATCGCGCGTTTTCCATGCACATCACCGATAACGTTTCGAACCTCCACCTCCGCTCCATCGGACGACCGCCGTTTCTCGAGAATCGCCAACGGAAGGCCGACGCGCTCCGCCACCATCCGCGCACGAACGGCGCCTCCCGCATCCGGCGAAACGATCACCGCATCATCCAAGTTGCTGAATGTCTCGCGAATGTGCTCGGCGAAGATCCAATCCATCCGCAGGTTATCCACCGGAACATTGAAGAAGCCCTGGATCTGTCCGGCATGAAGGTCCATGGTCAGCACCCGGTCCGCCCCCGCGGTCTCGATCAGGTTCGCGACGAGCCGGGCCGTGATTGGCACCCGTCCGGTGTGTTTCCTGTCTTGCCGGGCATATCCGTAGTAGGGGATCACGGCGACGACTTTCCGGGCGGAGGCGCGCCGCAATGCATCGATGATGATGAGAAGCTCCATCAGCGTCTCATTCACAGGAGGACACGTCGGCTGGATCACGAACACGTCGGCCCCCCGGACCGTTTCTCGGATCCTCACACGAATCTCGTGGTCGCTAAACCGGTCGACCGCGACGTCGCACAGCGAGATTCCGAGTGCCTCGGAGATTTCCTGAGCCAACCTGGGGTTGGCATTTCCGCAGAGCAACTTGAGCTCCTTAGAGATCATCCAGCGTCCTCCTCGTTCTCTTTTTTTGGCTTGACAACCTGTCGCGCACGGCCGAAGGCACGCGCGTTGGGCGGAACATCTTCGGTGATGGTCGATCCTGCGGCGACAAACGCTCCCTGTCCGATGCGGACGGGGGCGACCAGTGCGGTATTGCTCCCGATGAATGCCCCCTCTTCGATGATGGTTTGTGCTTTGGTCTTTCCGTCGTAGTTGCAGGTGATCGTGCCGGCGCCAACATTGACGTCCGGGCCGATTTGCGCATCGCCGATGTACGCAAGGTGCCCCGCCTTTACGCCGCGTTCGAGACGGGCGGCCTTGACTTCCACGAAGTTGCCGAGGCGAGCCTCGGGCCCGACGTCCGCGCCGGGGCGCAGATGGGTGAACGGTCCGATGCGCGTCCTCTCTCGAACATGGGCAGATTCGAGGACCGAGTAATACACGGTGCAGCCCTGTTCGACCGTCGAATCGGCGATCAGACAGTCGGGACCGATGGTACACCCCGGATGAATCCGGGTTGCGCCGAGAAGGTGGACGCCGGAAAGGAGAGTGGTTCCGGCACCGACGCTCACGAGGTCGTCCACGGTGATTCGCTCCGGATCGACAAGGAAGACCCCTTCGGAAGCGAGCCGCGCAGACGTTCGCTCTCGTACCACCCGTGCAATATCACCCAGCCTCGCCGGATCATCGAATCGCATCACGTCTTCTTCGTGCGCCACCGCGACACGGAGGACCTCTTCCGGCCCCATGTCCGCGGCCATCGTCCCGCAATCGCCGGTTGAGAGCAGTGCGTCTATCCAGGAACCGGACCCTGAGGTAATGCACAGCGAACCAGTGACGTCCAGCAGAACCGAGGACGGCGCAGATTCGTGTTGCTCGATCAGGAACGAGACGGTTGGGGCAGTCAGAAGCGGAAGGTCTCCGCGAAGCACCACCACCGTGCGCCCGGCCGACGCATCCGCGAGACGCGCCCGAAGGGCATCGGATGGACGGCGTTCGGCAAAGAAAACGCTGGTGTCGAATTCGATGCTCGGGGACGATCCCTCAAACAGAACCGTGCAGGAATCGATCCCAGCGAGCCGGAGGGTTCGCAGTTCGCGGTCGAGGGTACGAAGGCCGCCTACGGAGATATCGCCGCAGTCAGGTCGTCCTTCTTCCGTTGCTTGTACGAGAATGATCGCTACGCTGCCGCGTGTGCTCATCTCCTCCCTCGCCGCATGATACGCCAGCCCCCCAAGACACAACAACCCGTATCCGGTTGCGTACACCACAAGTCCGGTCTTATACTTCGCCATTCCCATCGCATGGAGGTCTTCATCATGGCAACCCGGCTCTTCTCAGGAATCCAGCCGACCGGCACGCTCCATATCGGCAACTACTTCGGGGCGGTGCGGAATTGGGTTGCCATGCAGACGGAGTATGATTGCATCTACTGTGTTGTAGACTACCATGCCATCACAATCGATGTCGACCCTGCGCACCTGCGCGCGGCGTCGCGCTCGATGGCGATGGATCTGGTGGCGTGCGGAATCGATCCGGAATCGTCGGCCCTGTTCGTTCAGTCCGATGTGCCGGCGCACACCGAATTGGCGTGGATCCTCGGATGCGTCACATCGTACGGCGATCTCTCGCGAATGACGCAGTTCAAGGACAAGTCCGCCAAGCAGCAATTCGTGACATCGGGTCTGTTTGTGTATCCGGTGCTGCAGGCGGCCGACATCCTCCTGTACCGCGCCGAAGGCGTTCCCGTGGGCAAGGACCAGGTTCAGCACCTCGAGCTGTCCCGGCGGATCGCACGGCGGTTCAATGCCCGGTTCGGCGAGTACTTCCCCGAACCCGAACCGCGCTTGGGCAAGGGAGCTCGCATCATGTCGCTGTCGGATCCGACGACGAAGATGAGCAAGAGCGCGGGCGAGGCCCACTACATCGGGGTCATGGAGGACGAGAAGTCGATCCGGAAGAAGATTCGCTCCGCGGTCACCGATACCGGTCTGGAAGCGGGCCAAGAGATGTCGGACGGGGTCGCCAACCTGTTTACCATTCTCGAGCTTTGCTGCGACACCCTGGGCGACAGCCTCATCGCCAAACAGTTGCGGTCCGAATTCCAGGACGGCACGCTGATGTACTCTCGCCTCAAGGACACGGTGTTCGACCGATTGATGGCGGTTCTGCGCCCGATCCAGGAACGCCGCCGTGCACTCGATGCCGGTGGGAATATCGATACGATCCTCTCTTCCGGTGCCGCCAAGGCGGAGGCCATCGCCTCGGCCACGATGGCCGATGTGCGCCGGATGGTCGGCCTCGGCATCTCTCGCTAGCTACGCACGCCGCCTTCCCCAAAACGTCCTGAGATCCTGTCCCAGGTGCCTTGGAGTTCCTCGGACGATAGGGCCTCCCGTCCAGACCACGTCGGGTCCACCAGACTCTTCTCATCCGGTGTCCGGAACATCTGAAGGATGTAGCAACGCGCGCCGTCCAACCAATGGGCCATTGTTTCGATGTCCCGCGCAGTGATTCCCGGCGCCACCGTCGTCCGGAACTCGTAGTCGGCGCCGGACGCCCGAATCGCGTCGATCGAACGCTGGATCGCATCCATCGACACGGGAACCCCAGCGAATTCCGCGTACCGGTCGCGCGGCGCCTTGATGTCCATCGCGATAAAGTCAAGGAGTCCTTCGGACAGGAGCGCTTCGAGTACCGCGGACTGCGCGCCGTTGGTGTCCAGCTTCACGAGAAAGCCCAGCGCCTTGATCCGCCGGATGAACGCCGCGAGGTCATCCTGAAGCGTCGGCTCCCCGCCGGTCAGTACGACCCCGTCAAGGAATCCCTGCCGGGCTTCGAGGCTGTCGAGCACCTCGCCTTCGTCTACGACCGTGGCGTCCGCTGCCCGTTCCGGCAAGACCAACTCGGGGTTGTGACAAAACGGGCAACGAAATCCACAACCGATCGTGAACACCGTGGCAGCGATCCGCTGCGGGTAGTCCACCAGCGTCAACGGGACAAAGCCTCCGATTTTCAATGCGCCTCCACCCGATCAGCTTGCGCTGACCGGGTTCGCGGCATACACGTTTCGATCGGAGAACTCGGCCTGCTTCCCATCGTTCCACTGCTCCACCGGCCGGAGGTAGCCAACGATCCGCGAGTACACTTCCGTCCTGGCATCACAGACCGGACACCGCGCGTGTTCTCCATTGATGTACCCGTGTTCGGAACAGATAGAGAAGGTGGGTGTCAATGTGAAGTAGGGCATCTTGAACGTCTCGGCGATCCGCCGAACGAGAAGCCGCGTGGCTTCGGGGCTGGGCATCCGCTCGCCGAGGAAGGCATGGAACACGGTTCCCCCCGTGTACTTGGTCTGCAACGGATCCTGGAGCTGCATCGCATCGAACAGATCCGCCGGGTGTCCTACGGGCAATTGGGTGGAGTTGGTGTAGTACGGGACCGATCCGCCGTAGGCCTCCATGTTGTGGATTCGCAGGTCGGGAAATCGCTCGAGGTCCCGCTTGGCCAGCCGGTACGTCGCTCCTTCAGCCGGGGTCGCCTCCAGATTGTAGATGTCGCTCGATTCCTCTTGGTACGCGCTCAAGCGATCGCGCATCCAGTCCAGAACACGGGTAGCGAAGGCTTGCCCTTCGGAATCGGCGATCGTGCACCCGAGCAGGTTCAGGAGCGCCTCGTTCATCCCGATCACACCCAGGGTCGAGAAGTGGTTGCGCCAGTACCCGCCTTCGGCTTCCTTGATCCGCCCGAGATAGAACTTCGAGTACGGATACAGCCCTTGGTCGGTCAGGGATTCGAGCGTCTTGCGCTTGATCACAAGGGCGTCTCTGGCCCTGTCCATCAGGGCACCGAGCCGCGCGAAGAAGTCGTCTTCGTCGGCAGCAAGGTAGCCAAGCCGCGGCAGGTTCAGTGTGACCACCCCGATCGATCCGGTCAAGGGATTCGAGCCGAACAGTCCTCCACCCCGGCTGCGCAATTCGCGGTTGTCGATCCGCAACCGGCAACACATGCTTCGGGCGTCTTCCGGCCGCATGTCACTGGAAATGAAGTTGGAGAAATACGGGATCCCGTACTTGGCGGTCATCTCCCACACCGGCTCAAGAATCGGATTGTCCCACTCGAAGTCCTTGGTGATGTTGTACGTCGGAATCGGGAATGTGAACGGCCTCCCTTGGACGTCTCCCTGAAGCATGATCTCGGCAAATGCGCGGTTGAACAGATCCATCTCCGCCTGATACTCCCCGTACGTCGTCTTCTGCAGACCGCCTCCGATGATCACCGGCTCGTTGCGCATGAATCCGGGAACCTTGAGATCGAGGGTCACATTGGTGAACGGCGTCTGGAATCCGACCCGCGTCGGAACGTTCATGTTGTAGATGAACTCCTGGAGATGCTGGACCACGTCTTCGTACGACAGACCATCCTCCCGGATGAACGGGGCCAGGTAGGTGTCAATGTTGGAAAACGCTTGCGCTCCGGCGGATTCGCCCTGCAACGTATACATGAAATTCACGATCTGGAGAAGCGCGACGCGGAAGTGCTTGGCGGGCCGGGATTCGATCTTGCCTCGCACGCCCTTGAATCCGCGCAGCAAGAGATCGCGAAGATCCCACCCCACGCAATACGCACCCAGGGTTCCCAGATCATGGATGTGGAAATCGCCGTTCTCGTGTGCGCTGCGGATCGGTGCGGGGTAGATCTTGTTGAGCCAGTACTGCGCGATGATTCGGTCGGTGATGTGGGTGTTGAGACCCTGAAGCGAGAACGTCATGTTGCTGTTCTCTCGGACGCGCCAGTCCCGCTCGCGGAGATAGTCTTCGACCAGCGGCATCTCGCGCATCAGTCCGCGCATCTCGCGGAGCCCTTCGTGTTGTTTCCGGTAGACGATGTACGCCTTGGCCGTCCGGGCCAAACCCCCTTCGATCAGCGTCTCTTCGACGAGGTCCTGAATTTCCTCGACCGTCGGAGATTCGTCGACGAAGCGCGTCGCCAGGGCCGCGACCACACGGTCGCACAGCTGTTTGGCGGCGATCTCATCGCCTTCGCCTACTTCGCGCATGGCCTTCCAAATGGCCGTGGTGATTCTGGCTTCATCGAATGGAACAACCCGTCCGTCGCGCTTAACAATGTGTCGCATATCCCCCTCATTCGTTCCCGGTAGAAAACCCGCTTCATCCTAGCGACGACAAGAGCGTCTGACAATCCGCTCAGATTGCACAGCAATCGCGCTAAGCAGCAAGACGAAAGGAGGCCGCCCACCACAAAGCCGGGACCGGGACAATCGTCACGGTGCAACGCCCGCGACAGGTCCTGCCTGATGCCTCCCCAAGCTGTCGAACGGCCGGCCGGACACCGGGGTTTCTTGATTCCCAATCGCGTACTCGATACCATCTTCCGACGTTTTGTCCCAGAAGGTTCAAACGCACTACGAAGAGGTGATTGAGATTCCTAACATTGCTTCCGCCGCCAAGAGGTTGCGGCAAAGCGAGAAGCGCCGATGGCGCAATCGCTCAAAGAAGAACGTGATCAAGAGAATCACGAAAGAGATCCGTCGTTTCATCGAATCGGGAGACAAGCAAGCCGCTACCGCCCTTCTTCCGCAGCTCGCCAAGGCAACCGATAAGGCGGCCCAGCGGAACGCCATTCATCGAAACAAGGCCGCGCGGATCAAGTCCCGGTGGACGAAGAAGGTCCAGGCTCTGTAGGAGGCATTTTCCATGCGGCAATTCGATTTCCTCGGCAAGACGAAATACTTCGTCCCCCTGTCTGTTGTTCTTCTGGTGATCAGCGCCATCGTCCTTATTCCTCAGGTTCGCGGTTTGAAGCTGGGGATCGATTTCACCGGAGGCATGGAATTCACGGTGAAGTTCGATGAATCCGTGGATACGGCAGACGTTCGGAGTGCGCTGGGCGGTATTGATGCCGGAGACGTCGATTTGACCAAGAGCGTCATCCAGAATGTCACAGGCAAGAACACCAAGGTCATCACCACGCAGCTGCTCAATGTCGAAGAAGACCAGCGGACGATCGACAAGATCGAAGAAACGCTTCGCGACGATTTCCCCGTCGCAGAGGGCGGCATCAGCCGCCGGCTGATCGGGGAACAGGTCAGCAAGGAGCTGTCGCAGAAGGGCCTCCAAGCCATCCTGCTCGCCCTGGTCGCCATCCTGGTGTACATCTCTTGGAGGTTCCAGCTCCGCTACGCCATCGGCGCTGTTGCCGCGATTCTGCACGACGTCGTGATTGCCCTCGGCATCTTCGCTCTGTTCGGGATCGAGGTGAATCTCGCAACCATTGCCGCATTCCTCACGATCGTCGGATACTCGCTCAACGATACGATTGTCATCTTCGACCGGATCCGCGAGAACTTGAAGCTTGAGCGCCGCCGTTCCATCTTCGAGATCATCAATCTCAGCGTAAATCAATCGCTGTCTCGCACGTTGAACACGTCGATTACGACGTTCATCCCGGTCATCATTCTCTTCTTGTTCGGAGGAAGTGTGCTCCGAGGGTTCTCGTTGGCGTTGCTCGTGGGCGTCATCGTCGGAACCTATTCCTCGATGTACATCGCCAACCCGATCCTCTACGTGTGGACGAAGAAGAAGGCGCACAGCACCAAGAGAAGCTGATGCGCTCGCTGCTGCGTGCCGACAGGACGTGGGAGCTGGCCCCTCCCCCGGACACAAAATTGATTGGGAGCATCCAAGCGTCGCTTGGATGCTCTCGTCCTTTTGCCGTGCTGTTGGCCCAGCGGGGCGGCGGCGCGTGGTCCTCACTGATCACATCCACCGCCGACAGCTTCCATTCGCCGTTTCTTCTGCCAGACATGGACGCCGCCGTCGCGCGGCTCGTTCGCGCGATCGAGCATCCGGAGCGTATCTTTATCCACGGAGACTTCGATGTCGATGGCTTGACCGGGGCCGCCGTCTTGTACCGGGGACTGCGTCCTCTCTTCCCTCCCCACTCGATCAAAGTGGAGGTCGGAGACCGAACCCACGGTCATGGCCTGTCCCGGGGGTTCGTACGACGAGTCATCGAAGAGGGCTTCTCCCTCGTGGTCACCGTGGACTGCGGAATCACCAATATCGAAGAGATTGCAGCACTGAAGGAAGCAGGCGTGGACACGGTGGTCACCGACCATCACCTCCCGTTGCCGACGCTGCCTGAGGCACAGGCGATCGTGGACGCCCACCGGGAGGAGAATCGTTACCCCAATGTGCACCTAGCTGGCGTGGGTGTCGCATACAAGGTGATCTGCGCGCTGTACGAGCGACTCGGAAAGGACGAGCCGCGCCATCTGCTGGATCTGGTTGCGTTGGGGACCGTTGCCGATCTGGTCCCCTTGAGCAGCGACGGCGAGAGCGAGAACCGCGCCATTGTGCGCGAAGCATTCGAGATGATTGCCCGCAAGGAGGGGTCGTCGCTCGGACTGCGCGAACTCATGTCCAAGCTGTCCGTCAAGCCGGAGAAGATGTCCGCTTCGGACATCGGCTACCTCATCGCACCCAAACTCAATGCAGCGAACCGTGCCGGCGATCCCAAGGTCGCCTTTCTCCTGCTGATCACGGAAACGGTTGATCAAGCCCAGTACCTCGCCGAGATCCTGCTCGACTACAATCGGGACCGGGAGATCGCGCAGAACGATCTCGTTTCGCAAGCCGAGGAGATGATCCGTTCCGAGGGGATCGACCCCGCGGAAACGGGATTTCTGTTTCTCGTCGGCCAGTATTGGAACGAGGGGATTCTCGGATTGGTCGCTTCCAACCTGACCGATCGCCACCGCGTCCCGGCGATGGTGCTCTCACGCGGCGATCAGATTTCCCGCGGCTCGTGTCGCAGCGTGGGCGGCTTCGACGTCAGCGCCTGTCTCGAAGCGCATGCGGACCTCCTGTTGCAGTACGGAGGTCATCGAATGGCTGCGGGCTTCTCAGTAGCCAACGAGAACCTGGACGAGTTGGAGGAACGCCTCGGGGTCTATGTGGCCAAGCACATGCCCGGCCTGGCCGCCCACCACCCGGAACGGATCGATGCCGAAGCGGAACTATCGGAGATCGATCTCGCGCTGCACGAGAGTCTCGGGAGTCTGTCGCCCTACGGTCCGGGCAATCCGATCCCGCGTTTCCTTCTACGGGACTGCGCGTTCGATGCGCTCACACTGGTCGGCGCACGCCGCCAGCACGTAAAGGGGCGGATCACGCAGGCGGATCGTTCGCTCCCGTTCATCGCCTTCCGATTGGGACGGCATCTGGAGCGATTCGATGAGGCGAAACGGATCGATGTGGTGTGCCACGTCGGATTCGATGACTGGCAGAAGGCTGTACAGATTCAGGGGATCGACCTGGTTTCAGCGGATGCCGGAAACCCGGCAGATGCAGCGTCAGGCTCTCCATAGCGTCACTTCCCGACGCAGAACCTCGCGAAGATCTGGTCGAGGATCGACTCGCTGATGTCGATTCCCAGAAGCTCTCCTGCGATACCGGCCGCGATTCGCAATTCCTCGACCACGATGTCGGCTGATGCGCGTGCATCGATCACCTCAAGCACAGCTTCCATTCGTTCGCGCAACCGCCTCAGCAAGTCGCGCTCCCAGCTGTCCAGCATCAGGACGCTCGCCCGCGAGGGAATCTCCCCGCCAAGCAGCAGGTCGAGCACTCGATCGCGTAAGGCGTCGAGGTGGAGACCGGTCTTGGCAGAGACTTCGACCGCCGCCTTCCACGCGCCGGGCGGCACCGCGCCCATGCGGTCGGGCAGGTCGGCTTTTCCGATCACCAGGATGGCCGGGACGGCCCACGCCCGCGCAAGCAGGGTCCGATCCTCCGCAGTCAGAGGTTCGCTCCGGTCCACCGCGAGCAGCACCAGATCCGATCGATCGACGGCCCGCTGTGTTCGTCTCACCCCTTCGGCTTCCACAGGGTCGTTGGGCTCCCGTAAGCCTGCGGTGTCGATCAGCCGAACAGGAACGCCTCGGATTGCCGCTTCCTCTTCCACGGTATCCCGAGTGGTTCCCGGAACCGGGGTTACGATCGCCCGTTCCTCGGCAAGGAGCGCGTTCAACAGCGTGGACTTTCCAACGTTCGGACGTCCGACAATCGCCACGGTCATCCCGTCCCGGAGGCAACGCCCCTGTTCACCGCGCGACAGGAGATCGTCGGTGCGGGCACCCAACGCCTCGCACTGCTCGCGAACCGGCGCGATGTCTACGTCCAAGTCGGGAAAGTCGATCTCGGCCTCGAGTTGCGCGAGGGTTTCGAACAACGCTTCGCGGATCTCCGCGATCTGGGTCGAGAACCTGCCGCCCAAACGATCGACGGCCGCTTCGAGTCCAAGCTCGGTCTTGGCCCGAATGATGTCCACCACCGCTTGCGCCTGATCCAGTGAAATCCGGCCGTTCAGGAATGCGCGCTTGGTGAATTCGCCCCGCTCCGCCAGACGAGCTCCGGAAGCCAGAACGAGCTGTAGCACCGTACGCGTCGGCACGATCCCACCGTGACAGTTGATCTCCACCACATCCTCACGCGTGTACGAATGCGGCGCGCGCATCAGGGACACGAGGACCTCGTCCACCACGCGCCGATCGTCATCGACGACGTGACCAACGTGCAAGGTGTGGGTCGCAACGCGCGCGAGCGGCGTCCGCGCATTGCGGGGGACGAACAAGCCATCGACGATCGGAATCGCATCGGGACCGCTCACCCGGACGATCCCGATCCCACCTTCACCCAGGGGTGTGGAAATCGCTGCGATCGTGTCGTCGAACATGCCGCTAGGCATCGTCGGGTTCGATGACCACCCGCCGCCCCTCGCCGTCGCCGATGCTGTAGGTCTTCACGCCGGGGAAGTTGGCCAGCGACACGTGGATGGTCCGCCGCTCATGGGCCGGCATCGCATTCAACCGGACCCGCTTGTGGTCGCGGACAACGGCCTCCCCGGTGCTGAGGGCAAATCGCACCAGTTCGGCCCGACGCTTCTTCACGGCACCATTGACGTCCAGCACGATCTCGACATCCTTGCCCATCTTGCGCCGCATCGCGCCGCGAAGGAGGTGCTCCAATGCCACGATCACCGGGCGTTCCTCGGAGAGCGAGAAGATGCTTCCGACGACGTTGACGTACAACCCATCGGCCGCATCTTCTTCCATCTCCAGGGAGTAATCCTCCTCGAGAATCCCGAGAACCTGGGCGAGGTAGGCGTCAACTTCCCGTTTCAGATCCTCCATCATCCTCCGCTCCCGCTTCGTCGTCTTCCGATCCTTCGGAGAGCGGGGCCTCCGCCAGCTTCCGCGCCTTGGCGTGCGCCATCTCGCGATTCACGATCGCCTGTTGGGCGACCTGCGCGCCGGTGGTCAGCAGGTAGTACAGCCAGAGCCCGGCCGGGAATCGCCACAACAGGACCGCCATGAAGATCGGGAAGATGTACCCGAAGTACTTCGTTCCACCGGGCGAGTCGCCGGCGGTCTGCGGCGTCATCAGCCACTGCTGCAGAATCATGATGGCCGTCGTGACGATCACGAGAATGAAGTACGGATCGTTCAACGCGAGGTCCGGAATCCACAGGAATCCGGGCGACAGATGGATCATCTCGGCGGAGAAGAGGATCGCGCGCCAGATCAGGATGAGAATCGGAAGCTGAACCAGCATCGGAAGGCAACCGCCCATCGGGTTGATTCCCTCTTTCCGGTACAACTCCATCATCCGTTGCTGTTGGAGCTGCTTGTCGTCCTTGAATCGCTCCTGGATGCGCTTCAGCTTGGGCTGAACCTGCTGCATCTTGGCCATGGAGTGATACTGCTTGCGCATCAAGGGGAACAGAATGACCCGGGTGAGAATCGTGAACAGGATGATGGCCCATCCGTAGTTCCCGGTCGCCCGGAACAGCATGTCCAAGAACCGGATGACGGGGATCATCAATCGCGCACCCATGCCCGGTTCGTCGAGTGCTTCGATGCCGGCGGCTTCCATCAACAGGAACCGGCGGCGGCCGCCATACAGCTGGTACGTGAACGTCGATGATCCGGAGGCCGCTTCCATCGCAACGCCGTATCGCTGCTGTCCGTCGATGCGCTCGGAGAACGGAGATACGCCGGTTCCCGCGCTCGGCGACAGGAAGAAGACAATCGACTTGTTCATCACCCCGATGCCACCGAAGTTCGCATATGAGCCGGCGGCAAGGAGCTCGGTGCTCGGGCTGCCATCGAGCAAGTAGTGGATTGCCGGCGCGTCTTCCTGCACCTCGTACTTGCCGAGCAGCATCGTGAGGTCCAGCGTCTCGGTGGCGCCGTTGTTGATGTCCACTTGGACATCGATCGTATAGACATCATCTCCGCGAATCGTATACGTCTTGGTGATCGCGGTTTCGCCGAACCGTCCCTCGAATACGATCCGCAGCTCGCCATCCAGAAGGACCGTGTCCGAGAGTTCGTAGATGCCTTCGGAGAGCCCCTCGCCCTCCAGGGCAAAAGGGAACTCCGCATCCGCCACGTACTGGCGTTCCAGCGTATCCGCCGTGGTCCTCGTTCCAGGCAGCAGCTCAGTCACCGTCGACCCATACGGAGCAAAGGTGATGAATAGGCTCTTCATCACCCCGCCGTCCTCAGAGAACAGGTAGTTCGCAAGCGGTGTGGTGACTTGGATCTCTTCGACGCCGTCGATCTCGGATATGGTATAAGAGAGGTCCCCGTCGGCCGCCACGGCCGCAAGGGAAACCCAAGCGAGCAGAAGTCCCAAAATGATTACGCGGTTTCGCACAATGACCTCCTGCGAATAGGGTATCGCCGCTCCGAGGCCGGTGCAACTTCGTTGAACAGGGCATTCCGATGCGATACACTCGGCAACATCGATGTTCACGGGAATTGTGCAAGCTCTCGGGGTTCTGCGACGGATGCACTCTGGTCAAATGGAGATTGCTCTCCCGGACGGGTTTGATCCGGACCTTTCTCCTGGCGCGAGCATCGCGGTCAACGGTGTCTGCCTTACCATCCGAAACCTCCTTCCCAATGGGTTCATCGCCAACGTTTCGCAGGAGACAGCACAACGAACGACGTTGGCCTCGCTTCATCCGAACACGGACGTCAATCTCGAATTGCCGGTGACGCCCGCTTCCGCGCTGGACGGACACATCGTCCTCGGCCACGTCGATTGCCTCGGCTGGATTCAGGCGTTGTACTACGACCGCGACAGCTGGTCGCTGCTCGTGTCGTTTCCTCCAGCCTATCGGCGATACGTCGCGGAAAAGGGATCGGTGGCCATCGATGGCATCAGCTTGACGTCGTTCGGCATCGAGTCCTCGAGCTTCCGGTGTGCGATCGTTCCGGAGACCTACGAGCGGACCACGCTGCATGAACGCCGCGCCGGCGACCCGGTAAACTTGGAATTCGATGTTCTGGCGAAGTATGTCGAGAGGATGATGGGCGATGTTTATTTCGATTGAAGAGGCGATCCGCCGCTTCCGCGACGGAGAGATGCTGATCCTTGTGGACGATGAGAACCGGGAGAACGAGGGAGATCTCGTGATCGCCGCGGAGTTCGCAACAGCGGATGCAGTGAACTTCATGGCCAAGTATGGACGCGGCCTCATCTGTACACCGGTTACGGAGAAACGCGCGCAGGAGTTGGCGCTTTCGCCGATGTGCGCGGAGAATACCGCGCTCCACAGCACCCACTTCACCATCTCCATTGACGCGAAACACGGGATCTCCACCGGCATCTCCGCCCACGATCGCGCGGAGACGATCCGGCTCTTGGTGGATGAGAACACCACACCGGACGATCTGGCCCATCCGGGTCACGTCTTCCCATTGATCGCACTGAGCGGCGGCGCCCTGCGGCGCGCGGGCCATACGGAAGCAACGGTCGATCTGGCACGGCTCGCGGGTCTCAAGCCGGCGGCGGTACTGTGCGAGATCCTCAACGACGACGGTTCGATGGCCCGGCTCCCACACCTCGAGGTCTTTGCGGAAGGACATGGTCTCTCGATCGTCAACATCGCCGACCTCATCGCCTACCGGAAGCGGACGGAGCGGCTGGTGGAACGGGTGGCTGAGGCGGAGCTGCCGACGGACTACGGGATCTTCCGAATCGTCAGCTACACCAGTCCGATCGAAGATGAGGAACACGTCGCCCTGGTGCGCGGCGATGTGGCCGGCAAGGAGAATGTGCTGGTCCGGGTCCACTCGGAGTGTCTCACCGGAGACGTCTTCGCTTCCCGTCGCTGCGATTGCGGCAGTCAGCTGCACCGGGCCCTGGAGATGATCGATGCGGAAGGGGCCGGCGTGCTGGTCTACATGCGCCAGGAGGGCCGCGGCATCGGCCTCAAGAACAAGGTGTGCGCCTACCAGCTGCAGGATCAGGGACTGGATACGGTGGAAGCCAACGAGCAGCTCGGGTTCGATGCAGATCTGCGCGACTACGGGTTCGGGGCACAGATCCTCTGCGACCTCGGCCTGTCCTCGATCCGATTGATGACCAACAACCCCAAGAAGGTGGTCGGCCTGTCGGGATACGGCCTGACAATCGTGGAGCAGGTCCCGATCGAGATCTCGCCGAACGACCACAACCGCCGGTACTTGCGGACCAAGAAAGAGAAGATGGGGCACGAGTTGCGGGAAGTGTAGCGAGTTTCCTTCGGAAACTCGCTTGGAGAATGCCCAAGGGCATTCTCCTGATGTCGATCCTCTATTCCGACTTGGAAGATTCGCACGGGGATGTTCGATTTCGGAAACTCGCTTGGAGTAATGGCGAAGCATTTCCCGATGTCAAACTTCGCCCGGACGCATTCTCCCTATTCGGTGCGTTTCTCCTGCTGTCGATGTCCTTTGACCACATTCTCTCTGTTCGCTGCGTTTTCCTGGTTGGATGTCCAGTCCTGGAAGACGTTCGTTCTGTCTCCGGGAACCCGCCCTGCAGTATCCCATGCTGCCTCGGAGGATTCCCTCTCTGTGGGATTTCGTCCGTTGACAACGGTCCGGACTGGCTTTTTCGCGCCGGTCCGTGAACAATTCGGTGAGGTATTCCGGACAGAGGAGGAAGAGGACTATGGGCAAGGTGTACGAAGGCAAACTCGATGGCAGCGGCCTCCGCGTCGGCATCGTCGTCAGCCGTTTCAATGATCTGATCACCGGCCGGCTCCTCGATGGCGCCCTCGATCGGCTCCGCCGGTCGAACGTCTCCGAGGATCAGACGGACGTCTGCTGGGTCCCGGGAGCCTTTGAGGTTCCGAAGGCGGCGCAGGTGATGGCGAACTCGGGGCGGTACGATGGCATCATCGCGCTCGCTGCGGTCATCCGTGGCGCCACCCCGCACTTCAACTACGTCTCCAGCGAGATCAGCAAGGGTCTGGCACGGGTCGGTCTGGACGCCGATGTTCCGGTGACCTTCGGCGTGATCACCTCGGACACGATCGATCAGGCGATCGAGCGGGCGGGGACCAAAGCCGGGAACAAGGGTGTTGCCGCGGCGGAGAGCATGATCGAGATGGTCAACGTGCTTCGAGAGATGGCATGAGCTACGACCTCGTACGCGGGATGTACGACATCCTCCCGGAAGAGACGGCATGGTGGCGTCTGGCGGAGGATGCGGTTCGCGAGATGGCTCGGCGGTACAACTACCGCGAGATCCGCACCCCGATCGTGGAGCACACGGACCTCTTTTCACGAGGGATCGGCGAGACCACCGATGTGGTGGTCAAGGAGATGTACACGTTCCCCGATCGCAGCGACCGGAGTCTGACGCTGCGGCCCGAGGGCACGGCATCGGTCGCCCGCGCCTACCTGACGCACGGCTGGCAAACCAAGGAGCCGTTCCAGAAGCTGTACTACGGCGGGCCGATGTTCCGTTACGAGAAGCCGCAGAAGGGACGAAACCGCCAGTTCCATCAATACGGCATCGAGGTCCTCGGATCGCTCGATCCGAGCGTCGATGCCGAGGTGATCGGCTTCGCCTGGTCGCTGATGCACGAACTCGGATTGGAGGACCTCTACCTCCGCCTCAATTCGATCGGCTGCGCCGAGGACCGCGAGCGATTCCGAACGGTACTGCGCAACCACTTCGAACCGTCGCTGGATGCGATGTGCAACGATTGCCGCCGCCGCTACGACGAGAATCCGCTGCGAATCCTCGACTGCAAAGAGGCCCGTTGTCAGCCGTTCATCGAGGCGGCACCGGGCAGCGCCGACCATCTGTGCGACGACTGCGCCGAGCACTTCGCGGCGGTACGCGACGCCCTCGACCGCTTGGGTCTCTCCTACGAGATCGACGCACGCCTGGTGCGTGGACTCGATTACTACACGCGAACGGTGTTCGAATTGATGAGCCGCGACCTCGGCGCCCAGGATACGCTCCTTGGCGGAGGGCGATACGATGGATTGATCGAGATGCTCGGCGGGCCAGCCACCCCCGGCATCGGATTCGCCGGCGGGTACGAACGCCTCATCATCGTGCTGCAGGAGAACGCCAAGCGGAAAGCAGATGCCGCAAACCAAGCCGATCGGCTCGATCTGTTCGTTGCGATGCTTGGAGACGAAGGGCGAACCTTCGGTTTCCAGCTGGTGGAGCAGCTTCGGCGTTGTGGAGTCAGCGTCGATTTCGATCACCGCGGTCGGGCGCTGCGCAAACAGATGAGTCAGGCCAATCGCGCCGGGGCCCGCTATGTGGTGGTACTCGGCGAGGAAGAAGCCGTCAGCCACCGTGCGCGGCTCAAGGAGATGGACTCCGGCACGGAGACGGAGGTCTCGTTGAAGCCCACGCAGCTGGCGGGAATCCTCCGCCCGGGATGTCAGTGCGGATGCTCGCATTGACGGGCCACAAGAGGAGAGTGCGATGGACCTAAACCTGAAGCTTGTACAGATCGAAAATCCTGAGGCCCTGAACCTGATCCTCGGCCAATCGCACTTCATCAAGACGGTCGAGGATCTCCACGAAGCGCTCGTGGGAACCGTTCCCGGGATCCAGTTCGGGCTCGCCTTCTGCGAGGCATCCGGTGACCGCCTGGTTCGGCACTCGGGCACCGACGATGCGCTGGAGCAGCTGGCGATCCGGAATGCCGAGGCCCTCGGCGCCGGTCATTCGTTCATCGTGTTCCTCAAGGACGCCTTCCCAATCAACGTTCTTCCCGCCATTCGCCGCGTTCCGGAGGTCTGCTCGATCTTCTGCGCGACGGCCAATCCGGTACAGGCCGTGGTCGCTGAATCCGCACAGGGACGAGGCATCCTCGGCGTCATCGACGGCGAACCGCCGCTCGGAGTCGAAGACGAAGACGGCATCGCATGGCGCAAGGGCTTCCTGCGGACCATCGGGTACAAGATGGGTTAGTCCCGCATACGCCGCGCGCTGTACCCCGCTGTCCGATTCTCCAGAGAGACGGCCTCCACAGGGCCTTGACGTTTCGTTCATACCAAGGACACGCGCTTGTGGTAATTTGGAATTCGATATCCACTTTTAACCACGGAGGTCCTTCATGCGTTTGCTCTTGTTCTTTTTGGCCAGCGTCTTCGGATTCGGCGCCACGGTGGCAGCCCAATCCGCGCCGCGGATCGACGGCACGATCCCGGACACCGAGCACGGGGGTGCGACGAGCTTCCTCCAGGTGGCGGGCACAGCGTCCGACGGCATCACCACGATCGAGTTCTCTCGGAAGCTGATGACCGGAGAGCCGACCGATGCGATGTTCATGAACCAGGGGTTGATGGCCATGGTGTCATTCCACCCGAATGCTGATGCCTCCATCTCCTACCACAGCCAGTTCTACAGTGTGGTGACGATTAACGACGTCACCGAACACGTGAACGACTTCCCCGCCGCAGTGACCCACGTGGAGAGCCATGATCACTGAATCGAAGGCCCAAGAGGCGGTCCCAGCGATGACTTCAGACGGTTCGGAACGGGCGATGCAACGCCGGATTTCGGTCGAACGGTGGCTCTCGCGGCTCGATCGGCTCGCGGCGTGGCTTTCGGCGGCGCTCCTTCTGCTCTACCTGGTCAGCGGATTTGGGATGACTAAGCCGATCTTGATCGAACGGATGACCGGCGGACTGATCAACTGGCGGGTGGCGTATGATCTGCACAACGGATTGCACGTGCCATTGATCATCGGGTTCACGCTCCACACGTTTATGGGGTTGCGCCGTTCGATGATTCGTCTCACGAAGCGAAAGGCCTTGGCCGGAGCCGTTGCCGTCACAACGGCCGGTCTGGTGCTCGCGTTCCTGCTCACACTGAGCCAGGCCCAGCGCTAGAACCTTGCGGCCCGGGGGAAGATGCTCCCCGGGCCAAGATCCTTCCGGCAAGAAACCGGGCTACAGCACGGGCAGGTAGCGGTCGAGTTCGTATTGGTGCACCTGCGCACGATATCCGTCCCACTCGATCCGTTTGTTCTCGATGAACTTCTCGAAGATATGGTCACCCAGCGCGTTTCGAACGAGCGCACTCTCCTGCATCGCAGCGATCGCTTCGTTCAGGCTCCCGGGGAGGGTCTCGATTCCCAGCGCATCCCGCTCGGCATCGTCCATCGCAAACAGGTCCTCTTCCACTGGGGCCGGGATCTCGTACTGCTTGTCGATCCCCTCGAGTCCGGCGTGCAAGAGCACGGCAAACGTGAGGTACGGATTGCAGGCGGAATCCGGCGCGCGAAACTCGATCCGGGACGCGCCCTCACGGCCGGGCTGGTACATCGGCACGCGGACCATGTTGCTCCGGTTGCACGACGACCACGTGATGTAGACGGGCGCTTCGTACCCCGGGACCAGCCGCTTGAACGAGTTCACCCACTGTGCGCAGACACCGGTGACCTCTCGCGCGTGCATCATAATCCCAGCGAGGAAGCCTCTCGCCAGATCCGAGAGGTGCAGTTCGCCGTCCGCAGAGAAGAACAGGTTGCGCCCATCAACATCGGACAGCGACATGTGCGTGTGCATCCCGGATCCATTCTGCCCGTAGAGCGGTTTGGGCATGAAGGTCGCGTGCACGCCGTTCTGCCGCGCGACTTCTTTGATGACGAAGCGGCACGCCATCAGCTGGTCGGCCATGCGCAGGGCTTCGCAGTGCCGCAGGTCGATCTCCTCTTGGCTCGGCGCGACTTCGTGGTGCGCGGCTTCCACGTGAATCCCCATCGCTTCGATCGCCAGAACGGTCTCCCGGCGGAGATCCGATGATCGGTCGGCCGGCGCAAGATCGAAGTACCCCGCGGAATCCAGCATCTCCACGGCATGATCGGACCGAGAGTAGAAGTACTCCAACTCGGTCCCGACGTTCAACGTCAATCCATGCTCCGCAGCGCGGGCAACCGCCCGCTTGAGAGCGAATCGTGGATCGCCTTCGTACGGCGCTCCGTCCGGGCGCGTCACATCGCAGACCAACCGCGCGACGCCGTCCCACGGAAACACGGCAAACGTGCCGGGGTCGGGACGCAGCACCATGTCGCTCTCATCGATTCGGGCAAACCCGTGAATCGACGATCCATCAAACCCGATTCCGTCCTCCAGCGCCCTGCCAAGCTCACCGGCCGGAATCTCCACGTTCTTCGGCCGGCCAAGCAGGTCGGTGAACCACAGCTGGATGAAACGAATTCCTCGTTCCTCCACTTGCCTCTCCAATGCTTCGTATCCGTTGGCCATGCTCCACCTCCATGGGAGTCGTTTGGGCTGAGTGTAGACGCCGCTGAGGCAGACAGCAACGGGATAAACATCACCTCGGTGTTCTCTTGTATCGCAAGGGGTTCCGCCCTACACTAGCGGGTACCCCATCGGTCCGTTCGTGACCGTTCCTTGGAGGGATGATGATGAACCTTAGGGTGACGATCTCAAGCTAGTTACGCTTCTTTGCACGTCTATCGGATTCACCGGCCGTCCACACGCGAACCGAGTGTTTGCTTCAAGATGGCTGTCATGGTTCGATTCGATGATTCATCCAAGGAGTCGCTATGGGTTCACGCGCACTCGAAATCGAGGGTGTTCACAAGGTCTTCACTCGAAAGAATCGGTTGAAACAGCACAGGCCCTTCTCTCGACGCGAGAAAGAACGGGTCGTTGCGCTCAAGCGCATCGATCTGGTGGTCGAGCGAGGAGAGGTCTTCGGCGTCCTCGGACCGAACGGTTCGGGAAAATCCACGCTGATCCGTCTGGTATCGACGCTTCTGCTTCCCGATAACGGTGCAATCCGTGTCTTCGGCCACGATGTCGAGAAGGATCCTTTCGCGGTCAAGCGGATGATCAATCGCGTCTCGGTCGACGCGGCGTTCTTCAAGAAGTTCTCCCCGATGGAGAATCTTCTGTACGCCGCCCGCTTGTACGGGATGGCGGCCAGCGACGCACGCCCCAAGATGCGCTCGATCATGACCCGGCTGGGGCTGAAGGAATCCACCTTCCATCAGCCGATGGAACACATGTCGCGCGGCATGCAGCAGAAGGTTGCCGTCGCGCGGGGATTCCTCACCTCCCCGATCCTCTTGTTACTCGATGAGCCGACCACGGGGCTCGATCCGCACTCGAAACGCGATGTCCAGGCCTTCATCCGCGAAATCCGCCAGGAACACGATGCGACAGTCCTCTTGACATCGCACGATATGCAGGAGGCCGACCGGCTGTGCGACCGGATCGCCATCATCGATGAGGGCGCCATTGTCGCACTGGATACTCCAGAGAACCTGAAGGCGATGGTCCCGGCGCAGAACGGAGACCCGGCATCACTGGAAGACGTGTTCATCGAACTCACCGGACGCGGGTTCGAGGCCGCCGAGGCGCAAGAGGAGGCGTCATGACCGGTTTCGTTCGTGAAATGCGCGGCGCCTATGCGTTTGTCGAACGCAACGTGAACCTGATCAAGCGTTACTGGGGATGGGAGGTCGTCTGGCTGATCTACTCGCTCGTCAACTCGCTGGCGGTCACGTACATCGGCGCTGGAATGGAGCAGATCAGCGGGCAGCCGCTCGATACCCAGTACTTGATTACTTACCTCTTGGTCGGAACGCTCATCTGGCAGTACCTCTCGGTCATCTTCTACGCGATCAGCGAGATGATTGCTTGGGAACGGTGGGAAGGGACCATCGAATACACGTTCATGGCCCCGGTGTCGCGTCCGACGCACCTGGTCGGCACGACCCTGTTCGCCATCGGATACGGCATCGTCCGCACGCTGGTGATTCTGGCGATCGTGGCAGCGTTCTTCCAGTTGGATCTGCGTGGCGCGAACCTGGGCGGCGCCGTGCTGATGCTCCTGGCGGGCAGCGTGTCGTTCGTGGGGTTGGGGATTCTCGCTGCGGTGCTCCCGCTTCTCTACCCCGAGCGCGGCGCCCAGATGACCAATGCAGTGGCCGCCATTCTCCTGTTGATCTCCGGTGTCTACTACCCGGTCGAGACGTTGCCGGCGTGGCTGCAATCCATCGCCGCGATGTCACCGGCAACGTATGTGATCCGGAGCATGCGTGCCTGCCTCCTGCAGGGCGCACCCACGACATCGCTCCTTCCCACGACCGCAACGCTGATCGGTGCGGGCGTAGGCGTGATCACGATCGGGTTGCTGATCTTCCGCCGCGTCGAGATCTACGCGAAGCGTTCGGGACGGTTGAAGCGGTCTGGCTAACGGGCTCTTCGAGCCCGTTAACCTGGAGAACGTCCGATTCTCCCGTTCTCCCTGCTCGGATTCCACAGCCTTCACCGGCCCGTTAGCCTGGAGAAAATTCGATCTTCCCTTTCTCCCGCTCGGATTCAACACCCTTCACCCGCCCGTTAACCTGGAGAACGTCCGATTCTCCCGTTCTCCCTGCTCGGATTCCACAGCCTTCACCGGCCCGTTAGCCTGGAGAAAATTCGATCTTCCCGTTCTCCCGCTCGGATTCAACACCCTTCACCGGCCCGGTAACCTGGAGAACGTCCGATCTTCCCTTTCTCCCGCTCGGATTCAACACCCTTCACCCGCCCGTTAACCTGGAGAACGTCCGATCTTCCCGTTCTCCCTGCTCGGATTCCACACCCTTCACCAGCCCGTTAACCTGGGGAACGTTCGATTCTCCCGTTCTCCCTGCTCGGATTCCACACCCTTCACCGGCCCGGTAACCTGGAGAACGTTCGATTCTCCCGTTCTCCCTGCTCGGATTCCACACCCTTCACCGGCCCGTTAACCTGGAGAACGTTCGATTCTCCCGTTCTCCCTGCTCGGATTCCACAGCCTTCACCGGCCCGTTAACCTGGAGAACGTCCGATCTTCCCTTTCTCCCGCTCGGATTCAACACCCTTCACCCGCCCGTTGGCCACACCGGCCAATTAGCCAAACGTCCAATCACCCCGTTCTTCTCTCCGCTTCTCCGGGAGGGTCGTCTCGTGGGCCAGAAATAGAGAAGAGCGGCGCGGGCGAGCCCCGCACCGCTCTTGCGCATCACGTGGTGTGATGCATCGTGTCATCAAGTGAGTGTCTAGAGGTGCTTCTCAACCTCGACCATCAGCCCGGCTGCGTTCTCTTGGGCATAGGCGTTCATCAGCGCGTAGACATCGCCGATCTGTTCGTCCAGCACGCTCTGCAGTACGCGCGCGGCGTCTTCCCACATGCCCTTTTCCATGTAGTAGAACTCGGCGATGAACGTCCGGTTCTCGAAGTAGGCATCGGCATCCTCGACCCTTGCCTGGATGTCGCATATGCTACACGCAGGCTCGTCCACAACATGGCATAGGTACGACAGTGCCTTGTCGAGGTCCTTGCCGATCGGAAGCCCTGAGTAGTAGGCCCCGAGCGACCGGTACGCGCCCCCGGCGATGTAGCCCGGCTCCAGTGCAAGGGCCCGCTCGGACAACGCCTGCGTCTTGGCGGGAACCCCGGCAAAGACGGCCTGAAGCGGGTTCTTCTGCGCAACACGAAGCCAGTTCGCCGCAGTCCAATACAGTGCCGGTACATCGGTTTCCCGCGCCACGGATTCATCGAACCGTCCGCCCTCGAGATCATTGAATTCGGGGTTCATCCGCAGGCTCTTCAGCCCCCAATGCTTGCCCTTCAGATAGATCCCCTCATTCTCATTGTCGGGGGTGAAGACATTGGCCAGCGTGTAGTACGCCTGAGACAGCTTGTTGACGATGTCTTTGCTCTCCATCGCCACATCGAATCCCATCACGGCGCCCTCGTTCTGCTCGTTTAGGGCATCGGTGACTCCAAGCCCGTCGCGCAGTGCCGCGATGATCTCCACCAATTGGGCCGCTCCGGCATCCGAGTACTCGATCATGACTTGCCCGTTCTCGAACAGCCCAAGCGCCTCGTCAACCGTCATGCCAATCGCGGAACCGCCGATCGCGGTCACCAGCAATGCGAGAAACAACAGCAGTTTCCTCATCTTCGTACACCCTCCTGAAGCTTGATTCGCCCACTATACAAGATCGCGGAGAACCCAACAAACCCCACCCAACGGCACTCCGGCAGCTATCGTTTCTCGTTGACCTGCTCGAGGAATTGCCCGGCAAGATCTCGGCAGTACGCGTTGTACAGAAGGTGTGGTTCATCGGTCGGCTCGTCCAGGATGCTCTGAAGAACCCGGGCCGCTTCATCCCACAGCTCCTTCTCCATCAGGTAGTACTGGGCGAAGATCAGCCGGTTCTCGAAGTACTGATCCGCATTCGGCGCCACGGGGCATTCGCCGCAATCGGCGCAGTACTCCGGCTCGTTGATCACCGGGCAGATGTACGAAAGCGCCCGTGGAAGGTTTTGCCCGAACGTGATTAGCGGAAGCGGTGGGAGACCGCCCCAGAACGCGGCCAGCGCCCGGTAGGCGCTGTACGAGATGTAGTCGGGTGCGATTTCGAGCAACCGCTCGGCCATCGCCACGAGCTTGGGGGGATCATTCCGGGCAATCGCACCCAACGGATCGTACTCATCCTTGCGCGCCCAGTTGTCATACGTCCACAGCAACGCGCCGGGATCGGTCTCCTGAGCTACGGCTGCGATGAACCCCTGCCGGATCTCTTCGGTAGCGAAGTCGGCCGACATGCGCAGGCTCTTCAGGCCCCAGAACTGTCCACGGGTGAAGATCTGCTTTGCCTCGGCGCTCTCCTCGACAAACACATCGCCCAGCGTGTAGTAGGCTTGAGACAGCGCATTGACCCAAGTCTTGTGTTCCAACGGGATCTCAAGCGCCATGTAGTCGGCTTCGTCCGCGTGATCGAACACGGCAGTCACGCCAAGCTCCCGCTCCAGCACATCGATGGCTTCCTCGAGGATGGCTCGCCCTTCGGCGCTGTACGCGATCTGCACGTCCTCCCCCTCGGGAAGCACCGCCAGTGCCGCTTCGAGGTTCATTCCCTCGCCAACTGCAGTCAAAGAGCAAGCTCCAACAAGCAATACGCCCAGGAGCGCTCGAGTGGAAAAGCGTCTCTTCGTCATCCGTCCACCTCCAACGAGATGCTCGACTATACCCAACCCTGCCGGCAAGTAAAGTTCCCCCTGGCCACGGTTGGCCAAAAGCGCAGGGTATGGTATCCTTCGGCGAATCTTGTCCAGATGGAAGGAGGAGTCATGGCGAAAGTCGATCAGGATCTTTGCGTGGGTTGCGGTCTCTGCGCCCAGGTATGCTCTGACGTTTTCGAGATGAACGCGGAAGGGAAAGCGGCCATCATCGCCGGCGCGGACGAAAGCGCGGGATGCGTACAGGATGCCGTTGACCAGTGCCCGGTTGGGGCCATCACCGCCTAAACACGAGTTGACGCGGAGGGGCGGATGTTGACGATCCCTCCGCGTTTTCATTTGAACCTCTTCGCGGACATCGTGAGAGCAGTGGACCTTCTCGATTGCTGCGCTTTCGATCCCATGCTAGGATGTCTTTGGTGGCAGCTGTGAGCAAGAAGATCGGATTGGCGTTATCCAGCGGGGGGGCTCGGGGTTCGGCACACGTCGGTGTCCTCAAGGTTCTCCAAGAGAACGGCATCGTACCGGACGTGATCGCCGGAACGAGCATGGGCGCCCATGTCGGGGGCGCCTATGCCGCAGGCTTGCCGGTGGATGCGCTCGAAGCCTTGTGGCGTTCGGCATCGGTCGGCCGAATGATGAAGACGCTCCTCCCAACGGTCCCTTGGTCGGGATGGAGCTCCGGACGCGAGATCACCCGGATCCTAACGCAAACGGTGGGGGAACGAACCATTCAGGATCTGCCGATTCCATTTGCCGCCATGGCCACCGATCTGCAGTCTGGAGATCCTCTTCCGATCACCAAAGGATCGCTGGTACAGGCCATTCGGGCCAGCCTGTCAGTTCCCGGTCTGTTCACGCCGGTCTGGATCGACGATCGACTGCTCATCGATGGCGGTGTGTCGAACCCGCTTCCGATCGATGTCGCACGCCGGATGGGCGCCGATGTGGTCATCGCGGTCGATGTCCTTGTGGAGCCGGCAGAGGTTCAGATCTCGGGGATCCCCGCGCTCTCGCTGCGCAGCAGAACCCTCGGGGTCGTCCAGAGCCTCGCCGCCGATGAATCCAACGGCCGGCGGTTCCATCCCAGCGTCTTCTCGGTCCTGTTTCAGATGTCAACCGTCTTCCAGAAACGCGTGGCCGAGCTGATCATTGCAGCGTATCCGCCCGACGTGCTCATCCAACCGGACTTCTCAGCCGATCCCCCGTGCTACAGCAGCGTGGGCTGCGGGATCGAGGCCGGCATCGAGGCGACACGCCGGGCGATGCCCGCCATCCGGCGTGCGCTAGACAGAGGATCGGTCCCATAAATACCAAGCCGCGCCCTGTCTGGCTCGTTCTCCGTCTGCTGATCGGGATTGTCGCGGTATCGTTCGGAGCGATCCTCATTCGCTTCGCCGGCGAGGCCGACCCATTGGCCATTGCCGCGTGGAGACTGCTGCTGGCTGCCGCGGTGCTCGTTCCCTTGGCCATGCGTGGCGGGGGAATCGCCCACATCGCCAAGCGCGATCTGGCGTGGTCGGTGTTGAGCGGCGCGGCCTTGGCCGTTCACTTCGTCTTGTGGATCACCTCGCTTCAGCAAACCAGCGTGGCCAGTTCCGTGTTGTTCATGTCCACCCATCCGGTCTTCGTCGGGCTGGGATCGTGGATCTTCCTCCGAGAGAGGGTCCGTCCCGCTGCGATCGCGGGGATCGTCTTTTCCGTGATCGGCGGAAGCGTCATTGCATGGGGCGACCTCCGATTCGGGGAGATGACGCTTCGCGGTGATCTTCTTGCGTTGGGCGGCGGATGCGCCCTCGCCATCTACTTCCTGATCGGTCGGCGCGTCCGGCGGAACGTACCGGTGCTCCTCTACATCGCCGTCGCATACGCGGCGGCTGCATTCCTCGTTCTCGGCGCCTGCCTCGCCACGCGAACCCCCATCATCGGCTATGCACCCGCAACCTACGGATACTTGATCCTTCTGGCCGTCGGCCCGCAACTTATCGGGCACAGCACATTCAATTGGGCACTCAAGCACCTTGCGGCATCGAGCGTATCGATCCTGGTGCTGTCGGAAGCAGTCGGCTCGGCGCTTCTTGCCGTGGCCTTCTTCGGTGAATCGCTGACGTGGTTGAACGGGCTCGGCGGCTTCCTCATACTGCTTGGCATCACGTTGAGCACGCGCAACAGGGAGGCATCGCATGGACAAGCAAACCGGCCGGGAGAAGATCACGTGGGCGGCGGCCCACATGCCGCTTCTTGACCGTCTGCGAGAGGAGTTTCGTACCGAACAGCCGTTTCGCGATTTAAGAATCGCCATGAGCATTCACCTGGAAGCGAAGACCGCATGTCTGGCGATTCTGCTGCGAGACGGGGGCGGCGAGGTCTGGGTCACGGGAAGCAACCCGCTCTCCACCCAGGATGATGTGGCGGCAGCGCTGGCGGAGGAGGAACGAATCCACGTTCACGCCCAATACGGCGTGTCCGATGAAGCGTACCTCGCCCATCTCCGCGAGGTTCTCGCGGCACGACCCCACGCGTTCCTCGATGATGGCGGCGACCTGGTCGGGCTCCTTCACGACGATCCTCAATCCCAGGTCCTCGGCGGGTGCGAGGAGACCACAACGGGCATCGCTCGCCTGCGCAAGCTCGCTTCGGCGGGCCGGCTGCTCTTCCCGATGTTCGCGGTCAATGACGCCAAGATGAAGTCGATGTTCGACAATCGCTATGGGACGGGGCAATCGGTGTGGGATGGGATCCTCCGGTCGACGAATCTCCTTGTGGCGGGAAAGAACGTCACGGTGGCCGGATACGGCTGGTGCGGACGGGGCATCGCGCTTCGCGCCCACGCGCTCGGCGCCCGCGTCACGGTGACCGAGGTCGATCCGATCAAGGCCATCGAGGCCTGGATGGATGGATTCGAAGTGGCTCCGATGGTCGAAGCAATCCGTGACGCGGACTTCGTGATCACGGCCACGGGTTGCCTCGATGTGGTCACCCCGGATGCATTCCGCGCAGCAAAAGACGGTGTGGTCCTGGCCAACGCCGGGCACTTCGACGTTGAGATCAGCGTCTCCGCATTGCGGAAGATGGCCGGCACGCACCGTGTGGTCCGTCGCGGCGTGGTCGAGTATACGCTCGAAAACGGCCGCCGGCTGTTCCTGCTGGGTGAGGGACGGCTGGTCAACCTCGTTCTCGCCGACGGTCATCCCGTGGAGATCATGGATATCTCATTCGCCGTCCAAGCCCTCACCCTGCGCCATCTCGTGACAACGGCCCCTCTGGAGCCCGGCCTCTATCCGGTTCCCGATCCGATCGACCACCGGGTCGCGCGGATGAAGCTGGATGCGCTGGGTCTGAACATCGATTCGCTGTCCGACGATCAGCGCGCATATCTGGGCCTTCCGTCCTTGTAGAGGTACCCGCTCCACAGTCTCTACGGTACAATAGCAGTTGACGATAGGTGGGTGAATCCAGTGCTTCATCGATCAAGGATCTTCCGTTTCGCGGCCACCGTGCTGTGCGCAGGCGCACTGGTCTTCGCATTGGGCGCCGGAGGGTCGCAGAGCCAGGCCGGATCGTCTCACGAATCCGGTCTGTTCGACCCGTTGTACCCAATCTACGAGTTTATCCAAGCACAGTTCTACGAACCGGAGCGGATCGACAGCAGCAAGGCGCTGTACAGCGCCATGAAGGGAATCGTGGCGGAGCTTGCCGATCCGTACAGCGAATTCCTCGACCCAGAGGAGTTCTCACGCCTCTCACGCACGATCGAAGATGGCGAGAGCGATGTCGGCATCGGAGTCGAGTTGGGCATTGTCGATGGCGTCCTCGCGGTCATTGCTCCGCTTCCGGGATCTCCGGCAGAGGATGCGGGGGTTCTTCCCGGCGATTTGATTCTCGCGATCAACGACCGGTCTACGGAATTCGAGACCCTTTCCAGTGCCAAGGAGCGGCTCCGTGGCGCGCTGGAAGATCCAGTCGTATTGTGGGTTCGCCATCCGGACGACACCCGCGAGGAGATTACGATCGTCCCTACAGCCATCGCCGTGGAGCCGATGATTTCAGACGTGTTGTGCGACGGGCTCATCGGATATGTAAAGATTCAGCGGTTCGAGTCGTCGACCCCGGCGGCCTTGGATGAAACCCTGTCCACACTCGAGGTGGAGAAGCTGACCGGCCTGGTGCTCGATCTGCGCAACAATCCCGGCGGGCTGTTGTCGGTCGCCATTGCCGTGTCCAGCCGGTTCGTCGATGACGGGATCGTCTCACAGACCGTCGATCGCTTCAGCGGACAGCGCAGCCACCGGTCGACAGGAAACCTCCTGCCGAACCTGCCACTTGTTGTGTTGGTCAATCGAGGCACTGCAGGGGCGTCGGAGATCGTCGCCGCCGCAATCCGGGACAATCGGATGGGCATCCTGGCTGGAGAAGATACGTTTGGCCTCGGCGTCTATCAGCAATTGCTCGAGTTCCCCGATGGATCGGCACTCCGGATCACCACGGGCGAGTATCTGACGCCCTCCGGCGATCCGATCGATGGGGAAGGGATCGCTCCGGATCTCGCGGCAGCGGAGGGATCGGACGTGATAACCCTCGCGGTGGACTGGATCGGACAGCACGACGGAACGGTGATGCCACTGGCAGCGACGGATCCCGAGGAATCGTGAATCAACCGGACCGAAGCAACAGACAGACGAGAGAGGAACCGATGAGAACCTCGACAAGCACCAGCTTGCTGGCCGTGTGGATCCCGACACTCTTGCTCGTCCTCTCCTTTTGCGCCGGGGGAGCGCAACAGGAAGTCCCCGGGGTGTTCGATCCTCTGTACCAGATCTATCGATACATCGAGAGCTACTACTACAAGCCGGATCAGATCACCGATGAGCAGGCGCTGTACGGTGCATTGTCCGGCGTGGTGAAACACCTCGAGGATCCGTATAGCGAGTTCTTCACACCCGATGAGTACGAGTCGTTTACGGCCAGCCTGCAGGGGGAGTTCAGCGGAGTCGGGATCGAGATCTCGATCGTCGATGACCGGCTGACGGTCATCACCCCATTGATCGGCACCCCGGCGGAAGCGGCCGGTGTGCTCGCAGGCGACCAGATCCTGGCCATCGACGGCATCTCGACCGAGGGCATTACCATCACGGAGGCCGCAGTGAAGATCCGGGGAGAGATCGGCACAACCGTTATCTTGACCGTGCGTCACGAAGACGGAGAAACGGAAGACCTGCCGATCGTTCGCGACACGATCAAGATCGATGCCGTGGACAGCGAGACCAAGGGCGATGGAACGATCGGATACATCCGCCTGTCCCGATTCGAGTACAACGACACGGTTCGCGGGATCAACGATGCCTTCGGCTCGTTCGACCTCGACGAACTCACGGGAATCATCCTCGACCTGCGCAGCAATCCCGGGGGGGAGATGACCGCAGCGATCTACGTGGCGAACCTGTTCGTCGACAAGAGCGACATCGTCCTGCTGACGGAGGATCGGACACACGGCTCCCAGCGCTACTACTCACCGGGCAACCGGGTGCCCAACGTTCCGGTTGCGATCCTCATCAACCGCGGCACAGCGAGCGCATCCGAGATCCTCGCCGGAGCGATCCGCGACAATGACATGGGAGTCCTGATCGGTCAGAAGTCCTTTGGAAAGGGCGTCTTCCAGACCGTCAAGACCTTCGCAGACGGATCTGCGGTCAAACTCACGACCGGAGAGTACTTCACGCCATCCGGACGCGTCGTCAATAAGGTCGGCCTCGAGCCGGATATCGTCGCAGGCGAGGAGGACGATCCGATCGAACTCGCGATCGAATGGATCACGGCCCACCTCGGCATGACGATGCCGTTCGACATCGAGAGCGATCTGGCCCCATGAAGTTCTCGGTGATCGGCGCGGGAGGATGGGGAACCGCCATGGCTCGGCTGTTGGCCAGCAACGGGCACGAGACGGTCCTCTGGGTACGGGATCCGCGCCAAGCGGAAGCCCTCCAGATTACGCGAGAGAATGCGAAGTACCTGCCGGGGGTCAAGCTCCCTCTCGCCCACCTCGAGATCACGACCGATTTTGCGGTGGCAGTGAGCGCCGACACAACGTTCCTCGCCGTCCCGTCGTTCGCGATGGATTCCGTACTTCGAAGGGTGGCACCGCTCGCCTCTTCCGAGGCGGTGTTCATCAGTCTGGCCAAGGGCATCGACCGTGAATCTCACGGAACCATGTCGGAACTGATCGAGCACCACCTCCCCACGGCAACGGTCTATGCGCTGTCCGGCCCAAGCCACGCCGAGGAAGTCGGACGAGACAATCCGACCGCCGTGGTACTCGCCGGCCATGACCTGGTCCGCGGTGAGGCTCTCCAACATACGCTGGCCACCGACCGCTTCCGCGTCTATCTCTCCGATGATCTGCGCGGCGTCGAGCTTTGCGCCACCGTCAAGAATATCATCGCCCTTGCCGCCGGCGTATCCGATGGATTGGGCTACGGAGACAACAGCCGCAGCGCGTTGGTCACCCGCGGACTGGCTGAGTTGGTTCGGTTTGGCCGCGCCTTCGGCGCTCAGGACAAGACGTTCTTCGGGCTGTCGGGGCTCGGAGACCTTGTCGCCACCTGTACCAGCGAACACAGCCGGAACCGGCGCGTCGGCTACCGGATCGGCCGAGGTGAGTCGCTCCACGACATTCTTTCCGGGATGGACATGGTGGCTGAGGGGATCTATGCCACGCAGGTCGTGCATGAGATGGCCCGGGATCAGAAGATCGACATGCCGATCACGGAAGCCGTTCACCGTCTGCTCGCTGGGCACGCGGCACCACTGGAACTGGTTGATCAAATCATGACCCGCGCCCCCAAGAGAGAGGGGTTCTAAGGAGACCATGGCGGAATACGATGTGGCAGTCGTCGGCGGCGGGCCGATCGGACTCGTTGCAGCCCGTCAGGCGGCTCGAGCCGGAGCCCGCACCCTCCTGATCGAGCGCCGCCGCCGGATCGAGCATCCGGCGGCCTGCACCGGATTGATCGGGCCGCAGACCCCATCCATTCTCGATGTCTCGACCGATAGCATCGTCCGGGAAATCCGTGGGGTGAATCTTCACGCCTCGACCGGCCGGACATTGACCGTTCGCGCGGAAACCGTCAAGGCCGTGGTGGTCGACCGGTCCCGCATTGAGCAGGAGCTGCTCGACCGGGCCACGAAGGAAGGGGTCGAGGTCAGGCTGGGAACGGAAGCGCTCTCCCTGGACCGGCACCGGATCAGACTGCAGTCGCCTTCGGGCACGGCGCACGTCGATGCCGCGGTCCTCATCGGCGCGGACGGCCCTGCGGGGCGCGTCGCCCAATGGCTCGGTCTTCCCGCTCCTGCACAACACCTCCAGGCCTGCCAGATCGTCGCACAGCGGCCGGAAACGGATTCGAGCGCCGTTGATGTGTACGTGGGAGAAACGGTGGCGCCCGGATTCTTCGCCTGGGCGGTCCCCGCAGAGCCGGGACGGCTCCGCATCGGGGTGGCCGTCCCCGGACCGCTGCGCCCGCAGCCCTTCCTCGATCGGCTTGTTGCCGAGCAGTTCGACGGGATTCGTGAACTGTCCCGCATCCATGCCCGGATCCCCGCGCTTCCCGCATCGCGCACCGTTTCCGGCGCCGCCCTTCTGGTCGGTGATGCCGCCGGGCAGATCAAGCCGCTGTCGGGCGGGGGATTGTACATCGGTGGTGTGTGCGCGCGGATCGCCGGACGAATCGCGGCACGTGCCGCGCTCGGGACCGCACCGATTCCCGAGGTCTTGGCGCACTATGAAGAGGCGTGGCGCCGCGCGGTGGGGACAGAGATCGCCTTTGGCTTGACCGCGCGAGAGCTCTTGGCGGCGCTCTCGGATGCCGCGCTCTGTGAGCTTATCGATGCCCTCGACCGGCCGGCAATCCTTCGGGCCGCAGCCGAGCTGGCGAACATCGACCACCTCAGCGACCTCGCGACGGACTTGGCCGTTCATCGCTTCCTGTGGAAGCACTGCCTGAACGCCCTGGCCATTGTCCATCGATACGTCGACTCCGCGGCCATGCTCCAGAACGACCCCATTGCGTCCTGCCTCGGCAGGCTTCTATAATGTCTTCAAGATGAGCGGAAACCGGCAACGGAACAAATCAGTGAAACCGTCGGCGAGCGTACTGCTTGAACGTCTTCTCCTGTACTTGGTTGCGTTTTCCCTGTTTGTTCTTCCCTTGTTCATCTGGCCGGGGATTACCGAGTACGGTTATGGCAAGACGATTCTCGCCATCGTTCTCGTCTCGATTCTCTCGGTTCTCTGGTGCGCACTCGGCATAGCACGCGGTACGTGGCGAGTTCGGATTCCGTGGCTGACCGTCCCGGTTGTCCTGTTCATCCTGGCCTCTCTCTTGTCGTTGATCCACGCCGTGAACGGTCGGGTCGTGATCCAAAGCCTGGTCCTCGTCGTGACCTTCTTTGTCTTCGTCCTCCTGGTGATCCAGGTGGCACGTACCAAGAGAGACGTCCAGATCCTCCTGTTTGCACTCCTTGCGTCGGGGGTGCTCGCGGGGCTGTACGGCCTCCTCCAATACCTCGGCGTGATGCGTGGGGCAACGGTTGGAACCGGCCCCAATCAGGTGATCTCGACCCTCGGCAATCGCAACTACCTCGGTGGATTCCTGAGCTACTTGCTCTTTCCTTCCGTGGTACTCCTCGTCCGTTCGAAGTCCCGCGTTCTTCGAATCCTCACCATCGCGCTGATTGCATTCTGCTTCGGAACCACCTTGCTGATGGAGCAATCGGGAGCCAACCTGTCGATGCTGATGGGCGCGGCAGCATTCCTGATCGGATGGCTGATCTTCCGGCCGGTTGCGCCCTTGCGAAGAAACAGGATCTGGCTCCTGGCGTTGCTGGGCGTTCTTGTGTTCACCTATCTCGTTGAAGCACCTTCCGGTCCTCTCAATTCGGTGGTTGGCCTGTCCGCGGAAGAAGGGACCTGGCTTACCCGCACGTGGCATCAAAACGGAGGAAGGACACGCGAACTCGACTGGTGGGTCGGATGGGAAATGTTCAAGGATCATCCCCTCACTGGCATCGGCTTGGGGAATTACAAGTTGAACTTTCTCCCCTATCGCGCCTCGTTCCTCTCCACGCCCAACGGGGAACCCTACCGGGATCTGATGCTGCCGCGAGCGGCGCAGGCGCACAACGAATACATCCAAGGCGCGGCCGAAGTGGGGATCCTCGGCGTGCTGTCCATCGTCGGATTCCTCGGCGTGGGCGTCACCACACTCGGATTGCGCCTCGTCCGCAGCCGGGATGAGGCGGACCGTTTCGACCTGTTGCTGCTTTCGGCCGGCGTGGTGGGCTTCCTTGTTCACGCCCTGTTCAGCTTCCCAGCCCATCTTCCGGCGTCTTGCCTTGCGCTTGTTCTGCTGATCGGACTGGTCCACGCGCCAACCTACGGCCCGTCAGGAATGTTCCAGTTCAAGCTGACCGGCCGCTGGGTCAAGGGTCTGCTCATTATCGTGGCCCTGGTGGGGATTGCGGTCTCAACCATCGCCCTGCGGGATCTCGTGGCGAATACCTACATGAACCAGGGCATCGAACACCTGCGGCTCGGCGATGATGCCTCGGCCGAGCAAGCCCTTCAACGAAGCGCAAAGCTGGATTTCGCACCGCGTCAGACCTGGTACTGGCTTGCCACCGCGCAGGCGCGGCAGGGGAAGTTCGCCGAATCATTGGAGAGTCTCGAGAAGTGCTTTACACGGTTCGTCGATGAGGTCGTCTACTTGCTTTATGCGGAACTGGCCACGAATTACGGCGACCGCACCGCAGCACGCGAGGCGATCGAACTGATCCTGTCGGCCCCGTCCTCAACCGACATGCACAACAAGGCACGCTACCTTCAGGCGTCGATCACCATCCAAGACAGAGACTACATCGAGGCCACACGCTTGCTGGAAGATCTCGCCGCCGATGCGCCCGACTTCGAGCGCGCCCAGGTTGCGCTCGGCAATCTGTACGTGGCACGCGGAATGCCGGTCAACGCAAAGGCATGGTTCGACCGTGCGCTGACGCTGATCGATCGGAAACTCGCCGACATCGACGCCAAGCTGGCCGGGCGGACCACCTTTACGACGCTCGAGTACGGGCAGTTCCAGCAATCGCGGGCCGTCTTGCGGCAGGAGCGCGATCTCGTGCTCGCCGAGCTTCGGAAACTCGGGAATCTGTAGCCGGTCTCCTTGAACCGACACAACGCCGTTTCTATACTGACCGCGTGATTCCTTATGCCTATTGACTCCATACGTCGCGGTGTCGACTTCCTGTTGGGGCAGACCAACGCCCAACAGCTCAAGAAACACGAACGAGAACTGGAAGCGGTCAATGCCCTGTCGGATGACACGGCCGCCCTGTCCGATGATGCGATTCGCCGGAAGACCGACGAGTTCCGCCAACGGCTCGCCGCAGGGGAGACCCGGCGGGACCTGCGCGCAGAAGCCTACGCCGTGGTTCGAGAGGCAGCGTGGAGAACCGTCCAGATGCGCCCATTCGACGTTCAGATCCTCGGCGCGATCGCCCTCGATGAACGCCGCATCGCCGAGATGCAGACCGGCGAGGGCAAGACCCTGGTAGCGACGCTTCCGGCATACCTGAACGCGCTCTTGGGCAAGGTTCACGTGGTTACCGTCAACGACTACCTCGCGCGCCGCGACCGCGAATGGATGGGTCCGATTTACGAGTTTCTAGGCCTCTCGGTCGGCCTGCTCCAGCAGGACGCCCCGGCGGAGGAGCGCCAGATCGCCTACAACGCGGACATCACCTACGGAACCAACAACCAATTCGGCTTCGACTACCTTCGTGACAACATGGTGCTGTTCACGAACCAGAAGGTGCAGGGGCCGCTCAACTTCGCGATCGTGGACGAGATCGACAACATCCTCATCGACGAAGCGCGCACCCCGTTGATCATCTCCGGATCGACCGAGCAAGCCTACGACCTGTACAAGAAATTCGCCGCATTGGTCCGTCGCTTCCGCCGCGATGAAGACTTCGAGATCGATGAGGAATCCCGCCGCCTCACCCTTGCCGACAACGGAATCCACAAGGCGGAGAAGTCGCTTGGCGTGGAGAACCTGTTTACCCCCGAGCACCAGGAGACGCTTCACTACATCGAGAACGCGCTCCGAGCGCTTCATCTGTTCAAGAAGGAGCAGCACTACATCGTCAAGGACGGCCGGGTGATGATCGTCGATGAGTTCACCGGCCGGTTGATGCCCGACCGCCGGTACTCCGATGGATTGCATCAGGCCTTGGAAGCCAAAGAGGGCCTCTCAATCCAACGCGAATCCCAGACCCTGGCCTCGATCACCCTGCAGCACTACTTCCAGCTGTACAACGGACTGTGCGGCATGACCGGAACCGCAAAGACGGAGGAAGAGGAATTCAAGCAGATCTACGGTCTGCCGGTGCTCATCATCCCGACCAATCGCACCCTCCAACGGCAAGCGATGCCCGATGTAATCTATCGGTCGGAGAAGACCAAATTCGCCGCCATCGCCGACCACGTCGAAGCGCTGCACGAGCAGGGGCGTCCGATCCTGATCGGAACCAACTCAATCGAGAAGTCGGAGTACCTCTCGAAGCTCCTGAACGGCAAGAAGCTTCCGCACCACGTGCTCAATGCCAAGTACCACGAAAAGGAAGCGGAGATCGTAGCCCAGGCTGGACAGCGCGGCGCGATCACCGTAGCCACCAACATGGCCGGACGGGGAACCGACATCAAGCTGGAAGACGGGGTCCCCGAGCTCGGCGGACTCCACGTCCTCGGATGTCAGCGGCACGAGTCCCGCCGGATCGACAACCAGCTCCTCGGGCGGGCGGGCCGTCAGGGCGACCCGGGCTCGTCGCAGTTCTACTTGTCCCTGGAAGACGATCTGCTGCGCATCTTCGGCGGAGACCGGATCGGCGGACTCATGGACCGGTTCGGAATGGCCGAAGGAGAAGCGATCGAACACGATCTGCTCAGTGGGGGCATCCGCCGCGCGCAGAAGCGGGTCGAAGGACGGAACTTCGAGATCCGCAAACGCCTTCTCGAGTACGATCTGGTTCTCGCCAAGCAGCGCGAGGCGATCTACGCCCTGCGCGACCGGTTCCTACTGCCACCACGCGCACAGCAAGAGGGCCTTCCCGAGGCTGAACAGGCTGACCTCTTCGCCTACCTCCACGATCTGTTCGCGGAAACCGGGGAGAACCTCGTCAACAACTACGCACTGCCGAATCGGCCGAGAGACGAGTGGAATCTCGACGGACTGGCCAAGGAACTCGCGGTCTACGGACGCTTTAACGACACCGCAGCCGAAGATCTCTCCCACAGCGAACTGATCGAGGCGGTCGTCGAGCACCTCCGGCAAGCGCTGGATGCGCAATCCCGGCGGTTGGGGAAGCCGTTCCCCGTTGTTGCACGCTACTTGATCGTGCGGACCCTGGACGAAGCGTGGCGGACCCATCTCTACACCCTCGACGACCTGAAGGGAGGCATCGGCTGGACCGCGCTGGCGGGAACCGATCCTCTCGTGGCCTTCAAACGAGAGTCTTTCTCTCTCTTCCAGGCCATGCTCGGGCGAACGGCGGAGAAGCTGGTTCGCATCCTGCTCGACCCGCGCCTCACGGTGACCGGAGAGCGGGCCGCGCACGGCTCGGCGCCGCAGGGGGTCCAATACGTCCGGCCGGAAGCCATGCGTCCCAATGTGTCTTCTACGGCGCCGGGCGCTCGTCCCCGCCCGGTATCGAGAGCAGAACGCCCGGGCCGAAACGATCCCTGTCCGTGTGGCTCCGGCAAGAAGTACAAGAAGTGTTGCGGCAAAGATCAGTAGGCCGCTTCCAGCAGCAGCTCGTCATCGGTGACGTGGTGGTGGGTGAATAGACTCACCAGATCGGCAACGCCGACACGCTGCTTTCTCCTTCCCTCGAGCTCATGGATGATCTCCCCCTTGTGCATCATGATCAGCCGGTTTCCCACATCGATGGCCTGTTCCATGTTGTGGGTCACCATGATCGTCGTCAGCCCAAGCCGTTCAACGAACTCACACGTGAGCTCTACGATCATCGCCGCGTTTCGCGGATCGAGTGCCGCGGTGTGCTCGTCCAACAGGAGGATCTCCGGCCGCGCCAGGGTGGCCATCAATACGGTCAGCGCCTGACGCTCTCCTCCGGACAGCAGCGAGGCACGGCAATCGAGCCGATTCTCCAAACCGATGCCCAGTGTCTCGAGACGTTCGCAATACTCGGCACGAAGCCGTCGCGGCAGAGCGAAACGAAGGGAGCGTGCGCCTCGCCGTGAAGCCAGGGCAAGGTTTTCGGCAACGGTCATCGAGGGCGCCGTCCCTGCCAACGGATCTTGCACGATCCGCCCCATCCATCGGGCGCGCTGGTACGCCGGAACGGCAGTTACATCCCTGTCGTGAATCCGGATCGCCCCGGATGTCGGAAGGAAAAGTCCCGCAACGAGATTCAGCAGGGTGCTCTTCCCGGCACCGTTCGATCCGATCACCGTCAACACATCCCCACGCTCCAACCGAAGCGAAACATTCCGGATCGCCACAACGTGGTCGGCGCCGGATCGGAATTCTTTGGTGACTTGATGCAGTTCTAGCATGCGCTGGTCCTCCTTTGGCGACGTGCGCGAATCGTGGGGAACACCAAGGCAAGGATCACGAGAATCGTCGTAATCATCTTCAGGTCTCCCGCCTGGAATCCCACGATGTATCCGTAGCGAAGGGCAAGAATGACGGCAAACCGGTAGATCAGTGAGCCTAGAAGGACACTGGCCGTCATCCAGCCGACCCTTCGCGAGCGGATCAGCGACCCGCCGATGATGACCGCCGCCAGGCCGGTCACGATCGTCCCGATTCCCATTCCGACGTCCGCGAACCCGCTGTACTGCGCAACGAGGGCCCCGGAGAGCGCGACAAGGCCGTTCGACAGAGCCAACCCCAACACCTTCATCGTCTTTACATTGACCCCTTGCGCGGTGATCATCGTTTCGCTGTCGCCGGTGGCCCGCAATGCGAAGCCCAGCTCCGTCTTGAGAAACAGGTCTAGCAGCCCCTTGATCGCAAACGTAAGCAACCCGATGAAGACCACCACCGCCAGCCCGCCGAGCGGCGACCAAACCGCCTCAATCAATCGCGTCGCGGTCGTCGCCCGCAGCAAGGAGAGGTTCGGACGCCCCATGATGCGGAGGTTGACCGAGTACAGCATGATCATCGTGAGAACCCCCGCCAGAAGGTTGGTGATTCCCAATCGCGTATTGAGCAGTCCGGTGAACGCCCCGGCAACCATCCCCGCGGCAAACGCAACCACCAAGACCGTGAATGGATCGACGCCATAGGTAACCAAAAGGAGGGAAGCGACGGCCGCACCGGTCACGAAACTCCCATCCACCGTCAGATCCGGGAAATCCAGAATCCGATAGGTCAGGAAGACTCCCAAGGCGGCAATCCCATACGCCAGTCCCTGCTCAACGGCATGCACAAGCAATGCAGCCATCGCACCTTCTCCTCTCTGGCCCCGCTACGGGGCCTTCTTCTCCCACAAGATGCCGCCGTACATCACGGCAGTCGCCTTCGAGATCACCGCTTCGGAGAACGCCAAGCCGATGGCTTCGGCGGCGTCGAGGTTCAGATGAACCTGTCCCTCTTCGACGTACGTCACAGGGATCTCATTCGGCTTCGTCCCGGAAAGCACGTCGAGGATGACCTCACCAACGGTCTTCCCGAGATCGTAGTAATCGAATCCCGCCGCAAGCGTCGCGTTCAAAAGGCTCGTCGGATCCGCGACCAGGAGCGGAACGCCGGCCTCCTGCGATGCAGCAAGCACGGAGTCGATCGCCGAAACCACGGTGTTGTCGGTCGTTACGTAGTACGCATCCACGCGCCCTATGAGCGATTGCGCGGCGATCGGCACATTGGCCGATGTGTCAGCCGTAGCCTTGATGATCGATAACCCGAGCCCGGGCGCTGCCGCTTCGGCCATCTCGGTCAGAATCACGGAGTTGGGCTCTCCGGCGTTGTATACGATGCCAACCTTCTCGATATCGGACGAGAGGTCCTTCAGCAATTGGAGCTGTGCCGCCACGGGGATCATGTCCGATACCCCGGTGATGTTCTCATTGCCGCTCGGATCCGTTGCACTGGGAACGAGTTGGGCCGCCCCCACCGGATCCGTTACCGCAGCATAGATCACCGGAACGTCCGTCCCGCGGTACACCTCCGCCGCCGCTTGCGCTGATGATGTGGCGATTGCGACCACGAGGTCCACGCCCTGAGCCTGGTAGTTCTGCGCGATGGCCACGGCGTTGCCCAAATCCCCCTGTGCGCTGGTCAGGAGGTATTCCACATCGACACCACGTTCGTATCCCGCCGCGCTCAGCGCATCGATCACACCTTGCTCCACGGCATCCAGTGCAGGATGTTCGACGATCTTGGTGATGCCGATTCTCAATGGGGCCGCACTTCCAAGCAGTCCCACACTTACGATCAATACCGCAATGGCCAAAAGGCCTAGTCCTCGTTTCACTTTGCGTCCCTCCGCATGTATCCTCTGGCCGGGTTCGTGGAACCCACTTCGGGCGCTCGAACGATCGCCCGCCTTGGCTCGCCTGTGCCAGGCGTTGATCCCGCATCCGCACGGGCGAGCCTCATTCCGGTTCATCTTTCCGTGTCTTCGTCCGCCACCTCCTTCGAGCCAAAAGAAAAAGGACCACGGGCATCCCGTAGTCCTTGTCTGTCTTCTCTGCGTCCGTCTAGCCGACTATGCTAGACCGTCGCGGAGACGGCAGACGCGTACGCAAACCAATAAAAGCGGAAGCCGGATGACAAGTGTTGCCGCGTTGTCTTAAGGGCTTCCACTGCGTTCATATTGCGGCCACTATAGGGTCCTTTCGACGGATTGTCAAGGGTCACAGCCTGAACACATTGACATGCCCCCCTCCGGGTTCTATCATTAGCAGACAACAGATGAGAGTGCTAAGACTATGATTCCCGAACGCCAACGTTTGATTTTGAAGGAGATTGTCGACCGCTACATCCGGCTCCGTGAGCCGGTCTCATCGCGCATGATCCTTGAGGATTATGGGCTTTCGGTGAGTTCGGCCACCGTGCGGAACGACATGAATGATCTCGAAGCCCACGGGTATATCGAGAAGCCATACTCATCGTCGGGCCGAGTTCCGACCAAGAAGGGATACCGGTTCTTTGTCGAATGGCTGATGGACTTGTCGGAATTGACCAAGGAGGAGCAACTCGGGGTTGTCGAAACCTACGAGGCACGCTGCCTGGACATCGAGGAGACCATTCGCCAAACGACTTTCCTACTGGGCAACCTCACCGGATACGCTGCATTCGTCGTTCCCCCCCGGCTGAAGGACGCCCGGCTCGAACGCGTCGTTCTCCTCCGGATGGCGGAGCGTCTTGCGTTCTTGGTCATCCTGTCCGATATCGGGGTAATCGAGCATGGGCTGGTTCCGCTGGAGGACGATCTCACGGATGAAGAGATCCGCTGCGTGATGGACGCCATCAATGAGAAGCTCCGCGGCAAGAGCCTCGACATCGTCCGGCAATTGGCAATGGAAGACGATGCCGATGGATGGTACGAGCGGCCGGATCGCCAGGCGTTCGTCGTCCTCGGCCGGTTGATCAACCGGAAGATCCAGCGGCGGATTCACGTGGATGGTCTGTTGAATCTGAGCGAGGACCTCCAGCAGATGGTTCCGGATGAAGCGATCTTTCGATTTACGCACCTCGGCCGTGCCGTGCAAGATGAGACGGCATTTGTCGAAGCGATCCGGGCAGCACGAAAGGATCAGCAAGGCATCGTGGTGAACATCGGGGATGTCCCGCTACCCGGAATGGAAGAGTTCAGCATCGTTAGTTGCGATTACCGCCCCCACACCGGGGTCTTGGGTGTGATCGCCCCGATTTGGATGGATTACGGCCGCGCGCTGTCCACCACGAGCTACATCGCCAACCGGTTGGAGACCCTATTGGTAACAGCGTGCACAAGAGAAATGTAAGAGGATGATTCGATGAAGACGAAGGCAAAACACCACGATCGTGAAATGGAAAAGAATGCCGCGCAGGCAGCCGGCGAAACGTCTCGCCCCCCTGAGGGGCAGTCGCCGGCGACCGAAGACGTTCGCGCCTACATTGAACGGATTCAGCGGCTTCAAGCGGAGTTTGAGAATTACAAGAAGCGCGCGCAAAAAGACCTTGCTGCCGCCGAAGAGCGAATCATCGATGGGATCATCCTCGATTTCTTGCCGCTCTACGACAACATGCAACGGGCCTTCGACGCCTTTGCCGACGATCGGAATACGGATGCACTGGTGGCCGGCATGGAGCAGATCTTCGCTCAGTTCGGACAGATCCTCGCTCAGAAGGACGTATCCCGTGTGAATGCCGTGGGAGAAGTGTTCGATCCGGCGCTTCACGAAGCGATGCTGGGCGTCGAAAGCGATGAAACGAAGAACACGATCTTGGAAGAATTCTCGCCCGGGTATACGAGAAACGGGCGGGTGCTGCGTGCCAGCAAAGTCACCGTAAGCCGCGGCCCAACCGGGGTGGAGGAGGATAAGGAATGAAACAGAAAATCATAGGCATCGATCTCGGCACGACCAACTCCTGCGTCGCCATCCTCGTCGGAGGATCGCCGGAAATCATCTCAAACGCTGAAGGGGAAAGGATTACACCGTCGGTTGTCGCCTTCACCGAGGACGGAGAACGTCTGGCAGGACGGTTGGCCAAGCGACAGGCCATCACCAACCCCACGAATACAATCGCATCGATCAAGCGGGAGATGGGCACGGACCATCGCGTCAAGGTCACGGTCAATGGGAAGACAGAGGAGTACTCGCCGGAACAGATCTCGGCGATGACGCTCCAGAAACTGAAGAGGGACGCAGAAGCCCACCTCGGCGGCACCATCACCAAGGCCGTCATTACGGTCCCTGCCTACTTCAATGATTCGCAACGCCAAGCAACCAAGGATGCCGGAAGAATCGCCGGACTCGAGGTCATGCGAATCATCAACGAACCGACCGCGGCCGCGCTTGCGTACGGCCTCGAGAAGGGACACGATCAGACGATTCTGGTCTACGATCTCGGCGGGGGCACGTTCGACGTGTCGATCCTCGAGATCGGAGACGGGGTCTTCGACGTTCTGTCGACGGATGGCGACACCCGCCTGGGCGGAGACGACTTCGATCAGCGGATCATCGACTGGCTCGTCGAGGAGTTCCGCAAAGACACCGGAATCGACCTGAGCAACGATCCCAGCGCCATGCAACGTCTCAAGGACGCCGCCGAATCGGCCAAGAAGGAGCTCTCCAGCCGTGTAGAGACCACGATCAACCTTCCGTACATCACCGCAGACGCCTCCGGTCCGAAGCACCTCGAGAAGAAGCTCTCCCGCGCGAAGTTCGAGGGGATGATCGACGATCTGCTCCAGCGGACCATCCGGGTGGTTGACGCAACGCTCCGCGAGGCCCGCAAGGATGCCGACGGCATCGATCAGGTCGTCCTGGTTGGAGGATCGACCCGGATCCCTAAGGTCCAGGAACTGATCTCTTCGCGGATTCCCGGCAAGATCAACCGCGAGATCAATCCCGATGAAGTCGTGGCTGCGGGTGCAGCAATCCAGGGTGGCGTGCTGGCCGGAGACGTCGATGAGATCGTTCTCCTCGACGTGACCCCTCTGACGCTGTCGATCGAGACCCTCGGAGGCGTAGCCACCCCGTTGATCGAACGCAACACGACCATCCCGACCGAGAAGTCGAAGACGTTCACCACCGCGGAGGACAACCAGCCTGCGGTGGAGATCCACGTGGTGCAGGGCGAACGCAAGATGTCGACCGACAACAAGTCACTCGGCAAGTTCCAGCTCACCGGACTGCCGCCGGCCCCTCGCGGAATCCCTCAAATCGACGTCACATTCAACATCGACGCCGACGGAATCCTCCACGTCACCGCGAAGGACAAGGCGACCAGCAAGACGGCATCGATCACGATTACCGACTCCTCCCGTCTCGACGAGTCGGAGATCGAGAAGATGCGCAAGGAAGCCGAAGAGCACGCGGAAGAGGACCGCAAGAAGGCGGAGTCGATCGAGGTGCGCAACCAAGCGGATCAATTGATCTACTCCGTGGAGAAGGCGCTGTCCGATCTCGGCGAGAAGGTCGATGCCGCCAAACGGTCCGAAGTGGAAGGACTGCTGCGCGACCTGCGAGAGAAGCTCGATCGCAATGCCGATGAAGCAGACATCCGGCGCAGCATGGACGAGTTGGCCAAGGCCTCACAGCAGATCGCCGAGGCGGCCTACAAGGACGCCGGAGAAGCGCCCGGAGAACCTTCCGGAGAGCCTTCCAAAGAGGCTCCTTCCAAAGACGACAACGACGACGGCGAGTACATCGACGCCGAATACGACGAGAAGTAGCGGACCCCAAGGTAAGGAGACGGCGTGGCCCAACGCGATTACTACGAGATTCTCGATGTCTCCCGCGATGCGGGAGAGGCCGAGATCAAGAAAGCATACCGCCAGAAGGCGAAGGAGCTTCATCCCGACCGGAATCCCAACGACCGGAAGAAGGCCGAGGAGAGGTTCAAGCAGGTTGCCGAGGCGTACGAGGTGCTTTCGGACCCGCAGCGGCGGGCGCAATACGATCGCTATGGCCACGCCGGTCCGACCCAGGGCTTCACCTTCGGCGACTCGGACTTCCACCGGGCTCGCGACGCGTACCGCGAGTTCGGATTCGGCGGTTTCGACGATCTGTTCGACATGTTTTTCCGCCAGGGTAGTCCCCGCTCGGCCACCCGGCAACAGCGGAGCCTTCAAGGGGAGAGCATCGAGTACAAGCTGCGGATCACGCTGGAAGACGCGGCCCAAGGGACCAAGATGACCGTCACCGTCCCGCGGCTTGTCACATGCGAGACGTGCTCGGGGACGGGAATGGAACCGGGGTCGTCCAAGCGAACCTGCACGACCTGCGGCGGGCAGGGCCAGATCCAGCACCGGCAACAGAGTCTCTTGGGGAGCTTCGTCACCGTGCGCACCTGTCCCGAGTGCAATGGATCCGGCGAGACGATCGAGAAACCGTGCCATCGCTGTCACGGAACCGGCCGGACCAAGGAGAAGAGCAAGATCTCGATCACAGTTCCAGCCGGTGTCGACACCGGATCCCGTTTGCGCCTGCGCGGTCAGGGAAACGCGGGCGTCGAAGGCGGACCGAACGGGGACCTGTTCATTGCGATTGAGATCATCCCACACCCCACGTTCCGCAGAAACCATCGCGACATCCACTCACGCGTCGCTTTGTCGTACCCGCAGGCTTCGCTGGGTGCGAAACTCTCGGTCGACACCCTGTGGGGGAAGGAATCGCTGACCATTCCCGCCGGCACGCAGCCCGGCGCGGTCTTCCGCCTCCGGGGCAAGGGGATTCCCAACATCCACCGTGGAAGCGGCAAGGGAGATCACATCGTGGAAGTGACCGTGGACGTTCCGTCGAAACTCACCACGAAACAGCGTCGCGCACTGGAAGCGTACGCCAAGACGCTGGACTCAGCCGTCTAGTTCTCCAGAGATCAAGAGGTCTTTCAAGATCCCGAGCATTCGATGAAGCGATTGTCTCCGGTGACTGATCGCATTCTTCTCTTCGGCGGGCATCTCCGCCAGGGTACAGGTGCAGCCGTCGGGAACGAAGAGGGGGTCATACCCGAATCCGCCACGTCCCGAGGAAGACAGGGAGATCGTGCCACGCAGAATCCCCGTGGTCACGAAGACCTGCCCATCGGGAAGGCAAAGCGCCGCCACCGCGATGAATCGGGCGCGTCGATCGTCAATGCCGCCGAGATTATGTAACAGAAGATCATTGTTTCGTGCGTAGTCCACCGGAAGCCCGGAATATCGCGCGGAGTAAACCCCGGGAGCGCCGTGGAGTGCAGCAACCTCGAGGCCCGCGTCCTCGGCGAGAACCGGCAGTTGCGTTTGGTCGCAGACAGCCCATGCCTTGAGCAACGCATTCTCGACAAACGTCTCTCCGGTTTCATCAACCGACGAGAACGGCACATCGTCGCCGGTCACCACGCGGAGCCCTTCCACCGAGGAAAGAATCGCGTTCATCTCGCGGATCTTCCCTTCATTCGCTGTTCCCAACAACAAAGGCATCGTGTCTTCACCTCGCTTCGGAACCCCGGGCGGCCTCGCACAACGGCCCACGCTACGCCATCCATTCCAATGGATCGTATCGCCCAGAAACCACGAAGAGAAAGAGGTCGTCGGCTTCCGAAGGAAACGACGCCACTACATCACTGGCGGAGGGCACAAGAAGAGATGCTGGCCAAAGGGAACCACGTCCGCGGACCGCAAAGGACTTCGGCCCGATGATCCGAGCCGGGATGGTCAGTTTCCTGCTGCTACAGAACGGAGAGAACGAATCCGAGAACCATGAAGAGAGTGGCCATGGCAACGGTCAATGTACGCTTCGGGTCCCGTGTTTCATCACGACCGAACACCGTGTTGGACATCCCCGATCCAAACGCTCCGCCCAACCCGGAATGTTCGCTCATCTGAAGCAGGATGATCCCCATCAACACGAAGCAATCGAGGAAGAACACCACTTCCAGAATCGTTCTCAGCATGGCACACCGCACCTTTCCAATCCTTGCGTCGGCTTGTGAACAGATGACGATTTTAGCATGCTCAAGCGCAAACCTCAATGCCCCATGCATTCTCCCTTGCGCGAGTCTGGACCGTTCCGTATGCTGTTCAAAACTGCATCACGGAGCGAGGGATACGGTGCGCAAGTTCATCTTCGTCACCGGCGGGGTACTGTCGGGGTTGGGTAAGGGTGTTGTTTCGGCGTCGATCGGTCTACTCCTGAAGCTCCAAGGGTATCGGGTGACGCTCCAGAAGATCGACCCGTACGTCAATGTCGATGCGGGCACGATGAATCCGTACGAGCACGGCGAGGTCTTCGTAACCCGCGACGGCAAGGAGACGGATCTCGATGTCGGCCGGTACGAACGTTTTCTCAACGAAGAACTCTCGGCCGCCAACTACTTCACCACGGGCCAGGTGTACTGGAACGTCATTCGTCAGGAACGAATCGGTAGTTTCCTGGGAAAGACCGTTCAGATCATCCCCCACATCACCGACGAGATTAAGCGGCTGATCCAGCGTCCGCTTGACGAGCGCAATGCGCAGATCGGAGTCATCGAGGTCGGAGGAACGGTCGGAGACATCGAAAGCCTTCCGTTTCTCGAAGCGCTGCGCCAGCTGAAGGACGAGCTGCCCCGCGAGGACACGTTCTTCGTTCACGTCACGCTCCTCCCGCACCTCTCGGGATCCGGCGAGATCAAGACGAAGCCGACCCAGCACAGTGTGAAGGAACTCCGCGGCATAGGCATCCAACCCAATGCGATCATCGCCCGGACCGAGGGGCCTCTCCCACAATCCGTAAAGGAGAAAATTGCGCTGTTCTGCGATGTCCCCAAAACCAACGTCATCGAGGACCCGGATCTTCCGTCGATCTACCATGCACCGGAGACGCTGCACGCCAACGGATTGACGTCCTGCATCGCCAGCGGACTCCGTCTCGATTCGGCCGTGCCGGATCTTGCCCCGTGGAATCAGCGGGTGAAACGGATTGATGCACCGAAGGATCGCGTCACCGTAGGCATCGTCGGGAAGTACGTCGAGCTGGCCGACTCGTACCTGAGCATTCGGGCCGCGTTCATCCACGCCGGCGCCAGTGAGGACATCGGTGTCGACATCCGGTGGATCGCGTCGGAATCGATCGCTGAGCATGGCCCGGAGCGGGATCTGAAGGACATCGACGGCCTTCTCGTCCCGGGAGGATTCGGAGACCGCGGGATCGAAGGCAAGATCGAAGCGGTGGAGTACGTCCGGACGCATGGAATTCCGTTCTTCGGAATCTGTCTGGGATTGCAGTGCGCCTCAATCGAGTTCGCTCGCAACGTGCTCGGCCTCTCATCCGCCAACAGCTCGGAATTCGATCCGGATACGCCGGATCCGGTGATTGCGTTGTTACATGACCAGGAACAGATCACGCAGAAGGGTGCCACCATGCGGCTCGGCGCGTACAGCACGGACCTCGACACCGATGGCCTCAGCCACGCCTGCTACCGGCGGACACCGATCGAGGAGCGTCATCGCCATCGCTACGAGTTCAACCCCGCATACAAGGAACGGTTCGAACGCGCCGGAGTGCGTATTGCGGGAACGTCCGACAACGGGCACCTCGTCGAGATCATCGAACTGCCGGGGCATCCATGGTATGTCGGCGTGCAATTCCACCCCGAGTTCACGTCGCGATTCCTTGCGCCACAACCGCTGTTTGTCGGGTTCCTCCGCGCATGTCGAGATCGAAAGGCCTCATAGCCGTTTTCGTTCTCGCCGCCGGTCTCGGCATCGCCTTCCTCCTGCTCGATCGTTCGCCGGACACGCCGGACCGGGCCACCCTTGCGTCGAGGATTACGTTGTACGGCTACGCCGCGGACGCTGCCCTGACGTGGCGCGTGGATGCTGAGCAGGGAGATCTCACGGAGGACCGGGGCGTTCTTTCCGGCGTCGTCCTTCGGTTCGAGCCGGAGAGCGAAGCGCCGCTCACAGCCACCGCAGACACCCTCATCCGGGCCCGGCACGAGAACCGGCTCATCGGCGAGATACGGATCACGCGGGCCGACGGCCTACAAGCGACGACCGATGAGCTGCGCTGGGACGAGTCGACCGATACCCTGAACGCCGGCTCGTTTTCCTTTTCCTTCGAGGATCTCGAGGCGCAGGCCGATCGCCTAACGTACGATCTGCGAAGCGAGACGGCGATTCTTTCGGACAACATCCGGGCGGAGCGCGCGGGTGACCTTCCGCTCGTGATGACGGGAGACCGGGCCGAGGAGCGGGACCAAATCCTGACCATCACGGGCAACGTGGTGGTGGAGACGGAGGAGGAGATCTACCGTTGCGGGCATCTCATGCTCGATCGAAGACGCGATGCGATCGCCCTGTCCGAAGGGGTCGAGATGCAGTTCGCCGATGGACGTCTTGCGGCCGACCGCCTGACCGTGACGACCGATGGAATCATCGCCAGCGGGGGAGTGTCCATCGAACTGGGGACCGAACACACGGAGGAACCGGATGACGCTTGAGGGAAGAAATCTCGTCAAGGTGTACGGCGGGCGCGCAGTGGTGAATCAGCTGACCCTGACCGCACAGCCGGAGAGAGTGATCGGTCTTCTCGGTCCGAACGGCGCTGGAAAGACCACGACGTTCTACATGACCATCGGATTCATCTCACCGGACGGTGGAAGTGTCTTCCTGGATGGAGAGGACATCTCTTCTTTGCCGTTCTACCGCCGCGCCCAGCTCGGCATCGGATACCTCCCGCAGGAGCCGTCGGTCTTCACCAAGGCCACGGTCGCGGAGAATCTCGACATCGCCCTCGAATGGGCGTGCCGGCCGCCGGAGCGTCCGACCCACCGCGAGCGGCTGCTGAGCGAGTTCGGCCTCGAACGGCTGCGCCGGCAACAGGCGGGCACGCTATCATCCGGAGAACGGCGGCGCCTGGAGATCGCACGATCGCTCGCCGCATCTCCTCGCTACATCCTGCTCGATGAACCGTTCTCAGGTATCGATCCGATCTCCATTGCGGATCTGCAACGAGAGGTCATGGCGCTCAAGGATCGCGGCATCGGCGTGGTGGTCACGGATCACAACGTCCGTGACACCCTTGCGATCACGGATCACACCTATCTGATGGACCAGGGAAAGCTGATCACCTCGGGAACGCCGCAGGAGATCCTCAACGATCCGCTGGCTCGCCGGGTGTACTTGGGAGAGGGGTTTCGACCGTAGGCACCCGCTGGTAGAGCTTCCGCCGCCAGATCAGCAGGCCGAAGGCGACCACGAACACCAGGCTGATGACGTGCGCCGCTCGGAACGGACCGAGCCACAGGCTGTCTCCCCGGGTGAAACTGACCACCGATCGCGCCACGGCATAGAGGATGAAGTACAGCGATGTGGAGAATCCATCTCGGTGATTGCGCTTGCGAATCCCCCACAGCACCGCGAAGATCGCGAGGTTGAGAATCATCTCGTAGATCATGGAGGGATGGGTCGCCTGCCCGGGATACGCCATCCCGGCAGGCGAGTCTGCCGGGAACCGGATTCCCCACGGGAGTGTCGTCGGTGTACCGAACGCATCGCCGTTCATCAGGTTCCCGATCCGCCCGATCGCCTGCCCGAGGATGAGACTCGGCGCGAGGGCATCGGTCAAGCCCCAGAACGAGACCTTCTTGACTCGCGCGAACAGGTACACCGTCAATGCGCCGGCAAGCACGCCGCCGTGAATGGCCAAACCACCTTGCCAGATCTTCACAATGTCTTGCGGGTGCGCGCCATAATAGTCCCATTGAAAGATGACGTAGTACAGACGGGCGCCGAGAATGGCCATGGGTACCGTCCACAACAGGAGATCGAGGAGATTGTCGGTGGACAGCGGCAGTTTCTTCCGTCGGATCTCCTTGGCCAACAGGATAAACCCTAGGGTGAACGCGAACACGTACATCAGCCCGTAGTACCGGATCGTGATCGGACCGATCTCAACAAGGATCGGATGCATGCAAGTCCCCCTCTTCCGCTATGATCGAGAGTATATGGACAGTCTGATTCGAAACAAAGGATGGCTCGGGGGCCTCTCCGGAGCCTTGGTGGCGCTGTCGCTTCCGGGGTTTTCTGCATGGCCCATCGGGTTCGTGGCGCTGGTTCCTCTGTTCTACGCACTGGAAAAGAAGCGGAGCATCCTGGGCGGATTCCTGTTCGGTTTGGCGCTGTTCGCCATCGATCTGCGCTGGATCCTCACCCTCACCCGATTCAGCGCCTGGGTGGTCCCGGGATTCATCCTCCTCATCGCCTATCTCTCGCTCTATTCCGTAGCCTTCTCGCTGCTCGTTCGATGGCGGCGCCGCCCGGCACCCGATGGGTGCTTCGTGCTTTCCGTGGTGGCATGGTTCACCCTGCTCGAGATCGCTCGGTCGCTCGGCCCCTTGGGGATGGGGTTTTCGGCGCTTCACCTTTCGCTCTATCGCACCCCGTGGCTCATCCAATCGGCAGCATTCCTCGGCCCGTGGTCAATCACGGCAATGTTGGTCGCCGCCAACGGATTCTTCTACCTTGCACTCACCCGGCGGAGCCTTCGCTACGCGGTAGTCGGCTTGGCCGCGATCGGCGCATTGGCCCTGTTCGCGCTGCTTCCGGTTCCGACCGAAGACGATGTTCCAGTACGAGTCAGCGTCGTCTCCTCCACCGTCCTGCAGGAGGTCAAGCTGGATTCGCGGAATCTCTCCTCGCTATCCGATCGCTACATCGCACTCGGCCAGCAGGCCGCAACAGAGCATCCCGACCTGATCGTGTACCCGGAGTCGATCCTCCCGGCGTACATCCTTCACAGCGAGTCGCTCCTGGAACGGTTCCGTCAGCTGGCGAGAGACGGAGGAACCCACGTGTTGTTCGGAACCGGAGATGTCCGGGAGCGGGAGATCTTCAATGCCGTGGCCCTGCTGTCGCCCGATGGTGACGTTGCCGGGGTGTACGACATGATGCGCCCGGTGCCGTTCGGGGAGTACGTTCCCGGACGGCGGATCTGGGAATCGATCGGCCTGGGGCCGCTGGCCGACTCGTTCCTTCCCGTGGACCTTTCCCGCGGAACGGAACCGGTCCTGCTCGATGGAATCGGGACGCCAATCTGCTTCGAGTCGACCTTCTCCTCTTCATCCCGAGCCTTTGCACTTCGAGGGGCCGATCTCCTGGTCACGGTGACCAACGATGCCTGGTTCGCCGGAAGCTCGGAACTCGTGGCCCACTTCGCCGCATCGATCTTCCGTGCAGTGGAGACGCGCCGATGGCTGATCCAATCAGCCAACGGGGGGATCAGCGGAATCGTCGATCCCCGCGGCGCCATCCACACATCCACTCGGGAAGAGGGCGTTGTGACCGGAACCGTCTTACGGCGGGAGGCTTCTTCGTGGTATACCCGGTGGGGGGACCTTCCACTCCTCGTGATCCTCGGCATCTTCGCGCTGCTCGGAGTCACAGGATGTGGGAGGAGAACCATGCGAACGGGGGAGTGAGGCAGATTCCTCACTCCCCCACTTCTGGAGGTCGTTGGGGTGGGTACGGTTCGGGGCTACCGTTCCGACGCCGGAGAGAGGTTGTCTCCCAGCGCGGTCAGCTTCGTCACGGTCCCGGTGGCGAATTCGACCACGTAGATCTGGTAGGCGCCGGTCCCATCATCCTTGACATAGGCAATCCCGCTGTTGTCTTCCAGCCAGAACGGGCAGAACTCGTCATCATCCGTGGTGATGTTCGTGGCCGTTCCCGTTTCACCATTGACGAAATCCTCGAGTGTCTCGGGGCTCGATCCACTGCTTTCGACGATGTAGATATCAATCTCGCCGGTTCCCCGCTGCCGTGCGAACGCGATGTGGGCGCCGTCCGGAGACCAGCTTGGCACGGAGATGCCGGCATCGGTCGGCAACTCGAGGCCGACGGCGAGTCCGGCAATGGCCGGCGATGCATCGCCCGCGCGTCCACCGACGTCTCCCGTATCATAGAGCTCGAAGGTCGTCCCGTCGGCTTCCCGCATCCACAGCGAACTGTCCCCGGTCGAATCCTTGTCGGAGACGAACACCAGGTCGTTGTTGACCGGCGAGTACGCCGGGGCGATCGCCCACGAAGGTGTCTGCAGCGTCAGCTGCGTCTGCGTATCACCGGTGGATGTCATCGTCCAGATCTCCCACGTCGTTTGCGAGGGCGTCTGCGTATCGTTCGACGCATAGGCGATCTTCGTTGCGTCATACGACCACGACGGCTGGATCTGGTTCGACCCGGTCTCGCGAGTCAGCTGGGTGCGCCCGCCGCCGGTGACGTTCATCTTCCAGATGTTCCAGTCGGCGCCGTCTTCCGCAGCATAGGCTATCCAGTCCCGCGTTCGGCGTACCAGGTTGGGGAACAGCTCATCCACGGTGTTGGTGGTGAAGACCGCCGCCTGCCCGGTTCCGTCGGACTGCATACGGAAGATGTCGTAGCTGGCGATCCGGTTGGCGGCAAAGGTGATCATCACCGGCCCGATGGTGAAGGTCTGATTCACCATCGCGACACGGCCATCGTTGTCGGTCACGGTCAACACCACGGTGTACGTTCCGGCCACGTCGTAGGTGTAGGTGATCGCATCGGTCACATCGACCCCTTCAAGGGGCGTAGACCCATCGCCGTAATCGAGAACATAAGCTACGATCGTTCCGTCCGGATCGGTCGATTCGCTGATATCGAAGTCCACCGCCACGGGGATCTCGCTGTCTCCCCCGGCATCGATGACCAGCAAAGCAATCGGCGCTTGTCCGAAGAACCCTCTGCATGCGGCAAGACCCATTGCCACGGCAACCAGGAGCAGGCCGACCGCAATGAATCTTCCCCTGCCCGTCCGGGCAGTGAACATCCGTGCAAACATCTCATTGACCTCCTTAAGAACCTTCTCTTTCATGACCCGTACCCATGAAGGACGTTGCTCCCAGTCTAACCCTGTCCTCAATTCCATCTCAGGGACGTCCGGCGATCGCACGACGGGGGTTCGTCCCGGACAAAGGTGATCGATGTCGAGTCCGAAACCGAATCGACCGGAACGTGTATATTGGTCACCGAGGAGGCAAACCGTAGCGTGTACCACGTACAGGATGAGGTGAGTCTTTTGCGCGCTTCGCTGGCAGGAGAGACGGACGCTTGGGGCGAAATCGTCTCGAGGTACAAAGACGCGGTGTTCGGGCTGTGTCTAGGTTTTCTGCACAACCGCGCCGATGCCGAGGACATGACGCACGATGCGTTCATCCGTGCGTACAAGAACCTGCGTCGATTCCGGTTGGACAAGAAGTTCTCGACATGGATCTTCACCATCGCAGCCAATCTGTGCCGGAACCATCTCCGATACCGGCGCAACCACCCGGTGGTGGAGCAACCGTTGCACTTGAGCGGCGGCACCGATCCTGCAGTCTTGGTTGCACGGGAAGACCGCCAGAAGAAGGTTAGCAGGGCGCTGGCCCGACTTCCGTACAGCTATCGGGCCCCGCTTGTCCTGCGCTTCTACAACGATCTTGCGTATCGTGAGATCGGGGAGATCCTGGCCATGCCGGAGGGCACTGTGAAGACGCGAATTCACCGAGGAAAGGCGATGCTGAAAGAATTGATGGAGAAGGATGTGATCCGCCATGCAACAGGATGACTTCGAGCGGATTCTTCGCGAGACCCTTCAGCAGGACGTGACAAGAGAGAAGGCGTGCCTCGACGGCCTCGAAGAGAGGATCGTCGGAGAACTGGATGGCCGTCTCCCCCGCTTGCAGTTCGGCGACTGGTTGAGGCAACTGCTTGCGCCAACCCGCACGGCGCGGATCGGTCAACTCGCGGTTGTTGGGGCAACGGCCGCCCTGTTCCTGATTCTTGGGGCGTTCATCGCCGGACGGACGTCGCTGCTTCCTTCCGCGCAACCCAAAGAGCCGTCCCTGGAGGTCGCCTCGAACCAAGAGGTCCTCTTTGTCGTCCCCGCACTGAACGCCCAGAACGTTTCCGTCGTCGGAGATTTCAATGCCTGGGAAGCCACGGCGCTGTCAGACGACAACCAGGATGGAATCTGGACGGCATCGATTCCTCTTGCCCCCGGGCGGTACGAGTATGCGTTCGTCATTGACGAGCGGTGGTGGGGGCAAGACCCCCTTGCCGATGAGTACGTGCGGAGCTTCGATCAATACAGTTCCGTCCGCTATGTCGGCGGCGGAGGTGATGGCGTATGACTCGATGGAACACTATGCAGCGGATCCTGATCATCGCCTTGGGGCTACTTGTCATCGGTGCTCTGTTCGTGGCCGGGCAGGATTCGCTCGCCGATTTCCGGAACGCGTTGCAGCAGGTTCCGGTAGGATCCCTCGACCGGATGCTGGCGGCCATTGAGGCCGGATTCACCCAGCCGGGCTTCCCCGCCAATCCGTTGCTCTCACTGATCCACCACATCGCGCACATCCCGGCGTCGCAGGAGGACAAGGAGTCGGTCCTGCTTCTGATCACACGAGCCATGGAAGAGGGATTGCAGATCGAAGGATTGATCGAAAAAGGATTCGAGCTCTCCGCCGCGCTGGAAGAGGGTCTGCCAATCGACGGCATCCTCCTGGATGCGCTGAAGGGAATCGCTCAACGCTCCCCGGTGGTGCTCATCGAGCGGAAGATCTCACAAGGGTTGGTCCTGCTTCGGGGGGTACGCGATCTCCTGTTCGAAAAGGACATCTTCGCCGTTCCGGTCGGCGGTCAGAGAACGATTCCATCCGCCTTGCCGGCGCCACGCTTCAATCAGTTGGTCGTGCAAATCGCCGACGCCGTCAGTGATTACATCGAAGGAGGCGGAAGCCCATTCGAAGGACACGCCTTGTACGAGTTGGTTGGGGATCGTCTGCGAAGACTGCCCGCGCAAGTCGTTCCTGTCGAGGATGTCGAGTTGGTTCTCGAACGTATCAGTCCGGCCGATTTGACACGCGTCACACTCGCGGCTGTATCTTGAATCAGGCATCGAAACCGCATCACCAGGGAAAGGGAGGCGCCATGAAGAAGAGGACCATGAGATTTGGCCTACTCACGTTGTTTCTTGTCTCGCTGATCAGTGTCCTTGCATTCGGTCAAGGGGATCCCCCAGTGGCTCCGCTGGGATTGATCATCGCCCCGCCGGAGAATCCGGAACTGGAAGTCAGCGTTTGGGTCGACAAGGGTGCCTACGCCCTTGGCGAGAAACTGATGATTCACTACAGCGTCAACAAGCCTGCATACATCTATATCTGGGATATCACTCCCGATGGCACCATCCAGCCCGTATTCCCTCACAGCGGCTACCCCGGGGGATTGGACAACTACGTCTCGGCCGGAGACCACACCGTCCCATTCGAGTTCACGGTGGCTCCGCCGCTCGGCACGGAATACCTGCAGATTCTTGCGACCACAACCCCGGTGGATCCGTTCGCTTTCATCGGAGATACCCCGGCGCAGTTCCAGCTGAGCATCGAGGTACAGATCCTCGGATTGCTGGTCGAGACCGAGCGGAGCTGGGCCAGTACGAGTTTCGAGATCGTCTCCGGTACACCGCCCTCATTCGGGACCGTCACGATCCAATCGAGCCCCAGCGGCGCCACGATCGTTGTGGACGGGAACTACGCTGGCTACACCCCCAAGACGATGTTCATCCAGGAAGGGCTGCATCAGATCTCCATCAGCAAGACAGGATATCAATCGTGGTCCGCTCTGGTGTACATCATCGGAACGCGTTCGCGGACGATCAACGCCACCCTGACGCCGATCGCCCCACCCAATGCATCCCCGAATGCAGCGTTCTCGTTCTCACCAGCCACGCCCCAAGTGGGGCAGACGGTTCTGTTCGATGGAACGAGTTCCACCGATTCGGACGGCACCATCATCCAGTATGCTTGGGCCTTCGGCGATGGATCCACCGGCACCGGCCCGGTGATTGCCAAGCAGTACGCGGCCCAGGGATCATATTCTGTGACCCTGACGGTCCAAGACAATGACGGGGCAACGGACACCGCCACACGCGTGGTAACGGTGGCTTCGCCGAATGTATCACCAGTTGCCGCCTTCACCGTGGATCCGACCCTTCCGCTGGTCGGCACATGGGTCAAGTTCGATGGATCGGCCTCGTTCGACCCGGACGGCTCGATCGCTTCGTGGAATTGGAACTTCGGGGATGGCACCACCGATAGCGGGCAGGTGAGTTTCAACCAGTTCGCTGCACCGGGAACCTATACGGTGACGCTCACCGTGATCGACAACAAAGGCGCTTCGGGCACCTCAACAGTCCAGGTTTCCGTGCAATCCGCCAATCTGAGCCCGGCAGCGGTGTTGACGTACACGCCCGCGGCACCCGGTGTCGGCGAGTGGATCCGCTTCGATGCCGCCGGATCCAGCGATCCTGATGGAACCATCGTCTCCTACGTCTGGACGTATGGCGACGGATCGCCCCCGGTGACCACCACGGCACGTAACTACGACTACCACCAGTACGCCGCACCTGGGAGCTATACAGCAACCCTCACGGTGACCGACGACGATGGCGCAACCGATTCCACCTCCCGGCAGGTAGATGTCGGCATCGTGGCGCAGCCTCCTGTGGCATCGTTCACGTACTCGCCGCTGGCACCCACCGTTGGGCAGCCGATCTCCTTGAACGGACAGGCATCGACGGATCCGGATGGAACCATCGTCTCGTATTCGTGGGATTTCGATGCGGATGGGATCAGCGACGCCGCCGGGCCTGTGGGCCTGGTCACCTTCCAGAATCCCGGCGTGGCAACGGTTCGCCTGACCGTGACCGACAACAGCGGACTGACCGGATCGACGACCCAGTCAATCGTGGTCAGCGCCGTCAGCGGTCCCGTGGGCGCTCCGGCCATGGGGATGATCCCCGGCATCTTCATCTGGGGAACCGACACGTGGCACGTCACGGTGAACGCGGGAGCCGGATGGACCGTTCCTCGCGCGTACCGCCTGGAGCTGAAGACCGATGGAACGTTTGAGAACGTCAATCAACCGTCCGGCGGAGGCGTCTTCCCGATGGGACTCATCGTGACGCCGGAGCCCGGCGGCAACACGTTGCTGTTCCAGGGAACGCTCCAAAGCGGAGCCGTGGATCATACGTTCACCGCGCCGGGTGCGTCGAAGATCATCCTGTCCCTGGAATTGGACATCGATGGGGACGGAGACCTCGATGAGTCCTCCACCTTCGTGTACCTGCGGCATTCGATGGTTCATCCGCCGGCTCCTATCCTTCCCGGAAACTGGGATCTGACGTTCGGCGTACCGCGGGGAAGCAGTGCGGAACTCGTCCCAAGCATCGACTTCCGAATCGGCTACACCCAGCAAGGGACCGCATCGAGCTTCACGCTGTACACCACATCCATCTCGGCTTTGGAAGGCCCGTAGCACAAGCGATCATCGGCGGGCAAGGACGCAACGCGTCCTTGCCCGCTTCTTTCTGGTTGCCGCACGAAATCCTTGCTGTGTAAGATAGCTGCGTCATGGCAATCCACCACCTAGCATCCGATTGGATGATCGACCATCCCGCGGTCCGGTGTGACGGCTTCTTCAGCCCTGTTTCTTTCTCTGCATACGACGCGGTCTTTCTCGATCCACACGAGATCTCCCGCCACTGGACCGAAACGGTCCGCCCGCAAGGCGACGGCGTGCGCCGGTCCGATCCCACGCGGGATCACGGATTCGGCCATACGCTGAGCGCGTGGATGCGGCGGCGGCGCGACGAGGTCAACGGCCTATTGAAACGCGGCGGTGGAATCCTGGTGTGCCGAATGAGCCCGCGAGGCGAGCCGATTGAGATCGCGGCACCCGGAGATCCTGCGGAGCGAATCGACCGATACAGCTGGATTCCATCCGTTTCTCTGGTCGACCGTCACCACCAGCTGACCTTCCCCTCCAACGGACGATTCGTGGCACGGCGGGGAAGCGATGTGGTCTTCGAAGGAACCGGCACACCGTTCGAAGAGTATCTGCGACGGTTCGAGGGGCGGATCGTGTACCGCGCGATCTATCAGGATCTCCTGTCGACACCGCTGGAGCGGTTCGCCACCGTCCTGGCTCGGAATCGCATCGGGGATGTTCTGGCACTCGAAATCCCGTACGACGAAGGACGGCTCGTTCTTCTCCCAACCATCGAGGGCGTCTCGCCCAGCCTCGAAGGGACGGCGCTGATGGAAGCTGTGCGCAACAGTGCCTATCGCCCGGCGTTCGCGCCGCCGCCCGATTGGTTGCCGGCTTATCCTCTCCCCGGAGAGGATTCGCTGGTCGACGAGCTCAACGGCCTGATCGAACGCCGCGAGACGCTGTCGGCGAAGATCGAGGAAGTCTCCGCCCGCCTGGAGGAGAAGTCCCGCCACAAGAAGCTCTTGTACACGCGGGGACGGCTTGCGTTCGGTTCCTCAACGGCCGAGGCCTTCGAAAGCCTCGGGTTCGAGGTCGATTCCGATGCGAAGGTTCTCACACTACGCAGCACGAACGGCGATGGATTGGTCGTCGCATCCGCCGCGGATGAGGCCAGGGTAGATCTCCCGGCGTATCGGCAGCTGCGGGATGCCGTGGACCGCGCCGTCACGGAGGGGGAAGCCCCGCACAAGGGGATCCTTGTGGTAAGCGGTTCGCGCGATCTTGATCCCAAGCACCGCCCGACGCAGTACGAAGCCGGCGTTCTACGAGGCTGCGAAGCCCAAGGCTTCTGTATCATCACCTCGTACCAGCTGTTCAAGCTGGTTCAGCGGTCGCTCGAAGATCCCTCCAAAAAGAACCTCGCCGCACTCCGCCGCGGCCTGCTGGAATGCGATGGAGCGTACTGCGACGCAGGAACCCAGTGAAGCCGGTCCTTGTCGCAAGCATCCTTCTGATTCCGGCAACCGCGCTGCTCGCGTCCCTCTTCGCACTCGGGATGAGGCGCCTCTCGTTTGGCCAGACCATCCGCGACGTCGGTCCCGCCGGACACGCCGGCAAGGCAGGTACGCCTACCATGGGAGGAGGTCTCATCCTCGTCCTGTGGGCCGTGACGAGCGTACTGCTCACACGAGCCGGGTCATGGGGCCGGCTGGAGACCGCCGTGCTGACGTCCGGCCTGCTGTTCGGCGGAATCGGCGCCCTAGACGATCTCCTCTCCCTTGCACGCGCGAGGTCTCTCGGGTTGACCGGCTGGCAGAAGATGGCCCTGATCGCCGCCGCAGCCGTCGGGCTGTACTTCCTGTTCCCCGACGTACTCTCCACACCAGTGCGTGTTCCGTTCTGCTCGATCGTCGTGTCACTGCCCTGGTGGGGATCGCTTTTGCTGGTCTGGTTTGTGTTCGCCTCGACCACCAACGCGGCCAACCTCACCGACGGTCTCGATGGGCTGGCTGCCGGTTCATCGCTGCTGATCCTGGCCGGATTCATGATTCTGGTTCCGATGCCCGGAGTGTTCCGTCTTCTCGCCCCGCTTGCGGCGATTCTGCTCGGATTCCTTTGGATCAACAGCCATCCGGCCGGCCTGTTCCTGGGAGATGTCGGATCGTTCGGCCTGGGGGGCGTAATCGCCGCCTTTGCCCTCGGTAACGGTCTCGCGTTCATCCTCCCGATCCTCGCGGGGCTGTTCGTATTGGAGACCGCTTCCGTGATCCTGCAGGTCGCCTGCTACAAGGTAACCGGGCGGCGCCTGTTCCGGATGAGTCCGCTGCATCATCACTTCGAAGCGAGCGCGGCACCCTCCAGATCCTCGATCCTCCCATCGCCACTGTGGATCGAGACTGCGGTCACCGCGCGTTTCCTCATCCTCCAGGCCCTGTTCGTTGGCATGGCGATTGCCGCCGTGTACACCGGCTGACCGGCACGCACTGCTGAAGGGGGGCCTTGCTCTGGAAAGGTGGAAGAGATTGCCGGAGGTGGGACTTGAACCCACACGAGGTGTGAACCCCACAGGATCCTGAATCCTGCGCGTCTGCCAATTCCGCCACTCCGGCGAGTGGAAAACAACTGCGCAGAGTGTATGAAGGCATCGAGACCCTGTCAAGGATGCACAACGAAAGGATCCGTTCCCGAGGCCCGGCATCGGCCCCCCCGTTTCTCCGCGCGGTTTCAGTAGGTGGCACAGCGGGTGACAGCGCTCAACCATGCCTGATAGATTCGGTGCCTGTTTCGCGCCCTTCGTGGCGGGGTCTTGGTTTCGTGTGTGATATTGGTTACAATCAGGGACGCGTGACCATACGCGGTGGGTGATGAAGAGTACTGGTTCTAGGGGCACACGTACCGAGCTTCGGGCGTACAACTGCCAGGGGGGGTAGGCATGGTCGATCTCAAGGATTTCCGCATCTTTGCAGGGTTGAAGGACAAGGAGCTGGAGAAGCTCAAGGAATCCGTGCGGAAAATCAACTACGGGCGCGGCGAGATCGTTTTCCAGGAGGGAGCTCCTGCGTTCGGCTTCTACTTGATTTTCGATGGCATGATCAAGCTGGTGAAACGCAGCATGCGGGCGAAGAGCCAGATCTTGAAGATCGTCGGCCCCGGCGAGATCCTCGGCGAGACGACGTTGTTCGACAAAGGGAGTCACAACGCCTACGCCAAGACGCTCGATCAGGTCACGGTCGGATTCATCGAACGGGGCGACTTCTTCTACTTCCTTGAGCGGCATCCCAAGACGATCTTCCGACTCTACGAGAAGCTGTCCGAGGAACTCAAGGCGTTCCAGAACAAGCTCGCCGAACGCTCTTACTCTTCCAGCAAGGAGCGGCTTGCCCGATTGATCCTTCACCTCGGGACAAGCGGCGTCGAACTGTCCCGGGCCGAGCTGGCGGAGATGGCCGGTGTATCGTCGAAGACGGCCATCCGAACCTTGAGTGAACTGGAAAGCCGCGGCATCATCGCAATCGAGAGCCGCCGGATCAAAATCCTGCGCGAGGAGTACCTCCAGAAGATTGTCGAACCGTTCTCGGCGAATCTGAATCCGAGCCTGATCATCTAGATCCACGGGAGAAACGTCCGCGCGTCAGGTGACCGTTGTCCTTTCTACAGGTCATGTCTGTTCGTACCGTTTCTACGGGCATTTGTCTTCAAATCCCCCCACACACATCCAGGTAAGGACGGGCGACCCGTGGCAAACGGACTGAATCCGACTGAGCGGACCATTATCGTTGGCGTCTCCTTCGTGCTTGCGGTAGTCGCAAGCGTCGTGTTGGACCACGCCGGATTGGCTCTGTCTCCGGTGGTCGCCGCGACGTTCGCTGTCCCGCTTGTCCTGGGTGCCAGCGCACTGCGGGTTCGGAATGCCGTGCTCTTCTCGGCCGCGGTCGCAGCCGCCGCTGTCCTGCTTCTCGTGCTATCCGGCGTTGCGGCTCCGGCCATTCTCGCTCCGCTGTTCGTCGGCTTTACGAGCGCCGGGGGAGGAATCGCATGGATGAACGAACGCCGGCGGCGCCAGCGAGCGAAGTGGCGGCAGGCCAAGTCCCTCAAGAGCCACTACGATGATGAGATCTTCGAGACCGCGCTGAACATCCTCCACTTCATCGACCGTGAAGGAACGGTCCTACGGCGCAACGAGGCCTCGAGGACGGCCATTGGGTTCGCAACCAAGCGATCGATCCAGCTGATGGAGTACGTGCATCCCGAGAGCACGGACACGATGAAGACGGAACTGATCCGGTTGTTTGAACGCGGAGAGATCCGCGGCGTCAAGCTCCGCTTCATCTCCCAAGATCGCAAGACGTTCCCCGTGGAACTGCGCGCCACCAAGCTCACCGAACGATTGGCCATTCTCGAAGCCTGCGATCGGAGAAAGGAAGCCTCTCTCGAACGTCGCTTGATGGAGACTGAGGCCCGGTATCGAATCCTGATCGAAAAGGCAATCGATACGCTCGATTCGGGAATCATCATCACGGATCAACGCAACGAGGTGGTGTGGGCCAATGCCACGATGGGCCGCTTCTTCGGCATCGACCGCGACCGGCTGATCGGCGTAGATGCAAAGAGGGCCCGCTCGCGATACGTGGGGGCGTTGGAGAACGCGCAATCGCTCTCCGAGGTGATGGAGGAAGCGATCGGTTCCAAGACGCGGATCGATTCGATGACGTGCCGGGTCCGTCCGACGCTTGGCAGAGAGGAACGCGTTCTCCAGTACCGTTCGATTCCGATCGAATCGGATCGCGGCCGGATCGATCACTTCATCGATGTGACCGAACTGAAGCGGTTGGAAGAGAACCTGCTCGAAAAAAAGAGGAACCTCGAGCGAAGCAACGAGAAACTCGAGGAATTCTCGCACGTGGTATCGCACGACTTGAAAGAGCCGCTGCGAACCATCGAGACCTTCAGCGGATTTCTCCTCGAAGACTACGAAGACAAACTGGAAGAAGAGGGGATCGATTATCTGAACACGCTGAAGCGCACATCATCACGAATGCGCCAGTTGATCAACGATCTGCTGTCTCTCGCCAGCATCCATATGGATGCCACGTCATTCGAGCGGCTCAATACACAGCGCATTCTCGAGGAGATCCAGGAGGATCTCGAGGTGCGCCTTCGCGGCGTCAATCTGCAGGTGGCCCCCGATCTGCCTGCTGTTCGAGGAAGCAAGGTTCGTGTCAGCGAGCTGTTCAGCAACCTGATCGTCAATGCGATCAAGTACAACGACAAAGCCCTTCCGGCGGTGCGCGTCGGTTGGCAGAAAGAAGGACGAGACAACGGCATGGTCACGTTCTTCGTCGAGGACAACGGAATCGGAATCGAAACTCGATACCAAGAACGGGTGTTCGGCATCTTCGAGAAACTCAACCCGAGAGAGGACTACGAAGGTACCGGAGCGGGCCTGGCGATCTGCAAACGGATCGCAGAGGAACACGGCGGGAAGGTCTGGGTTCAGTCCGAAGTTGGCAAAGGAAGCACCTTCTACTTTACCATTCCGAGAGCAAGAGAGGTGGAATCAAATGCGTAGTCCCGAGAAAATGAAGGTACTCGTTGTGGAGGACAACCCCAACGACGTGACCATCATCAAGCGCGCCATGCGCAAGAGCGATGTAAAATGCGAACTCTACTTCGCCCGAGACGGAGAAGAGGCACTTGACACGTTGTATCAGAAAGGGGATTTCGCGGATATCCCTCGCCCCGATCTGATCCTGCTCGATATCAATCTCCCGAAGATCAACGGGCTGGAAGTCCTTGCCAAGATCAAGGAAGACGATCGTCTTCGTCGCATTCCGGTCATCGTCCTAACGATCTCGGAACGAGAGGAAGACATGGTCAAGGCCTACGACAGCGGTGCGGCGAGTTACATGACCAAGCCTGTCGATTCCAAGGACTTCGAACGACTGATCCAAACCGTACAGGATTACTGGCGTATCGCCCGCATTCTGCCGGAATAGACGCTTGGCTCGGACAGCTGTCCCTTGCGGCGTGAATCCTTGCTCCGCTTCGGGGGATCAAACGGCTCGGCGTCTCGGTTCATACGCCTGCACCCGTTGCGGAGAGATTCGGTACGCTTGACTCAGCTTACGACAAGAAGCTAGTGAGGTGTAGCGTTCGGAGAACCTACGACGAGGCACTGCGAGAGCCTTCATCGTACCTCCTTACCAACTTCCACACCGTGCATGGGCATGGTGCGTTCTTCGAGCGCAAGGGGCGCCTCAGAAGCCCGGCGGCTGAGACCCGAAGCAAGCGGAAACGAAAGATTCGGTAGGGCAGCCAACGGTCCTTACCTGGGAAGGCGGGCAAGACAGCAGGTCCGCCTTCCCAACTCCCCGTTCTGCTTCCTATTCGCCGAAACACTTCGGTAGGCTAGGCTCCCAATCCCTTGTCCATGAAAGCATCGAGAATCTTCGCGGCGAGTTCGGCGGCCTTTGACTGCTCGTCGGCGGCCAGCTCCCGGCCGGCCAGGGTCACCAGTTCCGACATCGCCTCACCGGTGCTCTCGGATACAGCATAGGGAACCGTATCACGGGCCTCTCCACCATAGAGAATCGAGGCAAGATCCCCGTCGATTCGCTCGAGCGGTTCCTGGTTGAGGATCGTTCGGAGAGAGAATGCCACCGCAAATCGCCACCGGCTCTCTCCCAAACCGAGCGCATCCATCATCGTCTCGAGGAGTTCCGCAAAGCGCCGATCAATCTCCGAGATGGAGGAGAACATCTCTGCGTCCGCCGATTGCTCCAGCAGTGCCGGATCCACGGTCGTCGATTCGCCCAGTTCCATCAAGAGTCCCTGATAGCCATCGCAAAAAGCGGCCGTGTGGCTGCGAAGGTGGATGATCTCCGTCAATACCGCCCCGACATCCGATGCCGTCTGCACCGAGAGTTCGATGTGGAGCCGTCCGAGTTCGATGCCGAACGATTCGCAGGCTGCATCCAATCCGTCGGGCACGACGACGGTCGTTCCCTGAAAGAGGAACTCCGCATACCGGTGATGGAGCGTAACCAGCGGGGAGAGGCTCGAGTAGGTATCGGCGAACACGCTGCCCAGAGCCGCGGATGGGTCGCCACACGCTATCCACGGCAGAGCCAACACCAAGAGGATCGTACCAGTCCAGGTTCTCACGTTTCGAAGGGTACCATGCTCCGACAGAGGAAACCACTCATCAAGTCCAAGAGCAGGAGGGCGGTGCGGACTCTTCGATGCTCTTCCGGCGATCGAGCGGGAAGCCAGAGCCACAAACCGATCCCGGCTCAGGAAGCTCGATGATCTCGATCCCACCGGCAGAAACTCACTGTGAGCGGATTGACTCCAGGGTCTGGTAGACCTTATGATAGCTATCCAGCAATGTATCGGGAAGGACGCCGGGGTGTCTCGGCATCGCAACCCGGAGGCTTGTGTAGCATCACAGGAGGTGCACCATGCGTAGGTTGTTGGCATTGACACTGGTGGCTGTACTGGCTATCGGCGTCATCGGCTTTGCTCAGGATCTCGGAACGAGGGATAATCCGATTCGCTGGCTGTTTGTCCCCTCGCAGGAGCCACAGTATCTTGAGGACATCGCGCTGCAGATCGCAGAGGACATCTCGAACGCCACCGGGCTGTTCTTCGATGTGCGCGTGATGATCGACTACCAGGCGTTCATCGAGGAGTTCGTTGCAGCCGAAGGTGACGTCATGGGCGCCCCCACGACCCAGCAGTACATCACCATCGCTGATCGAACCGATTTCCAGGCGATTCCCCGCCTCGGCTCGGTCCGGTACGGATTCCCGTACTACTTCACGGCCATCTATGCGCCCCGTGAAAAGGGATACACGTCACTCATGGATCTTCAGGGAGCCATCTGGGCGTATCCGAGCGAAGGCTCGACATCAGGGTACAAGCTTCCGTTCCAGGAATTCACCCGATTGGGTCTCACGTTCGGTGGCACCGTCCCCAGCGGCGACAACAGCCACCAGCGAGCTCTGCTGAACGTCCTCGACGGATCGGCTGATTTCTCAACCGGTTTCTGGAACCCCGGCCGGCCGCCCGCCTACATCTGGGATGCCATGAAGGCACAGCCCGACTACGTCAACTACTGGTTCTACGGCTGGGATCCGGAACTCTGGATCTGGGACTATTTCAACGAGACCCTCTACCCGGAACAGATCCGCGGAACCGTCGAGGATCTCCGCGAGTCGGTCGGCGACATGTACGCCGAAGGCGCACATGACCATGGCGATGCATGGGCCCTGGCAGAGAAGATTCAAGTCGTTGACCTGCTCGGCCCGATTCCGAACGACTGTTTCGCGTTCTCCGTCGGCTTCCCTGAGGACCTCCAGGATACGATTGTCGAGGCAATCAAGGAGCACATCGGGTCCTCGGACAACCCGGGCCCCGGCTGGACGCTGTGGTCGGACACCCGCTTCTACAAGTGGACCGATGTTCAGGAAATCGATGACTCCATCTACAACAACTACCGGCTCATGACCGGACAGCGCGTCAAAGACTAAGCACGTCCTATCACCGATCGCCGCAGGAGGCAACCCCTCCTGCGGCGATCTATGGAGTCCCAAATGGAACAAGCTGGACATCTAGTCATCGCCGACCTGACCAAGGTCTATGAGCGCGGCCAAGTCGTCGCTCTGAGGGATCTGTCGTTCTCTGTCGAGCAGTCCGAGTTCCTTGTGATCATTGGGCTCTCGGGTTCGGGAAAATCGACACTCCTACGTTGCATCAACCGTCTGATCGAGCCCACCTCCGGAACGATTCACCTCGATGGGGTCGACGTCACCAGCCTTCCTTCGTCACGCATGCGTCGCATGCGAAGGGGGATGGGCATGATCTTCCAGCACTTCAATCTCGTGAGCCGCTCCACAGTTCTTACCAACGTTCTCACCGGACGCCTTGGATACACGCCTGCATGGAAATCCATGCTCGGATGGTTCTCTAAAGCGGACCACGAACTGGCCATGCAGAACCTGGAACGCGTTGGACTCGCCGAGAAGGCGTACGTCAGAGCCGATGAGCTGTCCGGCGGACAGCAGCAGCGTGTGGGAATCGCCCGAGCGCTGATGCAGCAACCGAGATTACTCCTCGTCGACGAGCCGGTCTCAGCGCTCGACCCCGCCACATCCAACTCGATCATGCAATACTTCGAACAGGTCAACCAGGAAGACGGCGTCACCGTGCTGACAAGTCTGCATTTCCTTTCGCTGGCCCGCCGATATGGAACTCGGATCATCGCTTTGAAAGACGGTGAGCTCGTGTTTGACGGAGCTCCTGACGAAATCGACAACACTCGATTCAAGGAAATCTACGGTGAGGACGCCGAAGAGGTGGAGGTCCGATAATGGAGTCGGCGGCGAAATGACGCAACGTGTCCCTCGGCAAGACCATCTGTTGCACGCTGTCTTCATCGAACCCAAGGCGCGTGCCCAACTGAGACGACGCGTCTTCTCGTTCTTGTTGGATTGGACCATCTGGGGCTACATCGCGTATGCCGTGATGTTCTTCCTCAACCACTATTGGTTCACGTGGATTCCCGGCCACTGGTATGACACCCTTGTCCTCCCCACGTGGGGATGGCCTCTCACGATCGTCGCCACACTGGAACTGGCAGTCGTCTGCCGAAACACGGGCCGCAGCCTGGGGATGCGTGCATTCGGCCTCGAACTCCACTCCACCCTAGAAGAGAGGATCCCAGTCCATCGGCGCCTGTTGAGAATCGCCCTGTGGCATGTGTCCGTTCCATTTGGGTTCGTCGGATTTTGGTTCCATACCGGTGCACCGCTTCACGATCGCGTGGCACGGACAGCGCTTCTGTCGTCGAAGGACCTGAAGGAATCGGAAGAGAAGGGGGAAGACGAAGGCATCGCACGATCTGCAAGCGTCCGCAAACCCGAGAAGAGAGCGCTGACCACGCAGTGGGGCGTGATGAGTCTGTTCCTCCTCGCCTTGACCTTCTGGCTCGGATGGACCGTCATCGAGGCCAACCTCTCCGTCCTCACGCGTCGGGCGAGCAAGGCTGGAGACCTCTTCAAGAAGATCGCCCGTCCCGACTTCCGGTATTTCCTGAAGGAAGATCCCATCTTCGTCCTTCGCCGCGGGTCGTTCGCCATCCTGGATCTCATGGTCTTGACACTGCTGATGACGCTACTGTCAACCGTGCTCGGAACTGCCTTCGCATTCCCGCTGAGTTTCCTCGGCTCGCGCAACATCATGGGATTCAACCCAATAGGCCTCGCGATCTACACGATCGTGCGGGGATTCTTCAACATCTTCCGCGCGATCGAAACCCTGCTGTGGGCAACCATCTTCGCGGTATGGGTGGGCTGGGGCAGCCCGTTCGCCGGCGTATTGGCGTTGACCGTGCACACCGTTGCCGCGCTGGGCAAGCTGTTCTCCGAACAGGTCGAGGGAATCGACAAGGGGCCAGTCGAATCGGTCCGTGCCGCTGGCGGCAACTTCTTCCAGGTGATTCGTTACGCCGTGATTCCCCAGGTCATGCCGGCCTTCTGGGCTTTCACGCTCTACCGTTGGGACATCAATGTCAGAATGTCAACGATCATCGCCCTGGTCGGCGCAGGGGGAGTCGGCACCCTGCTGTTCTACTACAAGAACGAAGGACAATGGAGCATTGTCGGATCCGTCGTCATTAGCATCGTCGTCGTGGTGTGGCTGATGGACTACCTCAGTGGATGGCTAAGGGAGAAGATCGTACGGTGAGTTCGATCAAAGAGAACGATCGGCGTCCGGCTCGATTGCTCGATGTCCTCGTCGAGAGTCTCCGGCGGATCAGGAAGAGCTGGGAACCGATTATCGTAGACTTCGTCGCGATCGGCACCGTGTGGATCCTCGTAACCTACGGGTTCTCGTGGTTCGTCTATGGACCGGAGCAAGCCGTCTATTTCCTGGTCCCGTGGTGGCTGTTTGTGATCGGATCCGTTGAATCGGCGCTTCTGTGGGAGAGTTTCGGCGTCACGTTGGGGCACACGCTTTTCCGCGTCCGGCTGCTCGGTAAGGATCGGAAACTACCGACCTTCGGCCAGTCCATCACCTACTTCGCTGCGTGGCATGTTTCCGCTCTTCCGCTTGCTGGCATGTTCATGTCGCCGCCGCTCCACGAACGGCTCTCCGGACTCGGCTTCCAGCCGCCGATCATCGAGAGCGTCCGTCCGAGACCGTGGTACCGCCGTTCGACAGGGATCTACATGGCCTGTTTGTTCGTCGTGGTCGCGGTCGTGGCCGTCGGCGTAACCATCACCGTGCAGAACTTCGTGCGTCTGTTTACCGATGCGTACCGCGTAGCACCACTGTGGAAAGCGCTTGTCAATCCAAACCTGGCCATCCTCAAGGAGAGCTTCAGCGATCTCATCGTCACGATCTTCATGGCCGTGATGGCCACGCTATTCGCCACCGTGATTGCCGTTCCGCTCAGTTTCTTCGCGGCCCGCAATCTGACTCGCGGACCGATTGGGCGGTTGGTCTACACAATCCTGCGGGGCATCATGAGCATCTTCCGCTCAATTGAGCCCATTGTCTGGGCCATCGTCTTCCTCGTTTGGGTCACCTCGCAGCACGCGTCTTTCGCCGGGGTTTTGGCACTATGGATTCACTCGATCGCCGACCTCACCAAGCTGTACGCGGAACGGCTCGAGAGCATCGATGAAGGCCTGATGGAAGCCATTTCCGCGACAGGCGCCCGCCGCTCCCAAGTCCTCCGCTACGGGATCGTTCCCCAGATCGTCAATCCCTACATCTCGTTTACGCTGTATCGATTCGATATCAACGTGCGCATGGCAACCGTTGTTGGCCTTGTCGGCGCAGGCGGCATCGGAGGACGCCTCATCGCCTATCTGTCCGGCCAACGGTACACCAGTGCCGGTACGGTCATGCTGTTGATCGTGGTCGCCGTGTGGGCGATCGACTATCTGTCGAGCCGGTTGCGCGCAAAGCTGATGTAGCTCTGCCCTATCGCGTCAGCCCTTCGAGATAGTCTTGGATGTCTTCAAGGCCGTACGTGGTCTTCATCGCCTTGTAGTCTTCGAGCCAGGCGTCCTTGATGGTGTCGTCGCGCCGGATCTCCACATCGGAGATCCCGAACGAACTCATCATCTTTTGCGCCTCTTCTTCAATCTGCCGGTCCTTCACCCGAAACAGGAATCGCGGAATACTCATCGTCGTCCTCCATTCAACCGATAGTATACAAGGTGCTCACCGCTCACGGCACCCCGCTTGCTCATCGAAAGCGTGACCTCGCCGAGAGAAGCGGCTTGTCCCAACAAGCGCACCTAACTAGAATCGGATCATGAACACGGTGGACATCATCCGCAAGAAGCGAGAGGGCGGCACGCTGACGCGAGCGGAGATCGACTACTGGATCTCCGGTACGGTCGATGGATCGATTCCCGACTACCAGGTCGCGGCTCTGCTGATGGCAACCTTCTTCCGGGGAATGACCGACGAAGAGGCCGCCGAATTAACCGACTGCATGGCAAACTCCGGCTCGATGTTCACACCGGAAGACCTCGGCGGCTTCACTGTGGACAAGCACTCGACCGGAGGGGTCGGTGACACGACGACACTGGTTCTGATTCCGTTGCTCGCGGCGGCCGGCCTGACCGTCGGTAAACTCTCCGGCCGTGCATTGGGACACACCGGCGGCACGATCGACAAGTTGGAGACCATTCCCGGATTCCGAACGGACCTCTCTCGAACCGAGTTTCTCGACCTGGTCAATCGGACCGGACTCGCACTGGCGGACCACACCGAAGACATGGTTCCCGCCGATCGCATCCTCTACGAGCTGCGCGATGTCACGGCAACCGTGGACTCCCTTCCACTGATCGTCGCATCGATCATGTCCAAGAAGATCGCCGGCGGCGCCCGCGGGATCGTCATCGACGTAAAGACCGGCGCCGGCGCATTCTTGCCCCGGTTGGAAGATTCGCGCAAGTTGGCTCAGGCGTTGGTGGCCATCGGATCGAAACTCGGCCGCCACATGGCCGCACTGATCACCGACATGTCCCAGCCGCTCGGCCGGATGGTCGGGAACGCCCTAGAGGTACGCGAGGCGATCGATACGCTTCGAGGAGAAGGGCCGGAAGACTTGGCCACACTGTGTGTAGAACTCGGAGCCCAGTTGTTGCTGTTCGCCGGTACGGCGACCAGTCATGATGAAGCCTGCACCCTGTTGCGCGGCGCGCTCCACAACGGCGACGCGTGTTCCAAGTTGGCTCAATTGATCTCGAACCAAGGCGGGAATCCCGACGTCATCGAACACCCGAAGCTTCTCCCCTCGGCGGCCCGCCAAGTCCGTATCACGGCGCCCCACGCCGGGGTGGTTCAGAAGCTCGACGCACTGGAGATCGGCCGCGCAGCGAACCTGCTCGGTGCCGGACGGTTCACCAAGGACGACACGATCGATCCGGCAGTCGGAACCGAAGTGCTGGCAAAGGTCGGCGATCGCGTCGAAGAAGGTCAACCGCTGGCGATCTTGCACGTCAATGCGGAGCAATCGCTCGAAGCAGCGCGCAGGATGACGGAATCCGCCTACACGATCGATGCGTCGGGCGCAAGCCACAGGCCGCCCGAACTGATCGTCGAGCGAATCCTCGGTTAGCGAACTACGCCTCCTGATCGCGCAGAAGAAAGGCTTCGGGCAATAGGTCGTTGATGGTCGTCCGTACGAACGATCCTTCGGGGTTTCCCATCAGGATCTCGATGCCCGGCGCCATTTCGTGCAACACCTGCCGACAGGCGCCGCACGGCTGGCAGTGATGCCCGGCACACGATACCGCCATCTTGACGAATTCCCGCTTCCCCTCCGTAAACGCCTTGAAGAGGGTCACACGCTCGGCACAAAGGGAGAGGCTGTTGACACCATTCTCCATGTTCGCACCCGTGACCACCGTTCCGTCCGCACACAGCAGTGCCGCGCCCACTGGGAAGCCCGAGTATGGACAGTAGGCGCGTTGCCGCGCCTCATTGGCCAACCGGACGAGTTCCACGTCGCTGATCAAAACCGGATCACCATCCCCACGCTTGCCGCCCACGGAGCGATAGAAAGCTCCCACCATCCTGATGATCGCGTGACCTCCACCCCCATGCGCACACGAGCGTGGAGGCGAAGAAACGGAGGGCCGATCTCCACTCCGAATCCGGCATGCACCCCGGACCCGGACCACGCCATGCCATCGAGGTGAAGCGCGTTGACCGCCTCTGCAACCGCCGGAGCCAGATCGAGTGGAACATCGGCCTCCACGGAAGGGACGATCGCACCCGCAGCGAAGTGAAGTCCTGCATGAAGCGACAGGGCGGCAATCAGGAGATCGAACCGCGAAACCACGTCGGCGGATACCACCAGGCTCGAGAATTCGAGATCGGCCACCACGGAGCCGAACTCCTCTTCCACATCGAACTCGATATCCACCAACGGCGACGGAATGGCAAGATCGATCCACGCCGCTCCGGCCCGGACCATCTCATCGGACAGCGCACCAACCGAGAACCGGATCGCATCGAGCACCGGCACCAGCAGCGAGATCTCGATCTGAACGGCCGGGTGCGGTAGCGGTAGCACCGGTGGAAGTTGTGAGAGCCCGCCCTCAATCGCGAGCAGGCTCTCATCAAACACGTCTCGGGCATCCTGCAGATCCGAGGGAGAAATCCCCATGTCGAGCAGACCCGCTTCAATTCGATCGTACGCGACCCCAACCGCCGGCCGGAAAGCGTCAAGCGCCTCCAGGGTGTCCAGTGTCCAGACATCCAAGCCGATGCCAAAACCGCCGGCGATCGCACCCACGCTTGCGCAGAGCAAGAGGACACCGATTAGTGTCCCCCCGAGCGCCGCGCGTCGAATCATCTCCGATCCCAACCGTCCCATTCCTTTCGTTTGAGCTCGGCCCGTTTGATCTTTCCGCTGGTCGTTTTCGGGAGCTCTGACACAAAGTCGATTGCGCGCGGATACTTGTACGGCGCGGTCACGTTCTTCACGTGATCCTGGAGCTCCCTGGTCAACTCGTCGGATGATTCGTATCCATTGGCCAAAATGACAAACGCCTTCACGATCTCTCCCCGGTCGCGGTGGGGGGAAGCCACGGCTGCGGCCTCAACCACGGCAGGATGGCTGACCAGCGCGTCCTCGACTTCGAACGGTCCGATCCGGTAGCCCGACGTCAGGATCACGTCGTCGGCACGACCTTCGAAGAACAGGTAGCCATCCTCATCCATCCGCACGAGGTCGCCGGTCCGGTACCACCCGCCGGAGAATGCTTCCTGGTCCAGTTCGGGCGCGTTCCAGTATCCATCGAAGATCGCCGGGCTCTCCGGCCGCAAGGCAATCTCTCCAACCTCTCCGGGAGCCACCGGCTGGCCCTCCTCGTCGATCAGCACGACGCCCGGACCCGGCGTCGGCATGCCCATGGCTCCGGGCTTCACCGGCATTCCGGGGAGATTGCAGACCAGACAGACGCTCTCCGTCTGTCCGTACCCATCGCGGATCGTTACGCCAAAGGCCCGCTTGAACGCTTCGATCGGCTCCACATTCAGCGGTTCGCCAGCGGACAGTGCATCGTGAAGCACCACGCCGCCCTTGCCGAGATCGGGCATCTGCGCGAACAGGCGATACTCCGTCGGCGTGGCGCAGAGCTTGGTCACCTTGTACTTCTCCAGCAACTGCAGGTATCGCTGTGCATCGAACCGGCCGTTGTACATCAGTTGCGTCGCCCCACAGGTCAAGGAAACGCCCACCGGGCTCCAATACCACTTCGCCCACCCCGGCGCCGTCGTCGCCCAGATGATGTCGTCGGCGGTCGCGCCATACCAGTAGCGCGCCGTGATCCGATTGTGGCAATACATCCATCGGTGCTTGTGAACCACAGGCTTCGGATTCCCCGTGGTCCCGGATGTGAAGTTAATCGTCATCGGATCGTTGACCCGAAGCGGAACCTTCTCAACCGCCGGATCGGCGTCACGGACCAGTTCTTCGAACAGAATCCATCCGTCTCTCGCTTCCGAACTGCCTATGAGAACAAACGTCGCAAGCGGACACGTTCCACGCGCTGCATCCACGGTCTCGGCCGTAGAGACATCCGCTACAATCACCCTAGCACCACTTGCCTGCGAACGATAGGCAATTTCTTTGGTCTTAAGCATTTCCGAGCAGGGAACGGCAACCCCGCCGGCTACGAAAGTTCCCAGTTGCGCCATGTGCGCTTCCGGAAGCCTCGGCAGGATATGGAGAACAGGATCCCCTTTCCTCACCCCGAGATTCATCAATGCGTGGCCGAACCGCCGCGTGCCATCCACGAGTTCGGCGTACGTGACCTGTCGTTCGTTTCCCGCAGCATCCTCCCAGTACACTGCGATCTTGTCGGGATGCCGCCGCGCGTGCGCTTCGACAACGTCCACGATGTTGTAGTCGTCTGGAATATCCCAGACGAAGTTCCGAACCTCACTCTCGTACAGCGCCTTGTTGTACTGCATGGAGATTATCACCTTGTGGGGTTGGATTTTTGCCATGGTGCAGAGCACCTTATAGCATATTCACAAACTGATCTGCAAGCAGGAGACTCCGATGAAAGCAACTGTCATCTTATCCCCGGCCGCTTCCAAGCGCCTCATCGCCAAGGGCACCGCCGCGCTTCCGATGGTTCGTACAGCCCACGAAAACGGGAGAATCGTGATCGCCTTGGGGACGACCAATGCGTTCGTCGCCGAGGAGTTGACCGGAGAACCGGTGGATCGAGGGGCCTTCGCCGCCGGATTCATCGACGCGCAATGGAATGTAAATGCCCGCCTCGGAGAGGCTGGCGAGATCTTCCTCGAGAACGGCCGTGCGGTTCAGCGGAGCCCGGAAGAAGTCCTGTCCTCGCTTCGCGCCGGGGACGTCATCATCAAGGGAGGCAATGCAATCGACCCGTGGGGAACCGTGGGTGTCTTGATGGCATCGGCAACCGGCGGAACCGTGGGACGCTACATCCCCTCAGCACTGGCTCGGGGAATCGATCTGGTGGTCCCAATCAGCATCAGCAAATCGGTCCACACTCCGATCGGCGAACTGTCTCAAGACATGGGAACCGGCAGGATCGCGCGATCCCAAGGACAGGCCTGCGGGATCTTTCCATTGAACGGACGGGTGGTCACTGAACTGGATGCCTTGGACGTCCTATTCGGCGTCGATGCCGTCCACGTCGCTTCCAATGGCGTCGGCGCAGGACACGGTAGTGTCTCGCTTCTGATCGCCGGTGAGGACCGTTCGGTCGAGCGTGCGTTTGAGCTCATCGAATCCCTGTCCGACGAACCGGACATCGAGCTGCAAGGGCGCGCATGATCGATGCGTACCGTACCGTGACGGAGCCGTCAGCCGCGAAGCTCTCGCGGAAGAAGTCCCGATTCCTCTCGTTCGTTGTGCCGGTGGAATCACCACACGACGTGGAGCAAGCCCTGTCGCACCTACGCAAGATCCACCACGATGCCACCCACTACTGCCTAGCGTATCGCCTGCTCGATGGAGAGCAGGTTCAGGAGCACGCGAACGATGATGGCGAGCCGCATGGCTCCGCGGGGAACCCGATCCTACAGCAACTCGAACGCGAAGAGCTGGTAAACGTCGTCGCGGTGGTGATCCGATACTACGGAGGAACCAAGCTCGGTGTAGGAGGCCTGGTTCGAGCGTACGGCGACGCCGCTCAAGCGGCCATCGAGGCCGCCACGATCTCGATGCGCCATATCGAAATCGAAATCCGGTTTTCGTTTCCCCCTGACCTCACCTCTACCGTCATGAGCACAGTTCATCGTCAAGGGGTGACGATACGCGGAATCGAGTACGATCAGCAGGCACACATCACGGCAATGCTCCCTCCGAGCCGTGTGGAGGGATTCCTCGGCATCCTGCGGGACGCCACCGGAGCAAGAGGCGAGGCGGAGGTAAAGAGTGATCGATTCGATTAGCGGAGACGTTGTACGCATCGCATCCGACTACCTCGTGGTGGACACGGGGGGGGTTGCCTATCGCGCGTACTGCGCCACCGGAACGCTGCGAGCATGCCGGGAAGGCCACGAAGCGCTGATCTATATCCACTTGATCGTCCGCGATGACTCGATCCAGCTGTACGGATTCTCGTCCCCCGCCGAACGCGACCTGTTCCTTCAGCTCCTATCGGTCGGGCAAGTCGGACCGCGTTTGGCGCTGGGAATCCTCTCCGCACTGCCTGCCGATGAGTTCATCGAAACGGTTGCCGCGCGGAATCTCGAGCGTTTGGTATCCATCAAGGGAATCGGCCGGAAGACCGCCGAGCGGATTCTCGTGGACCTGCGCGACAAGATCGCTCAGACAGACGGAGCCGCAGGGAGCGGCGTTCTCTTTACCCAGACGGAAGAAACAGCGTTCCAGGCCTTGACGTCACGCACGCTGGGCTTCTCACCCCGTGAGGCAAGGCAGGCCTTGGGCAAGCTACGCTCCGAGAAGCTGCCCGCCGAACAGCTGGTCCGCCGCGCTTTGGAACTCCTCGGTCCGGCTCGATGAGAATCTTGGGAATCGACTACGGTCGAAAACGCTTGGGACTTGCCTTGAGCGATGAGGGCGCCGTCCTGGCAAGTCCTTATCCCGTGTACTCAAGAGGCTATTCGAAGAAACGTGACTTGGACCATCTCGTGTCGCTGGCGCGAGAACATCATGTAGAACGGATCGTGGTCGGTCTCCCACTCAACATGAACGGCACAGCGGGTGAGATGGTGGAAGAAGTGCGCCGCTTCGCCGCGCAAGTGGAACAACGAACCGGATGTCCCGTGGATCTGTTCGATGAACGCCGAACGACAAGCGAGGCGGAGCGTGTCCTTGTTCAGGCCGACGTGTCGCGTAAGAAGCGAAAGCAAATCCGAGACAGTCTTGCAGCGGTCCTCATCCTGCAAGGCTATCTTGACCGGCGTGCGACCTCGCCGTCGCCAGCCACCCGGCCGGAGACCTAGGTTCCCTACCCGCGCTTCTCCTCACGCTCGAGGTATTCGAGAATCGCCTCGACCACAAGGTAGTTCACTGAGCGATCCTTCGTCTCCGCAAGCTTGATCAGCCGTTCGACCGGCTTGTTTCCAAGCTTACTCTTGGGCACGTAGATAGAGATCTTATCCAGAAGCTGTTTCGGCACGGAACAATACCCCCTAGTCCGTTAGATGTTTAAGTTATTTTAGCAGGCTTAGCTAGAGAACGCAAGACCTCTCTCAAAGGGTGATACCCCGCTATGCTGGATCGGTGGCCGTTCGCCCCGAGAGGTAGGCTTCGATGAATGCAAGAAGCATGCCATCCAGGACAGCATCGACGTTCCCAGTCTCTTCACCGGTTCGATGATCCTTCACCATCCGGTACGGATGCAGAACGTACGAGCGGATCTGGCTTCCCCACTCGATATCCTTGAGCTCCCCCTGCAGCTGATCGAGCTTCTCGGCTTGCTGCCGCCTGAGGATCTCCCCCAAGCGGGCGCGCAAGATCCGCATCGCCGTGTCCTTGTTCTGGTGCTGACTGCGTTCGTTCTGACACGATACAGCGATCCCGGTGGGAATGTGTGTGATCCGCACCGCCGAATCGGTCACATTCACGTGCTGTCCCCCGGCACCGGAAGCGCGATACGTGTCGATCCTGAGATCCTTGGGATCGATCTCCAGTTCCTCCTCCTCCGTAACGGGAACCACCGATACGGCGGCAAACGAAGTGTGTCGACGGTGGGCGGAGTCGAAGGGTGAGAGCCGAACCAGACGGTGAACGCCGCTCTCACTCCGAAGATTACCGTATGCGTAGGCCCCTTTGATCTCGAGCGTCGCACTACGGATTCCGGCGGTATCCCCGGCGCTCGCTTCCAACAAGGAAACCTTGAATCCCATCCGCTCACAGAAGCGATTGAACATTCGCAGGAGCATCTCCGCCCAGTCCTGAGAGTCGGTCCCTCCCGCCCCGGCATTGATCGAAAGGTAGCAGTCTCCCTGATCGTATTCGCCGGAGAACATCATCTCGACGCGGAACCGTCTCATTACGGCTTCCACTTCTCCGATCCGCGCATCAAGAAGGGCAAGCTCGCGTTCGTCGCGAGCCTCCACGGCAAGATCGTGCAGAATGCCGATCTCCTCGATCTCCCCCTCCGCACGGTCGTACCGTTCGAGCAGGGAGCGCTTGCGGTCCATGGTCTGGGATGTCTTCGCAGCCGACCGCCGATCGTTCCAGAAGTCGGGCGCAGCCATCTGCTGTTCGAGATCCGAGATCTCACGAATCAATTCATTCCGGTCAAAGGTGATCACCGATCCTGCCGAGGATCTGGCGAAGGTTCTCGATTCTCTCTTCGTACATGTCACGTCCTAGTCAACGCATGATGGCACGCGCGTTGTGTCCTCTTGTATAGTGCACCGAAGGCTGTTCCTCAACCCTGATTGGACATTCCGCCCGATCGCGGAGCAAACGCAGGTTCATTCCCATGGTGTTCTTTTTCCTGAAACCCTATTCAGTAAAGGTTTTCACTCACCACCGGCATGAACATCGCTTGCGTTTCCTGTATCGAGACGAATACGATCCTCGAACGGGAGCGAGTGAATGCATAAGAGGGTGATTGTCATCGGCGCGGGGGTCTCCGGCCTATCAGCCGGGACGTACGCGTGTATGAACGGGTACGACGTTGCTCTGTTCGAGGCCCGGCCGCACGCTGGCGGCGTTCTTACGCCATGGTCGCGTGCGGGATACACGATCTCCCCCTCCGTCGACGAACTCCTTGGCTCTGCACCGTCTCATCCCTTGTTTTCGATCTGGAATGAATTGGGCGCGTTGGACGGTGTGTCCGTTGTCGACCATGCCGAACGGGTTCGCGTAGAGCGTGAAGACGGACATCAATTCGCCATGTACTGCGATCTGAAACGCCTTCGCAAAGAATTGATCTCCGCTTCGCCCAAGGACCGCGATCTCCTCTCCGAATTCGTAGGCGGAATCCGGCGCTGCGCCTCCGTCGCGCCAATACAGAAGAAGCCCAACGAGCTGATGGGCCCCCTGGAACGTTTCGGACGGGGAATCCGGCGGCTCGCGACGACCCCGATCATGAACCGCTGGGGGCGGGTCAGCGTATCGGAGTTCTGCCACGATCTGGAGGATCCGTTTCTTCGTGAGGCGCTGCCCCTTGGTTTGGGCCGTCCCGATCTGCCCATGCTGTACGGGATGATGGTGCTGGCAGCCATGAGCCGGAAGGCCGCCGGGACACCGGTGGGAGAGTCTCATCGCATTGCCGAAGCCATCGGACGACGATTTACGAGTCTCGGCGGTTCACTCCACACAAGGAGCCAGGTATCACGCATCCTGGTCGAAGAAGGCCGCGCCATCGGAATCCGTTTGGCGGATGGCCGCGAGCATCGGGCCGATCACATCGTTTCCGCATGCGATGGACACACCGCCTTGTTCGATTGGTTCGAGGGAATAGAAATCGCAGAGGCTGCACGCCGGCCGTATGCGGAGCTGTGCCCCGTTCCGCCAATCCTTCTCATCAGCATCGGCATTCGACAGGCAATCGACGAGATTCCTCAAACGGCCGCGGGATTTTCCTTTCACATACCCGAGCCGGTCACAATTGACAAACGCAAGTTCACTCGCCTCACGATCCACGTCCGGGGGAGTGCCTCGGGCCTGTGTCCACCCGGCGCAACGCTCCTGAATGTCGCCATCGATTCGAGCTTCGAACGTTGGAAGAAGCTGTCTGCGGACCCCGCAGCGTACGAGGCCGAGAAAAGGGAGGTTGGAGAGCAGGTTGTCTCCGCCGTGCTGCAGCGCTTCCCGGATGTCGAAGGCGCAGTGGACATGCTCGATGTGGCCACGCCGACGACGTGGCACCGGATCACCAACAACTGGCGGGGAAGCATCTCGGGATGGATGCTCACACCGAAGTCGCTTGACGTTTCCGTGGCAAAGGAGATTCCCGGGATCTCGGGATTCCACATGATCGGTCACTGGACCGATCCCGGAGGCGGGCTGCCGGCAGCGGCTCTGTCCGCGAGACACATCGTACAGATCCTCTGCAGGAAGGATCGAAAGAGATTCCACGCCGCAGCCCACGGATCCCCCGGATGAAGACGTCATCCTTGGCCTCATTCGGCACCTGTGGCGAATGGGATCAAGCCGCGCAGGCCATCGACAAGACAGAAGGGGGCAGCATGGTCGAAGAGAGAACGAGAACCGAGGAATTCACCATCGATGGCGAGCAACTGATCGCCACGGTGAAGGAACTGGTCCATCAGGGGAACATCCGCCGAATCACCATCAAGAACCGGGACGGCCGCACATTGATTGAGATCCCGTTGACCTTCGGGGTTGTCGGAGCCCTTCTCCTTCCAACCCTTGCCGCACTGGGAGCCATCGCCGCTGTGGTGAGCGAGTGCAGCATCGTGCTCGAGCGGGTGGAGGATTGATGCTTCAATTCCTCATCAGGCTCCGGCCTGTTCGTCCCGGATTCCTCGATGCGACCTCTCCTGAGGAGGATCGAATCGTGGACGACCACTTCTGCTACTTGCAGCGGTTGGCAAAGGCAGAGGTCGTTCTCCTTGCCGGACGGACGACCAATACGGATCCTTCTGGCTTCGGCATCGTCCTGCTCAGAGCCGAGAACGAAGAGACGGCAAGGCAGGTGATGCATGACGACCCCGCGGTTCGCGCCGGGGTGTTCCAGGCCGAACTGTTTCCGTACCGTATTGCCCTCGTATCGCCCGAGGGGCTGGAGCCTGCAATCCGTTGACTCCGGGGCGTCGATGCACCCGTCAGGGGCCCGCGTAATCCGTGTTGTCAATGGTCAGACGAATCTGATCGTAACTCGTGCCGCCGTATCCATCGTAGATGGTAAGTGTGATCGTCACCCGTTCGCCGCCCGCGCGATCGCTCTCGGGCGCGTGGTACACCGGGCAAAGCGTGTCCGACCCGTCCAACCTCCCCTTGCTCGCCGACCAGATGAAACATACGGAAGTGCAGGCCGGATTCGAGACGGATGCTGCGAGCTGCAGTGACGATTGCTCCGGGATGTGCGTCGGATACTTCCGGCTGATCCGTGGAATGGCTCGATCGCGCGGATGCGCAGGCTGGGGATCGAAGGGCCACGAATCGCTCCAGCCCCAGACCGCTTCGCAATCGCCAGCACACGGACACGGAACCGGATCGCGGCCACACCCAACGGGCGCAATCTCCTCCATGCACGGTTCGTCACACGGGGTGGCCGGAATCGCCGGACAGGGATCCCGCACGACGCCTACGCAGGGAGGATCCGGAATCGTCGGACAGATCACCGGATCCCTCACGCGCAAGATCATCTGGTCAGATCCCTGGACACCCCGTGAGGACCTGGCCGTCAAGGTGAGTGTCACAACCTCTTCGCAATTGCATACGGAGGGTGTTGTGTAGATTGCGTCGGGCCTTGTGGGATCGTCAAAGAAACCTAGCCCTCCCTCGGCGGTCCATCGGAACGTCACATTCTCCCCGCCGATGGACGTCTGGACAGCTCCCGAAAGCGCAACCGCCTCACGCTCGCCCACAACCCTGTCCTCGCCCGCATCCACCCTCAACACGCCGGCTCCGCTCGACCCACCTGTTTCGGCTTCGGCGTGGAAGGCGGTCGTCTTATCCCCCGGGGGCAAGGTCCGTGCCGCTTCGTCCTGCCCGCTCCCCAACACGAGCAGCAGCAAGAGGAGTGCCGCTCCCAAGCCGACAACGATCCAGGTGGCTGTGCTGTTGTTCATCTGAGCGCCTCCGATCGATTCGTTCCCAACACACCCTCCAACGAAGGATGCCACTCCGAAGGAGGGCGCACAGCGCATGGCGATCTTCTCCTCTAGGCTATCTCCAAACCGGCCGATCGATCAAGCCGCCCGTCTCCCGTCAGCTTGCCATTCGCACGCCGTCCGAGTGATCGGTGAGTCGTTGCACCGCGCCCTGGGATCACGTAGGGTGGAACATCCAACAAGGAGCAACGGCATGGCATCCACACGCAACGAACCCGGCGGCAAGCTGTATCTGGTCTCCCTCCCCATCGGACATCGCAGTGACATCACGCTCCGCGCCATCAAGACGCTGCGCGACGTGGATTTCATCGTCGCCGAAGACACCCGAACCACACGACCGTTGCTCGAGTACTACCAGATCCGGACCCCGTTACACTCCAGCCTGTACCGTGGAGTCGAGGGACGCCGCGAAGCGGGGATCCTCAAGCTGCTCGAGGAGGGTTCCGATGTGGCGCTGGTCAGCGACGCGGGAACACCGTTGGTGAGCGACCCGGGATTCTCCTTGGTGCACGACGCGATATCGTCCGGCTTCACCGTGATTCCCGTGCCGGGGCCCTCCGCCGTACTGGCAGCCATCACAGGATCCGGACTCCCTGCGGAGCGGTTCTGTTTCGAAGGTATGCTCACCGGCCGCAAGGCGGAACGACAGGGCTTCATGGAGCGGATTCGCGATGAACCGCGCTCCATCATCGTTTATGAGTCCTGTCACCGCATTCTCGCCACACTCGAAGCCCTCTGTGCAGCATTCCCGGACCGAAGGATCGTCGTTGCACGAGAACTCACCAAGTGCCACGAGGAATTCCTCCGGGGTACGGCCAGCGAGGTCTACGCGGCCCTTGCCGCCCGCGGACGGCCGCGCGGAGAGTTTGTGCTCGTCATCGCGGGAGTCTCTGTCGCATCGAAGCCGGTGGATCTCGATGCCGCTGCGCAGCTGGTGGAGATGCTGAAGAAGGAGAACGTCTCAAGCCAGTCGATGGTGCGGGCGCTCACCCTTGCACTCAACATGCCGCGGAATGAGGCCTACGCCTTCGTCCAACGGATCTCGAGCGCTGACTAGGTGTGCTTGTCGGCAACCGACGAAGCGGCAAAGGCATGTGGCTTGATCCGTACGGCGAATCCATTGGCGATGATCATCCCGACGACTTCATCGATCATCTGCTTCGTGCGCCCGTTCTCCCCAATGTCCACGTGGATCTCCAGATCGAATCGCAACAGCGACCGCGCGGACATGTGGCCGATCACGTCTTGCGCCAATTCGAACGAGAGCCAGGCTTCACGCCAGATTCGCTGCCGCAGCGACGCCAGATGCCGTTCGCGCCGACGTGCCCAGAAGTAACGCCCTCCGCGCCCCACCCGATGCAGGACGATGGCGCTGACGAAATCGACGTGGTCGAGGGTGACCGAGGAGTCGGTCCCGATGAGGATCTCGTATCGAGCCTTGGAACTCGATCGCATCTCATCGACGATACTCGCCATGACCCCTTCGAACGTCATCTCCCCAAGATGCGGGTTGAAAAACGGCTGAGAGCGCATGAAACATCCTACAGCCAATCTGTTGCGTGTTTCAAGAAAGAGGAAGGCGAATCGTGAACCGTGCGCCGCCTTGGGGATTGTTCTCGGCCCAGATGCGTCCGCCGTGTGCATCCACCCATTGCCGGACGATCGCCAGGCCGAGTCCGGTTCCACCAACGCGGTTGCGGGCGGGATCTCCGCGATAGAATCGCTCGAACAGGTGCGGCAGATCGTCTGCTGCGATCCCGGTTCCCGTGTCGGAGACCGACACCTCGGCTTCGGCACCCACGCGCCGGAGGGAGATTCGAATCATTCCGTCGGCCGGTGTATGACGCACGGCATTGGCAAGGAGGTTCGCGAAGACCTGTCGCAGCCGCTTGGGGTCGGCTTGAACCGGAGGCAGTTGAGAGTTCGCAATGATCTCCAACCCCGGCGCATCCTCCAACGAAGCCACCGCAGCATCGGAAACGTCTCGTGCGAGTACCACGAGATTCACCGGCTCCTTCTCCAGGCGCAACTCGCCGGCTTCGGCCAGGGCGAGGTCCCTGAGATCGTCGATCAGCCGGCCGAGATGAAGCGTCTCCTCATAGATCGGAGCGATCGTCTGGTCAGTGGGCTCGTAGACCCCGTCGAGCACCGCTTCGAGTGTGCCCTGAATAATGGTCACCGGCGTGCGAAGCTCGTGCGCGATGTCGGCAGTCATCGTGCGTCGCAGGGTCTCGGACCGGCGGAGGTTCTCGACCATCTGATTGAATGAATCCCCAAGCTGACCGAACTCATCGCGGGACTTGATCCGAACGGATGTCGGAAGGTTGCCGTGGGCAATTCGTTCGGTCGCACCGATCAACTTGCGCAACGGCGAGAGAATGGACGCGATCAAGAGAACCGACAGCATCACCGCAACCCCGGTAGCGATGCCACCCCCCAGGAGCGCGGATCGGTACGCTGACTCGAGAAACTCGGTCTCGTGAGGGTCGAGGTATGGACCGACCTCCCCAAGGATGAGCGTCCCGACGCGGGCACCATCCACGTTGATCCCAATTCCACTCTCGATTTCGGTTTCGTCTAAAGTCTTCCCGAACTCCTCACGCTCGGTTGTCAGGAAGATGCGCCCTTCTTCGTTGGCAAGGGAGAACCGGCCATTGAAGATCAGTGCCCGCCCCTCGAAGATCTCGTCGCCGATCTGAACCGATACCTTGCGGAACAGGAGCTGATCGACGCCGATCCAGGAGCCGAATTGTCCGTAGTACCAAGCCAGCTGAGGTCCCAGCGTCTCTCCAAATGTCTGACGATTCTCCTGGCGGTACTCGTCGAATTGCAGCGTGATCGATCGCGCGGTAAGGAAGTAGACCAACGCCACGGAAATCAGGATGACCACGGCGAAAGAAACGCCGAGCTTCAGCGTTAGGGGCGTACGTCGCTTCATGTGGATTGCCGCGCGAAGCGATACCCGACCCCGTGCACGGTGAGAATATACGTGGGGGCCTTGGGATCCTTTTCGATCTTCCGTCGTAGGTTCTTGACGTGGGTATCGATCGTTCGGGCAAACGAGTCGTAGGTGTATCCTTGGACCTCCCGCAGGAGCTGAAGCCGCGTGAAGACCTGCCCGGGGTGACGTGCAAGGTAGGCGAGAAGATCGAACTCGGTTGGGGTCAAGTCGATGCCTTTCCCATCCACCTTCAGCTCACGCGTCTTGAGATCGATCTCGAGCCCGCCGGAAACGATCCGCTCGGCCTCCATCCCTTCGCCTTCGTACCGTCGCAAGACGGCGCGAACCCGTGCAACCAATTCGCGAGGACTGAACGGCTTGACCACATAGTCATCGGCGCCCAACTCCAGGCCCACAACACGATCGGCCTCCGCCGCCTTGGCCGTTAGCATGATGATGGGAACGGAAGACTTGGCCCGAATCGTCCGTGTAACCTCAATGCCGCTCATCTTGGGCAACATCAGGTCGAGAATGATGAGGTCGGGGCCCTTCTCCTCGAAGGATTGCACAGCCGCTTCGCCGTCCAAGGCAGTGTAGGTCTTGAATCCCTCGCGATCGAGATAGGCCTTCACCGTGCGAACGATCATCTCCTCATCATCAACGATTAGGATTCGTTTCATGGCGTCTCCATTATAGGCTTCGTCCCCGCCGTTCCAACAACGAACGGCGGCCCTTCTTCTCTGCCCGCGCCGGGCGGAGGCCCGACAAGCGCGCAGGTTCCACAGGCTCCCAAGAAAAACTATCCTTCCTATGTGAAGTTCGCGGGACCCGTTTGTGAACATCCTGTGTGGGACCCAGGTATGGAATTGCTTCTCTCTCCCTCTGGAACTACCATTCGCTCATGAACACGTCTTCACATTCGCTCGATCTTCGAGGAATCGCGAGGCTTCGAAGATGAAGCAGATTCTCATCATATCGACTGAGCGGCACTCCGGGAAGAGCCTCCTATCCCTTGCGATTGGGCGAAGCATGCAAGAGCGAGGGTTTCGCATTGCCTACATGAAGCCGATCAGCTTCGAGGTCTCGTACGTCACGGGAGAAGCGATGGACTGCGATGCCGGATCGGTTCGCGATCTGCTTGGTCTGGAAGACGAGCTCCGTGACATCGCACCGATTCCTTTGGAGGGACCCTTCCTTCGCGAAGCCATCGAGTCAGGCGACCGGGGATTCCGGCAACGGATCACCGAAGCACACCACCGAGTCACCCAGAACCGCGATTTTGCCATCATCGAAGGGAGGAACTACCTCGGACTTGGTATCGGAGCGGGACTGAGCGATCTCGATCTCGCCGATCTCTTGTCGGCCGATGTCTTGCTCCTCTGCCAATTCGATGGCGAAGAGGCCATCGATCGTATCCTCTGCGCATTGCGGCTGTTCGAGAACGGCCCGTCAATCCTCGGCGTCATCCTGAAGGATGTTCCAACCGATCGGCTCTACGCAACGGTTGAGGAGGCATTCGTCCCCTTCCTCGCTGATCGCGGCGCGGAGGTTCTAGGGATCGTCCCGCAGGATCCTCGCAGCCGGGCGGTGTGCGTGGGCGACATCGCCAAGCGCCTCGGCAGTCGCGTCCTGGCCCCGACGGACCTCGATCGCGAGGTTCGACACTTCGTCATCGGCGCCATGGGCGTAGAAGCATCGCTTCGAAGCTTCCGGCGCACCCCGGAATTTGCGGTGATCACCGGCGCCGATCGTGACGACATCCAACGCGCCGCACTGACCGTGGAGAACTTGCGCTGTCTCATCTTGACGGGCAACCAACGGCCATCACGAGAGATCATCGCTCAAGCCGCACACCACGATGTCGCCATCATCCTTGCGGGACAGAACGCGATGGTCACCGCGAGAGCGTGCGGCGAGATGCTCGAACGCACGTGGATTCGGCCCGGAACGTCCTTGGAGTACGCAGTGGATCACGTTCGTTCAAACATCGATGTCGATCGAATCCTAGAGAAGGCCACCCCCTAAGACGTCTCGAAGCGGTAGTCCGATGTGATGGCCACACTGGAAGAGAGAGTGTTCGCCACCGTGCAGTATTTGGTGAGCGACAGATCGATCGCCCGCTTCAAGTTCTCCTCAGGAACCTCTCCGTTCACGACGTAGGTCAGGTGGATCGCGGTGATCCTCTTGGGATGATCAACGGCCCTCTCATCGGAAATCTCGATCGTCAGTCCCTCCGGCTCGCACTTCATCTTGCGAAGGATCGACACGATGTCCATCCCGGAGCATCCTCCGACCGCAAAGATGAGGAACTCCACCGGAGAAGGTGCGCTGTCGGTGCCTCCGCTGGAAACGCCGGCATCCATGGATGCCGTTCGGCCATTTTTCCCCATCCCTGTGAACCTCATCCCTCCGTCAAAAGAAACGGTGTGCATCGCGAACCTCCACTTATTTAGATATTTAAATACTTGACAAATCCCCGTCGCCCTGTTATCATCGTAGCCCGTCACAAGGAAAGGAGCAATCGATGCATGCAAGCGAGAACCGGGCAAGGTGGGCTGAAGTCTTCTCATCGTTGGCCAGCGAGCCTCGATTGCGGATTGTCGAACTCCTTGCCGATGGGAAGGTGCAGTGTCAAGAGATCCTTCAGGAACTCGACCTGAGCCAACCCGCTGTGTCGTATCACCTGGCGAAACTGGAAAGGGCTGGCGTGCTTCGCAAAGAGCGCGATGGAACGCGCAACTGCTATCGCTTGTCCGATGGATTGAGGCAATTGCTCAACAAGGTCATGAAGGAGGATGGATCATGGACCATACCGTAACGGTTTACTCAACACCGACTTGCTCCTGGTGTCATGCGGCGAAGGAGCACTTCCGCACCCATGGCATCGAATTCGAAGATGTGGATGTGGCTGCCGACATGAGCCGCGCCCGCGAGATGGTTGAAAAGAGTGGTCAGTATGGCGTTCCTGTGATCGATATCGACGGAGAGATCGTGGTCGGTTTCGATCGAGGGCGTATCGACACCCTGCTCGGTCTGTCGTAGCGCAGCTTGATGTCCTCGGGCCCAAGGGAGAACAAAGCCGCCCTTGGGTCTGAGGAAGAGCCCCTGAAGATCACCGGTTCGCCTCCATCACCGCGGCGTACGCATCAACCAGCCCGGCCCCATACGATGAATCGATTCCCCGCGTACCCAGATCCGCGGCCGTACGAAGAAGCACATCCACAGCATCTGCTCCGGAGAGCTGGGGTGCCACAGACAGGATCAACGCCAGAACGCCCGTAACGTGCGGTGCCGCAAAGGATGTCCCTGATTGGGTGGTGGAACGCCCCCCAGGTGAAAGGGCAGGGATCCGGTCGCCGGGGGCACAGAGATTCACGCCCCCTCCGCAATTGCTGTATTCGGCCAACAGATCGCTCTCCGAGATCGCCGACACGGCAAGGACCGAGTCGTACTTCGCCGGATACATCACCTCCGCCTCGCCTCGATTCCCGGTGATCCCGACCACGAGAACCCCTCTGCGGACCGCCTCCGCGAGCGCGTCCTCAAACGCAACGGGCGGGCGGCCATTGGCGTAGATACTCAGGTTGATGATGTCCGCGCCGTTGTCTACGGCATACTCGATCGCTTGCACGAAGGTCGACCAGTCATTGCCTCCGAAGCTGTTTCGCGAATCGAGGAATCGAACGTCCATCAAACGAATCCCCGGTGCAATGCCCACGATGGGCACCTCGCCAGGCTGCGCGGCAATAATCGATGCGACAGCGGTTCCATGCCCGTGGAGTTTCGAGCCCACCGTCGAGCTGTTGTCATCGTCTCGGAAGTCCCAACCATGAACGTCGTCCACGTAGCCGTTGTGGTCATCATCGAGCCGGTTTCCGGGGATCTCATCCGGATTGCTCCATAGGCTGCCGGCGAGCTGCGGGTGATCGGTATCGATTCCCGAATCGATCACGGCAACGACGATGTCGTTGTTGCCGTGGGAGACAGTCCATGCCTCGGGTGCATGAACCCGCTGGAGCCCCCAGCTGATCGGTTCCTGATAAATCGTGACCAGTCCTTCGCCTTCCCCCTCCACCGGCGCCAGCGGTAGCCGGACGGGGAGGATTCGAAAGGCAAGGGAGCTGGAGATCACCCCGCGACTCCCCAGATCGAGCGACACATCCACGAGGTAGATCCCCGGTTTCTGGAAATCCCACCGGCTGGTGGCCTGCAGCCGGTATTCCACCCCAGGTGGGAAGGCGAACGGCTCCACCTGCAACACTTCGACCATCTGTCCGAGCTGGTCGGTCAGGATCGCGCGCCCAGATGAACCTTCCAGGGAAATCGTACCTCTGTTTTCCAGCCAGAAGGTCACAGTCAATGGGCAGAGGCTCTCAATATGGATCTCGGTGATCCAAGCACCGGTTGGCTCCTGTGCGGAAGTAGAACCGCACCAGGTCAGCAACACCAAGAGGCAGAGAGCGTACGAGAGCTTCCTCATTCACCCAAGTCTCCGTATTCGCCCACAATCCGCGCGAGGATCTCGTCGATCTCCGGAGTCCCTTCATCTTCCCACCCCAGGGCGATCACCGACAGCGACAACCGGGGATCGAAGTGAGATGTGACATCCGTTGCCAGGCTTCTGAGGCGCTGCGCTGCGATCTCTGCACCTGCCGGAGGCGTCTCGGGCAGGAGCGAGGCAAACCGGTAGGGACCAACGCGGAACAACACGTCCACGTTTCGAAGGTTCTCCACCAGGAAATTGGCGGTTCGGATGAGCGGTTCGCCCTGCTGCGTTTTCTGAAGCGCTGCAAGACCCGCCACATCCACCAGGATCACGGATGTGGGGTGCTTGTATCGCCGCGTCTTGCTGAGTTCGCGATCGAGCTCGGATCGCAGATGATCCACGGTGTACGCCCCGGTCAGCTCATCCAGCACCACGAGTTTCATCAGCTCCTTCTCGTGTGAATGGATCACCTTGGTCATCAGGTTGAAGCCGCTGATCAAGCGGCTGACCTCATCCTTGACCGGCATCCCCGGAATCCGTGGCGTGGACAGGTGTACCTCCACGTCATAGTTTCTTTGGGCCACCGCGTCGGTCGCACCGGCCAGGCGGTCTACCGGGCGCGTCACGACCCACAGCATTGCACCATACAGGGCGCCGCCAAGGAGGAAGAACCCACCCAGCGATGCCATGCCGAACAGCAAGGATAACCGCGTGATGTCGCGAATCTGCTGTTCACGCGACATATCCACGACCACCACGCCGTCGAGATCCGCACCCAAGTAGAGGGGGTGATACGCTCGAAGAACCGAGATCCCGGCATGTCTCACCTTGGAGACCTCGATCTCGGAGAGGAGGTCGAACCTCTCCCGTTCCTCATCGGAAACCAGATGACCTACGTCGGTTGGATCGGTGCTTGCAACCACGAGGTATCCACGAGCGCCGGCACCCACGATCCGAATCCCGACGACGCTCTCATACCGCTCGAGCAGTCGCGCGATGTCTAGATCGAGCTCTTCGGAGTAGTACAGGACGTAGTCCTTCTCCTGAATCGACTTGGACACCACGGCAGCGACGCTTCGTGCCCGCTGCTCGTAGATCGATGAGATCGAGCGCCGCAAGGAAACCAACGAGAAACTGTACAACGCGCCGAACACGACGGCGGCGATCACAAGAACAAGCACGATGAGCTTGGTTCTCAGGGTGGTTCCGTATCGGATCCATAATCGCAAAAATCGGATCGCACGCCGCAGGCGGCCCTGCCTCTGCGCAGCGGTCAAGCTCGAATTCATCCTCTCTCCTTTACTCTTCGATGAGCCCCTCATCCAAGAGGAATTCGCGCGCCACATCGGCAGGATCCGCTTGAAGGAGGCGGATCCGCCCGATCAGATCGTGGACTGCGCTCGTGGTCAGCCTCTTTCCGACGTCTGCAATCAGGGCTCCTACGTCGGGTGACTGGACAAGCAGTTCCGACGCAACGACCACCGCAACGTCGTTCGTTGGAAGCGCTGCTTCATCGTCCTTCAAGGCGACGAATCCCAACGATGTGATGGTTTCATGCAGGTTGCAGACCATCGCGGCATCCGCAATACCGAACTTGAGGCGAGCCTCGGTTTCCTGCAGATCGGCCGTCCAATCCACGTGTTCCGGTCCGATTCCGAGGCCGTATGCATCCGCGAACCGCGTGAACGCGTCCCGAGAGAAGGACGTCGGCACGGCAATCCGCACGGAGGAACCCTCCTGCTCCAAGAGATTCGCCCATGCGGAGACCGTCGGTTCCGTCAGCCGTGATGCCACGGACGCCGACACCACCAACAGCGACGCTTTCCTCGCTTCGACCGGAATCACAACGACATCCCGCGCCATCGCCAACGTATCCAGCGGCTCATCCCCCAATCCCCACCAGATCAGGTCGGCATCGCCGTCCCACAAGGCATCATGCATACGTTGCTCGGTATCGATTCCCACCAGATCAATCACACGGAATCCCCGATCGGAGAGAAGGAATTGCAGCAACCGCCCAAGAAGGACGTCCGCATCGCTCGCATCCGCAGCCAGCGCGACCTGACCGCGCCATCCGGTTTCCTCGAACGATGTGAGACCCTGGATGCGCGCGGACGCATCAAACCGAATCCGCCTGGCTTCGTCTCGCCAATTCCCAGCTACGTAGAGCATGCGATCGAGTTCATTCTGGACATCGTATCCATTCGCCGAGAAGACATTGTTGATGATGATCGGCGTCGTCGTGTAGGCGGGCGTTTGATCATCACGTTCACCCACCATCCCAATCAACGTCAAGAGCTCGTCGGGCAACACATCCTGGCGCAGGCCAACATCATTGTCTCGTAGTGTGTTTCCCTCGATGCGCGTAAGGTGCCCAGCGCCGCACAGTAGGATCCCGAGGGTATTCCCGTCCATCCGGTTCTGGAGCACATCACTGCGGACCGTGGAGCACACGGCCAATCCCACAGCAGATGTCGCCATCGTGTTCCCCGCGACATGGTTCCGTTGCGCCAACGAAAGCAGAGCCACCGCAGCCAGAGAACACTCGGCCAGGTTGTTTCGGAGCACGATGTTCCCACGCGAAGACACGATCCCCATGCCAGCACGGGCCGCGGATACCCGGTTGTCGAGCAGCTGGTTTCCCTCCCCCCGGCAAACCAAGATTCCGACCCGATCGCAATCCATCGTTTCGTTCCTCAACACGCGGTGTTCCACGGCATCCACCGCCTCGATTCCCGTGCCCGTTCGTTCGAGCCGGTTGGCCAGGATCAGATTCCGCTCTCCTACGCGCACGGCGATGCCCGTTGCCTCGCAATCGGACACCCGGTTGTACGAGACGCTGCACTCCGTGCTCTGCGTAAGCTCGATGCCATCCTGAGCACACGCCGAGACCTCGTTGGAAGTGATGCGGCACTGAAGTGATTGGTGAACCGCGATCCCCACGGCAGTGAACCGGTCGATCCGGCATGTGGCGATCCGGTTTCCTGTTGACGCTGTAACTGCAATGCCGATCGCGCCGTCCGCGAGGTCGCACTGCTCGATCTGTGAGTCATTCGACGCCTCGACGCGAATCCCGATCTGGCCGCTGTTGCTGATCCGGCACTGGCGAAGCCGATTCGCTGTTGATCCGTCCTCCAGCAGAATCCCGACAGTGGCACCGGAGATATCAACAGAATCGATCACATTCTCCCGCGAACCCAAGAGCTTGAGGCCGATGTCCCCGCACTGATCGATCGTCCACTCGCTCAATCGGTTCCCGACACAAGAGATCAGCTCGACGCCCGTTCGAGCACCGGAGACTTCGATTCCGGAGAGTTCGCAGGCGCGAACGTTGGTAGCTCGGATCCCCGTCCCCTCCGCCTGAATCAGAAGATCCTGCAACAGACCGTTGTAACCCTCCAACACCAAGGCCACGTCCCCGCCCACGAGATGGAGGCCGGAGAGTGATACGCCGTCTGCACGAATGCGAATCGCGGGATCGGTTCCGGTGGATGTCACAACAGCCGCCCCTCCGGTCGATGCAAGGGTAATCCCGTCGACATCAATGAGAACAGGCACGTTGTAAGGCCCCTGGCGAGCATCGAGCACAATCGTCTGCCCAGGAGAAACTTGCGCCAAGGCCACGTCCAGCGTCGGAACATCACGGGGCACGAACACCGTGCCGGGCGGCCACCGGGTGAAGACAATCGGACGGACCAGGATCACCAATACAACAACGAGGGCGACGAGCATTGGCGCCCCCCATACAAGCCATCTCTTTCGCCCGCGCAGTTTCATCTCCTCGCTTCTAAGACCCCACCCCCCGGCTGTTCAAAGGGGCCACCGAAGGCTAGCACATCGATCCGCACCATGAGCGGACACCTGTCTGCTGACGGTGGACCTTCCGTTGCCCGGGCGACAGAGGAGACCGCACGGCACCGTCGCTCGCCGAAAGCAGCGATCCATTGCCTTTTCAACATCCACAGACGGCGACACATGCTACGAATTCAGAAAAGCAGGAATAATCTCCGTGCGAAGGAGAGACAGTATGCAAACCACGAGGAAAACAGGAACTGGATTCATCCCGCAACACGCTCTACGCCCGTCGGGTTCAGGCCGGTCCCCGTTGGTGTGCATCACGCTGTTGCTGTCGCTCCTCGTATCCATCGCGCCCGCTTCGTTCGCGGCCGCTTCGCTCGATGTCGGAAGGCATGGTTTCGTCTTTCTCGGCGTTACGTATCTCGATGATGGAACATCCACATGGGCCTACCGCATCACCTCGGGAACCAAGCCATCGCTCAGCCATTGGGTTCTCGAGCTCGACGCCTCTCTAAATGAGCGGATCGTTGTGTCAAGCTCCGAGCGTTATGAGGTCGGCACCGACCCTCGCACCGGGCTTTGCGGACTCAAGTTCGATGAGGGCTACGAAGACGGAGAGACCCGCGAGGTCGCGTTTACGCTCGATCGATGGTACGTCGAAACGCCAACGCGCATCGGGATCAAGGCCGGCAAGAACGTGGATATCGGGGGAGAGATCCCCGGCCCCGGCCCGGAGATCCTGGCGAGCAACTGTCCACCGCAAGCCGCGGATGACTCAGCGGTTGTCGAGGAACAGACCGCGATCGACCTCGATGTTCTTGCCAATGACGCGGACCCGGATGGTGCAATCGATCCCACCACCGTGGTCATCACTCGGAATCCGAAGAATGGAAAAGCTCTCGTGGGCCGGGCTTCGGGCTTCATCACCTACACGTCGGAGCCCGGTCTCTGTGGTGAAGACTGCTTCCAGTACACCGTCGAAGATGTCGATGGGGCCGTATCCAATGAAGCCAAGGTGCGAATCGCCGTTGTATGCAACCTTCCGCCGCACGCTGAAGACGATCATGCATCAACGGATGAGAACGCATCCGTCAACATCCAGGTCCTGAAAAACGACGAGGATCCTGATGGAGTCATCAACTCCGCCACTGTCGTGATCATACGCGATCCGAGCCACGGAACCGTGGACGTGTCTCCGGTCACGGGCTGCGTTGCGTATACGCCGGATCGTGGAACCTGTGGTGAAGACACCTTCCTGTATACCGTCGAAGACGACGATGGGGCCGTATCCAATGAAGCCAACGTGTCCGTTATGGTGTTGTGCAACGAGCCCCCGTTGGCCTTCGATGATTCGTACGCAACGCGGGAAGGTGACACCCTCGCGGTGGCGGCGCCCGGTATTCTGGCGAATGACGAGGATGCGGAGGGAAGCTTGTTGTCGGCCGTTCTGGTATCCGATGTTGCGCACGGAAGGCTCGATCTGAACGCAAATGGTTCGTTCGAGTACGTACACGATGGGAGCGAAACCACGAGCGACGCGTTCGCCTACCGCGCCAACGACGGAGACAAGGACTCGGAGATCGCAACCGTGAACATCGTGATCACGCCATCCAACGATGGCCCGACAGCCGTCGACGATTCATCGGAAACCGACGAGGACATCCCAGTCGAGATTCATGTTCTGAGCAATGATCACGACCCCGACGGCGACATCTTGTCGATTGACTGGGTCGGCCGACCGAGCAACGGTTCGGTAAGCGTGGGGGGCACAACCGTCATCTACACGCCCGATCCAGATTTTCACGGACAGGACGCATTCGAGTACACCTTATCGGACGGCAACGGAGAGACGGCCGGCGCGTCCGTCTCGGTAACGATCCATCCGGTAAACGACCCGCCGCTCGCGCAGGATGACAGTTCATCCACGCAGGAAGACGTCGCCGTGACCGTCGATGTGATGTCCAACGACAGGGACCCGGACGGAGATGTCCTTTCGATTGCCACGACCACGCAACCGAAGAATGGATCGGTCGCCGTAGCGGGTGAACGGTTGCGGTATACGCCTGCCGACGGGTTCCATGGCACGGATTCGTTCTCGTACACGGTGTCCGATGGCCGCGGCCTGTCCGCGCCGGCAACGGTCACCATCGCTGTCGCTACGGTGAACGATCCACCGCTGGTTCGGGATGATAAAGGCACCACGCGAGAAGACGCCCCGCTGACCATTCATGTTCTGACGAATGACAGCGATCCGGACGGCGACGGTCTCTCTATCGAGTCGATCACCTCGCCGCGCCACGGAACGGCTGTCCCCGGCGATGCTTCCATCGTGTATACCCCCGCGCCCGGATTCAGCGGTACCGATTCGTTCTCCTACACGGCAACCGACGGAAACGGCGGCGCTGGAACCGGTGAAGTCATCGTCACCGTGATCGAAGTCAACGACCCGCCCGAGGCCTTGGACAACAAGGCATCCACTCCGGAAGGGGTTCGCGCCAGGATCCCGGTCCTGGCCAATGATTCCGATCCGGACAGCGACCTTCTTCGGGTGGAATCCGTCGGCCGCCCGAAACACGGAACCGCCGTGAATGCCGAAACCGAGGTTGAGTACATCCCAGGCCCCGGATTCAGTGGCTCGGACACGTTCTCCTACACCGTATCGGACGGACGCGGCGGTACGGACACCGCACAGGTCCTCATCGAAGTCGCGCATGTGAACGATCCACCGGCAGCGCAGAACGACAGCGCATCCACCGCTGAAGGCCGTCTGGTCACGGTTGAGGTTCTTTCCAATGACAGCGATCCAGATGGCGACTATCTGCTCATCGACTCGGTCTCCGAACCGGAGAACGGATCGGTACTGAATACGCAGACAACACTCTCCTACATCCCCGACGCCGGATTCAGCGGGGTCGACCGGTTCGAGTACACCGTGTCCGACGGAAACGGTGGAATCGCCGCCGCCACCGTGGTGGTTTCGGTTTCCGAGATCAATAATCCGCCAATCGCACAGGACGATGCGGGAGTCACCGACGAAGGCGTGCCGGTGATCGTCCCGGTGCTGGCCAATGACTCCGATCCGGATGAAGACCGATTGATCATCGAATCCGTGGATCGCCCGGCAAACGGGCGTGTTTCAAGGGGTATATCGGATGTCACGTACACGCCGGACCTCGGATTCTCCGGAATCGATTCGTTTGCGTACACCGTGTCCGATGGGCGGGGAGAGACAGCCACAGCGACCGTCGTCGTTGCTGTTGCCCCGGTCAACAACGCGCCCATTCCACAAGATGACAGCGCCACGACCCAGGAGAGCACACCGGTCATCATCGCTGTCCTAGAGAACGACAGCGATCCCGATGGCCAACCGCTGACCGTGACCGCCGTAAGCCGACCGAAGTCCGGGATCGTACGAATCGACCCCGCCGGGATCTCGTACACGCCGCATAACGGATTCGTCGGCACGGACACCTTCTCCTACACCGTGTCGGACAGCCGCGGGCTGTCCAGCGAAGCGACCGTCACCATCGGGGTCACATCCTCGGCCGGTGGCGCCGGTGGTGGCACCGAGGACAGATTGTGCGATGGTAGCGTGGTCATCAGTGAAATCGCATGGGCCGGAACGGCGGCCGATCCCCGAGACGAATGGATCGAGTTGCGGAACCTCGGCGCAACCCCGGTCGACCTGGATGGCTGGATCCTGAGGTGGCGGAGGACCCGTCCAACCACACCGGAGGAACAGCAGTGGAAAATCGTGGAACTGTCCGGCACCCTCGCTCCAGCCGCTACGCCTGCTTGCGATGAGAAGCTCCAGGATGATGTGCGGATTCCCCGTCTTTCCAGAGAGAGCCAAGACGGTGTCGCATGGATCGTCCAGAGTGAGATTGAGGATTCTCCGGCCGGCTACTACACCCTGCAGCGCCGCCGGAACAGCACGGTCAAGGATCTTCCGGCCGATCTGCTGTACGACACCGCGAAATCTTTGACACTCGAGCTTTCCGATCAGGGCGAGATCATCATGCTGATGAATCCCGAGGGCGAGATCGTGGATACAGCCAACGCCTCGTTCGTCGGACGCGATGGATGGGCTGGAGGCAACGCCGCGACATTCGCCACCATGGAGCGAATCGATCCGCTTCAACCCGACGCGGGCGACAACTGGAACACCAACATGGGCGTCGTCTCGTTTGGGATCGACGCGAGCAACCGTCTACTTACCGCCACCCCGGGCGGCGCGAACTCGCCGAACCTCGAAAGCTTTGAACTGATCTCGAACCTTGCTCCGACGCAGTGGAAAACCGGCGAGCCAATCCGGGTGCGATTCCCGCTGTCACGACAAGAGCGAAGGCAGACCGGTTGGCCGTGGATCCGTGCCATCGGTCCGCAGAACCTCTCTATCGGAGCCGGTGGATCGTCGAGCCTTGCCGGGTATACGTTCTCCGGTCATCACGAGGGGAAGGACGACTACATTCTCGACATCGGTACAACCGATCTACCCCCCGGCGAACACGCCTTCTGGATCGTCTACGGACCAGGCCAGGCACTGTTTGTACCAGTCCTCTTGACACCATAGACACAGGACCTGCCGATCGTTGACACGTCCCAGCGGCAGCCACTACCGGCGGCAAAACCAAGACCATACAAGACAATTCGAATGGATCGATCCCGCTTGCCTCCCCGAATACTCACCCCATAGACCGTGATTCGCAGAAAGCGAGACCGAACACCCGACCTCGAATATGCTAGGATGGTTGGGCCTGCGCTCTGGGTGTGAGATCTGAGAGGGGAGATGACGGCAGCCGGGTCAGACGACAGCTCGTACCACGTGCTCGGCGGCTTGAACAGAACATGGCCACGGAGGTGGTATGAGCGATGACAAGGCTGAGCGCTGTCAAGCATCGTGGGTACGTTCGGAATGCCGAACCGGCCCGTTGCCCATGGTATTCTACAGCTCCCCAACACACACATGGAAAACCACGGACAACTCTCAATGCACTGACTGAGGATTCTCCGGCGCGTTGCGTAGCCAGCTTCGAGAATCGAATCACAGCACTTCGGCCACAATCGCCAGGGATTCGTGACAGGCTTCGCTCGCGGCGGCTCATCCGCGCCGAGGCGTACTCAGCACGTGCACATCGTACAAGCACAGTCCGTAGTCATAGGTCTTCCTGCAGCAGGAGGAGGTACCAGTGAATGAAACAAAGCTTGGGACTTGGAGAGCAACGAAGAGCACCATCCTCACCGGGCTCATGCTTCTGAGTCTGCTGACCTTGCCGGCCTTTGCTGGCAACACGTACATCACCGACCTCCAGCCGAACGTTGAGGTGACCGAACCGGACTGCCACTCGTTCACGATTATGGTGAACCAAGGTTCGGGCACAACAGCCACTCTCTCCCTTCACGTTTTCGACGTCGACGAAGAACAAGGAGAGCTCGACGAAGTCTCTCTCAACGGGACGCTACTCGGGTATCTCTCAGGAACGAGCGACACCTGGAGCACAACGAACTTCGACGTGACGTCCGAGATCATCTACGGAGGCCTCAACACGGTCGAGATCTGTATCGATCCGGACGGCGGAGAGGACAGCATCGATTGGGTCGCCGAGATCGATTGGGGGCAAATCCTGGTCGACGGCGGAAGCGCGGAAGATGCGGACATCGAATCTCTCACTGCCAGTGGAACGTGGAATAGCATCCAGGTCGAAACGCTTGTCTCGGCTACAAATTCGGCCATTTACCGCCTCGAAATCAATCTCTTGGACAGCGCAAACAACAACAAGGCGATCTCCATCGATGTATTCGATCTGACCGCCGGATCCAATTCAACGAGGAGAACCACTCTATCTCTCCCATCGGAACCCACAGGCACGGAAACCTTCACCGTTGAAGCCAACCTTTTCAACAATACTACGGGAGTCCAGCAGAGCCTGAAGACAACGCCTTGGACCTACTCTTCTGAACCACCCACAGACATCACTCTCAGTGCTGATCACCTTGACGAGAATCTGCCACCGCTCAGCTTGGTCGGCGTACTGGATGCCATCGATAGTGATTCCACAAGCCATACGTTCGCACTCTTGGGCGGTGACGCCACCGCCTTTACGATCATCGGAGACCAACTCCGGTCTACACAATCCTTCGATTATGAGATTCAGAGCACATACAACCTGTTGATCGAAGCAGAAGACAACGATGAAAACACCATCAGCGAGTGGTTCACAATCACCGTCGTCGATGTAAACGAAGCTCCGGTTGCCAGAGATGATACGTCCAGTGTAATGGAGGGAGCGGGCACGGAAATCGCGGTTCTGGACAACGACACAGATCCTGAGCAGCGTCCATTGGAGATCAGTGACGTTTCGGTTCCATCACAAGGAACGGCAACGATTCGGCTCGGCAGGACCATCCTCTACGCCCCGAATCCAGGAGCATGCGGACTCGATACCTTTGGCTACACCATCGAAGACGACGAGGGGAATACGGCCACAGCCGCCGTGTCGATAGAAATCCAGAACCTTCCGCCGACAGCAGTCGATGATGTGGTAGAAGTACAAGAAGACAAGAGCGTAGTCATCGATGTACTGGCCAACGATTCCGATCCCGGCAGCGGAACGCTCTTTGTCGAATCTGTCGAAGCCCCAGCGAATGGCTCGGTCCTGATCGTCGGATCGTCCATCCGATATTCGCCTCGCCCACGATTTGAGGGCTCGGATCAATTTTCCTACACCCTTCGTGACACTTGCGGTGCGACAGCCATCGCACTGGTAAGCGTCGATGTCTTGCACACCAACCACCCTCCCATTGCCAATGCAGGCACATTCTATCAGGGGATCGTCGGCAAACCGCTGGTACTCAGCGCGTTGTTCAGCACAGACCCGGATGTTGAGGATATACTCCAATACCGTTGGGATCTGGACGGAGACGGAACTCCCGACACAAATTGGAGTACAGACTCTCGCCTGATACACATCTTTCATGAGCCCTTTTTCGGACAGATTACTCTAGAAGTACGTGATATATACAAAGGAATACCGGCTGGAGGCGTCGCCCAAGCCACAGCCCTATTACGAATCGCGCCAATCCAGTCCCTCCAAGTCTTCGTTTTCGAGGATCTCGACAGCAATGGCGTCATGGATCCTTTCGAACCTGGATTACCTGACATTCATGTTGATGTTGCCGGAAAAACCTGGATCACAGAGGTAGACGGAGGCATCACGGTCGAATTGGATGTCGGGCAATGGACGGTCTCCATTACAGAAGATGCGGTCTCTCAATTGAGAAACAGAGGATTCCAAGTCTTACAAGCTATAGAGGTGGTGAATCTCACACCCAATGAAGTCAAGATCATCGCCCTGGGCGTTAGGAAGATTGCCACGCGCTTGAAAGGGATTGTCTACTCGGATGATAACGCGAACGGAGAATGGGACAAAGATGATCGTCCCGTGGAGAACGTCTCCGTCATAATTGATGGAGATAAAGATCATGCCGTAGTTACAGATTCTCAAGGCTCATTCGCCTTTCGTGACGTGCTCTACGGAAGCCATGAGGTGTATGTCGAGCAGACGGGGCTTCCTGAGGGTGAGACGCCTTTGAGCATCCTGATTCCATTCACGCTCATTCGCACAGAGAAGGCAGAAATACACATTCCTTGGCCCTACGCCCTCGAATCCCAGGGCGGCTTCCTACAAGTCGAGGTCCAACAAGGAGGAGACGAGTAGCCGATGAACCCAATGAAACGACACTGCCTACGTGGTCTTTGGATCGGACTCCTCGCCATTCTAGGGATCGGATTTGGGGTGGGAGCGCAGACGATTGTGGGTCCCGATCAAATGAATCTATGCGACACCGAGACCTATACCACGACAATTACCAATACGAGTGCCTCACAGAGTGCTTGCTCGCTTGAGATCACGCGCAGCTACACGGAGGCCGGTGTCCTCTATGTGCCAGGATCGACATCCATCAGATTGCACGATGCGACCGTGCTCACAAACGATCCCACAAGCAACAGCTGGGACATCGATACTCTGCTCGGCAGCCCGTATGTATTGCCCCCAGGCGCGTCCATCACAATACAGTACGATCTTGAAACGACGTGCGCTGCCGTCTCAGGAACGGAGCAAGTCACCGTTGCTTTCGTGGACTGCGAGAATCCGGAAATACCTCTACAAAACGTAAGTTCAGCATCCATTGAGATGCTTCCTGGAGCGATTGTCATCAGCAAGACGCCGTCCGTGCAGAATGCATCGGTTGACGATCTGGTTTCGTGGACAATCACAGTAGAGAACACCGGCCTCGGGACTGTATCCAATGTCGAGGCAACCGATGTTCTTGGCCCTGGGCTCACGTATGCTTCGGATACAGGCAATGGCGAGAATCTGGGTCAGACTACAACATGGAACGTGCAAACAACGCCTGCCCTCTCTTCGATCGAAGCAGGAGCATCCGTCAGCATAGACCTGACTGCCCAGGTAATCTCTTGCCAAGGTCTCACCAATACTGTCGATGCATCCTTTGGTTGTGGTCCAGGCGACAGATGTTTCGACACCACCATCGATGGCGGAACGGCAATCGCTTCCCTCAATCTCATCGTAGAGAATCCAGAGCTCTCGTTCACGCCGCCCAATGTCACTGTTGACTATTGCACAGACGAGACGGCTGGTCTGGTTCAGATCACCAATAGCGGTGCTGGAACGGCCCGAAACGTCGAGCTATGCTGTTCCATCGCCCATCTCGCGGTGGATCCGGCACGACTTCCACCAGGAGCATCGTACGCAGATCAATGCTTCTCAATCCCGGACATTCCGGGCGGTGAGTCATTTGCCCTGACGTTCTATGTTCTCCATGCTGATGTCGACTGGTGCAATGGACCCTTCCCTAGCGGTGATAACATTTTCGAACTCACCTACACGAATGACTGCAACATCCCCTTTGTCGCCTTGCCGCAGTTCTCGACCCTATCTACAACGCCGGGCCCCTCTCTCAGTGTCACGAAGTCAGGACCCGAGTCGCTTCGTTTGGGCGAGACAGGCAGCTACAACGTGTCCGTCGAATACACCGGCAGCGTCGATTGTGGAGACAACAGCCCGGGCCCCGTAACGATCGTTGACACCTATCCCGAGGGATTCACTGTGATGGATCCTGCAGGAGGGACCGTTGACCCAGGAGCCCGAACGATTACCTGGGACTATGATCCCAACATAGATCCCCCCTTTGCAGAGACGGTTCGACTGCAAGCGCCGACAGACTGTGTTTACTGCGCTACACCAGCCGGGGGAACAGATGACAATGAGATTCGTGCAACGGGTACGGACTGCTGCGGCTGTCCGATCACTGGTGTTGCCTCGGCAGCAACAACCATTCTTTGCGAAGGATACGGAGACAATCTCGATCTCTTCTCGTCAACCATGGAACTCGGGACGAATGTCGTCCTGCGATGCTCCTCGGATTACAATGCCGAAGTCACCCACACCTATACCTTTGCCGATGATCCGGCGCTAGATGATCTGTTGCTTCGCGAGCTCACCTATTTCGTGGACGGTAACGACGATCTCGTTTATGAAACAGGCACTGTGGCAGTCACGGGGGGCACACTGGGAGCCGTCGTGGATGGAACACCCTCGGGACGATTGGAGATTTCGCTCACAGACAACAGCTCGGTTCGTGGGAAAACGGTTATCTATACCTATCACTTGAGCGTTCTGGGTCTCGATGACCCAAGTTGTCAGGCATCCAGCTACCCGATCAATGCCGGAATCGAGTTGGATCCAGACGCATCAGCAATTGGGTATTGCGGAACCATGTACGCTGACCCTGCGCAACGCTTGGCAGTGACAGCACAGCCTCCTGCCATGTCTGTATCCATCGCCGGCATCCCCGCCATTCAGGAGTACTGCGCGACCTATGATATCACAATCACACTAACCAGAACCTCAACGCCCGCAAGACCCTACGATACACGACTGGTGCTAACCAACAACGGAGGATCCGTCCTCGATCTGTCCCAAGCTACATGCGGCGGGAGCGTTGCCCCAACAGATGGAACAACGTGCATTTCGCCGATCGAAGGGCCCAACACGTATGAATGGCGCTTCGCCGATCTATTCGACAACGAGAACGATACCGCGACAATTACCTTCCCCGTAACGATTCCGTGTAGCGGACCGCTCGCGGACCTATCCGTGGTTGCTTTCTTCGATGATCTTTGCCATGACGATGATGTCTATGAAGATTCCTGCTCCACATCGGCTAACAGCAATGCCTTGCTATCGCTTTCGGCGAACGTGTTCACGCGGAAATCGCCGGAGATCGTCTACGCGACAACGAGAGACGTGGAGTGGACGCTGGTCGTCCACAACACGGGGAATGGGACCGCCTACAACGTTTGGGTTGACGATGTGCTTGGCAGCGGATTGAGGTTTGACGAAGCCAATACACTGCTGGATGGATCGACAGCCACTGCCAATCAGGATCACGAAGGAAATCCGATCAATGGCGCGACATTCCTGTTCGACGAACTGGCTCCTAGAGAGCTGCGGACCATCACGCTCGCTGCTGATCTGGTTGCCTGTGAAGGGTTAGCAAATAACATTTCCGCATCCTGGGGCTGTGACGGCTTGAGTTGTCAAGTCCCTCGAACAGATGACTCCGTCGTCGTCGTTGCTCCAGCCAATCTCGTAGCAACAACGTTCAGCCCAACGCCAGTTCCAATGTGTGCCGAAAATTCAGCCACCATAGTAGTCAAGAACGCTGGTGTCTCGACTGTTTACGGCATCACCAACACGGTGACGCTTCCAGCCGGGCTCAACTATCTCACTGGACCGTCGAATCTCTACCCAAAGGTGCGAGTCAACGGTGGTTCTTGGTCACAGACCGGAGAGCCTGCAGTCAATGGAAATACGTTGGTCTGGACCTCAACGGAAACCCCGGAACTCGCCTCGGCCGATCCGAGAGATACTATCGAGATCCGATTCAACTACACAGCCTTCTGCGACTTCACAGGCGGCAATCTATCCTTCCAAGCAAGTTACGAGGATCCATGTGGGGCACTCCATACGTCCAAGACGGGAACATTCGCACTCGGGCTGGTACCTGCCAGTGTTTCAACGACAATCCGGCAGGTCAGTCCAGCACCGGGCGAAGCCCTCGACTGTGGAGGAGAGGCAACGTGGGAAATCGCCGTCTCAAACACTGGCTCTGTCGCTATTCCCGTTGTTGAGGTCGAGGCCTTTCTCGGAGATGGGCTGACCTACACATCCTCTCAGGGTGATCCCACCTACGGTCCTGCGGACGGAGGCGTCAATTCCGGTCAAAGCGTCTTGTGGGAGCTGCGAAGTCTGACGGTCGGCGGGACAGCCACACTTCAGATCACAGCCACGGCTGCTATCGGAGGGCCCGACTGCGAGGCGTTGGACATCGATGTGGCTGCCTCATGGGGGTGCGGTGACGTCGACGGGCTCTCTAACACATTCGACGCAAGCTGTACGACCACGTCCCCTGCAACGGGAACGATCTCCGCCACCCGGCGTCCGCCGCTTGCCCTATCTGCCTCACTGTCACCCAACTCAATCGAGGCCTGCGATGCAACCACAGAGCTGACTTTGACCGTTCAGAACACGGGAACTGTGGCCACAACATCGAATATCGACGTCGTAATCGATCTGCCGTCTGACCTGACCTACGTAGAGGGCTCGTCGGAAACCGACTGCGGATCCGGCACGTTCGCGCCCGTCCCCAACCCAACTGGCGCAGGCCAACTCAAGACTTGGTATGACATTGCAGCTGAAAGCGGCGCGAGTGATATCTGTGAGTCCATTCCACCAGGGGACACCATTCGCCTGCGATTCGATGTAGATGTTTCCTGTTACTTCGAAACACAGAATATCCCCATCACTATCTACTACTACGACTGTTGCGGCAATGAGCAATACAGCGACACAATATCCGTGCCTCTGACAGCACTCGTTCCATCGCTCTCGATCGATAAGTCCCCTGTGAACTCAACATTGAACTGCTATGATGCAGGAGACACGACCACTTGGACCATCACCGTGCAAAACACCGGCACGGGCACAGCAGATTGGATTCGAGTCACAGACCTACTTGGCTCTTCATTGATTCTGGATTCCTCAGACAGTCCGACTGCCGGCGCTGGCGTTTCGATGGGGGCCAATACCATTGGATGGGAAATCGGCCCTCTGGCGCCCGCGGAAACCTTTACTGCCACAGTGACTGCTCACCTTGTCCAACCGAACAACGATTGCACACTAGGCATTCGCCGGGATACAGCAACCGTGCTTTGGGGCTGTGGTCCACTAGACAGTGATCCCAATACAACAGCTGAAGCAGACTGCGATATTGGATCGACGATCCAAGACCAAGCGAATGTCCGCATTCCCAACTTGTCCATCTCTCCATCAGATATCACACCCAGCTTCACGTGTTCCGGCGATGGCGTCGTGCCTGCTTCTGGCGTGATTGAGCTTGCCGTTCGCAACACAGGTGATGGGGACATCACAACGGATTTCGAGGTCACGCTGACGGAAGCAACCACCGGGTATTCGGTATCCGATCGTTTCACTGTCTTGGGTGGTACCCTTCCGCTTGAGGATGGTACATCGCAAACGCTCACGTTTGAGGACTGGGATGTCGGATGCGATACGTGTGATTACACCATTGCCGCCGCGCTAGATTCCCTCAATGAGATTTGCGAATGCAGCGAGAACAACAACTTCGCCTCCTTGCCTACCACCATTACCCTTCCCGATCTTGCAGTTGATTCGGCGACCCTGAGTGCCACGTGCGCTGGTGATGGACAGATTCGGATTCAAGGGCCCGTCACCCTGAGGAACGATGGCTGTGGCGAAGCCTTGACGGATGACCTATTGGTCCGCTTTCGAATCTTCGATGGCGCGAATTGCGCAGGATCGGTTATCGATTCATTCACCGTCAATATGACCGGATTGACGCTAGAAGCCAACGGAGGAACCGATCAAGGCAACGTGAATGTCGTTCGGACACTCGCCGTGTGCAACGTACCGGATTGCCGATTCTCGATCCTCATCGAGGTCGATGACAATGACGCGATTTGCGAGTGCAATGGTGACAACAACGCGCTGTGCGCCGGTACCTTTGCCATCGCCCTCCCGGATCTCACAGTAAGCGATATCGACTTCTCCAACATGACCTGCGCCTCGGACACAATCGCCGGATTCGTTCGCGTCACGATTGAAAACACGGGATGCGGCGATTCAGGCGCTGTTGATCTTCGTTTGTCAACAGATGGCTGTCTGGCTTTCTCGGACAGATCAGTGGCCAATCTTGCAGCGGGCAGCTCAGCAACAGTTGATTTTGCGGTAACCGGATCGTGGACGGATTGCGGGGATTGCAGCTGTATCGTCACTGCCACCATTGACCCCGCGACTGAAATCTGCGAGTGCAATGGGACGAACAACACCCTATCCGAGCCCGTCGTATCAGCATTGCCCGATCTTGAGATTTCAGGAGCCGTGACAGCGATCGGATGCGCAACTGACGGAAACGCAACCATCTCAGCAGATGTAACCCTTGAGAATACCGGATGTGCCGACGTAACGGCTGATTATGACGTTCGAGTTACGGTCTACAACGATGCCAATTGCACAGGCTCTGTCGTCGATGCATGGAGTGAAACGCTATCTGGCGAAACCGTGCCTGCTGGCAGCTCGAACACCGTCACACTCACGCAGCGTATCCTGTCTCAAGCACTGTGCGCAGGCGATTGTGACTACTCCGCGGAGTTCGAAGTCGATCCAGGCAACGTTATCTGCGAATGTGATGGCACTAACAACGTCTTCTGCCTATCATCCATTGCCTCTGAGATTCCCAATCTCGTCGTCACAACGATCGATCCTGTGGTCGATTGTCAAGCAGGCACAGCCCAAGTGACTGCAACTGTGGGCAATACGGGCTGCGGTGATGCCGTTGGCGCTATATACCAACTCACCAGCCCGTCGTGTGGACTATCCATCAACAGTGCACCGATTGACCTCGCAGCCGGAACATCACAAGACATCGTTTTCGACTACATCCCTGATTGCAGCAACTGGAATTGCGCCTACATTGTCACTGCAGATCCGGACACAGTCATCTGTGAATGCGATGGCGCCAACGATCTTCCATTTACTCCGTATCCCGGTATCGGTTCCATCGGTGATACAGTCTGGTTTGATCTCAATGCCACAGGCATTCTCCCAGATCCAGGCGAAGACGGCATTCCTGGTGTTACGCTGATCATTGAGGGAGACCTCGACAACGATGGTTTTGTCGACTTCATTGCCCAAACGACGACAGATGCCAATGGTGAATACCTATTTGAGGATCTACCAGCCGGCGATTATACGATCACTGTCGATGACACCACACTGCCCGCTGGGTTGGGTCAGACCTATGATTCCGATGGCCTAGGAACTGCACACGCATCCAGCTATGCGCTGGGCGAAAACGAGCACAATCGCGAGCAGGATTTTGGGTATCGTGGCATTGGCTCCATCGGAGACTACGTTTGGGTCGATCTGAACGGCAACGGCATTCAGGATCCGGAAGAGCAACCCCTCGAGAACATCACCGTCACCCTCGTTGGAGATGTAGATGGCGATGGAATTGATGAGACGCTCACCACAACCACAGATGAAGATGGTCTCTATTTGTTCGATTACCTACCTGCCGGCGATTACACCCTGACTGTCGATGACACCACATTGCCTGCTGGACTGAACCCGACCTACGACGCCGACGGCACGGCAACGGCCCATACGTCCGACTACACCCTCGGAGCAGGCGAAGACAATCGGAATCAAGACTTCGGATACCGTGGCAGCGGATCCATTGGTGACTTCGTTTGGTTCGACATCAATGGAGATGGCGTTCAGGATCCGGGAGAACCAGGGTTCGAAGGTGTTGCCGTCACCCTCATCGGAGATATCGACCTCGATGGCATAAACGACATTCTGACAGCAACTACGGACGCCAATGGCTTCTACTTGTTTGAGTATCTGCCCGCTGGCGACTTCGAGATCACGGTCGATGACTCGACACTGCCTGAAGGATTCACTCAAACCTACGACTACGACGACCTGGGAACACCGCATGCTTCCGAGTACTTCCTTGGAGCGGGCGAACACAATCTTGAACAGGATTTTGGGTATGCAACAACGGGCTTATCCGTCGACAAAGTCATCACAGACATCCTGCGAAACGGCTCAAGCATCGGCAATACCGCCGGTCCTGTCGAGCCAGGCGATGTCATTGTCTACCAGTTTGTGATCGAGAATGTCGGCCCCGTTCCTGCGTATGGCGTTGGCTTCGATGACGCATTGCCCGTAGGCGTCGTGATCGAAACGGACGCGCCAGGACATGCAGGCATCTACGTTGTTACGGCCCCAGCTGCAAATGGATCCCTTTCTCTTTCTGACGAAGCCACTGCTTTCACGTCCACGCCGGGTGCTACGATCAATGCTGGGAATACACTGACAGCGACATTCACGGCCATTGTCACGAGTTCAGTCACCCAAGGAACCGACCTAACCAATAGCGCTCATGCGTTTGGCAACCACAAAGATGGCACACCGATCCCAGAAGCGAATGCTGTTCTCGGTGACACGAGCGACACGGATGCTGAAGATCCAGATGCTGATGACACAGGCATCGTGACCGTGAGCGCGCTGCAACCTGCACTGTCTGTCGACAAGACCATCTCGGATATCACACGAGGCGGAACGAGCATCGGCATCTCAGGTCCTACCCAACCCGGCGATATCGTTTCCTATCAATTCGTCATTGAGAACGTCGGCGGGGCAACAGCTTATGATGTGGAGTTCATGGACACGCTACCTCCAGGCGTGGAAACCCGTGCAGGCGGCACCTATGCCGTCTCGAGCCCGATCTCGAGTGGCAGTCTGGCCATCGCAGGTGGCCAAGGGTCATTCTCCACAGCCATCGCTGCAACGATTGGTGGGGGAGAGCACCTGACTGCGAACTTCGATGCCGTTGTCACAAGCGACATCCAGCAAGGCATCGAACTTGTGAATATCGGTGAAGCCTCGGGCGTTGATGGGTTTGGAACATCAATCCCTGATGCCAACCCTGCTGCCAATGATACCGCGGACGACGACGAAGAAGACCCCGATCCCGATGACACGGGGATTGCTGTACTCGAGACGCAGCAGCCGGCCTTGTCGGTAAGCAAGATCATCGCAGACATCCTGAGGCATGGTTCTAGTATTGGATCTATAGGCCCTGTGGAGCCCGGCGATGTGGTCGTCTATCAATACACGATTCGCAATGTAGGCCTTGGCACGGCCTATGACGTGGACTTCACAGATACGTTGCCCACCGGCCTGGTCACAGAGATAGATGCTCCAGGCCATGCCGGAACCTACACCGTCACAGCGCCCGCAACCAGCGGATCGCTTGCTCTCACAGATGCAGTTGGAACATTCACCACCAGCATCGCGGCAACCATTGCTGGAGGAGAACAACTCGTTGCCACCTACACCGTCCGCGTTACCAGCGACATTCAACAGGGCGTGGATCTGGTCAACGTGGCTGCCGCAACCGGCGTCGATGGCGCAGGGACTCCTATCCCAAGTGAGAATGCTGCTCTTGGCGACACCGCGGACGACGACGAAGAAGACCCCGATCCCGATGACACGGGGATTGCTGTACTCGAGACGCAGCAGCCGGCCTTGTCGGTAAGCAAGATCATCGCAGACATCCTGAGGCATGGTTCTAGTATTGGATCTATAGGCCCTGTGGAGCCCGGCGATGTGGTCGTCTATCAATACACGATTCGCAATGTAGGCCTTGGCACGGCCTATGACGTGGACTTCACAGATACGTTGCCCACCGGCCTGGTCACAGAGATAGATGCTCCAGGCCATGCCGGAACCTACACCGTCACAGCGCCCGCAACCAGCGGATCGCTTGCTCTCACAGATGCAGTTGGAACATTCACCACCAGCATCGCGGCAACCATTGCTGGAGGAGAACAACTCGTTGCCACCTACACCGTCCGCGTTACCAGCGACATTCAACAGGGCGTGGATCTGGTCAACGTGGCTGCCGCAACCGGCGTCGATGGCGCAGGGACTCCTATCCCAAGTGAGAATGCTGCTCTTGGCGACACCGCGGACGACGACGAAGAAGACCCCGATCCCGATGACACGGGGATTGCTGTACTCGAGACGCAGCAGCCGGCCTTGTCGGTAAGCAAGATCATCGCAGACATCCTGAGGCATGGTTCTAGTATTGGATCTATAGGCCCTGTGGAGCCCGGCGATGTGGTCGTCTATCAATACACGATTCGCAATGTAGGCCTTGGCACGGCCTATGACGTGGACTTCACAGATACGTTGCCCACCGGCCTGGTCACAGAGATAGATGCTCCAGGCCATGCCGGAACCTACACCGTCACAGCGCCCGCAACCAGCGGATCGCTTGCTCTCACAGATGCAGTTGGAACATTCACCACCAGCATCGCGGCAACCATTGCTGGAGGAGAACAACTCGTTGCCACCTACACCGTCCGCGTTACCAGCGACATTCAACAGGGCGTGGATCTGGTCAACGTGGCTGCCGCAACCGGCGTCGATGGCGCAGGGACTCCTATCCCAAGTGAGAATGCTGCTCTTGGCGACACCGCGGACGACGACGAAGAAGACCCCGATCCCGATGACACGGGGATTGCTGTACTCGAGACGCAGCAGCCGGCCTTGTCGGTAAGCAAGATCATCGCAGACATCCTGAGGCATGGTTCTAGTATTGGATCTATAGGCCCTGTGGAGCCCGGCGATGTGGTCGTCTATCAATACACGATTCGCAATGTAGGCCTTGGCACGGCCTATGACGTGGACTTCACAGATACGTTGCCCACCGGCCTGGTCACAGAGATAGATGCTCCAGGCCATGCCGGAACCTACACCGTCACAGCGCCCGCAACCAGCGGATCGCTTGCTCTCACAGATGCAGTTGGAACATTCACCACCAGCATCGCGGCAACCATTGCTGGAGGAGAACAACTCGTTGCCACCTACACCGTCCGCGTTACCAGCGACATTCAACAGGGCGTGGATCTGGTCAACGTGGCTGCCGCAACCGGCGTCGATGGCGCAGGGACTCCTATCCCAAGTGAGAATGCTGCTCTTGGCGACACCGCGGACGACGACGAAGAAGACCCCGATCCCGATGACACCGGAGTCTCTCTCCTGGCAACTCAAGAGCCTGCCCTATCTGTTGACAAACGCGTAACGGGTGTGCTGCGAAATGGAAACTCCATTGGTGTCGTAACCCCCTTGCTCTACGAAGACGTGATCGAAGTTACGGTGACGATCCGCAATGTAGGGCTGGGAATCGCCTATGCCATCGAGTTCACCGACACGCTGCCCGCAGGGCTTGAAACGGAGACCGCCTCACCGGGAAATCCAGGGACGTATAGCACCACGGCTCCAGCGACCAACGGATCCTTGTTCATCCCTGATGGCGTCTCGTCATTCACCACATCGATGAACGCAACACTGAACGCGGGAGAAACGTTGACTGCAACCTACACTGTGCTCGTTACGCCATCCGCAATGCCTTCCACGGATCTCATCAATACCGTCACCGCAACTGGAAACGATGGTGCTGGAACACCCATCCCCGTCGAGAACGCTGCAACAGGCGACACCACGGACGACGATGCCGAGGACCCGGATGCTGACGACACAGGGATTGCTATCGTTCGTGTCGGAGCACCTGCACTGGTTACCCGCAAATGGGTCGCTGCCATTGACCGTCTCGGAACAGCAATTACCAGCACCGTCGTCGAACCGGGAGACATCGTGACCTATGAACTGGGGGTCACAAATGTTGGCACAGCCCCGGCACGAAATGTGAATGTTGTTGACACGTTGCCATCGGGATTCGAATACGCAGGAAATGCCACAGCCACATGGCCTGCAGGAAATTCCCAGACTGATCCCTCAGGCATCCCCGGCTCGATCTTGACCTGGACGATCAACGCGGAGCTCGCATCGGGTGATGAATTGGTGCTCACCTTTGATGCTCGCGTGACGAGCGACATCGACCCAAGGGCGTCCTATACCAATACCATGACAGCCGTCGGTGAAGACTCCGCCGGCCGACCCATCCCACCAGACAGCCGCGACATTGTCGCTGAAGACGATGACCCAGATGACACGAGCCACGTAACCCTGGCTGCAGCGCTGCCGGCCTTGATCACGGACAAATCCGTCCTAGCGATCGTTCGAAACGGAACATCGATTGACCCAGACGCAACGATCCAATCCCTGGATGAGATTACGTACCACCTTCAGATCACAAACGTCGGATTGGGAACGGCCTACGCGGTCAACCTACGCGATATCCTGCCAACCCCGTTCGCATACATTCCAGGATCCACTCAAGGCAGCTGGCCTCAACGGATCGGTAGCTTCAACAGAAACCCGGTGGGCGCACCTGGACCGACATTGTTATGGACCCCCGAAGCTACGCTAGCCTCGGGAGAAACCCTTAGCCTGGAATTCGATGCGAGAATCGAAGGCGATGTCGTCCCCGCAGCGCGCTATGCGAACACCCTGCAAGCCGAAGGAATCGATGGGGCAACGTCTCCTATTCCGCCCAGCCGGGCGATTGAGATTCCAGAAGACGTCGATCCCGATGACCAGGATACTGCCGTCTTGATTGGGACAGCCGGTGCGCCAGCACTGGTCACAACCAAGCGCGTTTCCAGCATCCTTCGTTCGGCTACCACCGTTGTCGATACCCGAGTGGAAGAGGGCGATCTTGTAACCTACGAACTCACAGTTCAGAACATCGGTTCTGCCACGGCAAGCAACGTGCAAATCACCGACCAATTACCCCCAGGATTCACCTATCGCGACAACACCACCACGGCATCTTGGCCGCTAGGAGACTCGCTCGACAACCCGATCTCCACAGCAGGCTTCCTTCAGTGGCCTCTCAACGCCACATTGCGCGCCGGAGACCAGCTAACGCTACGCTTCCTCTCCGTCGTCAACGGCCCCATATACGATGGTTCGGTGTACACAAACCGCATGGAAGCCAATGGAACGGGGCCTGACGGCAGCCCCATTCCTGAAGACCAAAGCCAATCCATTCCCGCAGATATTGATCCCGATGATGCCTCACAAGCCACGCTTCTGGGTCGTTCGGGTTGGATTGAAGGAGAAGGTGGTGCAGTCGCCGTTCCCATCCTGCGGAAATCCGCTCGAATCGTTTCCGAACAAGGATGTGATCAGTGGAATGCCCGGGTCGATCGCCTTTGGTTCCAGACAGATATTGCCATGTATGCTGCAGCAGAATTCGAGGCACTGGCAGAGCTACCCGTGTGCACAGCGCAGGCTGCAGAGTCGTTGCTTCCAACGTGGATCCGCACCCTTCAATCCGAAACAGCTTGCGACGCGTTCAGCAATCTGATTCAAGTCGATGCGCTGTCCTCTGTTGGCGTCCCGCTCTTCACTGCCCCGCTAATTCTAGAACTAGCACAGGATCTGAATCTGACGCCTCTCGGCGCACTCGATGCTCGATTGAGAGCCTTCGCCGTTCGAGCCGGCGTCTCCCTTGAAACGCTGCCACTGCCTCAGCGCTGGATCTACCTCGAGTACGAAGGTGGCGAACCCGTATTCGAAACTTGGCGTGAGGAACCACTCGGCCCCAGCGGCACATGGAGCGTTCTCGATCGTGATCTTGTCACCAGCGCTCTAGGCATGGGCCTGCTGAAACAGTCTATTGAGGCGAAGACTCTATTGGCCAGTTCTTTGCCATCGGATCGTTTCCTGGGCTGGACATGGGGGGAGATTCTGTCAAACAAGATTCTCACACTTGATGCCACGCTGATGCGGCGCGAAGCGGGGGCCATTGCCTATCTCCCGCACGCCAGCCGCTGGGATGAAGAAACAAACGAATTCGTGACGACAGACCATGCGAGCTTGTTGTTCGATCAACTGTCCATCCTGTGGGGCCTGGCCCAAGCGGCTTCGTTCACGGAAGACGTCATCCCAGCATGGCCCGAATCGGAAGCCTCGCTTCGGTTCCGCGTTAGAGAAGCCATCACTCGGCTTCTCCACGAGACTTTAGTCGCCATCGAAACCCTTCATCAGTCTGATGAAGGTCTCTGGTTGGGACGCGTCCTTCCTGGCTCCCCACAGCAAAGCACGGCGTCTACAGTCGATTTGGGGCTGCTTCTTGCTGCGCTCGAAGCGACCCAGTCCGTGGTGACTGGAGAGGATCTCCTGCGGCTCGAACGGCTTACCCACTCGGCGCTTGACGCGCTCCTTTCTCGAAAGGGCAACGAAGGACGATTCTCGGTCTCTGCTTCGCCTGATCCTGGCGAGAGCAGTTGGCTCCTTCCTCAGCTGGCTGCTATCCGCGGTATTCTGGCGACTGAGTCCATTCTGCCCGAAGCTTTGGACATTGCACTGGCCACCTTTGAAGCTCTCGATCACAACTTGTGGTCAGCGAACATAGGAAACGGCGTCTACGCAAGCCAGGGGTCTTCTGAGTGGAGGACCTACTGCTACACGCCCCTTGAAATCGGACTGGCCGCAGGCGCCCTGCGCGAACTCGGTCTGCGCACCTTTGAATCGCAGCAGAATCATGTACTCAACCATCTGACCAGGTTCATCCGGAGTATCGTCAATGACGCTGCACTTCAACTTAGCCATGCAATCCCAGCCGGATCCACATTGACGCAGGATCGAGGAGTACGTGCGATTACGCCTATCGAGTTTGACGAACAGGTTGTGGTGTTTGCACCCGTCCTCCAACAACGGCTCTGTCTTTCCAATGAGGTCTCCGAAACACGCTGTAGTGGCTGGGAGGAAGTCGACGATGCTCCCTATTATCGAACCGACATTTCGATGTACGCTGCAGCGATACTCCAGAGCCAATTGCCATCCATCGAGGACTATGCTGACGCCAATCTTCATGCTGTCACGTTCCACTCAGGCATGGGGATCCCCTTGGCGGCATTCGCATCCTTGGAAAACGCATTGCAACGGCATGGATTGGAGACAAATACTGTGTCCCTAACGCAGCGTCTACGCCCCGTTGCCCTCCCATTCGCCGCTGGAAGCCCGCAAGTCGAGTCCGAGACCCTTCAGTGGGATGATCGCTCGTTCGATGCACGAATTCTTGCTTCTGCACAAGGAATGACCCTCTGGAGAGAGTCTCAAGAGGTCCTTCAGGGGCTGAGCGAGGAGAAGCAGGAGCCTCATGAGCAACTCCAGCAGCGCTTGGACGTATCGGCCATCCTCCAGAAGCTTCTCGTTCTGCAGCAACTGCAGCAGAACGGACCAAGAGACCTCGTCTACATTCCACATGCGTTCATCTGGCAGGAGGGGGCAAGAACTCCATGGGTTGTCATCGACCCGTCCAGCACGACATTTGATGCGCTTTCGCTGCTTCTCGGACTCACCGAAACCTACGCCCTGCTATCGGATGCCCGAATTGCCCCGCTGCTTTCGGCACAGCCATTCACGTCAATACAATGGGAATCCATCGTCGTGGAATTGATTGATGATGTTTTGCGCACTCTGGAAGTCGCGCACCTCGATCCGGAACGAGGCGTACTCGTGGATCAGTCGACCCCTTCAATCAATGGGTGGATCCGCAAGCCGGATTTGAACACGACGAATCTCGGGCTATTGGCCACAGCTTTCGATCGAATGCTTCAGACATTTGGGGAAACATCGGCCATCGGAGATCGAACCATCGCTTTGCTGGCCAAGGAGATCGCCTTCCTGCAGCAATCGCTTCTGGATCCTCGCGGAGGCTATCGAGAATCACAAGTTCAAGACCTGGATGCCTCTTCCGCTTGCGTCGCCCAGACTCTCACCGGACAGTCTGGCGCGCTGCGTGCTTTGCTTGCGGCCGAAAGGTGGCTCAACCTCCCCGCCGAGGTCTCCCTCAATGCCTTCAGAGTCCTCGACCAGCGATTCTGGGATGCAAGCCTTGGGATGTATCGATCGCAAGAGAACCTTTTCGAGTGGTGCATCACTCCGCTCCAACTCGGATTGGTCGTCGATGTGTTCACAAGAGTCGTGAACCGCCTTCCCGCCGACGAGCAGCCTCGTCTACGCTCTCGCTTTGAATCACACATTGACCGTGCACTAAATGGCGTACCACTCCAACTCTCTAGCGAGACGGGATACCTCGAAAGCAGACCGGTAGATACAAGCTACCGGTACGCCCCCGTGTTCGATGAACGCGTGTGTTACCGTTCTGCAGTACTTGCACAAGGTACAAACTGGGCAGAGCAGGGCGATCTTGTCCGCTACACCGTGTCGGTTGAAAATGCCTCCGACGATTCTTTCTACGCCTTGGACCTTGAGGATATTCTTCCCGAGGGATTGTTGTTCCTGAACAGCGACCCTGTAGGCGATCTTGAAGACCGCGTCATTCGCTGGACTCTCGATGAACTGCTGCCATCTGAACAGCATGTTTGGAGGATTCTCGCACGCATCGACAAGGACACGGTCCTCGACGAAAGCTTGGAGAATTGCGCTACGCTGACATATTCGGACAGCAAAGGCGAAGAACAGACCCCACGGGAAGCGTGTGCAACACTCAAGATCCTTTCCCCGGAAGCACGCGCCGACGCACTCCTCGATGTGCTCCATCTCGTTTATCGAACCGACGAAGCCATGCACCTCGCCAGTTCTCTGCACACACTCGCCGACGAGGCCTTCGCAGACTGGCCAGATGCAGCCCTGGCGCTCGATCTGGCAAACGAGAATCTGGGAGTCTTGCTGGCCGATTCGACCCTGGGTGTCCCCCTCCGATTTGCCCCCAACCTGGAGAATGCCGAGGATCGCGCATCTTCGCTGCGCGATGCATTCAAGCCGTTCGCGACCGCAGCTTCACTCCCTGCTGATCCGGCAGTGGATACTCGGATTCTGCTGCCGTGGGATAGCGGACTCCCGATCACAACAGACGGAACGGGCTTCCCCGTCCTAAGCGACGCCATTACGCCGGCAGCCCTAGGCTGGACGGCAATGAGAGAGGTCCAGTACATCGAGGACTATGATCAGCTCGATATTGCCCTCACAAGATACCTGGCCCATACCGTGAGATTCACGCTGGCAAATCAACTGGATTGGATCGCGACAGCAGCAGTCTCTTCCGCCAATGAAAACGCGTATCTTCCCCAAGCCACTCGTGCAATATGGACGGAAGACGATGCGCTCTCGTATGAGGTCATCGATGCCCGAAGCACCGTCTATGGCCAGTCCTCGTTGCTGCTTGGAATGATGAATGCGGCGAAGTCCAACACACTGGAAATGCCCACAAGACAGGCAGCAAAACAGCTTGGAATCAGCGCACTCAAACAGCTGTTGCACCATTGGGAGCCATCCGAGACTGCCTTCCTATCCCCGCTAAAGACAAATGAGCCCCGCCTCCCCGCAAGCTGGGTGGATCATGGAATTGCCGCACTTGCATTGGCCGAGAGCATCGGGACCTTGGATGTTGAAGCAGAAGTCGAAACAGCAACTGCCATTCTACATTCTCTAGCAAAACGCGCTCTTGAGGAAGGCGCCAAGACGCATCCACTCGAAGAGACTGGGCGATTGCTGGTTCTGTTGGTAGCTACCGACGTACTTGATGAGACCAGCACTGCTGCCATCGACGGGTGGTCCCTGTTGCTTGGAACGATCTTCGACAGCGTTTCGAACCGGTATCAGTTCTCACCCCGACAACTGCGAGCATGGGGCATGACACCAGGGCAGCTGGGCATCGTATTCGACGTCTTGGTACGACTGGCACGCCTACCCCAGGAGCGCGAAGCGGCATTGCAGTTGGCCAGCACGCTGATTCGCTCACATGTACTCGAGGATCGGGTTCAGTGGATCGCACCCACCGGGATCTGGAGCCAGCATGCTCAGTTCCGATGTTCAGGCATGGCACCTGTATTCGTAGTTCGTCAGAATATGCTTCCTCCAGGATTTGAGCAACTCCCATAGCATCATCTAGGCTGTCGAATTCCATAATGCTATCTACAGGTCGGGGGTTGGGGTAGGAAAGAGAAAGAGGGTTGCCAAGGCAGAATCAGCAGGAAGCTCCATTACCGCCGAGCCTACATGCATGAGATGAAAGATCAACCCGTCCCCAAGCGGCGGAGTTGCGAGCCAATAGCGATCTGGCGTTCTAGCTGCCGCTACCAGCCCGTCGTGCGAGATGACGGCGGACTGGCTGCCAAGTTGCATGAGATCGCAGCCGAAGACGCAACAGCCGGCTACAGGACAGCATGGGCCTACCTGCGTCAGGACGGAATCCTAGTCAACCACAAGCGAGTACAGCGGGTGTGCAAGGAAGAAGCCCTCACTCAGCCCTCAAGAAGGGGCGCAAGCAGGCCAAGGGAAGATCCGTACCCCTTCAGGCAACCCACGCCAACCATGTGTGGACCTACGATTTCATCCACGACCGAACAGAGGATGGACAGCCGCTCCGATTTCTAACGGTGGAAGACGAATACACGCAGGAGGGATTGGCAGTTGCAGCAGGACGGAGCATGCCCGCTGATCGGGTGATCGAGGTTCTGAAGGCACTGTTCTCTAGGCGCAACGCCCCTGAATACGTTCGAAGCGACCATGGGCCCGAGTTTGTCGCGGCAAAGCTGGTGGAGTGGCTCAGCGACCGCAGAGTCCAAACGCATCACATCGATCCGGGCAGTCCATGGTAGAACGCCTACGGAGAGAGCTTCAACGCAATTCTTCGGCGGGAATGCTTGAATCGGGAGTTGTTCCACGGCATCCTGGAGGCACGTGTGAAGACGGAAGCTTGGCAACGACGCTACAATGAACGTCGGCCGCACAGCTCCTTGGGGTATCGAACACCGGTGCAGTTCCGCGACGGCATCAAAGTGCCGCTGTTGGAACGAGGACACCCCGCAACGCATCATCGGAGCCGTGAGATTGAGATCCAGCGACGAGCCAAGAAGAAGGCTGATCTCTACTTACAGGTGGTACAGACTTAAGGGGGCCAGATTCTTGCGGTTGTTGACGCGGTCCCTCGTAGTGTGACGCTGCTCGATCTTGCATTGGCTACTACAACGCTCCAACATCTCGCCACGGTCTTTCAAGACGACACAGCAGTAGCGATCTCCCTCTGGCTGTTTTCTCTTGCCAAGTACCTCGTGGATACACCGAAGATAGCCCTTCCCGAACATCACGCCGTCGCCATGGGCAGCGGTGACACCATGGATCGAGTCTCTGTGCGTCCCGTTCCTGCCCCGCAACCTGATGATCAAGGGGCCTGAGCCCTAGTGCGGCTGCGGTGGAGTCGCTGAGCGATCATCTCGAAGACGCTATTTGATCAGCCCCCACCCGGTCTCCGGATCGAAGCCGGACGCACCGATGTCTTCCGCCGCCTCGCGCAGCATCTGCTCAAGCTCGGTTCCCGCAAGCTGTGGATTGCGCGACACCTGAAACGCCGCCAATCCTGCAACACGGGGCGCCGCAAACGATGTCCCCGATGCCGTGCCGAGCGATCCGCCCGGCATGATCGACAGGACATCCACACCGTAGGTCACCAAATCGACCTGCGGGCCGATATTCGAGAACGTTGCAGGCGTTTCCGCCTCGGTTACCGCACCGATGGTCAAAACCTCCTGCCACGCAGCAATCGGACCGAGTGTCGATGCATCGTTTCCGGCAATCGCAACAACCAGGATCCCTCGTTCGACTGCACGACCGATGGCTACTCGAACCTCGGGCGGAGGTTCGCGTGAGGCGTAGATCGACATGTTGATGATCTGCGCCCCTTGATTGACAGCATAGTCAATCGCTCGAATCAGCTTCGGCCAGTCTGACGTGTAGAAGAGCGCACGCGCGTCAAGAAAACGTAGATCCATGATTCGAAGGCCGGTGACAGCAGCGGACAATGGCTGTTGCGCCTCGAACACGTCGGCCAATACGCCGGCAACGAATGTACCATGCCAGTGAACGGCACTGCCCTGGATGCTGTCAGGATCCTCATCGCGGAAGTCCCAGCCTACGATGTCGTCCACATAGCCGTTGCCGTCATCATCGATTCCATTGCCATCGACCTCGTCGGGATTCCGCCACATCCGGCAGCCCAGGCCCGGTTCGCTCCAATCGATCCCAGAATCGATCACAGCAACGACGACATCGTGTGTGTCATGCGCCGAATGTGTGGCACCCTCCTCGGTGACCTCTCTCGTGCAGGTGATGACCACATCGGGGGATTGCGCCACACCTTCCGACCAGTGCGTGCGGAGATCCTCCCCGCTCAAGCAGGCATTGGTACAGGCAACCGCCACGTGCTTGTAGTGATCCCCGAGTTCGATGGCCGCTTCCTCATTGCAGATAAGGTTGCAGTAGCGTATGGAGACATCCCTGGACGGCCGCGCGCGAGTGCCATCGATCCGAATTCCCGGACCGGGGCCGGTGACCACCAGAGATTCAACCGTGATTCGCTCTGATGACATCACGTGGATGGTTCCTGAGACGACCGGCCCGTACACCGCATCGGTCACGACGTCCCAACACACACCATCGTCTCCGAACACAAGATCCACGTCGCCACGCAAGATCAAGTCTTCGCGCTGTTCGATCCTGATCGTCTCGTGATAGATCCCCGGTGAAACGATGATCGTGTCGCCGGGCTGTGCCTGATCGATCGCCGACTGGATGCTTCGGTAGTCGCTCGGAACGCGGTGATCGGCGGCCGCAGCGGGCAAGGCAGTCAACAGCAAACTGGCAAGAGGAAGAGCGCATCTCAAGAGCCTCATGGTCCTTTTCCCTCTCTTCAAGATCCAGTATCTGCCTTCTACGCCGGAAGTCAACCCGATCCTCGGCGAAGAACAAGCGCGATCGGCAAGCAATCCTTTCTCACCATCCCGCACGTTCCTCTGCCACAGCGCGAAGGTGATCTGCATCACAGGCAGACGTCCGGTGCAACTGTGCGAGGTTTCCACGAAGCGTCCGGGTCGCGCGTCGACAATGGTTCTACTGAAATGCCAAATTCACGAAGGCCGAAGATGATGCTGGGATGGATCACAGCCGCGGTTTTTGCAGCGTGCTTGTGCGTGAGCGCAACGGCCCAAGAGACCGTTACGCCGGGAATCGGCGTCGCGCAAGACGCAGTCTCGATGAAAGACAACGGGGATGGGACGTACACGCTCGCGTACGATATCACGCTGGTCCAGTACGGCGCTGAAGCATGGGATTTGATCAAGGTCACCTGCGCCTGGAACGACGCCACGGCATCACCGGAGACCTTTCGAGTCGATACCCTCGAAAGCGAGGTCTTCACCGTCAATGAGGCCTTTGACGGCATAACGGATACCAATCTGTTTGCCGAAGGCAACCGTCTCTCGGTGGGAGAACGCGGTACCGTTTCACTCACGGTGACGCTTACACCCCTCCCGGGCGCGGAGTTCGTATCCTCATCCGCGATCGCGCACGCGCGATCGGTCACGGGAGAGATCGTAATCGACGAATCCCAGGACGGCGAGGATCCCGACCCGGACCAGGACGGCGATCCGACCAACAACAACCAGCTGACCCGGGTTCGGTTGATCGAGCAACCGATGCTCGGTCTGTCCAAGGAACTCGTTTCCAAGATCGAGACCGAAGACGGAAGCTACAATCTCACTTACGCCCTCCGCGTGGTCAATTCCGGTGACGTACCGGTCCGTGACCTGCAGATCTCCGATGGATTGAGCGTCGCATTCTCAACGGACCTTGAGTTCCTCGTACTGAGCGTCGAGAGCGACGAACTCCGTGTCAATCCAGCGTATGACGGCCGAGCGATTACGGATCTTCTCTCGGAGTCGATGACCCTTCCTGCGGGGGAAGCCGGGACCGTGATCGTCTCCCTCCGGGTGACGCCGGCAGGCAACCGTGGGCGCTACGACAATCGTGCCATGGCGACCGGTCGCACCCCGGGACAGATTGTCGTTATCGATCTCTCGCAAGACGGACCGGAACCCGATCCCGACGAAGACGGCGATCCGACCAACAACAGCGAACCGACCCGCCTTTCGCTGATTGACTTCAAGTGGGGCGGGGTGCTGAAGACCTCGATCGTATCGGACGATTCCGATCCGTTCACTCTGAGCACGGTTTCCATTGACTCCTATCTTCAAATAGGAGACATCACCGCATCAGTCGGTGCGCAGCTGACCGAGACAACGTTCGACCAGCTCAGCTTCTCGCTGGCCGGGCCGATCGGCGATGTCGGTCTGAGTTCAACCGTCAGGTTCGACCCGTCTTCGTTGTCCTTCGTCTCATGGCAAGCGGGCGCTACGGTGACGCTCCTCGGCGTTTCCTTGGCAGATACCGTGTTCATCAAATCGCCACAGACCTCGTCGTATAACCAGTTCACCGCATCCGGATCCGTGGGAGGTCTCTCGATTCAAGCCGCGGCGAAATTTGGCGTCTGCCCGTTCGAGTTCTGGGAAGCGAGCACCTGTGCCAGTTGGCCGTGGTCGCAGTGCGAGGGATCCTTAAGCCTCTGCGGACGATTCACAGACGCCGGATTCACATCCCTAGACGTCTCCATGAGCGGGTACGAGGTATTCCAAGAGTTCTACGGAATCCGGGGAAGTCTGGACATCACGATTTCGTTCACTCCGACGCAGAAGATCCTTTCACCATCGTTCCGGCTTGTTCCCGATTGGTTGATCTGTCCGGAAGTCGCTCTACACGGAGAGGTGGTCATAGGCAGCCCGCTGTCGATCGAGAGCCTGTCCATCTACGGACTCACTGCGGAAATACCAATCGGTCCTGTGACGTTCCATGTCGGCGAGTCGTTTGCCGAGGAGAAGAATGCCGAGATCATCGGCAAGGCCGACTACTTCGAACGGTATGGGGTTTCGGGGGAGCTTGCCGTATGCTGCGCGAGCCCGGGATCGTTTGCCATCGACGTCTATTTCCGCCGCGCGCCAGCCGTGCCCGCATCGCTGTTCGGCTTCGGTCTGCTCACCGCCTCATTCGAACTGCAAATCATCGAGAACTTCGGATTCTCCTTCGATGCACTCGTGTCTCCCACCAGTCCGTTTTGGGAATTCACTGTCGGCTTCCAGATCCTCTGGTAGGATGGACCTCGCAAGCGATCCTCTGCTGCACTGATTCTGAGAATCTCCTCCTTGAATAGGGTACAATGCCGGTCCATGTTTCGACGATCCTCCGAGAGCTTGAGCCGAAGGCTGACCGAAGGCCCGATTGCAGGATCCTTGCTCCGGCTCGCCTGGCCGGTGATGCTGGCCAACCTGTTCCAGACCTTGTACAACTTCGTTGATCGGTTCTGGCTCGCGCGATACGGACAGATCGGCATCGCGGCCCTCGCCCTGTCCTGGCCACTCATCTTCCTGGTTCTGTCCATCGGAAGCGGAATGACCGTCGCCGGGACCGCGCTTGTAGCCCAGTACACCGGGGCAAAGCGGCCTGAAGAGGCAAATCTCGCGGCCGGGCAGGTGGTCGCATTCAGCGGACTGCTTGCGGTCATCCTTGCGGTCGTCGGGTTCTTCGCCGCACGCCCGCTCCTCACGCTGATGGGCGCCGAGGCTGCCTTGGTCGATGCGGGAGCGAGCTACCTTCAGATCATCTACGCCGGGATCCCCCTGATGTTCTCCACATTTGTCATTACTGCTCTCTTGAACGGCGTGGGGGATACGGTGACGCCGATGATCCTGATGGCCGGTTCGGTCGCCCTGAACCTCGCACTGGATCCTCTACTGATCTTCGGGTGGGGTCCGTTTCCCGAGTGGGGTGTCTCCGGGGCCGCCGCCGCAACCGTTCTCTCGCGGACGGCACTGGCGGTCGTCGGGTTCGCGTTGCTGTTCTCCGGCCGTCTCGGGATCCACATCCGCCGCCGTCACCTACGGCTCCGGTGGAATCTTGTGCGCCGTATCGCCTCCATCGGGGGGCTTGCGTCGATCGGTCAGACGGGAACCGCAATCGGGTTCACGATCATGAACGCCGCCCTGGCCAGGATTGGAACCGTGGTCTTGAGCGCCTTCGGAATCGGAAACGCCTTTGTCTCGCTCGCGCTGATGCCTGTGATGGGACTCGGACAGGCTACCTCGACGATGGTCGGCCAGAATCTTGGCGCGAAGAAGGTGCCACGCGCCTGGAAGAGTGCGTGGTCCGGAATGGCGATCTCATCAGTCGTGCTGGCTGCTGCGGCCGTGGTTGTGCTCATCTTCCGTGCAGACCTTATTCGTATGTTCATGGATGATCCCGCGGTCGTTGCCGCGGGAAGCGACATGCTCCTGCTGGTCGCATTCGCCTTCCCGTTCATGGGGATTATCCAGGTCACGATGGGCGTCTATCAGGGATCCGGGCACACCTTCTACTCGATGTTCTTCGGCCTATTCCGCCTGTGGGCTCTGCGGGTTCCTCTGGTCTACATCCTCGCGTTCGCATTCACCATGGGGGCGAACGGTGTGTGGTGGGCGATGCTCGCATCGAACTTCGGAACCGCGGCAGTCTCCGTCGCCGTCTTCGTCACCGGAAACTGGACACGCCGCATCATCAGGGAACCGCGCGAGTTGCCTGACCAGCAGTAGACGCCGGCGTCCTTGCAGAGAACCCGGCTGCCTTCTACCCTTAGTCCCGGAATCCCAAACGAAGATGGAGGACGTGCGATGGGCATCATCACTATCTCGACGGCAAGGGAGCACATTGACGAGACCGTCACGCTCCAAGGGTGGCTGTACAACAAGCGCTCGAGCGGCAAGATCCACTTCCTCCAGATTCGTGATGGCACGGGCGTGATCCAGGGGGTGCTGTCCAAATCCGACAATCCGGATCTGTTCGCATTGGCCGATCGACTCCCTCGTGAGACGTCCATCACGATCGACGGGATTGTGCGAAAGGATGACCGTGCCCCCATCGGATGTGAGCTTCATGTCACCGATCTGCACGTCATTCATGAACCGACGCAGGACTTCCCCATCGAACTGAAGGAACAGACACCGGGATTCCTCATGGATCGTCGTCACCTCTGGATCCGCACCGGGAGACAGGTCCCGATCCTTCGAATCCGTGACGCCGCGTTCCACGCCTTCCGTGAATTCTTCCACACGCGTGGCTATGTGGCCACCGAATCGCCGATCCTGGTCGGCACATCGGTCGAGGGAACCACCACGCTGTTCGAAATCGATTACTTCGGTGACAGCGCCTACTTGAGCCAAAGTGGACAGCTGTACCTCGAAGCAACGGCCATGGCCCTGGGAAAGGTGTACTGGATCGGGCCAGCATTCCGCGCCGAGAAATCCAAGACGCGCAAGCATGTGACGGAATTCTGGATTGCGGAAGCGGAGATGGCGTTCGTGGAGCACGCGGAGAATCTTCAGATTCAGGAGGATTTGGTTCGACACATCGTCAGGTTCGTGGTCAACGAGCGCCGCGCCGAACTGGATCAGCTCGAGCGGGACGTTGATCGGCTGCTCGCCGAAGTCGCCGATCCCTTCCCGCGAATCGACTACGGGGATGCTGTGCAACTCCTTGCGGAGAAGGGACACGACATCTCGTTCGGGGACGATTTTGGGGCCCCGGAGGAAGCGACCCTCGGCGAGCACTTCGGCAAACCGGTCTTTGTGGAGCGATTCCCGGTGACGATGAAGCCGTTCTACATGAAGAGGGATCCCAAGGACCCAACACGGGTCCTTGCAGCCGACCTGATCGCACCCGAGGGATACGGAGAAATCATCGGGGGAAGCCAGCGCGCCGATACCGTGGATGAATTGGTCGGCCAATTGAAGGAGAACGGTCTCGAGATCGGGCCCTATGAATGGTACGTCGACCTCCGACGCTACGGATCCGTTCCCCACTCAGGGTTTGGGATGGGGTTGGCTCGGGTCATCACGTGGATCTGTGGAAGCCGTCACATCCGCGAGGCGATCCCATTCCCACGACAGATCAACCGTCTGTACCCCTGACTTCACTTGACCGGGTCCAGGCCGGTGAGGAGCGGAGAGACGCTAGCCAGCTGCTCCGTTCAGCTTGATCAGGATATCCACAGCCGCCGCAGAGGTTTCCTCCGCGATCACCGGATTGAGATCGATCTCGGCGATCTGCGGGACGTCAAGTGCCAACTGTCCCAATGCAGAGAGGGTATGGACCAGCAGATCAAGATCGATCGAAGCCTGACCCCGGAAGGCCTCCAGCAACCGGAACGCGCGGATCGAACGAATGGTCGCCCCAGCCTGGGCTCGCGTCACCGGAGCCACAGCAAAAGCCACATCCTTCAAGGCTTCGACCAGGGTTCCGCCGATCCCGAACATCACCACCGGACCGAATGCAGGATCTCGCTCAACGCCGAAAATCAGCTCACGGCCGGTGACGGTCTGCTGCAGGAGAATCCGTGCATCGGACAATCCAAGATCGTTCGCGATGCCTAGGAGCCGGGCAACGGTACACTCGAGGTGCGCGGCATCGCCGATGCCGGTGACCACAGCCCCCTTCTCGAACCGATGGAAGAGGTTCGGAGAATCGATCTTGGCCACAAGCGGGAATCCGAGTGTTTCCGCTGCTGACGCCGCCTCTTCCAAGCGATCGATCGCACGATGTGCGCAAACGCGAATCCCGTACGCTTCCAGGACCTGTGCTCCCTCGTGGAAGTAGAGCCCGCCTCGCCCCTCGGCGAGCGCACGTCCGACAATCTCTCGCGCGGCCGGCACATCGTACGCTGTTCTGGGGTCATCGGCCTGCGCGCGATCGCGAAGCTCACGCGCCCGATGCAACACCGCCAGGGCATCGACAGCCGTCTCCGGCATCGCATACGTCGGGACCAATCCTTCACGCAGCAACGACACGGTAGCATCCACCGTCTGGCTTAACGTGGAAACGACCACCGGCTTGTCGGTCCGGCGTGCCGCAACCCGGACGATTCCTTCCGCAACGGACGTCGGGGAATCCTTGAGGACCAGCGGCGGGCGGAAGATCACGATTGCCGCATCAGCCGCATCGAGAACGATATCGAGGCTCCGCTCGTAATCGGCCGCTCCAGCTGTCGCGATCATGTCCACTGGATTGCCAACGCCTGCCTCAGGCGGGAGAAAGGAGTAAAGCCGCTCGCGAACCTCGTCCGGAAGCAAGGGAACATCGATTCCAACCCGTTCGCAAGCATCGGCAGCGATGATTCCAGCGCCCCCGGCATTCGTCAGGATCGCGACACGCGGACCGGCAGGGAACACGCCTCTCTCCAGGCCGCGCAGAGCCGTCAACGTCTCCTGGATCGTTGCCACGCGAAGCGCACCGCACTGTCGAAGGAACGCGTCCACTACGACATCTGAGCTGGCCAGCGATCCGGTGTGCGATGCAACGGCCGCAGCGCCGGCCTCGGTGCGTCCGGCCTTCAGCACCACGACGGGTTTCTTCTTGCTTATCCGCTCGACCAGCTTCCGGAATTCCCCAGGGTCGGCAAAGCTCTCGAGGTAGAGGAAGATGGCTTTGCAGCGGTCGTCCCCTTCGAGGTACTCGAGGAAGTCGTTCTCCGACAGACCGGCCCGGTTGCCCAGGTTGATGAACAGAGAGACACCCAGCCCCGCATCCTCGAAGCACTCGAGCAAGGTTTCACCAAGCGAGCCGCTCTGCGAAACGAAGGCGATCTCGCCCTTCTGCGGAAACCATCTGGAGAACGAGGCATTGAGGCGAACCTCTGCTGAGCTATTGATGATGCCCATGCAGTTTGGCCCAACAACATTCAGCCCGTGCTTCACGATCAGCGTTCTCAGCGTCTGCTCACGATCGATGCCCGCTTCTCCACTCTCCTTGAATCCTGCGGTGATGATGACTAAGTTCCGTATGCCCTTCTGTGCGCAATCCGAGACGGCATCCAGGACCAGATCGCGGTTAATGGCCAGCACCGCAAGATCGACGCCCTCGGGAAGTTCGTGAATCGTCGGGAGACATGGCACGCCGTCGACATCTTCGTACTTCGGATTCACGGGGTACAACGATCCCGAAAAAGAACACCGCTGTAGATTCCGCAAGATCTCTCCGGCAACGGAGCCCGGCTTGGGACTGGCCCCGACCACGGCAACCGACCGCGGCGAAAGCAGTGCACCCAGGTCTCTACCCATGGCATCTCATCCCCTTTACAATCAGCCAAACCAGCCCAATGATGATCAAGACATCGCCGGCACTGAATGCCGTCGCCAGAGGGAACCACTCCGGAAAGTACAGCACGTCTCCCAGGAAGTTCATCCTCGTTGCATCGCTCATTCGAACAACGTTTCCGTAGATCGGAGAATCCGTAAGGTACTGCACCATGGTGACCGCGCCGGTCGCCTCCAGCGCGTCCATCGATACCGGCATGCGCCCTCCGTTCACGGCAATCACCAGGACATTGAGAAGAGCCCCTGCACCAACCACCAACAGGGGCCAAAGCTTCAGATTGAACACGAGAAATGCGAATACCAGGACGTACGATAGGGTGTGGAAGGCTGTGGTACCGAACGGAATGATCGGTCGGGCGCTGAACAGAGGGAACACCAGAAGCTGGATGACAAGCGCGATCATGACCAATCCGACATACCGGACGTGAAGCGCTCCAAGGTTCTTCAAACGCCCTCCGAATGCATACCCAAGAACGACCGCAAGCAACACTGCACTCAAGAACAGCATATGGCTCCTCCGGCGTTTCGAGACACTACGCGTTGCTCTTCATCGATTTGATGACACGAATCAGTGCATCCGCCACCTGTGGATCAAGATCCGCCCCACGCATGTCTTGCACAAGGTGCACGGCTTCGCTGTGTTCATAGGCCTTTCGGTACGGTCGATCGGTGGTCAGTGCATTGAAGATGTCTGCTGCCGCAATCACACGAGAGAGCAGAGGAATCTCCTCCCCCTTCAACCCATCCGGGTATCCGGATCCATCCCACCGCTCGTGTTCATGTCGCACAGCGTGGGCCACGGGGGCATAGATTTCCAGGCTCTCGATCAGATCGGCACTGATCTCCGGATGCCGTTTCATCGTCTTCCACTCCTCTTCATCAAGCGGACCCGGCTTCAGTAGAATGGCATCCGGAACGGCCACCTTTCCGATATCATGCACGCGCGCCGCAATGTCCACTCTCTCTAGGTCGCGCTCCGAAAGTCCCATCTCCTGTGCAATTTGCACTGAAAGTTCGGCGACTTCGGTTGAGTGGACGGCGGTGTAATGGTCCCGCTCGTCCAGCAACCGAGAGATCCGTTCAAAGGTTTTGCGCGCCTCAGTCTGAAGCTTCATGTAGCTTCGGAAGGACACGTGCACGAGAACGAGTGGAATCAGCGCCATGAAGACATACCAGAAATTGATAGAGTTCAGAACCCCAAGGAGAAGCGCCAGCACGCAGAGCACGAGGTACTGAAGGCCAAAATCCCTCAGACATGCCCGCAAGGCATACAAGAACCCGCGACCGCCTGACAGCGAGACGATCCCGGTAACCAAAGACAGGTTGATGAGCGCATACGACACAAAGCAGGCAACCGCCAGCACGTATTCATGCTCGCCTGTGAAAGACAAGGAGGTCACGCTGCCGACCACAAACAGGATACCGGTTGCCCCGACTGTAACGATCAGTTGCGCGACATTGAACGTAACGGCGTGAGCAAAAAGGGACCGGTGCGTATCCCGTCCCTCCCAGCGCAACAGAACCTCAGACGAAAGCGTTGTCACGAATACGAGGAGAACCGTGTTTGCCGGCCCCAGAATGAACAACGAAGCAAGGTAGATCGCAATCGAACTGGAGATCTCCCCACCATAAATGGGAATCCATGTGGCGTAAATCTCGGAGAAAAAGCCGAGGACTGCAAAGACAACGAATCCGACCACCTGCGAAACAGTGTGCAGGGTAACGCGAGGGAGATAGAAAACCAGAGTTGCCAACGCAATCAGAACGACGACATAGATATAGCCTCGTGCTCTAGGTGACAGATCCAAACAGGCTCCCTCCCAGTTTGTGGTCGCACCGATGGATCTTACCAGAGAACACACAAACAGGCCACAACCTGTGTACGACGACGAAGAGCCGCTCCAACAGGATTCGCTACGCGATTCACCGATTCATTCTAGAACGGGTGCCACTTCCAGCTCGCTCCGAGCAGCAGACCCAACGCCGCAATCGCCAGCAGGTAGTACAGACCCTTTGCATTCACCAGCTTCTTCATCGTTCGCTCTCCTCTCTTGGTGTAGCCCATCCACTTCATCCTCAAGCCCCCTTGCCTAGAATGGATGCCACTTCCAGCTCGCTCCGAGTAGCAGACCCAACGCCGCAATCGCCAGCAGGTAGTACAGACCCTTTGCATTCACCAGCTTCTTCATCGTCCGCTCTCCTCTCTTGGTGTAGCCCATCCACTTCATCCTCAAGCTCCCTTGCCTAGAATGGATGCCACTTCCAGCTCGCTCCGAGCAGCAGACCCAACGCCGCAATCGCCAGCAGGTAGTACAGACCCTTTGCATTCACCAGCTTCTTCATCGTTCGCTCTCCTCTCTTGGTGTAGCCCATCCACTTCATCCTCAAGCCCCCTTGCCTAGAATGGATGCCACTTCCAGCTCGCTCCGAGCAGCAGACCCAACGCCGCAATCGCCAGCAGGTAGTACAGCCCCTTTGCATTCACCAGCTTCTTCATCGTTCGCTCTCCTCTCTTGGTGTAGCCCATCCACTTCATCCTCAAGCTCCCATGCCTAAAACGGGTGCCACTTCCAGCTCGCTCCGAGCAGCAGACCCAACGCCGCAATCGCCAGCAAGTAGTACAGACCCTTTGCATTCACCAGCTTCTTCATCGTTCGCTCTCCTCTCTTGGTGTAGCCCATCCACTTCATCCTCAAGCTCCCTTGCCTAAAACGGGTGCCACTTCCAGCTCGCTCCGAGCAGCAGACCCAACGCCGCAATCGCCAGCAGGTAGTACAGCCCCTTTGCATTCACCAGCTTCTTCATCGTCCGCTCTCCTCTCTTGGTGTAGCCCATCCACTTCATCCTCAAGCTCCCTTGCCTAGAATGGATGCCACTTCCAGCTCGCTCCGAGCAGCAGACCCAACGCCGCAATCGCCAGCAGGTAGTACAGACCCTTTGCATTCACCAGCTTCTTCATCGTTCGCTCTCCTCTCTTGGTGTAGCCCATCCACTTCATCCTCAAGCCCCCTTGCCTAGAATGGATGCCACTTCCAGCTCGCTCCGAG